>Ga0209611_10001517_pt1 | contig 39861 bp, 37 predicted proteins | sample S1TSphgellanicum_3_FD_187693 | JGI IMG/M metagenome (GOLD analysis project Ga0209611, IMG submission 187693) | Host-associated microbial communities from peat moss isolated from Minnesota, USA - S1T2_Fc - Sphagnum magellanicum MG (SPAdes) (version 2) | ecosystem: Host-associated > Plants > Peat... | reverse complement strand
CTGCAAAACTCCAACCCCACAGTAGCACAATTAACTTTAACATTGCATGAGTGGACAAGGCTCATTGTCAATGACTGGCAGGGAGCTATACTGTCACACAGCTAATGAAAGGATAAATACAGAGAATATGAGCCTGAAATGATGGATGAATGCCAGAATGAGGCTGCCGAAAGGGTGGAAACTAGAGGCATCATGCTAGCCATCTTCAAAATACAGCTCAACATGATAAGATTACAACTTGAACATGCTTCACTCATGATGAAAAGAGGCAGAGAGGGTAAGCATGTATCAGTTAGATGACCACTCAATGCAAAAGAAGACATGCTATGATAAAATACCTGAAAAATATGGGTTTCACTGATGACTCAAGGGCCTCAAGACGCATTGTAAATTCTGCTGCTGTGGCATGTTCTCCATCTGTATATAACCAATCTTCTGCCTGCATGCCCCAAGTCAGCTGCTATTATCAAACCAAGGTGCAAGAGTCCAAACAGATCAAGATATCTGGCACTAAATCCAAATAGATCCATGGCCTACATGATTTGATGCCATCAACCATCCACACTAACCTCACCAAGCTCCACATGCAAAGCATCCCGCTGCTGCTCACTAGATACCGTCTCCAGATCCTCCAGTGATTCCAACTGCAAAACAATGACTTGATTATTTGCACTGAAATACATAAAGCCAGAACGGCAAGGTTCTTCTACTCATATCAGCAAGCATGCCTGACAGTTAACCCCATCATTGCACAATTCCAGCCCCTAAGTAAAATCTGCAGGCTGGAACTACAGATCCTACCTGAGATTGCAAAAATGACATGCAAAGTGACCCAGTAGAACCCAACTATTTCACTTCTCTTTGACAATGTACCTTGTCCTTGGTGGCATATATATATGATTCCAAGCTGTTCTTTGCCTCAGCAGTCTGTCTCTTCTCAGCATCTTGCAGATTCAGTTTCTCAAGTTGAAGAGCTGATGTTGCTAAGGAGCTTTCTGTTAGACGCCCCTCTGTCACATCATTAATCTGCACAAAGTCCACATTCATCTTGAGTGGTAATCACCACTGCCTCCTAAAAAAAATGGATACCAAAGCTGACATGAATGACCAAAGTAGGTGACAGTTTCAGATCGACCTTGTAGAGATACAAGTACTATGGAACTCAACCCACACATCGCCTTCTCCACAGCATGCAAAAGGACCAACTTCAAGGAATTGAACTACTGTTCACTGTACTTGCCTTGAGTGGAATTCGGATGGTTCTTTTCCTTAGCTTCTGCTTAATTGTGGGCTTCACATTTTCTGTTGCTGAGGTAACATTATCATCACCAGAAGCTGTTTCACTGGATTGCTGTCCGATCCCTCCCACTTCAGAGGTATCATTGGAGGGCAATGATGTGCTATTGCTTTCAAGAACAGGTACATCCACCCACTCTGAAATCTCCACCACTGTCTCTGCCTTGTCCAAATGTACCAGCCCACTACGGCTGAGTGAAAAGTGGAGGTTGGTCTTGATAGGGGCTGACAAATTGTGACTTGCATATCTGTTTCAAGCATTATTGACACAGAGTAAGTCATATCAGCATGAAAGTTTTACCGAATTGTCAGACTGCCAATGCTGCCTCTCAACTGTAGGATCTTGGAAATATGCCCTAAACCTTAAACCCTAAAGGTAATCTTGACCTACAAACCTGTGAGTTCATGTGTCAGAAGTGATTCTAATAACTGCAAAAACAACTGTGGATGCACAATATCATCAACTGGTTGCATACTCTGAACTAGCACATCAATTGATGTTCCAAAGAGCTATGGGTGTACAGGAGTGGGCTGATTATAACTGGTGGGAAATAGTGGATAAGAAACAGAAAAAGACATACTTAGCTGCAGCCTCAGCAACCCCAGAAATTTCATATTTCGCAATGACTGGGGATGTAGAACTGGGTGGCAACACATCTGTCTTATCATACTTCAGTGTACAGTTGAAGTCCTGCTTCTGATTCTTCAGTGACCTGAACAGCTGCACAGTCCCCAGAAAACAATGAAATACATGGGTACAATCCTTTGCAACACAGTTCAAGTAGGATGACAACACACATCAATTTGCAGTCAGTAACTTTCAAACTTGCCAACTCTGCTGGAGTGCATTGGGTAATCCTGGGGTCGAAGTGCTTACCTTACTTGGCAGCTTCTTCATTCGTGGCATCAACAATTTCTGATCTTCTGACTCCAGAGTTGCCCCATCCATTTCAATGACTATGCCATAAGTGGACCCATCCACCATGCCTATTTTCCGGTTAAGTTTGAACCCATCACTCAGGTTTGCTGCTTGCAGTGCTGCTCCCAATGAAACTGCCTCATCTGCATCCAGATGCCTATCCAGCCCTTGCTTTCCCACATATGCTCCAAGAACTGCCTGCAGCCTTGCATTCACCCATGTTAGCCTCACAGTCCTTATATAAAGGTTATAGAATAAGAACACAGTACACCATTCAATCCTGTTGGGAGTATACATTATAGAGGAAACAATCAGGAGTTGTTGAAACAAGTAGCAGACCCACAACCTTGCAGAGGTTGTGCAAGCCACTGCAATCAGATGACAAATACTATTTGCATCACCAAGGTGTTGTGACTCTAATCTCTTTTCACCCCTAGGTGGGCACATTTACATGTCCTTGTAAGGTGAGAAACAAGGGGAAAGCTGCTCACCTGGAGCTTTGGAACCCGAGTAGCACCACCAATGAGTTCCACAGCATGTAACTGTGACAGTGTTATGCCTGTATCAGCTAACACTTGCTGTAGTGGTACCAATGCACGCTCCCAGAGGTCACCACACACTTCCTCAAACTTCTCCCTGGTGATTGAGCTCCTGTGATTTGGCCACCCCAGATGATGCCCCATCAACCAGTTATGTCTGTTGGGTATGGCTTGGGAAATTAGCTTGCTCAAGATTGTATTCTAACTTAGATGAAGACAAACAAGCCCCTAGAACCAGACTTGAATATCTTTATACATACTGAGAGTTTCCCTTTCCTTATGATTGAAGTGAAACTGAAAAGAATTGAGAGATGACCAGATGTTAAGGTTATGGATATTTGAGATCTGGCAAAGAACATAAAACAAACAGCAACAGGGACAAGACCCAACCCTCAAGAAAGGAAAAACAAGGCCTAAAAAAAACTGATGAGTGGTTCAAATAGCAGCAACAGTTGTAACATGTTAAGGGACCTTCAAGAGCAAGATGCAGCAACATGTATGGTATTGACTACCTACCATAACATCTCGACTGACTTTGTCAGTTCCAGGCAATGGGTGGAAGCTATTGTCAAACATTTACCATCATGCTGAATTTCTGTCACAAGACCAGTGATAGTGGAAAACTCAGCATGATGCTGGCAAGCTCAACAATACCTAAAAGAGAAGGAAAAGACCCAAAAACCCAAGAAGAGACAGAAATGTGAAAAGGAAAAGGAAGGAAATGGAAACATGGAAGAAAGGAGAGAAAAATGCAATTGAAAACTTTGAACTGACAAAAAAAGCTGAAACAATAGGACTCACACGTCTTATCAAAAACTTTATTGACCAGGACTTTCATTCTAGCTTCCAAATCTCATGAATTGATCTTGGTATAAAGAGTTGAGAAATCAAAAGATTGTGATAGCAAGGGAGGAGGTTTGTCAGCTCTTGAGTGATTCATGACCTTGAGGACTTCAACTACTAAAACCCTCAACAGACCTGAAGAACCACATTCAGCATCAAATGACCCCCTCAGCCCTTTAGCAGGCAAAAAAGTCCAGTCGTCCACATTTCCTCTGACATTCATTGAACAAATTAGGAGGGAAGAAAATGGAAATTCTAAGGTGACAAAAAGACAATAAGTGAGACTGCACCTGAAGTCTACGTCTTCATGTAGAGCCTCAACTGACAATGGAGCCTCAGTGTTCGCACTAAGAATGTGCTTGGTGCGCTTCACTTGCTTTTTGAGCTTGGCCATTGCCTTGGGGTTGTTGCGAATATCGATCCCAGTCTGATTTCTGAACTCATCAGCAAAGTAGTCCACTAAGCGCATCTCCATAGTCTGCCCTCCGATCGATGGATCCCACCGCACCCCTGTCACCTGGACCAACCATAACCCTAAACCTTAAAACCCACAAATGATCATCAATCCACTCCACCAAGAGGAGCTGAAATCCTTTTGTGCCATATCCTGAAATATCTCCCAATTTTCGCATGGCTCTCGTGGTTGAAAACATGCACAGTAAATTAATAATCTGAAGGAAAGGCAGCACCGCAAAATGTACTCAAGAAATCTTGATGCTCCTCATCTCCTCAGGGTGAGCAGAGAATATGTTGAGCTATCACACATCATCTGGCAGTGCCATTAGATGATGGGTCAGAAAAAAAAGAGTCATATGGGCACTTGTGACATTCTTGACAATACTAGAAATTGAGATCTATTGGCACTTGTGACATTCTTGGAACTCCTCAAAATCGAGATCTATTGGCACTTGTAACATTCTTGGCAATGCTAGAAATTGAGATCTATCAGCACTTGTGAAATTCTTCACAATGCGAGAAATTGACTTCTATTAGCATTTGTGGCATTCTTTGCAATGTGAGAGATCGGGTTCTATTGTTAATTGTGGGTATTCTTGTTTTTTCTGCACTTATGCATCTCTCCCTTTCTTATTTGCACTCACCTGGAATTGCTGGAACGTGACATTCTTGCCCCGGTCCTTCCCTGGGTAAGCCGAGAAATGAACAACGGCCGCGTACACACTGTTAGCACCCATGTCATAGAACACAACATCTCGGGACCCATCAGTGAAATCCTTGTCGATACCATACTGCAAAGCCGCGCCGGAATGCTCGTTGACAAGCGACAACACACTGATCCCTGCAATCTGAGCCGCATCCAAGAGGGCTTGCCGCTCCGCCTGGCCGAAGTAAGGCGGCACGAGTATGACGGCATCCTTCACCACAGCTTTGCTATGGGCTTCCGCGAGATGACGCGCGTAGGTCAAGAGCATGGCCACGAAATCCTCGGAGCTATAACTCGCCGACCCATCATGGATCCGTATGCTAGCTCGACCCCTGGAATCCGCCACCACATTGTAAGGAAGGTGGTTCGCTTGCAGCTGCTCCTGCACCGCCTGCTTGGGCTTTGCAAGCATCTCTCGTACACCAGAGTACACTCTCTCCGGGTACCTTGCAACGATGCCTGCCGCTTCCTCAGCCAGCAGACGCTCTCCATTGCTGAATGCTACAAGTGCCGGGGATTTCCGCTTACTCATCTCGTTGATAGCGATGGCGATCGGACTTTGCCCTGCCTTCAGATTCACGACCGCCACTTTCACCCATTCCGAACCCAAATCGATGCTCATCACCGCCCCTCTCGCTGGTACCGCAATTCCTACCACCGTCACCAGCGCCAACAAGAAGACGAAACAAAACCGCACAGAACCCATTCCGGAAACTACTTTCGCGCGCATTGCAAACGCAAATTGGGGCGACTGCAAGGTGCAAATTGCCCGATTGCAACTCAGAAAGCTCGTCCCAACAACTCCCGAATCCGCGTCCAAACCATTTGCAACGGGAAGAACTCTCGGAGGAGCAATAGGTCTTGTGCGTGCGCACGCGCCTGACTGAGTTTCTTTATTAGGGTTTGTGTCGCAAGCGTCTTCATTTGAAGGTACCTAAGTAGTTGGGACTTGGATCTCGGGATCTGGATGCGGGTCCTTTTTTTTTTTGGCCCCCCATTTCGGAATCTGAAATCGTCGGGTACAAACTACAAACCAGTGTGGGGCGGTTCTTGACCTTTTTTCCTTTTATAAGTGAAGAACCTCCGGTTCTCATTCTTAAAAATAGAAACGGTTCTTTTTCCGGTTCTTACGAATTCCAGTTTCAGATTCGGTTGGGAAAATCAGACTCCCATTTTGAAAATCAATCCCAATGCAAACCCAGTTCTTACTAACCGGAACCAGCGGTTCTTAGTTCTTTACCCGTCAAAGCGGGTACCCCCCTCCCCCCCACCCAACACTGGTCCGAACTACAAACCATAGTGTAGTTAAAAACAAACCATAGTGTAGCCTAGTTGGGTTTGTGTTGGAAGCTTTGCTCGTTTTCAGTTGAAGGTAAGTAGTTGGGACTTGGGTCTCGGGATCTGGATTCCAGCCTTCTTTTTTATTTCGGGATGTGGAATCGTGGCGTTAGGGGGGGGAGTACCGACTGGTGCGGAATTTGAGGTGTCAAAAAACCTATGGGGCGATTTGGATTACGTGGCCGTGTTTCATTGGTTCAGGTAGTGAGCTATGACGTGGTTTAGTTCGCTTTTTCTAATAATTTTTTAAAAATCTGCACCTGTAAGACAATTGAGGACTTTCCACGTGGCTACTCTTGATTGGTTTCTGTGTGTCATGAGTTCGTTGGTAGCCCCTCCTCATTGGTCCATAACAAACCTTCTTTTTTTAATTTTTTTTGTTGGGAAATTCTCATTTTTTCCGCACACCTGCTGCTGCTGCCCATACCAGGAGGGTTTTTTTTCCTCAATTTTGTGATGTAGCCAAACTGGCGATCATCCACTTGAAGATATAGCCAAATTTGGCTATAGTCTCCGGACTACATATGAAAGCAGAAAAATTAGGTATCCTTTTTCATAGCCAAACTGGTGATCAATGATCATCCACAAGAAGATTTAGCCAAATTTGGCTATAGACTTGGACTGGATATGAAAGCAAAATTTTTTTAAGTATCCTTTTTATAGCCAAACTGGTGATCATCCACAAAAGAAAATTTAGCCAAATTTGGCTATAGACTATGGACTAGATATGAAAGCAGAATATCGTTTAAGTATCCTTTTTATAGCCAAACTGGTGATCATCCACGAGAAATTTTAGCCAAATTTGGCTATAGACTATGGACTAGATATGAAAGCAGAATATTTTTTTAAATATCCTTTTTATAGCCAAACTAGTAATCATCCACAAGAAGATTTAGCCAAATTTGGCTATAGACTAGATATGAAAGCAGAAAATCCTGTTGTACAAATCTGGCAATTTTTTAAATTTTTTTTCCCCAAAATCTGTCGAATTAGGGTCATTTTTTTTTCACAAAAAAAATCCTTTGTATGTGCCAAAATCATATTTTTCAGGTCAGAAAATTCAAAAAAATCGTCTCCCAAAAAACAAACACACTTGGGACATACATGACATACATGTGTACAGCCCCTCACTCACGGTTAATTTCGTAAAACAATTTGTTACGTTTTAATTGCCCTACCCGGATGGTAAATATTTCAGATTTGGGTAAAAAGAGGGTATACGTCAAAAATCATTAAATCTAGAATATATGCATTTTCATATTTTTGCAATGCATGTGTCGGTTGTGATGGATTTGTTCAAATTATGGTGACTATTGTAATACATGAATGGATTTTGGCACTAAAATGCTGAATTATTTATTTATTTATTTATTTATTTATTAAGGCTATGCAACACACTACTAGTGACGATGTTGTTAAATCGAGGTGAAAATTAAATTGATACACCCTTGCTCGTGAAAGAGCTTTCCAACAATTACAAGATTATGGTGGGAGACATTGTGGTTTGGGAGATAGTACCATGACCAAACAAATTTCTTGTGATTCATGCCCCTAAAATTAACCTAGGCAAAACAAAATGGTTATAAATAGTTTTATATATATATATATATATATATATATAATCATTCATCCAATCGTAAAATAGTTGAAGATGCATTCGTGAAGTGTTCATAGTTTTTTTTTTCATTCATTTAGGGTTCAAAGGATGTTGGGTTGATTTTTTTATGGATTTTTATGTGTTACTAATTTGTAAACATTGTATTTTGTCTTGTTTGTCGAAAATTGAAATTAAACTAAATATAGTTAGTAATTGTATAGGCAATTGATTTGTATCGTTTAAAAGTTTTACAAATTAGTCAATGTTTTGGGTATGGTATAAATAAATTGTTTGATAAACAATCTTTAGAACAAGTTATCATTTGTGACAATATATATTTTGAAAGTTGAGATTCAAAATTGGATGATATATCAACTTCATAAGCTATAACAAAAAAGATCACATAAAAAAATATCATGTTGTTGCACTACTAGAGCACACATGCAACTTGATTGGGAAGATGAAATGTAAGAGTGTAATTTTGTGTTATTGGATGGTTTATTGGAATTGAGATAAAGCATTGGTTATAATTTGCATGCAAATAAAATAGAGCTAATATTTTGTATATGTCATTGATGTGTGTATGTTGCAAACATTTATGTTTGTAATGTATGTTTTTGTATAACCCAAGGTATGAATGTTGTTGATATTGTTGTGTTTTGAAATGGTTATTGATACATTTTCATATGTTCACCATGCAGTATGATCTAACAATATATTTTCATGTATCTATAAAACCCATATTTTTCAATTTCATATGAAGTTTTATTAAAATGGATGGCATCAAAAGGCTTACAATGTTCATTTTTAAATGGTTTACATGTCATTGTTGAGTTAATGTTATTCATTTTTATGGTCATGAAAGATTTATTATTTTTATGTAACATAGATCTTTCAAGGTCTTCAAATTGAACATCTAGAAATATTACAAGACCTTGCACATTGCGTAATCATGAGAAAGTTACATAAATTTTGTGTATATTTAATGTTCTACCATTTGGTGGTTTCTAAATGTCTATTATGAGGTGGTCAAGTGTTTGTCTTTGCACTTTGTAATAAGTCAAACAAAAACCAAGCATTAGTGGAAGTTGATATTTTTGTATTCATGAATTTGATGTTTGTATAACATGGATTTTTTAATTGGTTAAATTATCAAAAAGTTTTTAGGGAGCCCATCTAATATTATGTTTGGTGGTGATGGGTGTTTTTGTCCAAAAGTGTTGAAATTTATGAACATTGCATGTGTTGGTTTGTGGATTGTATATGCTTGCAATTGGGAAAAATAATTTGGAATACCTCTCCAATTATTCCATTCACTAGTCCTAATCATGGGTATTATTTTTTAGTAAACATAATTTTTAATTTTATGTACAAATTTTAAAGTGCAACTGGGTTGTGACTTTTGATTATGGGTATGGTTTGTTTAACCATGATTTGGATGTCATTTTGAAAGGGTTTTTTTTATGTGTCTATAACCAAAATTATGCACATGACATTTGTGTTTGGATTTATTCGAGGTGTATTGAATAATGTAATGGTTAATCACATATTTTAAATCACAGTACAATGTACATAGTTGTATCCTATGGAAGCTTAAAAGGTTGATTTTTAATTGTGAAAGAAAACATGTTTGTAGTAAGTAATAATATATATATTCAAAGTAATTTTTGGAACATATTAGAATATTGCACATCTTCTACTTGCTTCAGTTGTTGTGTCAACATAATGTTATTCAAACACATGGAGTCATCCCAAAGATTTTTTTCCATCATTGTTTTTTTGTTTGTTTAGTAAATGAAAACATTGGTTGCATGATTGAAAAATATAATGATAAATCATTAACTAGTGAGAATTGCATAAAATCGCCCATGACCATGATGTTCAAACCTTAGAATGACAAAACATTTGTTTTTAATATTTGAAGTTTGAAATGGATATATATTAACATATTTTGCCCAATCATCAATATTTCATATATTATTAGGTGATGAATGTTAATCCAATCAATTAATGAAGGCTTGATACTATGTGGATTAATTGATTTGTCGAAAGGAAGGCCAATGAGAAAATGGATTCTTGATCCTTCAATTAACAATGCAACATTTGTAATGTAAGCACCAACTTTTAATGTAGGATGTAATCCCATTATTTTCAAATATTCTTTCATAATGTTAAGGACTTTTTTTTTCACGTTCTTATTGCACCACCAACATATATCATCATATGATGATTTTCAGTTCCTTGTTTATCAATATTTGTTGTAAAATGTTCAATTATTTATTTTTTCATATTCATAAAGTTAAGATATATTTGTGACATATGATTTTACTTATTCAATAAATAAATTAGATTGTGGGCATTCAAATAAATGTGATATAAACAAGCTTTTTTGTTAATGTTTTTATTGGTATGGGTTGTATTTTAAATGTTTTCATTTGGTTTGAACATAGACATTTCCAATGTTTTAATTACATTTTTGGATTAATGGGTAAAACTCTATTTGTGCAAAATGAATTATGTTGTCAATAAAATCATTTTGTCCAAGTGGTTATAATTAGTGATGTGCATTTCTTTAAAAGAGAGATGATTCTTTGACAATTTTCAAGCTAGTGATATGGGTATATCATGGTTAGAAACCTTGAACATTCACAGCTTGAAAACTAATTCACTATTGAGGTTTTTTTTGTAGGAAAACCAACTTGGTGAAACTTTGAAAACCAACCAATTCACAAAGTTATTTGATGGAAACTCAAATAAGAAATTTGAGAATTGAAGGTGTTTACAAAGAGGTCTAAGGGTTTAGGGGTTTTCTTTGAGGATTTTGAATATGAACGTAATGGAAAAGACAAGAATGTTGGTAGGCACAGATTAATTAAGAATTATTTTATGCATATTAATAAAAAATATAAATTGTATTCTCAATAATACTTACAACACATACAAACTATTGTTTTAACTCATTCAAATTTATGTAGACTATATTCACAATTTTTTTCATTACAATTACTATTCCATTCTTTCCCGAATTTTGAATTACCTTAATAAACAAAATTTGTGATCAAAATAATTCTTCATTTATAATTTTTTTCATTTTTGTGCAAGTTTTCATTTCCATTTGGAAAGTTTCATGTTCATGTTTTGTGTTTTATTTTGTTGGTCTCTTTCCCTCTTATCAAGGACCTGAAAATGTGTTATGCACTACAGGGTTCAATTCCATTACCACTTGTGCATTTATGTATGTGTCCACCTTCTTGGATTGTGGATCTTTCAAATCTTAATTCACAACTTGTTTCTTTGACCCCATTTTATTGTTTTTAGTTTCCAATTTTCATTGCCACGGAGTCTTCATCTTCAATTACTACAAACACACAATGTGAACTAATTATAACAATGCATTTGTTGTTGGGCATTTAGGAACATATGGTAGTAACTCAAACATTGCAAACAACTCGAATTAAAAAAACACCAACTATAATTAATAGTGATGATCTTGTAGTGCTAAAATGATTGTTATAGGAGTTGAAACAATAATAAAAATTCTAAAAATTTAACCATAGGACTTTGCCCTATTGGGCCTTCTTTAAGTTGAACGACAACTAAAATCTTGATTTGAAGCACCTTCAAATCATGTGTTGTGTTGTTTGTCATAGTGAAATAATTGTCCCGAAATCCTAGCCTTGTGCACAAGATGTCACTAAAGTCCAATTGCTTACAACAAAGTTAATGGCATATTAGCCATGAAGAAATATGTGGAAAAAAATCACACTACTTTCTTTAAAAGGTATGTAGAAGAGGTACAAGTTTGTCTTTGAAGTCTTCTTGATTGGGAACCAACCACTAAATGACACCATGTAACTCCAAATTACATCTCCAATTTTTTTTCTTTTTCAAATCCATTTTTAAAAACCCATGAAATACATAAGGTTTTTTTGGAGGATATCATGTTATTTATCATCAAGGGTTTTCTGCCACTAAAGATTGTTGAGTTTGTTTGGTTCCACATATTAACTTTCTAGTTGTGCTTAAGGGTGAGCTTTCCATGTAGGAAGGTTTTCATTGAAAAAATGTTCATTGCATTTGTGAAAAAGACCTTGATAAAACATGTGAAACTTGCGTTGGTTGAATGTTTGTTAACCACATGCATTTTCAATCTTTGGATGTCGAAAGGGGCCCACGATATCTTACAATGGTTATTTTCATCAACTAGGAGCCCAAGCACACCACTATTGGGTTGTTTGAGGCTCATAATACAAGCGGGGCTACCATGGTGGTGAAATTGAAACAAATTCTTAACAAATTTGAATTCACACAAAAGATTGTGGGGTATGTCAATAATGAGGACTCCAATTTACAAACTTGTGCAACAACTCCCAATTCAATTGTGTTATGCATTAACCTAAACATCGTTGAACTATTTGATGGTTTTTATTATAAGCATGCATTGTCAATAGTATGTTAGTATGCCATTTCAAATGATAAGGTGTTTCATGGATTACATTATGCATCAATAAAAATCAAGTTGACATCCAAAAGTGCATCACATGGCTAAAGAAATCCAAGAGGGGAAACAAGTTTAGGAGAAGATGTGTGTGGATTTTAGTTTGAACTTTCATAACTTAAACACCTTAGTGTAACATAAGGTACGATTCTAACCATAAAGTTTTGTTTTTCATGATTTATTTACAATTTGGGTTTAAACAACATATAACGAGTCAATGTGTTTACTTTGTATTTAGGACTATTGTCCTTTTTAAGGGTCTTTTTTTCTTAAAAAACATGTTTTCCTCAAGAGAAATTTTAAAATGAAATGTTTTGAAACTTTTTATCTATTGTATTTATAGTTGCCCTAATATGTCACATGTTTTTTTACAATCAAATTTGGAGAAATATGAATTTTTGAAAATGCACAGATTTTGCCAAATTTTGTATTTTGTCTTGAAAATTTGTCAAAACATGTTAACATTTTCAAGTTTAATTTTTTATGTTATCAACTAAAATTTTTCTTTAAACACCATATACATTACATCACATTTACATGTTGAAAAAAATTCATGAACTTTTTAAAACCTTCATTTTTGATAAACACAAGATCAAAAACATATCAAAATTTGAATGCGTTTTAGATTTTCTAATAGTACCTTAATACTACAAAAAAATTAAGGATGAAATAAATTGTATTGTGAAAATTAAAGGGCCCTTTATGAAAGTAGTGTCATTGAATGAAGCTATTAAACAACCTTTATTCAAACCAAACTTTGAAATTGGAATTTTGTTTTATTCACTTTAAAATTTTCAATATCCATATTATTCAATAAGCACAAATTTTCATGATTCACATGCCATTAAAGTGGCACCACATAGACAAATGCAATAAGAATTGCAAAAAAGTTGACATTTTGACATCAATTTTGGTTCATCTGAGCTTATCCACACCCATTTACATTTCTTTGTTCGATCTCCAACTATTAAGTATGTGATCCAAGCTTGGCTAGTTTTTCTTTTCCATGAGTGATTTGAGTCCTTGGTCGACTTTTCCATGGTTAATCCTTTTTTTCATAGTTCATTTTTCCCCCCATGTGTGATTTTTGGAATCCCTTTTGGGATCATAATGTTTTCATTTTCTTTATGTTCATGATACTTTCATTACTTCAAAACATTATTGTGGTTTTTGTTATCTACGTGCTCTCTATGGTGGATTCTCATGAAATGAATGTCATGTTAGTTCATATTCATGTTATGAATAATGTCATGTATTTCTTATATTTAATGTCAATGACATCTTGAGGTAGTTTCTCTTTATGTTTAATCCAGTTCTTTTCAATTGGGTTTAATGTGGTATTAATGCCATTTTTTTTCACATCATGACCATTCACATATTTCTACTATAAATATTCTTGGGTATGAAGTTCAACATCTTCACCATATTGTGGATGTTTTTTTGTCTGATAGGCCTCCTTGATGACTAGATTGTGATAGCTCAATGAATATTGCATTCAAATGTTTAGAACTAAAAACATTAACAATAATGAAGGACAAATTAATATTGATCTAAGGTGTAGAAGGAAGCTCCACCTTGACCATGGGTGATTTTTCCATGGCTATTTTTTTTTCCAAGGGCTACTTCTTGATTTATATATTTTGTATATATTTTCTTTGTTCAAAAATATCATCGAGCCTCTTTGAGTTGGTTGTATGACAATCAATTTTCCTCTTCTTGCCCCAAGGACTATCATATATTTCAATTGATAAGACCAAATCAAAGGTCCACATGTACTTCTGTTGTTTAGGTTGAAATTACCACCAAAGTCTTGACTTTGAAGTTTAAAAGTTATATGGATTTCAATGTATTGGATGAATTGGTGCCATTATAACATTGGAGAATAAGAAGTTGAATGTTTTGTTTTTTAAGTGTTTGTTTATTTGTTTGCAATAATACACAAGAATCTATGGAACCCATCTATCCAATGGTTCACTCTATCTATCCATTATCAAGCCATAGGTGTTGATGTGAAAGTTATTTTTCCCATTAAAGGTATGTTTAGTTGGTCTGAATGTAAAATATTGAACCAAAATTGTGATTACATGGAGATGGAAAGTTATGTGGTATTAAGGAAGAAAAAATTTCCATTAGAAGATTGTAATGAATTAGGTTTCATTTTTTCAACATTGTCTGTTGAAATTACAACGATAGATGCCAACAATATTTGTTAAAGACGTGTTTGTGTGAATGTATGTTATCATTGTTTCTTTGAAATGAAAATTGTTCTTGTTATGAGTTTTTTGGAAATTATTGTTTTACTTAGATGAATTTTGACTTGTACTTTTTCACAACATGCAATAAATGATAAATTTTGATGGCTTGTAATGAAATTCATGGAGAAAAAAGATTTTGAATCAACTTTTGCCAATTGAAGGCATGATCATTTTTTTTTTTGTGTTTCCAAATATATACAATTTCATGTTATTAATTATATTCCTATTGTACAAATATGTAAATGTCATGTAACAAATAGACAATTCATCAGGTATGGTTTTCACAATAGCATATGTGATTGATATAACATTTGAACTCAACCCACCGCAGTTTATTTATATTGTACAACAAAATAAACAATAAAAATATATCTCCATTCCCCAAACACCCCACCATGCACATATGGAATGCATATGAAAACTATCCAAATCTAGTTGATCATTGTTGGTAGTGTAGAGCCGAAGTACCATAATCCAAAAGTTTGAGGAGATACAATTAATGTATGTTTATGAAATATTGGATTTAAAATGAAACCATGGTAATAATGATTCGGATCTATCCATTTTATTGCATTTTGAACTTGATCAAGATGCCCAACATTACAATGTTATTCATGAAGTTGATCATATTTTGCTTAGAGATTCTACTTTACCCAATGCAATCCAAGATTTTGTTGAAAGGCCTACAAAGAATCAATGAATGCCATCTTGCCTATTTGTTAGGCCATTATGCTATATTCTTCCCTTAGGGTGAACTTTTGTGGCTTTTAGCATGCTTCATGCTATTGTAGGTTGAAGGACACATCATATATCACACAATTAATCATTAATCCTCTTCATCACCCCAATTGAGCCTAATCGTACCCAAGGCCTCTAAATAATAGATTAGGTAGCCTAACTAGGGATGCCTTTGGCATCAATTAAGAAATATGTGAAGAGCTTTCACGCATATACCATCAATATATATATTTAAGTTGAACAAAGATATACTATCCACACTTTTATTGTCAAAAACTTATTTTGGGTTATTCTCCCATAAGAGAGGCTCATCAAACAATAGAGGCAATAATAACATTCATTAGAAAAATTGAAAAGCAATTACCATTGGATATAACAAAGAGCAAAGAGCTCCGCGCTCCACCCCCACCACCCCCAATGAACATTAACCTGTGGAGGAGGCAAGGGGAGGGTACCGAATATTGTTACATATCAATCAATATTATGAATTCAACTTTCAAATTTCAGAACTGAGGCAAAATTGATTGAGGGTTATTTTCTTTCCAATGTGTTATTCGGTTTTAGGGTGGACTGGGTGACATGGGTGCAAGATCAGATTGGTGGTAACATCGGATCACATATGTACAATTTGTATTGTGGTAAGATCCACTTTTTTGTGATGACCTGAAGAATGCTGCACAACTATCTGTGACTGTAAGTCATTTCTAAATTGGTGCAACAAAACTTTGTACAATTAGTGTTGTTCAGAAGTTGGAAGACTGATGTTTGGTGTATTATCTACACTGGAGTACATTACCCACCTTGCCAATTGGTTTTCATCACCATCTGAAAGGCAAAGCTCTCTGTTGCATCTTTCCATTGGCATGCAGTCTCCCTCGGGTTTTTGACACCAAGAATATTCGCCACTCTGGTATTCTGTTGGTTTGCTCATGCTGTTGCAAACAGATGCTGCATTTGTTTGCTTCATTTGTTTGGCAGGGCCACCTTGTGCTCACAGTGGCCAATTTGTGTCATGATCAAATTTCTTCAGGAGCACCATAATCCGGTCCAATTGCGTGGCAGAACAATTTGCTTAGAGATGTTGAGAAATGGTTTGCATGCCAGAGATGGTACTTGGAGGAAGCAATGCCATTCATATCAGCAGCTCATTCATGAGGGCACCTTGGAGCTTCTGTTCTGGTAGAATGGAAGCTTCTTGCAACAGATGCCTCTAGTTCTGTCATCGTTGAACTTCTGAAGAATTAGGTAGATCAAAACACAGTAAAATAAGATTGTGTCACAATTGACACAATGCCGAACAAGTCTTCACCAACAGGGTCAGATTGTTTTCAATACAATGACACTGCAACTCTCTGGTTTGCCATGTGCAACAATAATTCTTCCTTCAAATCTTATAAACTTTAGCTGGCAACTCAGGAATCTCAGGAGTCTGGGTTTGACTTCAATTGTTTAAGCATTCCACGAAATTGCATTCAGGCAAAGAACAAGTCGAACAGACATAGAATTCATCATCAAATCTTTCTATGATCACAAGATTATAGACTACACTTACTGAAATTGCAAATTGACACCTGATGTCGGCCGCAGTTCCATTTGATTCAGAAAAAATCAGGCAAACAAAGCACACCTTCCTTTCGCATTGCTGCAGGTGCTGGCTTTGGGTTGTAAGACTTTTGTGTGTGTGTCAGAGAGAGAGAGAGAGAGAGAGAGAGATGGATTCCCACCTTCTCTGTCACACATGCAAAAAAAAGTTGTCAAAATGGTTACATTGTTGTGGTGGCAAAATCAGTCTCTCAGAGAGCTTGCTGCTATTGCAGATTGTCTGAGCTTAGAAATCTTTCACCTCAAGAAAGATCTCTCCAGCGAAGAACCTCATTAGGGAAGAGACAATATTGAAAGAAACTCGTCTGCGTCGAGTGCAGATGACCAATCAAGGGAGTGGACAAAAGGAAAGAAAGAGAAAATCCGCTTCATCGCCTAAGGATTTGCAAAGCATGACTTGCTCGTTCCCCTCAGAAATCAAGAAAGACCTCTCCAGCGAAGAATCTTATCAGGAAAGAGACATTATTGAAAGAAACTCGTCTGAGTCGAGTGCAAATGACGAAGAAGAAGTACTCGATTCCCTCCGGAGTTTTCAGTTTGGAGCCAGGACAAAGGAAAAGAAAGAGAAAATCATCTTCATCGCCTAAGGATTTGCAAAGCAAGACTTGATCTTTTCCCTCAGAAATCACCTCAAGAAAGAGATCGATCTCCAGCGAGAAGCTCATCAGGGAAGAGACAACAAAAGAACCTCATCTTCGTCGAGTGCCGATGACGACGAAGAAGAAATGCTCGATTCCCTCCAGAGTTTTCAGTTTGAAGCCCAGACAAAAGAACGAGACAATCCATTTTCATAGGACCAAGAATAAGACGAAGAAGAAGAAGAAGAAGAAGAAGAAGATGGTTCTTCTGAGAACAAAAACGGAAAAAAAAAGAAACAAAAAAGAAAAAAGAAGAAGAAACCAAGACAATAATCCCTTGCGCACAGTGAAAGAGTGATGAACAATAGAGACAAGACACTGTTCCTTCATCTTCGCGGGAGAGAGAGAGGGAGAAAGAGAAGAGAGAGCGCGCGGCGACGACAGAAGACGCCACGAGGCAACACGTACGTAACCTGACAGACACGTCGTGCGCGGCAAAGAACGTCTTCATCCACGGCATCTTTCCAGATTCGACGAACTGTCGAGCACGAGGGATAGAAATCGTGAATGAAAACAGCGACAAACACATTTTTCTGTCCATCCTTTTGCTCTTCTTCTGTCTCTGTCCGTCTCTGTCTGTGTCTGTCTTTGTCTTTCTCTCTCTCTCTCTCTCTCTCTACCCGCTTCGTGCGAGAGCAGCACACAACGGAAAACCTAGCCAAGGAAGCCACCACCATAGACGACGCTTGGACAAAGCTCTGTTGTTGCTGGTGTTTTCGGCTCTTCGATTTGCGTTTCGCTGCAGTAGACCCTCGACAAGTAGTGTCGTGACGACCATGGCCAAGCCGTTATCCAAGCCGCGAGTGGCGTCGCCGTCCGCCACCACCGGCTCTTCCTCTTACACCGGTTCTTCCTCCGCTTCCGGCTCTAGATCCAGGTCGCCGTCTTCCACTTCCTCTGGAACCGACACCTCAAGAAGCCGAAGCCCTCCTGCAAAGCTCAGGTACTTGCTTGCTTGCGTGCGGGCTATTCTTCTTCTCATCCCCTTTTACTCTCTTTTTTCCATCGTCCGCAGCCTCATGAAATGTTGTACGGGGAGTGACACGGACGGTTCTTGTCCAGCGCTCACGGCGTTGGTTTTAGACTGTACACAAGAAGAGCAAAAGACTGCTGAAAACGGTTGTACGTGCACACGAGGAACAGGCCGGTTTTGTCACGAAAGAGAAAGCTTAGGTTTGCTTGTTGTGAGGAGGAGGCGGCTGCTGTTTTCTTGGTCCGGGAAGAAGAGAGGACAGGTTGTTGTTGTTGGCACAGTTTTCTTTTCTTGTGAGAGAAGAGAACTTTGAAGTAGGGTAGTAATAGCGGAAGGTGGCAGCGCTAGCTTCTCCTTCTTTTGTGGCATGTGTTTGTGTCTGTTAGGATTTATCAGTTTTCCTGACCAAAGGACGGAAAGACCTAAGGCCATGGGAGTGGAGGGAAAGAGCTTTGTCTGTCTTCCATGACCTGCTGATGATCCTCATGGCCGCAACCCAGTTTTCATGGCATTGATCTTTGTGTAAACTCTCCTGAAAAATTGTTGTAAACTCTGTATTGTAGCTCTCCATTTGTGAGTGATCATGGGATTGGTGATAATTGTCAGAAGCTGGCATTGTTGTTGTTGTGTATTTGATGTGCTTGCAGCTCTGCAGTTCTATGACTTTGATACAGTGAGGAGGAGGTTTCTTGAGTGCGTTCTTCCTTTTTTCTTTTGCTTACAATGTGCACATGTAGAGCACATGTAGTGCAAATTAGTGCACATGTGCTGGAGGCTTCCAGTCTGAGCATTAGTGCACATGTATTGGAGGCTTTCCAGTCTGAGCATTTTGGATACCTATTCTTACCCCCAAGGTTGCTTCTTGCTGCTATCACTTTAAGGACACTATCACAAGTGAGGAATGATCTCAGTGGTTACTCACAGAAGGAATCTGTGTGAAAAGAAGAAGGGAGTGACACACATGCGTACACTGGATCAGGGAGCACACTACTAATCTTGTTGCAAATCATGAGTACTGAGTGAATATTTTTTGTGGGTACCTTGGGTGGGGGGTTTGGTATACAGTGATGGTCCTGGAGGAAAGAAAAAGAGAGGATCCTCGCCCCCAATTAAGAAGGTTTCTCCAGCAAGGTATAGTTTGTGGAAAGAATTAGGTAGCTATTGGTAGTTTTGATCCATGAGTTGTACATGCTAGCTGGTCAATTGAGAGTGCAGTAAGAGTAATTGAATATGTGCATGCGTGTGTCAGTGTGTGATTGAATATGTGGGTGCATGTGTTATGTATTTGTGTCTCTGTGTTCATTTTAGCTAATGTTGGGAATGGTTGTCTATTGCATGCTTGCTGTGTGTATATAGTTTGTTGTGCCACTTGATTTGCTTGCATTGTCTACTAGCATGAGTTCCTCTTGTTTGCTCATCAAAAAAGTAAATGCTGGCAGGAAGCTTCGGACACCCACTCCAGAGCCAACAGTGCTGCATATTGGCTGTCTCACTCGTCATGTTAACGAGGCTCATTTGAAGGAAATATTTAGTAAGCTGATCCCATATTCCGGTTCACCTTCTGCTTTCAATGTTCCTGATGCATTGTTGTTATCATTCTCAAGTAATACAGCATGCAAATTTCACGCACATGGGCTAACATGCCTCTGCACTGCAGGCATTTATGGTGAAGTAGTGCATGTGGAGCTGGCCATGGATCGTACTGTATGTGCACACACTCTACACTAGTGTCCCTAATCATGAGTTGCTTGTATGCTTTTTGGTAGTGTTGAATTCTGGTGAAGTCTTTCTATATGACATAGATTCAAGCTCTTTTTAAAGACTTGGCAGTTGTGGAGGATAGCAAGCACAATACCACAGAATACAGATTGTGATAAACTGACCAGTCTTGGTTTCAGTAGGAAGGTGGGATGTTTAGGGACAGACTTTGATTTGGTTCTGTTTGGTTGGGGATTCAGGTCAATCTACCAAAAGGATTTGGTTATGTTGAATTCAGGACTAGGGCAGAGGCTGAAAAGGCCCAGGAGTATATGGATGGGGTGAGTTTGTAATTTCTTTGTCGTCATATGATAACCACATGCTAGATTACTATCTCCATTCCACCATACCTTTGGCCTTGTTGGGAAATTACCATATGTAGGCCTCTGTATGCTTTAGGTTTGTCCAATTGAGCAGCAATGGTCGTCTTTCTAATGTTGCAATCTGTAAACTTTGTTGCAGGGTCAGATTGATGGTAACATTGTGAGTGCACAATTTATATTGGTGCCGCGAAAGAAAAGTTTATTGCCCCCTCCCAAGAGTGAGAAATCTCCTCCTTTGAAGAGAGGGGATGGTTTGGGGCGAGAACCTCTTCCTCGTGATGACATGAAGGATGTTCCACACCGTCGTGAATGTAAGTCATTGTTCTGTGCACCAAACTAGGTACATTTACTGGGGTGGAGCATTTGGCTGAGGTGAAGTGCCAGTGTGACTTTGTTCTGATGGAGATGTGTTGTGTTAGGGAAATTCACCAAGTTGACTTTTCAATTCTAAAAGAGACTGATGTTCAGTGCGTTGTCCACTGTGAATACTCAGCCCCTCGTCCTCTGCGCCGACCTTCACCATCGCCACCTGCAAGCAGGCGCTCTCTGTCCCCTCGTCGGGGTGGGGTTGGTTCTCTAGCTCGTCGCCGGCCCCCCGTTTCCTCCCCCCCTCGCAGGCGATCTCCTTCAGGTTTCCGACGTCGTGAACGGTCACCAGTCCGGTACTTCTTTGATCCTTTGACTGTGTTTCTTACTTAGTAGGATTGTTTGTGTGCATGTGCACCCACCCCTCAATGAAGTGCATAAGAGTGAGGTACATCTCTTGTATTGGAACAGGTCTCCTGTCAGAAGAGGAAATGGCAGCACCATGGGACGACAGCGATCCCCATTACCTTACAGACGCAGGTTAGTCTGAGTTAGTCCCTGAGTTTAGTATGTGTTGAGTGCTAGCATTTTCTTTTGTCCAAAGCTACTAATGAAGTTCTTGGCCACTGTTGGATATAGTTTCCACCCTGAAGTTTTTGTAGGATAGATATTGGCATCTGGGCATGGAAATAGTTCTGTACATCATTTGACCTGCCCATTGAGAAGTATTTGTATGATTTCATTAGCAATCTGTACCTGTTCAGAGTAGTGCATAACTGGTATGATGCAAGTTAGATGGACTCTTTTTGTGACAAGATTCACAGGGAAACTTATGTGCAACTTCATTTCAGAAGCACCATCAGGCAATGTTGTTTTTGTATTAGACTTTGCAAATTTTGTTGACAACCAAGTTGGTGGGAAAATGTAGGTCACCACCACCAATGAGGCGTGGGCGCACCCCACCTCGGAGATCTTCACCGCCTCCACGGCATCGCAGTCGGTCACCTCCACCACGTCGTTCATTCCGCTCTCGCTCACCACAGTCACGTTCACCTCCTCGAAGGTATGTTTGTATCTGTGACAATAAGTAGGGTACTGTATTCTACAAGTTTTAGGCTGGATCACAAGTGCAAGTTCTGGATACACATAGCAATCGACAATGTCCACTTTTTTTGGATACAGACTTGTAATTTCCCTGACTGTTTCCTTTTCCAGAGGTGTAAGTTAAGCTAATGCTTTTTTTCATGGTCATTACGTGGGGTTTATTTGTACTGAGTTACAACTTGGAGGGGATTGTAGGGGACGGTCTCCTCTTGGCAAGCGCGCAAGGTCAACCTCATATTCATCTTCACCAAGCCCTATTAAGGTCTGACATTATCCTTTGCTATGTACAATTTTACCGAAGCACATCTTTGACTAGGTGGTTACACTCTGTCTCTGTACACTTCTGGTGCAAATGTTAATTGACAACATGCATCACCATGGTAATTTTATTGTTCTTGAGTTGATTTGGATCGATCAAGAAGTTTTGCAAAGATTACTGACTGCAGGGGATGTACTCTTTTCAGTCATTCACTGTGAATTTGTACTTTGATTTCTACTTTAAGAGGCTATGGACAAGAAGGGGCTGTTGATGTATCATCCTGTTGGTGTGCCTATCTGTGTAACAGGCTTCCCCTCCACCCCCACGTGTCGCCAAGAAGATCTCCAAGAGCCGAAGTCCTAAAAAGTATTACCTTAAATCCTTTCAGTTTCCTGCAGCTTTGATAAAAGTCCTGGAAGATATTCACCTGTGTCTTTTGGAGAGGATGGTTAACAATTTATTTCAAGTACATGGTGGGGAGACTAATTAGAGTTGACAGCATGTGATTTTATTACTGCAATGGGTTCTAGATGCATCCCTATTACAGCCATTGCCAACCATGCACATAATTAGGCACATATCAATAGATTGAATTCTTATATTGGTGTGACTATTTGATGTTGGAAAGCAGGGCCATCACCCGTAGCAGGCCCAGCAGCCGGAGCAGCAGCTCTCCATCTCTGTCAAAAGGCAACTAGTATGTCAGCATGGAGTGGTGTTGGCCACCAAGGTAAGCTGTGAAACATGTCGAGTGCCCAGTTTATGTAGGAGGGTACTCAATTTGTAGACATCCATTCATTCATAATGCCTCCAGACATGTGGGAGACTAATTATCACTTGAGTCAACATTTGTTTCCAAGCTGATTAGAAACTAGTTATTTTCTGTTTCAGTGCTCTCTTTCCTTCTTCCCATGTGCTTATATTAGGGTGTCTAATTGTTTCCTCTATAGATTTTTTTATCCTCTTTATAACAGATGTTATTTGTATTGTCTCAGACTTCAAGTATGTAGAGTCCAGTTCTCAATTCTAGAAGGTTGTTTATATACTCAATGTTATCACATCCCTTTGTTATTTGTTTGGCTGTGGGTGTTTAACCCTAGGGTACAATGTTTATATGCACGTGTATTTTGCTTTGACACCCCTGCCATTCACCTTCCCTTCGCTGGTTTTGTCCATTTGAAATGATTCCCATGGAGACATGCAGGTTTTCATGTTCCACAACACCTCATGAATGGGAGCTGCACACAGTTGGTTAGATTGTAATTTCTGGAGGAACTTATCTCATGCCATTTTCCTTCATGTCATGATGTGGACACATGAGCTGCGATGAATGTGTTAAGTTCTAGAAGTTAGACCAATCATCTGATGTGGTGATGGGGCTGTAGGTGCAAGGCTGGTCAGCACAACCCTTTGCAGCTGCCGAGGAGTATGGCTCATTCACTCAAAGTCAGTGGGCACCATGTGTCACTCTGCTACCTCTGTTCGTGGATTATGTGAGCCATGGATAGGTGCCTGCAACGGTCTCTATGCTAATTCGCTGGGCAGTTTTTCCTCCTGACCTCTTTGTCTAGGTTCCGGGTTATGTTGCCTGTTTGCAGTGGTCTTTTTTTGATTTGCTGGCTTTTACTGTTGTGTGTAGGTCGATAGTGTTCACTTGTCTTTGTGTCACAAAAGTAATAGTTGCAATGTGCTTGCATACTAGTGTAAGGGGTGGTCCTTTTCTGTTAGGAAAACAGAAACAGTAGCAAGCAGGCTAATTTTTGCTAGTTTTTGCTTGCTTTCACCCTGGTTTGGGACGTGTCCTGTGCCATCTGTTGTTTGCTCAGGCTGTCCCATCCAGATGCAGCTTTGGCTGGCCCGTCTTGCGCTCATGGTGGGCTATTTGTGTCACGAACAAACTTCTGAGGAGCATCATTACCCTGTTCAAGCGGCTGAACCAGTGTCTTTAGAAGTTGAGAAGGTCATATGTATGAAGGGGGAGGGGGGTTGCAGCTGGAGATGGCAGGCCCATGCATATAACTAGCTCTTCAGTGTGTGCAACTTGGAGCTTTGCTTGGGTTAGGAGGATGATGGGGGCATGGAAGGCTCCGAGGTGTGCCATCATTGAACTCTGGAAGAGCTTTTACCCAAAATTAGTGATGTGGGGATGTGTCATCATTAAGCTCCCAAAGAGTTTTTACCAACAGTCTAGACAAATGGATATCCTAGAATACAACAACAATGGTGTTTCCATGATTGGTGGTGGGTCATTGATCATGGACCCATGAATCATGGATTATAACAACTGTGGATGTGTTAAGGGCATATGTTTTCAGTTGGTTTTTTTTTATAACTGGCTCATCAAATTCTCCTTCACTTTACTGTCAACTTGGGAAGTAAGACAAAGCTGGATTCTAGGGTTGTTGGAAAAGCAGTGGCACTGTGCATGCAATTCTCTTTCAAGGTGGGCAGGAGCTTAGTTAGGTTGCATTTTCAGAAAATGAGAGAGACATTTGGTGGATGCCATTAGCTACAGGACCAGTTGTGGGGGTTTTTTGTTGTGTACTCAGGGTTTGCGATTCTAGTCCATCCTGTTGTGCCATTGAATAGAGATGTGAGCCCTCCACAGTAGTAGGCACAGGCAACGCAACTTTGGTACTGGAAGTGGTGGAAGTGTTGATCTCATTTTGCATTCACCAAAGATGTCCCCAATGCTGTAAGTGATGGTTGGTGCATGATAGAACTACTTGGCGTAAGAGGCATCTATGGGATATAATGTGTCTCCTGCCCCTCTTGGTCCTACTGGCCCAAAGATCTACAAATGTTTAGGCTCATTATAATGGTTGCCTTGTGCTTTACGGTGGGGCTAAAGCCTTACGTTGGGGCTAAAGCCTTACGGTGGGGTTGCTGTCCTGAAAACAGGGTGGTGCATTTTGTAAGTGGGCTCACAAATTTGGATTGATTTTCAAATTTGTGACTCTCCTCCACTTTTCAAATTCTCACTAGATATGTCCAAGTCATATGGCGAAACCACATCAAATACCATCTTTTGCACTAGTTGGCTAGTGTAACCCTAAACCTACAACCAACAAGGGACCCATTAGGCAAAAATAGCAGTTAGCAATAGTACTAGAGAGCAGAAAAGATGAGGTTTGAAAAGCTTCAAAATTCGGAGATGTTTTGGAAATTTCAAGCATATTTATTTGAGAATTTAGACACAAGAGGTACCCCACAATACTCTTAACAAAAGACATTAGGCTCAGCCCTAAATGGGTTTAGAGTTTAGGGATCAGGTTGAGACTAAGTGTTATGCAACATGCAAGTCGAGGAAATGGGAGTCTAGAAGAGAAGTTTCAGGCTTAATACCACACTATGGGAAATAACAACCTCTCATCTTGTTAAAGGAATTACTTAAAGACCTATGGGGTCTTTAGGTCACTAGGTGAAAGACCCCATATGATGCCAAAACAATAAGTTTGGTGAAGCGTTTCGTGTGGTAGCGACCACTTGGTGATATGGCCCTAGGGCAAGGCAATGGGCAATAATAGTTACCTTACATACAACCGATCTAATTAATTTTGTGACTTAATTACATGAAATTATTATGGTTTTGCACAAAACAATCTGCAAAAGTTGTGTTTGAAATTCTAGTTCTAGGGAAATTTTTATTGATATTTTGTCAAAATGATTTAAAATTTTATTTATTGTCTGAACCATAGGGTTTTTTAGAGAAAAATACACAAGAAAAGGTGTGTTACTTTGCATAGTTGTTCCTCATTTGATGAAATTCTGGAAAAATTAAATTTGAAACTGCTTAAATATTTGCATTTAAAATAAAAATAAAAATTAAAAAAAAAATATTCAGCAAAGAAGTGTTGAACATGAGTGGCAGCTAATGTTATAATATGATATGCCATTCAATTATTGCATTGGAGGATTGAAGATTTATTTCGTTGTGTGGAAGTTTGTGAAGAGGCTTCCATGCTAAGTCAAAAAGTTTCTTGGTCACCTTACATCCATCCATTGGTGTAGTGATGGCATTTAGGAGGACTCTAACCTCTAGGAAAGTAAGATGAGAGAGGGGGACGCCTTAAAGAAATTTTGTGGAGAAAAATAAAATAAAATTGTCTACCTTTTTTTTCCTCCAAAGATTGAAAAAAAGACCCCATGTTTTGACTTACCTTACAAATAATAGAGTTATCCTTAAAGTCGTATTGAGTTCAACTTTTTCTTTTAAAAAAAAATTCTTTTCATTTGTCATCCTCTTTTTGTTGTTATCCATAAAATTCAATATTTTGGGTTTAAATAAGAAAACTCAACATGAAATTGTTGAATTCTATTATAATTTATATTTAATATAATCGTGTTCATATCCATTATTGACTATTTATCTCAAGATTTACATTGGGAATCACATTCAAGATTAATTTAAAAAAAATATTTACAAAAATGAAAATGAAAATTAAAAATTGATCTTGACTTTGGCACCCAATGCAAATTAATTAAAAAATTTAATATTCACGTAACCAACCATTTCAATGTAAGTTATTTTGAACTCATAATGAGCAATTCCATCTTGTGTCTGTGTTTAAAATATTTTATAAATAACTTTAGTAGTTGAGAAAAGCAGCTCATGCCCCCCTTGTTCCGTGACCTCCACATGTCAAAACATATGTGAACCCTACTTTGTTTTGATGACATGTTTTCAACCCCATGTATAATTTACTGAAACTTCGTACTCCACTATCATTTACCAACCAACCTTCCTTCAACTTCATATTCTTCCGTTATCATTTACCAACTGACCTTCCTTCAAATACATTATTATATAATTGTCAATGTAGTATTATTTACGCAACCTTCCTTCATACTTTCTTATATGTAAAGGTCAATCCGTTAACAACCTTCGTTAGAACTTTCTTTTTTATAAGATTGTTATAAAACCTATTGACACTCGTCTTTGACGATGGTGCTTGCACTTGTTGTATGTTGAGTATTACTTAACATTTATGAATTTCAAAGGGTTTTCAAAATGAATTATATGTTCAATGAATTGAATTTTCTGAAAAAAAAAAAACTCAAAGTGGCTAAAATGTGTGTGTGTTTTTTTCCTGGTCTTCAAATTTTTCTTAAAAATTAAAACATTTTCTTACAAAATCGCCAGATTTCTCTATGGGGTTCTGGCATGTAGCCAAAAAAATGAAGGATGATTTAATTATTTTATTTTCATATTTCTAAAAATCCAAATTTGGTTAAACTGCCTTCTGGATGATGACCACTTCCACTACATCACAAAATAGATAAATAATAATTTTAAAAAAAAAACCTAAAAAAAACCTCATCCCCCAAAGCAGTTGGTCCGGAAGGTGCACGTCTCGATTTTCCACGCGGGAACGGACGAAAGCGCCCGCGATGCACTGCTCTCTCTGGGTCCCACCCGTGGTGCACTGCACGTGGACGCCTTCACGGCTCCTTCCGCGGCCGCTTCCTGGCCTCTCCGTCACTCCTGCCTGCACATCCCGTCCGCCCGCCCGCCCGCCCGTCCTCGCAGCTTCGCAGCTTTCCAACTTCGCCCCTTTGCCGTGCGTCTGCAGACATCTGCCTGCCTGCCTGCCTGCCTGCCTGCCTCGCCTTCGATCGATCGATCGCGCATTCTATAAATTCCTGAACGATGTGAGCTTGATAGCATTCTCAAGCTCTTGAGTTTTCAATCTTCTCCACAACAAATCAACAAGTGTTTTCTAAAAAATTTATTGGGTTTTTCGGAACCTGATTTGCTCTGTTTGTCTCTTTTTTCAAGTCTTTGGGTACTCTCTAGAGGAGCAAATCAAGATTTCGAGATCTGTTGTGCAGTTTGTATCGAGTAGTTTGATCTTGTTCTTGGGTTTTAGGAAATCTGCGCTTCAGACTGCATTTTGGTGATCGAGACATTCAGACTGGTGTTTGTAGTCTGTGGGACGAAGGAATGGACAGTGTATCTGTTTTGAAGATGAAGATTGACACCATGATATGGGCATCTCAAGCCAAGGATGCAACCATAGCCACCTTGCAGCGAGAACTTACCTCTGCCCTTGAGGCTTCTAGACTTGATAGAGCTATGCTTACGGAGTCGACTTCCCGGAGCTTGAAGCTAGAGAAAGAGATGCAAGAAGGGCTGGTACGGGAGAATGGGTTACAGAAACAGCTCAAGGAGTTGCAAGCAAAGCACTTAAGAGATATGGCAAAAATGGAACTCCGGCATGACAGAGAAGTAGAGAGATTGCTTTCTTCGCAGCAGGTTTTAGAAGAAGCGGAAGAGAGACTCTGTGCACAGCTTGGAGATTTGGAAGTAGAAGCTTTCGAGCAAAACCGGTTTTTCAACTCCGAGATTTCTTCTCTCTCTTCGAAGCTGGCGGCGAGAGAAAAGGAGCTTGCTACTGCGCTTTCGGAGCTCGAGTCTCTCCGTCAGAGACGACAGAGTATAAAGGAGTTGGAGACAATAGATCTTGCAGGCCAGCTCACGAAATCCAAACAAGAGTGCGATTCGCTGGCGACCAAACTCCGCGACACAACTGACGAGCTTGTGAAAGCCAAAGCACAAGTCACCACTCTAAGACACGATCTTACAGCAGCGTCGGAAATGGGGAAGCACTTGTCAATTGCCAGAGAATCACACAAAGACTATCATCGTTCACGCACCCTCTGTCGTGCCGAGAGCTTGAAATGGCTTGAATCACAACGTGGAGCAATAGTTCCTGTCTAAAACTTTCCGTTACTGATCCGACCCATTCTCCATGAGACCGACAGCGAGCATCAGATCATCACTCCAATCTTCAAAGCCTTTGGGTGCTCTCCAAAAACACAACCTGCTGCAAAATCAACGAACAAGAAGAGCAGGATGTAGATCCGAACCCTAAAATCCCAGCAACTGAGTAGCCACAAATTCCCTTCTAAAAACCCCAACAACAACAGAGTACCTACACATTCTCTTTAATCTCTTTTGGTAGTGTTTTTTGGAAGAGATTTCCTTATGAATTTTGGGGTTTTAAAGACATCAAGTAGAACTCAGATTTTTTAATCCTCAAAACTACAATTTTTGCTTGCAAGAGCCAGCTTAGTTCATTTGTAGTGGTAGTAATGAAGATGAACCCAAACAGGTAGAGATTTTGGCAATTGATTCTTTAAAATTCTTGAGCTTTGCCACATTTAGTTGGCAGCTTCAGATTTTGAGCATACATATGTAAATTATACACACACACAAATATATATATGAATGTAGCTCATCAACACAAAGCTTGATGAGCTTGATGTGCTCCAAAAGATGTTCTTGTCTTGTCTTCCATGTGAGGTCTGTTTTCTTTTGTAGAAGAAGCTCTGTGATATTAGATTCTTTGATTGTGTTTCCATTCTTTTGATCAAAATCATCATGTTCAGATGTACACTACTTTGTCAGATAAACTGTGATAAAAAAAATAGTGAATCAAATAGTTGCAAGGAGGAGGAGGTGCAACAACAAATCGTGTGAAGTTTTTTCCTTCTTGCTTCAAAAGCAAGTTTTGTCAACTAGGTATATAGTTTTTCATTGTGTACAAATGTCAAAATTGCATTTATTTTAACACTATATAATTTGCTCCCACATTTAAAACTCATTTTCTTTTAATTTATCACTCAATTCATCACAAACAAATTGTCTTCAAATCTAAATTTGTGAGTGGGTTGTTCTTGGTTGGAGGGAGGACAATAAAACTTGTACAAATCAAATGCATTTTGTTTATGCTGAACTTTGGAATAAGCCAAAGCCCACTATGATAACCAACCAAATGGAATTGATTACTACACAAGATGGACCCATACATCAAAAAAATGCGAACAACACGCATCACATACTTAGTCATTGATATTAGTTTCTTATCAATAAACACTACACTAGAATGAACTATGAACCAAAGTTGGCTGGTTCTTTTCTTTTTCTTTTTCTTTTTTTCATATCCAAGGGGAATAGGCCTTTGCTCTCCCATACATGCGTATCAATTAATCAGTTTTTGGAAAAAAATTAAATCAAAGTTACCTAATATCAATTTTCTTTGTCTAAAGAATAGCTCTGGTTACAAATTTCCTGGGTTAGTTGTTTGGATTATTTGACTCACACGTTATGTATAAGAGTCGGTTTGAAATATGCAACATGATATCATACTCCTTGATTGGATTCAACAACAAACTGCTGAATAATTAATTAAATTTTAAATCTTAACTTTGGCACTTGATTTTTTAATTCTGAAATTTTTGGCAGGTAATGATTAGAAAAAATAATAAACATATTCTTGTTATGTTTATTGGACAGTCTATCTATTGTGTCTAGACTGTCTCAGTCTTGAGTTCTTGAACTAAACCCAACGGCCAGAAACTTTGGATTCTTTAATTTTATAATTTTTTTTTGACACAAATAATAAATAGTTTTTCAAAAAATTGGAAAAATGAAAAATAATTTAATTTATGCCAAAACCATCCATGTACAAAGTACCCAACTTAGGAACCACTTAGTGTAATGTTGAAGTAAGGTTTTGTAAGGGAAAAAAATGGAAGACAAAAACATGGAAGGGTATAGGGTGGATTTTTGGTTTTCATAAAAGCAATACTAAGCCTGTAAAGGCCTTTTGGGGTCTTTACAAAATTATGGGAGATAGGTAAGGTCTTAAAGATGAGATGGCAGGTGGCAGGGCACTGATGTTAACTTGGTCTTAACCAGTGTTGGGCGGTTCTTTGAGTGTTCGAGTAATAACGGGTGGTTCTGATTATGGTTCTAAGAACCTTACCCTGACCATACCCAAACAAAAACCTTGCCCTAAGACTAGCCCTATTCTATGATCCGGGTTCAACCGTAGAACCAAAAGATCGTCATTTTTAAAACAATGCATAAGACCTTGCACCAATGGGTGTTTTTTCCAGCCCTAGGGTCTAGGGTTTTGGTTCCTTTTGCACTTTGCACGTCGACTTTCATGGCTCCCCAGATAGCAAGCTTTCTCTTTTGGTTAGAATGAACCAGCACCAACCAGTGCACCAGTTGGCCATTTTGTCCATAGGATGGGCTGTGCATCTTCATCCGGTTCCTGACCCTTTGTTAACCCAACAGTGTACCAGTCACCCTTCTTGGGCTGCTAACCTTTGACTCTTTTAAATTTTTGGGTGTTTTCTTCGCAACCCTAACCTTACTACCCTCTAATCTAGTTACCCTAATTCCCTAGCGACCCTATTGACCTAGCTACATTATTGACCTGCATCTTGACTACGTATTTGCTCTCTATTTTTTCATGATTAAACCTTTTTCTTGGCTAAACCTATATCATTTGGCAAAACTTTTAACTATTCATGGTTAAACCTTTGCCTTTCGACACAACTTTTAATGTTTCTTGACTAAACCTATATCTCTTGGTTACACTTTTTCTTTTTGGCACAACTTCTAACTCTTCTTGGATAAACTATTTTGTTTTGGCACCATTTAAAACTTTTTTTGGTGAAACTTATATATTTTGTTTAAACCTTTTCCTTTTGACACAACTTTTAATTATTCTTGGCTAAACCTTTTTCTTTTGGCATAACTTTTAGCTCTTTAGCTTAGCTAAACCTTTTATTTTGGCACAACTTCTAACTCCTCTTGGCTAAACCTTTTCCTTTTGGCACAACTTTTAACTTTTCTTGGTTAAACCTTTTCCTTTGGCACAACATCTAATTCTTCTTGGGTTAAATTTATATTTCTTGGTTAAACCTCCATCTCTTCATGGTTAAACATTTACATTTTTACAAAATCTCTATATCTTCTTAACTAAACATCTATCTTTTTAACAAAACCTTTATTTCTCAATAAAACCTACATTTTTTTTTGTTTAAACTTCTGCCTTTGGGTAAAATTTTAAACTTTTCTTAGTTAAATTTATATCTTTTGACAAAACCTCCATTTATTCATGGTTAAACAACTAAATGTTGGAATTTTTAAAATCTATTATTGACTAAACTTTACCCTCTTCCTAACTACATTTTTACCTTTGAATAAAACCCTTATATATTCATTGTTAAACCTCTCATTTGGAAAACCTTTGAATTCTTTTCATCTAAACCTTTACATCTTGGCAAAACCTTTCTTTTTTTGGGCCATGTTTTTACTTCATAGTAAAACCTCTATCTTTTCTTGGTTAAACCTTTACAAATTGGAAAGAATTCTAATTCTTCTTGGCTAAACTTATACCTTATTGACAATGGAATCATTGTAATCACAAAATTAAAGGTGAAATGACATGTTTTAGATGCTTGAAAATAAACTTATGTGCAAAGATGAAGAGATATATTAGCACATGTTTAAGCTCTAATTCGATTTGCTTTCAAGTGTGAACTAGTTGTGTGAACAACCCATGTAAGACAAAGATGACCAAAAAACTAATGCAAGTTTAAAGTTCTAGCTTTTCTTACACCCCACCATAAATAAGATAGGCATGGAAATTCATGCTCAAAGATGAAGAAAAATATGTGTTAAAATGGATGTGAAAATGTTCAAGTTCATACTTGCGAACATATAATATGCTAGAACTAATGGCAACTAGCAACATGCACCCCACCATAAGTAAGACATGAAAATTCATGCTCAACAATGAAGAAAAAGATGTGTTAAAATGAATGTGAAGATGTTCTATCATACTTCAAACTTATAATATGCTAGAACTAATGGCAATTAACAACATGCACCCCACCATAAGTAAGATAGGCATGGAAACTCATGTTCAATGATGAAAAAAAATAGTGTTAAAATGGATGTGAAGATGCTCTTTCATACTTTCAAACTTATAATATGTTGGATCTAATGGCAATTAACAACATGCACCCCACCATAAGTAAAATAGGCATGGAAACTCATGTTCAATGATGAAGAAAAAGATATGTTAAAATGGATGTGAATATGCTCTTTCACATTTGCAAACTTATAATATGCTAGAACTAATGGTAACTAGCAATGTGTAGATCAAGACCTGTCGCAAACCCATTTTGAGGGAAGTGTGAGATCGCCACTCACACTCCTGAAAATGGGACTTGGGAGTCCTCCGGGACTCCTGAAAACTTAGAGCGCAATTGCATGGGTCAAAACAGCTTGCATTGAGGCGTTCTTTATACCGTTGGAAAGGTCTTGAAGTTTAGATGTCCAAAATGGCCTTGTATGAACCATTTGGACATTTGCAACATAAGTTATGGTCGAAAGAAGGGCCGGGAGTCAAATTGACAATTTGACTTTCGACCACTAAAAGTCGGTAATTGACCTGATTCTGGTGCGTGCAGGTGAAGTGCAACACACCGTTGGAAAGCTCTCGAGGAGAGCTACAACTTTGGTTTGGACCTTGTCCCAATCTGAGTTTGGAGCGAGGAGTTATGAATGTCCAAAGTCCTGGGAGTCCAAACCGGGACAGTTTCGAGACTCCACTTTGGGAGTCTTGGGAAAAAGAGCCATTTGGATGCAAGTGCGGTGGAGAGTTGCAGAGAATATTATATGGGGGAAGGTGGTCGCTTCCCCCAAGTCCAGGCCGTGATGAGTCAAGTGAGTCCAAGGTAGCCCGTGGCTTGTCCCAACACCAAAAGGGTGGAGAATGAGTTCTAACCAACTTGTTGGTTGGATTTGGATGCAGGACTATATAATTGAGTAAGCTTGACCCTCTTCCTAGTCTATCCCGAAGCTTTCAGCACTCCCCTCTCACCCCCCTTCAGTGCTGGAAGCTGGGAGCGTGTCCCGAGTCCCAGAAATTCCGCAATTTGAGTGACCTAGCTCCAACTTGGGGCTAACTTGGGACTTGGGAGCTTGTCAAGACCCATGCATGATGGAAAAAAATTAAAATTTTCACCCAAAGTTGTGGTCAAGTAAATACATGAAACAATGGACATTGCCCTTTATTTGATTAATTAAGAAACCAAGGGTTTGCGGTCTACCATAAATGTTTGTGGCTTACATCAATCAATAATTGAAGCATGTCATGGGAACAAGGCACTACAAGGCATACACCAAATGAACCTTCAAAAGTTTCTATAGTAGACACCAAGCCCTAAACTTTTTTAAAACTAGTTGACTAAGGTGTAATGTGCACCATCTCCTTTCAAATTAAATTGAATTAGTTATTTGACAATCACCTTGTGATGCAAAACAATAGGTCTATATCTATTATTCATACCTATCGTAGTATATTTTGCCAACTACTACTAGTTATAATATATTATAGATGTTAATGAGAAAGTATGGTCATGAGCATATTCATATCCATTTTAACATATCTTCATCTTTGTGCATGATTGTCTTCATGCTTGTAGTTTCTTGCCATACTAGTAGGAGGCACGCTTGTCATATTGGCCTGCATTATGCAAGGGCATTTCGGAAATGAAATGTTATTTCATGATCATGAAGTTAAAATGTAACCTAAAAACAATTTCATTCATACTTGGCATTTGGCCTTACAACAATATTTTTTCACATTTTAATCCCCACTCATAAACATGAAACCAGGGTTGTAAAAAGCTAGACATTACTAATAGCAAACCATTTAAATTAATCAATGTATCTAGCCAATTAGTTTAGGTGTTAAAAGTGTGTAGTGCCTTTTGCTAGCTTCGTCATATTAAGCCATGGTCATTATTGAACCTAACATTGGGCAAATTTTTAGTAATCGTCATCCAAAACATGTTGTGCAATGTGCCCATGGAAATGTTCCAATGGCATTTTGAACTTCTAATCTTTTGGGTTGCTTTAACTTTTTCTTTTTAACATTAATTGATGAAGTCATTGTTAGAATATTCATGTTTTGTAATAACTATATGATCAATCATGAAAAATCGTAAATGATATTTTTGAAAATTCTTATGGATGCATAAAATAGCATAAAAAATGGATTTTGATGGGTTATATTGGATTTTTAATGAATTTTAATATATATATATTTCAAAACAACATGCCATATTATCTTTTGAGACTTGGAATGAATTTTCTAGTTTTAACCTAATTTTTTTGAAAAAAAAATCCATGTACATGACTACTATAAACACCCTCTTTATGCCAAAAATTTCCTTACAAATCAAAAGGTTATTAGACTCCAAGATTCCATGTGAATGGTTTTTGGTCTAGCAAAACCTTTTCAAAATTAGTATATTTAATGAGTAATGGATTTTTGAATCTTAACAACAAATTTTGTCACCTTTACAAAACTCATTGATATGGACTTTTATTTTATAATGTGTTAGTTTTATGTGTTTGAAACTTTGGAATATCAAATGAATTATGTTTAAAAAATTAAAGATCCATTGAATGAATGGAATGTGATTCTAATTTATTTTGTTATGGACTTTTCAGAATCCCAATAATTACAATTATTTTAAAGTAATTTTCAAAAATTTAAAAATAATCATTTATGCTTGCAAGACTACACACTTGTGAAAGATCAGATGCTCCCAAAAAAATAAATTGGAAAGAATTTTTTCTTTTATTTGACAAAACATCATGAATGTTTTGATTTTTGTGAATCCAACTAATTTTGTAAATTTTTTAAATGTCCCAAAGTTGGAAAAAAAAAAATCCTTAGTCACAAGATAACCAAAAATACAAAAATGCAATTCAATAAAGAAAAAAAAACCATATTGCTAGGGTAGTCCAAATAACATTTTTTTGGGATTGAAATGTAAATTGGATGAAAGGTTTGTAAACATTTCACTATTAAAATCAAAGAACTTTCAAAGCATATAATTCGTTAATTTTTTCAAGTCAAACATAATTGAAAATCAAATTTCATGATGAAAGTTTTCCATAATTTTGTAAATATGCATGATTATAACTATGTGTGTGACATTTACCTACGCTTCCTCTCAATGGCAAAATGTAGCATAATATGGCTTGGAATTGGAATACCACTTTCCTATCCTATTGCATTTATGGTCCAAAAATGACATTTAATGGATTTGGTCATGCCCTCACATTCATACCAGTGTTGGGTAGATATCACTTTTTTGGCATATTCGCCACATAAGGATATTTGTCATTATTTTACACATTGGATAAAGATATTACATTCTTATTTTAAAAAGAATTTAAATATCCTGATCGGATATCAAATTTTCACATTTTTCAATCTGACCCATATATCATTTTCTTGGATATCTATTGTTTATTTGTTAATCGAATATCAATAGATTTGGACATTAAAAATTCAAAAAATTGCTTCCAAATTATCTTGGGTGCTAGTCCCTTTCTTGGGGCAAAAAATCTCCCAAAGGCAACATTCTTTTTTTTAAAGGGAATATTTCATTGCAAATAATTTTTTTCTAAAAAACATTTGCAAAAAAAAAGTCGTAAATTATTTTTTAAAGAAAGTATTGCCACAAGAATTACTACTATTGATTACAACTTTGAAGAGACCTCTGAAAATGTGTCTGAGGATTCTTGTCACCCTAGAAAAATGAAAAAAAACAATAGATAGCTTTGAGCCTACAAACCTAACCTAATTAATAATTTAACCTACTTACTAATTACTAATCTTAATATCCAGTCCTAGATTTGATATTTAAATCACATATCAACATCTTTATATTTGGCATAATTTTCGGATATCAAAATGTCAGATATCACAATGAATGATATGGAGAACTCCGGATATCAGACCAGATATCACTCCCAGGGACATCCATTGGATGTTTTTTTTGATATCTGGGATGATATCCGAGATGAATATCTGGAAAATCTGGATATCCGCCCAACACTGATTCATACCTAAAGAAACATTTCCAATTAGGTAAAAAATTCTGCACCTTGCAGCAGTGTAAATGGACAACACCTTACATAAGCAGCCAGTGGGCATTTTGAAAACTGAAATGCCCACCCAGAGGTGAGCCTTTTTCTTTTCAAAATCCTGGTGTTACTTTTTTTCAAAAAATTCCCATGAAACCAAATAAATTCCATTAATTCCTGCTCATCAAGATCTTTCCAACAACATCAAAGGCACATTCCAATTCCTCCGAAATTTTCAGCTATGATTTAATTTAATTTTCAGTGGGAAAACCATTCAATATTCAAGAACTTTTGCACCACAAGTCCAAACATCATGGAACCAACCCTCCTCGTCAAGAGCTTTCCAAAGACATCAAGAACATGATCTGAAGCATCCCAGTTCGGTGGATCTCATAACTACAAAACAAACTACCTTCCTTCATAGATAGACAGGGTCTTCCAGGCTCAGCATTGTTGGCCTTGATGTTTCTAAAGTACATAAACTTGGAGTTGGATAGGCACTGGGAGATTGGATGCACCCAGAGCAATGGTGACTCTGGCAGGTGATGCTTGTGGAGGTGAAAAAACACAAAGAGACATATGGGGAACCCACACCAGAGAAAATCTTAGGGGAGAGGCTGTTGACAAAACCCCTTATTGTGATGAAGCAGGCCGTGTGAGTGATTGTTTTTTGCCATTTTGTGAAAACTATTTTGAAAAAATAATATTCTGTCATAATTTTTCTTTTTTGGGAAAAGAAATCACCATAAATTGCCACAATTGCCTACACACACAAAAGGAATTTTTCTATTTTTCTGAAATATCACCAAATTTTGTGAGGTTGGTGAACTGGCAATCATCCACAAGAGAACTTAGCCAAATTTGGCTACAGGTCAGAGAGGAAAGTAGATTTTTTTTTCAAACCCCGCATTATACTAGCAACATACAAGAACTTAATATGATCTTAATATGGCAAACTCAATTTTTGTTTCCCCCAAAATATGGTGATTTTGGGCGTTCTTTTCCTAAAAAGTCCTTTGAACAGGTCACAACCCATTTTGTTTTTGGTCACCAAGTGGCAAAAATCCACCACAAAAATAACCCTGGTCATTACATATAGTTTTACCTCAATATTATGAATGGCTATTTTAATATCTTCTTATTATCTACACATAAGGTTGGGGACATTGTTATTATTTTTTAATAGTTTGGTTCTGAGGACGTTTATTACAAGTCATATATATGCCAAGCTCTTGCTTTTAGGTATTTGCATATATTTTTGAGATTTAATTGAAGGAAAATACAAAATGACATGGAAACAGTTTATATTTGTTTTAAGAACATGGTTGATAGTTGAATGTTAAATTTTCCCTCAAATTTACAATGCACACAACTATGCCAAACATGTGCATTAAAACATAAGGCAATAAATATTTTTACACTAAATTGTGTATTCTTTGTATGACGAAAAGGATTCTTCACAAAACGCCCCAGATTTTAATTCCCAAGCCCTAACATCTAGAGGAGGATGACCTTGTAATTGTGTTTGTGTTAGGTATGCTAGTGTGTTTAGTGTTGGAATTGGCATTATTTTAGTCATTCATAAAGCGTGAAAGCTCCACCTCACATTAATTACCATACAACTACCATTTTTAATTCTGGCTTTTATAACCCGCATTTGCACTTAAATGATGGTCATCATCATTAGACCAAAAACCCCCTGGATCAATGATACATAAAGAAGACTTAATTGAAATTTCCTTAAGTAAGACCTCATCAGTTGAAATGAATTCATACCATGCACCATCAGCATGACAATAATCATCAATGATTTTCTCACCAACCTTAAACCAACAGATTTTTAAAAAATTACCTATGTAGATTACCTATGTCGATGTATTTTCTTAAGAAAAACCGCATATAACTACAACCAACCCATGTGGTGTTGAGAATTGGGCATTAACTAGAGAGAGAGAGAGTCTAGAGATCTCTTCAAATATGGAATGTGAGTTAAGATGCTACTAAACTTAGCTGTTATGCTTTATTTTATTTATTTTGGAACTAAATGTCCCAACTGCAGCAACCTCTCATGAGTTCTATTGCAAAACACATAGAGAGAGAGAGAGAAAGAGCTGCGCACAAATATCAGTAGATGTTGAAACTTTAAGTTGCATAGAAGAATGCTTACCAAATCCACCTAAACATGATTGCAGAAAAGCACACCAAAAAAATATTCAATGTCCCAATTACAACAGCTTTTCTGATATTGAAACAAATTTGTATAATTGACTCTTTCCAATGCAGCTTCCAAAATACCAACGCTTTAAAAATTAAAAAAAATTAAACCTTCAAATTTAGAAAAAAACCAATCTCTCAAAGAAACAACTATTCCCGAGTCCACTTGCAAAGTACCTATAGAGACAGAGAGATATAAGGACTGAAGGAAATATACTTGCAGAAGAAACAATTGCATAAGATAAATTGACTCTTTCAAATCCACCTTGAAAACAAAGAAAAACACCTAGCCTACATGATTACAGTATAGAAATGCAAATCCAAAAGAAGAAAAAAATCCAAAAAAAAGAAAAAAGAAGCAAATGAATTTCATGTACCTAATATGAATTTCATTTCCTTTGAAATTACAGAAATTTGTACAGCAACAATTGAAGCAACACAATTAGTGTTTCTGCCGTAGACGTCCATGTCCGTCCTTTCTTGGCGTGCATGACAAGCGCACCTGGCGCCGCGCTCCAACCAGCAACCAAAGTACCCTCAAACGGCGCTTTCCATGCAGCTGGCGCCGCGCTCCACCCAGCAACCAAAGTACTCCCTTAAACGGCACGATCTTCATGTTGCATTCGGTCTTCACATTATGGGCGTCTATGTCCGTCCTTTCTTTCTTCACATGCATATGAGAAGGCAAACAAGCAGGCGCTGTCGCCGCGCTCCACCCATAAATTACCAATTCGTTGTCCGTCC
>Ga0209611_10001516_pt1 | contig 39866 bp, 23 predicted proteins | sample S1TSphgellanicum_3_FD_187693 | JGI IMG/M metagenome (GOLD analysis project Ga0209611, IMG submission 187693) | Host-associated microbial communities from peat moss isolated from Minnesota, USA - S1T2_Fc - Sphagnum magellanicum MG (SPAdes) (version 2) | ecosystem: Host-associated > Plants > Peat... | reverse complement strand
TGTTGCATCTTTAAAGATGTCTTCATCTTCCCAAATGTAATTAACAACCCCAATGTCTACCAACAAATTTCTTGTGAAACTTCCTTCCTTCAACATATGTTGCAACTTGGGGTAACCTTCATGTTTGCCCATTGATTGAAGGGTAATTGCGAATAGGATTGTGATTGTTTCACAACCGTAATTGTAGTTGGTGGTTGGTGAGATTCTTAACCTATGGAATCTTTTGTGGTCGGTGTTTTCAAGATTTCATGTGTTTTTTTAACCACATCCAATTCTTTGTTTATAGGGGTTGGAAGAACTCCATCAGTGTCATTCACATGAGGTTTTTGAGTTTGGTTGTTGGCTACGATCAAAGGTTGTTTGGGAAATGTCACCAACACTTGACACACATTGGTGGAAGGTGTGATGTTAATTGTTGTTCACAAATGTGATTGAAATTTTGGTAGATGATGTATAATTTCTAGATGATTAACTTGCACCTCATCATCCTCACAATTTAGATGAACTTTCATTTGAAAACGTTCTTTTTAAACTTCTTTTGGCCCCACTTAGCTTAGTTGGTGACCATTCAATGCTAGTTCCTACAACATCAACTATTGGTGAATCTTGTGGTGCAATAGGGGGAGTCACCATAGGAGGTGTCACAATTGACGTTGGCATCATTTGTGCTTGTTGTTCAGTTGCAATTTGGTTCTCATTATGACAATCTTCATTAAAAGGTGCAAAGATAGGGTGTTGGAATTTGTTCTTGTGCAAGTTCTAGTCCAACATTAGTGTGCTTCCTCTTCCTCCAAAACCTCCACAAATTACACCATGTGCCCCCTGGAATGGACCCCATTACCCTCCCCTGTTGAAGGCATGAACTCCTCTTTTACTCATAGTTTAAAATCCTTTTTCATCCACCTCTTTCTTATTGTTAGCAGTTGGTTGTTTTCCCTGGACATGATGCGAGGTTTTCATGTTTGGGGCAGTCTCTTTGTTTGTAATTTTCTTGTATAAAAAATGCTTTTCCATAATACCATTTTGATTTTAATGACCTTTTTTTTTCGTAGTTCTGAGCACTCTGAAACTTTGTGGTGCAAATTCATACATCAAGGCTACACCTGATTGGGTTGAACTCACAATCAAAAATAGTGAGGAACCATTGATTTCCAATAGCCTTAATCATCAATGCAGCTACCCAGCCTTTATCCACCTCCATTGAGACACAAAACCTTGGATTTAGGTTGACATGATTGTTTTTGTCAAACCCTAGTACAATACTAAGTTTACTTGTCATGAACCTCTCAATTGGTTGGTATTCAAAAGGCACTTTGCGAATTGAAACCCATATGGATATTTTCATCCTTGATGGGTTGTCTAGATCAACTCGGGGACTCCAGTCATGGTACATGCACATTCCTCAATCTCCTTCATGTGAGGTGAACATAAAGACCTTCTTCGTTGGTAGTGGGCCATTCATTTTGAGCATGAGTCCATTTTTAAGGAGATTTTGCTTGTTTGGCCTTTTTAAATTGACATCCACAACCTGATCAATAATCTGATTAAGGTGGGGTTTTGGTCCCATAAACTTTGTAATGACATAATGGTTGTGCCAAAACTTAGCATATTCTATCACAACCTCCCTATCAATATCTGAGATATCCCATTCACAAATGAGAAGGCCATGATATAGTCATGGACATAACTTGGAGTAAGGATTTCACCTTTAGTTGGCTAAAATGGGTTGGGGCCGAATGTCTCTCTAGAAGTATTATTTTCCAATATTTTGGTGTCAAGCATGTTAAGCACTGGTTGTTACACTTGTTTTGACACGTAAGATTAGCAAGGAACAACTGAAAATTGCCTCTGAACTACCTTTGTGGGTTTGTGCCTCGGTGCGAAAACCCTAATTGCATATGACCCAAAGCCATTCATACTAGAAGGGCAATGTAGCACTAAAATCTTAGTAACCTAAGAATGAGATTAATGTAAGCAAACATATTAAGAGCAAAGACAATTATGCTTTCGCAAACTTTGAAGTAAAGCACTACAAGCTTCAACCAAAACTTCCTTCAGTTGGAGGGCCATCATCTTCCCTAATCAAAATTTGATTTAATTTAATTTAATTTACTTTTTGTTTTTCCTTTCTTTTCTTTCATTTTTATCACAACATTCAACACAATAACAAATGGGACCCCTTTTTTCAATACCTTGCAACATAACAAATGGGGGACCCCTTTCCCCCCAACCTATTATTGAAGCTTAATTTTTATATTTCCCCATGAAGCACTCCCAGAAATTTCTTACTCTATTTTTGGAAAGGCACCTTCTATCCATGAAAAAAAGAGGAATCATTTTTTGCTTACTCTCTAAGAGTGAAAGGGAAATTATGCCTACTTAGTATAGGTGTAAGATCCCTCCACTCTTAATGAATAGGTCTAAGGAGCCTCTCCTGCTATGAGCCTTTCTGTTAAAGTTCATGATAAGCTTTGTCTTGTCCATTAGAATAATGGGTAGAAGCCAAGCTGGTAAGGGACATTCCCAAAATGCAAAGGCCAATTCCAACTACCACCTTGTCCTAGGCAATTGGAGAAAGGGCATACATACCCTTGGGGCATTACCCTACACTAGTAAAGAAAAACAGTTGACATCAAACCCATCATAATAGGTACACATTTTGCTACTTAATTTTCTTCTAAATTAATTTAGAACTTAAATCACAAACTTGGATATTTCAATTTAAAAGAATTCTAAATTTTTAGCAAAAAAAGAGTGAGGTATAAATATCATAATGTTAATATACATGATTAATCATGTTGGTCATTTTAGATTCAACATATTGATAAGCAAATTGAATCAGTTTTTTTTCATCATTTGGCGATTTAAAAAAAAAAAACATTCTGTCCAATATTCCTTTAAAAAAATCACCAGAAATCAATTTTTTTCCTTCTCAATCATTTCCATGTTTCTACAAATTGTTCAAGCAAGTAGCCAGGATATAAATGGATTTTATTCAATTTCTGATCTATAGCCAAACATGGCTAAATCTCCTTGGGGGATGATAGCCAGTGTGGCAACATCACATGATTGAAAAAAGGAACACTGCATTGAATGGAACGATTTTGAATTTAAAACAAAATCTTGATACTTGCACCCAACTTTTCTTAATATATTTTTGCAGAATTATGTTGAATTCTATGATGTAAAATATTACTATAAATAACTACAGGCTAAAAAATTAGTTGAATGAAAAATAAATGACCATTATTAGTAATGCAAAGCAATGTGACATTTCTTTTTTTTTTTTTTTTTTCCTGTTTTGGTATAACTCATTTTTTTTTTTTTTTTTTTTTTCCTGTTGTGTGATAACCTATTGAATTTTTTTGCGAAAAATTACAAAAAAATTCTAAAAAAATGAGTTAAAATCACACTAGAAAAGCAAAAAATTTCCACTTTTTCCCAACTTTTTGTTAGGGTAAAAAATAACCCCAAAAATTGTCCTGAAAAAAACACATAGGCCTGCTGGACCACAAGTTCTAAAGAAAAAGCGAAAAAAACATGCTAACGACCTGGTGAACAAACGCTAAAAAAAGAAAAAAAAATAGTGCATTTCAAGTTTATGAACCAATAGGAATGCAGGGATAGACGCCTAGAGTGGGTATGGCTAACGTCCATGTACATGATACTTTTAAAACTAAAAAGGAAAAAAACCGCGTTTTTGTTTTTTTGGGTTGCTTTTGGGCCCTTCACCCCATCGTCGTCACCTTGGTCGCTTTTCCCCGCTCTGGCCACGTTGCCGCTGTGTCTGCCATTGCCTTCATTGCTATGGCAACGCACCCCCCGCCCCTGCCTTTGCTTGCAGCTCCTTTCAACTCTTCCTTCGTCCTTCGCTGCTCCTGCCCAGCTTGTGTTTCTCCATGGCGCGAACGCAAGAATTCATTCCCGTGGTAGGCGAGCAAGATGTGGACGACTTTTTGCCTGTAAGTTCTAGTGATGTATATGTGTTCTTCCCTTTGTTTTCTTTCCCCCTTGTCTTATTTTTTTGGGAGGAGGGGAGGAAAGAGGTGGCACCTTGGGCGGGGGATCGGAGGGTTTTTTTTTGTGATTGTCTCTCGGTTGTGTCTTGGTCTTGGTGATGCATTTGGATTCATGGCTTTTAGGGTGATTTATCCTCCTGTTAGCTTGAGTGACTTGCTTGTAGCCAGTTTCGATCCTCGGGGTTGGGAGGGAGATCCGAAGGTTCGAGTTTTGTCTTGTAATGGAGTTGAAGTTTGTGGGGTGGGGAGTGGTGGGATGGGTTTTGGATGGGGGAATGAAGTTTTGGGTGTGTGAAAATTAGTAGCATTTCCTGGGTTTTGGGGGTGGAATCTGTGTTTTTTTTGGTGGCCTTTTGTCGATGGGATTGAATTTGGGAAGGGAGAAAAAAATTGAGGTCGGAGTGAGAGAGAGAGTTTTTAGGGGTGTGTGGGGAGTGAGATTTCTTTTGGGTGAAATTTGTGAGACTTTTGAATCTTCTGCTGTTGCTTCGATACTTGCAGGGTTTTGGGAATGGGCGGAGTTTTGTACAGGCTAACTCACGTTTGCATATGAAACATGGAAAAATAATCAGAGTGGGATTTGAAGTTGCAAATGATGTTGGATGGAAGGAATTGAACTTTGGATTTTGGGTTGAGGAAAGGGAGTTGAATGGGGTATGGGTGAATTTACTTTTTGGGGTATGTTGTTGGATGCAGGGTGAAGGTGTTGGTGCAGGAGGACTGCCTTACTTGCTGCAGGAGGGAGTGGAGCTTCTCAAGCGAGGGAATCATGCCTTCCGTACTGGGAAGTTTGAAGAGGTACACATTTCCTGCCTTAATTTGTTTTGTTGATGGAGAGAGGCAGGATAATTAGACTGAAGGCTAATTGGTGTTGGATCTGAATTTTGAAATCGTCAGCCAGGATCTGCAAGCATTTGATCACTTGTGCTTGTGCAAAGTCCAAGCCCAATGTCTTCACAAATGGTTCTTCATTGAGACAAACCAAAGTAGCTGGAGTTGATGTCTGTGGTCATCAGCTGGAGCAGTTGGCTACATCGCATTAGGCTATCCTTCTTGTTCTTGGATGCACATCAATACAGACTTCTGATCATCAAATGTTTTATGTTGTCTTTGTTGTTGCAATTTGGCAACATATTCTTGTTGCTACTCTTTGTCAATGAATGCCCTTAAGTTTCTAACAATGCTTCCTCTGCCCCTAGGGCTAGGGCACTTGCCTAAACCTTTTGACACTTGGATTCCTCAATTCCCTATCCTGTGACAAACAGGACACCTGAAAAGTTTGTATCTCATCAGTTGCTGGCAGCAGTAATTCTGATAGTTCTCTATCTTGTGCCACTGGCTGTAGCTTGTTGCAAAGTAATACATGAAGATGCACCTTTCTCTTAATGCTGTTGTAATCAAGGATTGGGAATGTGCCAGACCTAGGACACTGTGAGATTTTCCAGCCTTACAGAGTTCTCCTGTGTGTTAGTCATTGGGCTCTCAGGAGCCCACTCTCATGATTGTATGCAATATGATTGCCTGTTGCAGCCTTGAGACAGTAGATCTAAAAGGCCAAAGGATATGCAGGTAGTAGGGTATGCAAGGTGTGGTGATAATAGGAACCTTGAATGGAATATGTGCAACAACTACAGAGCAATCCAAGGGTGGGAGAAAGATACTCTCTGATATTCTGACCTTTAGTGTTGGAGTAGCACAATTTAACTCAGAAAACTGATATTAGAAACATTTTGATCTGGGAGCTATGTGGGACATCTATGCAGGCTATAGAAGCTTACACCACCGCACTTAAAGCTCAAGCAGTGGATTCAAGTGTGCTTCTTAGTAACCGTTGTGCAGCTTACTGCAGGTCTATATCTGCAGCCCTTGTGGGTTGAAGTTTCATTCTCCCATGCTCTGGCCTATCTTTCTGGCTTCTGGTTAATTAGGTTCCATCTGATGATCTTTTGCATTTCATGTCATCTTGTGTGACAGGTTAAGTGAGCAACTACGGAACATTCCTGCTGCTGTTTCAGAGGCACCGGGCTCTGCCCTTTTTGGCCAGGACCCCATGTCTCATGTGCAGGTAGGGCAACACCATGAAGGCAATTATCTGATCAGTGACCATAGCTATGACAAATCAATATATTTAGCTTTTTGCAATTCTGGGATGAACTTTCACTTGATTTGTAGTTTGGCATTCTTCTTAGTTTAAGCTCAAATACGGGGAGGATTTTTTCAACAATCAGCTTCTGTAAACTATCAATTCTGGATGAATCTAATGTGCTTTCTGGTTGGCTCTCCTATGGTGCACAGCTGGCACTAAGGGATGCTGAGAAGCTTGTAAAGCTTCAGAGTACATGGCCCAAAGCATATCTTCGAAAAGCAACTGCCCAGACTCTGGTACAGCAGCTGTCATTGCTGTTAATATGCTACTGACTTTATTCTCGTAATGTTGAGAAATTTGTTGTGAAGGAAAGGACCTGATGATTAGGATGTGGGGATTCTTTGGTGTTCGTTCTGTGACGTGGTTCTGATTTCTGTTTTGATGGTGGTGCATATGATTGCAGTTGGAACAGTATGAAGAGGCACATGAGACTATCCTTTCTGGGTTGGAGATTGACCCGGCCAAGTAATCTCACATGAACCTAACCTGTAGCAACTGCTACCCTGTATCATCACAATGATGTTGCTGGCTTGAGGGTTTTGGAGATATTCTCTCAAGGGTGTGGATTGGGGGCATTGCAATGCAGCTCGCTGTTGCAGGCTGGACTGTCTGAGGTGGCTGCACACATACAAGGGGCACATCCAAATGGTAGGGATAGGCGTAAGCTAGAGCGCTCTGATGATTTGGACTGTACATTGTGCTTGAAGCTGCTATATAATCCAATCACTACTCCCTGTGGCCACTCTTTCTGCCGATCATGCCTTCAGCAAGCTCTTGACCATGGTATGAATCTCCTTTCCTAATGCTATTAGGGTCAAGATTTGGTTTTTGTGAAATTCATGTTCTCAGATAGTGAAGCAGGACTATCCAGGCTCACTGGAAGTTGCATGCATTGGCAAGGGTGGCAGGGAACAAGTGTCCTATGTGCCGGACAGTGCTGTTTGTGAGCCCCAAGACGTACCCAATAAGGTAGCCCTGACAGTTTTCAACCTTTCAAGTTGTTTTTGGCACATGTGACTGGGTCTGAGTCTGGACTTACAGGTCTCTGTTGCTTTTGGTCAGTGTCACACTGAACAATATTATACAGCGGAACTTTCGGGAAGAGTATCAAGAGAGGAAAACCGAAATGGATGCCATCACCCTTGCAGGCAATGACATTTTGCCTCTGTTTGTCATGGACACAGTACTTCCCATGCAACATGTAGCACTGAACATATTTGAACCACGTTACAGACTGATGGTACCCCTTTCTTTCTCTCCTTGCTGGTCCTTGACCAGTGAGATGCCTTTTGCAGTGCCGATGTCTACTGATGTAAGAAAAATATGTTGCCACATTGGTCAGATGGAAGGGTTTGGTCCTGGCTTAGCTGTTGTTGCTGTGTCTAAGATCTGTTGGATATGCAGGTGCGGCGTATCATGGAGGGAAACCACCGCATGGGCATGGTAAGTTGATCTGCCCATCACTAGTTGTGCAAGCCTTTGTTAGGGTGCATATGATGTCTTTCCACCTGATAGGTGATGAAGGCCTGAGATATTGTTAGGGTTGGGTAATCAGGTGGGGATCGATCCAGAAACTGGTGCTGTTGCAGATGTTGCCTGTGAAGTCGAGATTTCTGAGTAAGTTTTTCCACTTCATTGGCACATAGATCTTGCAATGGTTTTTGGATGAAGCATGTGTAATGATTGAGCCTCTGTGCAGGTGTGAGCCCGTCCCAGATGGTCGCTTCTTATTGGAGGTCAGTGCCACTATCTGTGCAGGTTGTTCTCACAGCTATCTTGAATTCTGAGAGTTCAAAATGCATGCTTATCCTGTTACTCTTTTGACATCATCCATATGGATCTTGGAGTCAAAAGTCATAACTAACGGACTGATTATCAAGGTCTGTTAGTTCTATATGGTCATTGTTGTTTGTGATCACCTGAGAGTCTCAGACCTCCATTTGTTTGTGCTGAAGCCTTACCTTTTTGGTTTTCTATATTGGGTACTGTTCTCTGAATTATGGCAAGCTTATGGTGAAATCAGGTGCTGGGGAGAAGAAGATTCCGGATAATTGAAACTTGGGATCAAGATGGGTAAGGCATCCAAATCCTTTGCAATCATGTATCAAGCTCGTACTCAGTGGGGAATTGGACACTCTGGAGCTTACAGTTATATATGCACATGTTTTTGATGAGGTGTTCAGTTACTATGCACAAGCATGGGCTCATGATCACAACCCAGAAACTCTTTGGTAGTGAGATGCTTGTATGCTTGGCATGGCCTGAACATTCTTGTAAACTTAGGAGATTCAGTGCAGAAATAGAATGGCTTGATGACATTCTGCACTACACAGGAACCTCATTGTGGATTCCTGTTTTTCCAGGTACCGGGTTGCTAAAGTGCAATGGTTGCAAGATGTAATTCCTGCTCCAGGTTCCCCTGAACAAAAGGAGGTTTGTGCCCTTTGTCTCCTCTTCAACTTCCTTCTTGATTCATTCACATGTTTTGCTTGTATTTGAACTACTTCATGAATGTGCATCTGCAGCTTTTTCACTAGAGTCACTTGTGCCCTGCAGGGCCATCTACAGCATCAGTTTTCACATGTGTGCTCATATGTGCACTGCTTAAGGAACTTTCATCTGCAGCTTTTTCACTGAAGTCTATGTCAATTGTTTGTGCCCTCAAGGGTGATCTATAGCGTCAGTTTCACTGTGATTAGAATTCACTGTGTATCTGGCTTGTTGTTTCAACATGGTCACCTGGAGTAGTTTGTTGCAGTTGTGGTCACTAGGCTGCTGCTTGTGAATTCATATTGAAGATGGCAACAACCTATTTGCCTTAGTGACAGTTGTAAAATCTTACAACTGGAATCCAGACATGGCATTGCAACACAGTTTCCACTTGTCAATGTTCAATTGATTGCTGCTGAATCCTACCCAGTAACTGACAGGGAACTTGTTTTGACATACATAGTGACAACATCCTCACAGATATGGGTTCTTGCAACAGATAGACAGGATGGCTAGAACTGCAGCTGAAGAGGTGAACACATTCCTTACTCGTGCTCAAGATGCAGCCCGCAAAGGTGCCTTCTCTTCTTTAGATTCATCAAGGGACAAACTGCTCAGCTTCTTCATTCTTAATCAGATATAAGACTGCTATCAACCATCGAATATAGTTCGGCATTCTGACTGAGGGCATCTAAAATTCATGCAGAAACTGGGAAGCATGGACCAGTAAAAACAGTAGTTTTATGTTTGTTGTTGACCTAGTGTGACATAGCACTGGACTAGAATCTTTATTAATTTGACTGAAGAGTCAAGTGACTGTGCCACTCTCCTCAGATTATCATGGAAGGCTGAGAGAACTTCTCAACCAATCTGAAGGCAGACCCAACATTTCAGATCCTGAGTGCTTCAGCTTCTGGGTATGCACCCACTATCCAATTTATACCCCTTGATCATGTTTAACATGTAGTAGTGGGTATGCTGTGAAGTTTCTCTGGCCATATATTACAGGAAAATATGCTGCTTTTTGGACAACTGAGTTTTGTCACAACAGATTTAGCAAACAGGGCAGAGACTCTCTTGAAAAATTCAGTCTGGTCACAAGGTACTGACATTCAAGAAGGATTCAAGCAATGAGCAAATAAATGCTCTCCTGAATCCTGGCTAATCAGACCAGCCTGCAACTTACCTGTGTAAAAATTGAGCACAGAACAGTTTCTGCCCTTTTTCTGGGTTGCATCCTCTGCCTCTAACTTGCTGGCTATCTTTGCTTGGCACAGATTGCAAATCTTCTGCCGATAAGAACTGCAGAGAGGCTTCAGTTTTTGCGACTCACTGATACTCGTGAGGTACCCATCTCATAACACTGAATTTTGCAGGGCAGAGACATTTCACTAGATTGTCTGTGAGCCTTGACTGATTGCAGCAGGCATGAGATTCATTTGTTGATCAATGGAGGCGATTACTGGTTATGGCTGACTTGAGTATTCATGTTTTGATTGTGGGAAACAGAGACTAAACCAAGAGATTTTGCGACTGCATATGGTCTCAACTGACCAGGGTTGTTACATCCAATGACTATCACTGAAGCAACTGACAGCCCACATTTTCTTCACTGCACTGTACATTCTGATTTCTTACATCATCCTCGGTAGATGATTTGTTCATTTTCCACATATAATGTCCTATGTTCTCTATTCACGAATGGCTACACCAGTATGTTGTGGATGAGATAAGAAACTACAGCTTGTTCCAGCAGCAGTAATCTTCATACTTCCATGTTTCCAAACCCGCATTTTTTCTAATCCCTGATATCGTAGAGCCACATTGTTAGTGTCTTAGGTGGATTTCAAATCCTAGCTCTCCTCATTTTAGCCCTTCCACAAAGTTGTAATTCTATGTAACATCTGTTGAAGTCATTGAATGACAGCAACTTTGTGCCATCATCCTTTGTTTATATTTCACACTCGATTGAATGTTTCAGTGTCTGTATAATGGTACCCAATTTTTTGGGAAGATTATTATATGCTTATTTACATCCACTGTTGGGAGCTGATGAACTCAGTGGTAGTCATGGCAGCTTGTCACTCCCATTCATGATGAAGGTGATGGGCTGTCACTTGTGAGTGACTCTCATGAGGTTATGACTGCACTCATTGTTGTGTTACCTTTAATTGTCGTGGTGGAGATTTCTCTGCAACTTCATCAAGCATATTTCACACGCTTGAATGTTTCAGTGTCTGGATGCATTTGATTGGGTCACCTTACAGAAAGATATTTGGCCAGTCCAAGAGGCTTCTTCCAGCTATTTTAGGATTAGTGGAAGCCTGGGAAGGAGTGGATTATGGCATGGGTTGCAAGGAGATTACGACAAAAGGATTTGATTATGACAGAAGGCAGATGACAACCTTAGGATTGACTCACAAGCCTAGCAAAGTGTCTTTCACAAAGAGACTAGTTTTAGCAAAGTTGGTGGTGTGATATGTTCCGAGTATTATGTACATCCACACCTGGAGTTCAGTGAAATAGTGTTAGAGTGGCTAACACCTAGTTAGCTGAACTCTATTGTCTATTGTGTTCAACCCATACATGTTTGAAATTTCCATACAAGGCACCCCATTTGTCTTTACAAATAAATTTGTTGCTTGGCAAAGGGGAGTGGTGACTTGAGTCCATTGCTTGAGCAATCTTCCTCAGGACTGGATTTTCAGGATGCAGATGTAATTAAATGTAAGACATGTATGTGTTGTAAAAAGCTAATGTTTTCTTTTCATTTCTTATGTCTTATGACTTAATGCTACTGGTGTTCATGACAAAAGTGTGCTATGCTACAGACATCTGGGATTTGTTGTCTCTTGTGGCAATTCACTCATTTTCTTGGTTGTAGTATTCAGACAACTTAGGATTTTACATGCAAGCTATTTAGGTTTCTCCTTCTAGTCAAATTTGTGAGTTGATGTTTGCATTGAACTACTAGGGTTCACAGATTTTGATACAACCATTATCTGTTGCTTTGCACATGGGAAGCATTTATGAAATGATGAAATGACTAGGATTATGGACAAATTGTATCTTGCACTGTGACTTCAATTGTAGGGTGAAATGCTGGTGTTAGAGCTTGTTGATCAACTTGTGAGGACTTTAATGAAAGATGTGAAAATTTGGAGAGTGCTGAGCTTCTCATGTTGGATTCTTTGTGGGCACTTGCTTTGGTTCTGGCCTGAATATTTGAGATTGGTGCCATATGTTCTCGTCTTATAGTTCAGGCATGGAATGCATAGAAGCTGGATGTGCACTGACTTTCTACTCAAGGTACTCTCATGACCTGTGTGCAACTTCTTGAGGTTGTCCATCAGACAGATCTCATTATGTACAATTGTGATACAGGAGGAATTGCACAGAACTGTGACTTAGATAGTGTAGCTATGGACATAGATACACCTGAAGTAGACAAAATTTTCCAGTTTTGAAGTCTTTGTGCCACTCTTCCTGGTGAATTGCATGAATTGGGCCAATGGAGGTCTCTTCAAAAGATAGTGATGATGAGTGCAAGCTGTTCTCTCCAAAGCTAGTCATAGGATGGCATAATAATGGCATGGAAGGAGGAATTTGTGGTTTTGACATGGCATGGACTTGGAGGTGATGAAACTAGGGTCTCTTTTAAGAACAGGATATGCTGCATGTAGATGGACAATGAGATTTGAAGCAAGTGAAATGGAATATTATCTGCTGAAACTGGACTCCCTGATTTTCAGGAACAACAAATTGTGTACTATATCTTGCTTTAGGAGGATGTTTACAGGATTTGTTTGGATGATTGTTGAAATGTGATGTAAAGTGCTTGATCTAAGAAGCAAGAAGTTCTTTGGTTGAATCTTGTAAGTCAAGACATTAAAAAAGCAGTTCTCAATCTTGCTCCTTTTTGTATGGTATTCAAGAATTATTTCAATAAGTTTGTTCCTATTGATACATGGTGCTGCCTCTCAATCTTGCTGCATTTTGTATGGTATTTGACGATTATTTTAATGAGTTTGTTCCTCTTGATACATGAGGACGCCTCTCAATCTTGCTGCTTTTTGTATGGTATTCAAAGATTATTTTAATGAGTTTATTCTTCTTGATACATGGGGATGCCTATCAGGTCCATAACTTTTACAAGCTAAAATGGTTCTAAATCTGGTTTGCTTTTTCTGGACTTAGAGCAGGGAGTAGTGTAGCACAGATTTTCCCTACTTGTGTGCTTCAATTGCTAATTTCTGCAGGCCTGTGTGTAACTTGCAGAATGTCTTCAGGGCTATACAATGCTAATCAATATTTTAGAGTTGGACAGGGAAGTAAGTTAATGTGGGACCTTTAAGAGCAAGGGTTCCTCTTCAGGCTAAAAACCTCAAAGAAACTGGTTTCAAAGATCTGATCTTCTAACATTTTAGAAGCTTGTTTGATTGCCAGGTCAAACCAGCCTTATGCAATCATATATATAAAGATTCACACACAATACTAATTTTCCATGTGTGGCATTAAGATCTGGGAGTTCCATTACACCCTATCTGGAATTGACCACAAAATCTTGAGAAAGGGGAATATCAAAATTGAAGTATAGTTTTTCAAGTTTGATAAATCCATCATGCAACAAAGCTAGAAACCTAGAGCAGCATCCTGCTGACTCCACTGTTTGTGTGCTCCTTGACACAATTAGAGCAGCCACCTACTTACCTGAATAACTCCATTTTATTTTTTTGTTGTTGTTATGATGTTATACAGTGAATTTGACAGCATCCAAAAAGCCTAATCTTGTGTCAAGTTGCCTGAAGCTAGTGAACACTTCAAGGCAATCTACCTCATTACCCTTGCAGATTGTGCAATGGCTCTGTACCTGATATATATCTGAGTCTTTAGTGAACTGTCCTGGATAATTTGCAATCTCCACTTCAGGGGTGATCCAGTTCATGCACCAAGACACATCTTCCCCCAAGTTGAGTGCTGTTGGCACCCACTTCAAACAGTCTCTTTTCATGAAGACTTTGCGGCAGAGACGATGCTTGGGTAGTTTTCCAATGGTCACTTGCACACCTGCAATGTATAAGTGACAACCTTTTGCTTCACGCTGGAATTTCAAGAGGACTGTATCAACTGCTTTATAAGCTGCTGAAAGAGTTAGAAACATGAAAAGAGCCTCTTCCTTGCCATCTTTGATGAACTCCTTGTGGAGGTCTTCCACTACTGAATGATCCACACCTTCCTCGAACTGAATCAAGGTTGGACACAACTTGGTCATTCTTCCAAGAGCTAGGACCAGTGGTCTACCATCTGCAATGAGTCCTACAATTGCCCTTTCCACTAGTGCTCCCCCTAGAACAGGATGCTTTATGCCTTTCACTCCAAATTCCTTGTTGATGGCCTTAATGCAAGGTACTTCAAAGAACCTGCTGATTTCCTTATGTTTGTGGAGCAAACGAGCCAATTCATATCCCACCAATCCACAAGAGGGAGCACCAAATCCATCCACAATACGAAAGTACCGCCCATCAATATCTTTTAGAGGTTTGTTCATGGGAGCACCAAACATGTACTTACAGAGTCCTTCTATCAGCTTTGACAATTTCCCTCTCTCAACTGCCAAATCAAACATATTCTCCATGTCCTCTCTCATCTTTTCAACAGCAGGTTGGTTTTGCAAAGTGATCATGGCATTATCAAAGGAGAATTTTCCTCCTTTTGATATATTATGAACAGTTTCCTTCAGTGCATCATACCATGCTGACAAATATACTGGTAGCCTACCAGTCATATCCAGCAAGTACTGCAACTCTTTGTCATCAAGAACATCCTTTGTCTTCTCACTATCCGTGATTGAACCTATGAATTTCCATTTGCCCCAGCACTCCAACTCCTCATCCTGCCCCCAATAAATGCAGAATAGAGCATGTTGAGTTCATCAAGTTAGAGTTTGACTATGCTCTAATACAAAGCTTCGAGTGGACAAGCTCTCACGCTATCTGCCTGTGCAGGGGTGGATAATTCCTTGTTGCAGACAGAAAGTTACTGACCAGTGCTAATTAAACAATATTGCAGTCATCAAGCTTCATGTGTTGTGCTTGCTTGAAACTACTTTGTTCAGCTGGCTGCCATTGGGGTCATGATTAGGAACCACATACAGAACTCAAGCTTCCAAGAGAAACAAACTTTTTGTGTAAGAAGATGGGCTTACATTAAGGCAATCATCCCAAAGAAAAATCTTCCCTGGGGGTTGGCCTGCATGGAAGACATACTGCACAATGTCACTGGTGGTGGAGGCCACTCTAACCATGCTGTGATGACAACACATACGGAGAAGAAGAGCTTGCGTCACTGTATCACCTTTCACACATTCCCACTGGTCCAGCAACCAGAGGAGATGATCCTCTGTACCTTCACAGAAATGGACCAAGTCTTCTTCAGTAGTGCAAGTGCTCAACAATTGCACGTTCTGGTCGTCGTCTCCGAAAGCAACGAAGAGAGAATCTCGAATGATGAGGAATGCACGCTCTTGCTTCAACAAGGCACAATCCATGATGGTAACCACACGTTTCCTTGTCTTTCCTTCGACTTGCCGTTGAAACTCTTCGGTGAAATCTGACACTGCTGCTGCTAGGACATGGCTCTTTCCCGATCCTACTGGACCGACAACCAAGATGTTGCCAATGATCCCGTTGTACTCTTCGGGCGCCTTGACTGTATCATATGAGCGAGTGGTCTCACAAATTGTACTGCGCTCTCTTTCTGCAAGCAGCTGCGAAATCAAGTCTCGCAGATTCCCGTACTCCGTCCTCCCCATGTAAGCGAAGCGTCCATTGTTCGCGGCGAATCGGTTGTCTGAACACGCCCATTGTGCAATATCTGCCACGGGAAGATTCAGCTCCATCCATTCCGGGCGAGACAGCGGATCCGCTGCCTTCAAATGATCCCTCAAACTTCTGATGGATGTCGCCATGCTCCCAGGAAGAATCTTTGCCTTCTTTACCGCTGCAAATGTTTGAGGGAAAGAACAAAGAACCTCATTCCATTTCCAATTAGAAGAATTGCAGTCTTGTGCCCAGGGAAGGAAGAACACATACATGATTTGTGCAACCTGAGGGTTGCTCTTAGGAAGTGTGCACTTCTTCTGACGACTATAAGGCACTCTATCTAGAATTCAAAAGCACTGGTGCACAGTTGCAGCTGAAAGTAATCAATGCCAGTAAAAGAAGACACCAGGAGAGATGAGGATTAGAGCCGAGTACCTGCATCACACTGAGCTTCATCAACCATATTCCGCTTCTTCTCGTGCTGATGAGCGGCAGCACTGGTGGGAGAGTTGACATCAGCACCCGAGTCGTCATACTCCATCTTAGGAAGAAGCAGCCTGAGTTTGAAGATATCACAGGGCTTCGGATTGCGGTGCTCGTGCCGCAAGAATTCTTCTTGCAACGTGTGGCAGGGTTGTAGGCGATGCTGATCCGGAATACGCACCGCATCCGTCACATGCGACTGCATGAGCTCACTGTACACCTGTGTTCCTGAAAACAAATACTCTTTCCGTTCCATACCTAAGCTCTGAAGCACTTTCTTCTCTCCCACTCCCAACACTTCTAGAATCTCATCTCTCGCTTCGAGAACGGTAGAAGTCGATGGAATCTGAACAATGCGCATCACCGTTTGTTTGATGCTTGGGATGAAGCACGAAACATACAATTTCATATCCATCTTCAACAAGAAGAGTAGGATTTGCAAGTCGCTTGTTCACGCCGAGTCAAGATGCTCACTTTACGATCACTCTTCCGTTGGCGTCGTTTCACAGCTTTCCAAGCAGATGGCCACAATTTGCAGGCTGACGAGGAGGTCAGAATCTCTTCTCCAATTTGCTTATATGCTCTAGATCATCTCTTCTTGTAATTCCTGTACAAACGTCAGTTGCGCATTTGGGTCAATTTGCCATGGAGGTGCTTGTACATAGAATCAACACTTACACAATTCTCTCTTCACAAGTGTCTCAACTTCTTCAAATTCTCTATGTCCCATTTGTTGCTAAGATTCTATCTCTTAAGGGCGTCAAACTACATTTCAATTCAGAGAGCTACTCAGTTCAGAAACAAGTTCCTCGTCTTGATTCTCGGAAATTTGTTCATGTGCAGGCCTTATTAGCTTGTGATCAGAAACATATATCTCCTTGTCGTATTCCTTCCACTCTTCTTCGGAACAATAGAATGGACTCAGAAATCCCTTAAGCTCTACGCTGTCTTAAGCTCTTCCCTGGTTCAAGTTCCTCACGGGGGGTTTTTGTTTTTTTGTTTTTCAATTTTGTGATGTAGTCGCAGTGGCAACCATCCACAAGAGGAAAGAGCCAAATTTGGCTACAGGTCAGAAAGGACAGTAGACATTTTCTAAGTTCCTGCTATGTTGTGGCGACCTCCAAGAATGGAGTGTCTAAATATGGCAACTCCCATGTTTTCCTCCTTAGAATGTAAGGAACTAAATGGTATCTTGAGACCAGAAGAAAAGAAGGAAAAAAGAGTGTCGTGTAGATGCGAAATTTCGCAACAAAACAATTTGGCTGGTTCCTCCTATTCTTCGTATTTATCACACACACAGTTTGCTTCTACAATGTTTGTTTTTTCACAGCATGTTTTTCTTAAGCAATTCGAGGTCACATGGATCGCGAGATTTTGTTCCTGGCAGGTATTAAGACTTTCTCATTCTCAAACTATTGATCAGCATGTTTGTCAACATTCATTGTCTAGGGTAAACTTTGTTGGTCCACAACGTTAATACCCTTTTTTTCTTTCTCTCACCTGCTTGCTTGCTTGCTGCTCTTCACTCTCGGAAGAGCCAAGAACTCCTGATTCTTCTTTCCAAGGGTTTCTTCTCTTTCTTCTTTGGTGTCAGTACGTTTGTTTTGTTATTGCATTCAAATTCAGTTGGACCAAAAGGCAGTCAAAATACTGCTTCCGATCTTGATTCGTTCCTTGTCCTATCTCCCTGATGGTTGTTCACTTGAACCACCTCAAGGAGGAAACCTCCAAGTTTACGACAATAATCAAATTGTTGTTTACAATTTTGTCGACTTTCTTTGCTGCAGATTCTCTCTTTTTGGATCTGTTACGTGGTGCATTTCAAATTGCGACTTGGTTTGATGGTATTTGTCATGAGTAGAGTGAAGAAAAAAATAAAAAATGTACATGTTTTGTGTTTCTCTCTCTCCAAATGTTTGTGAAAGAGCGTTTTAGAAGAGAGTCGTTTGGGGTTTGAGGCAGCGACGGGTGTGAAGCCAGTGAACTCCCCGGCTTCGACGTTTCCCCCGCCCAAGGTGACCAACGGACATGGCCATTCCTCAAGCGCTGCTTGCCACAGTTACGCCTTCTCCCCCATCCATCCCGTTCATTGAAATCCAAAAAATCGCTCTCTATACCAGACCGGAGTCGCAACACCTAACATTACATTCAAGTGTGAATTTGCACACAATTTTGCTCGCGTAAACTTTAGTGATTATTTGAGGGCAAAAGTGAACCAGCACCCACCAGCGCACCATCCACTGGATGCCTGTTATTACTCAGTTGTGGATGAACTTCAACTGAGTTAATATTTGGTTTCACCTTGGTAACCAATTCTGTAGGAAATAGGTCTCTCATATAGGTAGATAGGGAAGAAAATAGGCAACTACTAGGTATGTAGATGGTTTATACATAGGTAAGGGCTGCTTTTACTACCTACCTACTAACGACCTGCTTGTGGGTTGTTAGTAGGTAGGTTTAGGAAAAACAGCAGCTGAGCTAACCACCATGGTTAGCCAGTGAAATGGAACCCAACAGAAAACTGTTTCCTGATCACTTACCATTCATCCTTTGTGGTGTGCTGGTGGGTGCTGGTTCATGGTGGCCCTATTCGAGGAATATTTGCCATAATTTAATGTCATGTTGTAATTTTAATGTAATATGTGCGATAATGAACATCACATATTGTACATTGTAATGGATGAAACCACAAAATTGATCTCACACATGTCCCTCGAGTCAATTCTCGGTGTGTGCAAAGATGAAAGACAAAATTTCAAGAAGAGATGGTGATGCACTGACCTCACAGTACATAGAATTGTTTTGCAGAAAGAGTCTGGGGTTAGTATTTTCAAAATGCAGAGTTGGAGAGGATAATTGACAAGGAAATTATGTGATTGTATCCAGATAATGGATTTTTTTTCCAAAGTCCAGGGTGCCAAGGTATTCTACGTTGCACCTTATTGTTGTGGTCACTTATCCACCTTGAATCCAACTATTGGCAAGGTGTTTCAGGATATCTCTTGTTGCATGTAGTGCTTGCAAGATTTTCCCATTTAATTAGGGATGTACCAGAGGGTCTCCTGAAGTAAGAGGATACAAGATGTTTTTTTAGGGGACATGTCATCATGCATCATGTCTTTCTACCCATGTTTCAAATGATTTCTGAGAATTTTGGGATCTGTCAGAGACAATTCACTTGTTATGGTCATGGGTTATGTAATAACTCTGAAGAACAATCATAATTATTAGTCTACATATAATCCTTTGTCAGGATTCCATTGGCAAAACTTGAGATTACCTTCCATCTTAGACTAACAATGGGCAAGATAGACTATTGGTGATGCCTATTGAGAATTCAAGCTCAACTAGTTAGGTTTCATTAGTTACTAGAGTAGGAAAGTAACTAGGTTACTTTCACAAGGTTGAATTACTTTCGTTACTTATTTTAGTTTGGTTATTTGTGGTTTGGTCTTTTAGTTAAATACCTTGGTGTTGATGGTTTTGGCTCTCTTTTCTTCATTACACAAGTTTGTGTATTTCATGTGACAAGAACCTTGGAGAGTTCTTGATGTTGTGTTTTGTGTTGTGAACATTATGTTGTAGTTTCCTTTCAATAAAGGTTTATGTTTGCACTTGAGTAGATATCCTATTTGTTAACACTTAAAAATCAAAATAACAAATTACTGGTCACAAATTCAAATCCACTTATTTTATTAATCAACTAGTTTTTGCAACAGTCTAATGACTAGTTCTTGTAACAAACTGATTATCTTTTAAACTTGTTAACTAAAAAACTAAAATACCCTTAAATCATAATGCCTTACTAGTTACTAGTTGGTTAAACAAGTTACTATATACAAATTGGAAAAATTAGGTTAACATATTCCCAAAATGTTTTTTACAAATATTTAGAAGAAACTAAAATTGTGTATTTGTTCACAACTTGCCTTCATTTTTTCAAGAAGTCTTGGATGTCTTGGAACAATATTAATTAGTATAAAAAAAGAAGAACCTCCTTAATTATCCATCAACAAACCGATACACAAGTTTGGTGAGAAGGTTAGAGAGTCCATGGAAGTTGACCTCTATAGAGCAAATTTTTTATGTTTATAGTGTTGAGAACCTTAGTGTGAGCAAAATGGTAGAGTACAAATCCAAAGGACACAAAGCTAGAAAACCAAAATTTTTTGGAACATTTCCTTTTTATGTTGTAAAAATGGTTCTTTACTATGGGGAAAGGTATTTTTCTTGTGCATGCATGGCTATAATTCACTGATTTACCTTTGTGAAGTGAAAGAATGAAACAAAGCAAACCTACAATTTGCTTCCACTCAATTGTTGCATTGATGAAAGGCAAATTCACTGGTCAAAGTGCACCATTTGCCCAAGTCAAGTGATAGACATATTACATATGACTTTCCTATGTAGTGTATCTTAAGGTAGGCTTATTTAAACATGGCATTTGCCACATATAATTATTTAACTTATTCATGGCAAGTCCAAATTTATATTTATGGCATATAATTGGTTTTCACTTTTTCTTAATGTCTAAGGCACAAATTGCATTACAAATGATACTATGCCACTAACTAAATTGATGAATAAGATAGTGATATTAATACATCTCATAATTACAACAATGTATCTTGCTCGTAGCTTACATTGTTTGTTCAAGGGATAAATCTATTAGTGGTAGTCAATACTCCTCCTTCTCCCAACCCAAGATTGAGAAGTTGAACTCCATTATTGTTATGTTTCCAAAAATGGAAGAAAAATCACCACAAAATTGGATCAAATTATTGAATTGCCTAATAGTAATGCCCAACTTTCTTTGAAAAAAGTTTGGTGATCACATTCATCAAGTGTTTTCTTGAGACTAGCCTTTGTGTTATATGCATCATGTGGATTCATATGGGAGGTTTCAATGTTAGCTAATGACTAAGCATCCTAGAACATCGACAACATGAGGCAATTTGTTGACAATGACCATGAATTCATGACCATGCAAATGCACCAAGTGGTGTGGCAAAACAAGAAGAAGAAATTCAATGGTGAGATTGGCATTGTTTCATTCCACTTAAATATTCAACATCCCATCTAGACATGAATAATGAAGGCACAAACATTTTGCACAATTACAACACAATTAGGTTTGGAAAAATAGCAAAAGATTTTGTGATGAATGATCTCTAGTCATTCAAGAAGTCAATGACATTGGCATGATTCAAAAACCAAGGCCTACATATGCAATTTGTGGCAACATCTTTCATGAGAATCAAATTAGCATCAAGTGGTCCTTTGGACTTTGATAAACAAATGATTGATCAAATTCTTATCATCATCTGGCAAAGTGATGATAAGATCCTTGGCCTATAATGTGATAAATGATGTGTTAACTTCAACAATGATACCATTGATTTTTAAGGTGATGACTTTGAACCAATCAATGGGCTTCATTTGACTTTTGCTCCTTCTAGCCAAAAAAACTTGTTCAAACAAATGCATTTTTGCAGAAACTGAGATGTCAATGAACTCATTGCCACTTAGTTGTTGTGTTTTCTAGGTATGTGGACTGCAACTGGGTAATGAAAGTTTGTTGTTGTCAAAAATTAACAGTCAAACTATTGATTGGGTCACAGACTTATCATGCATCAAAAGTTTGAATACAAACTTTCATCACAAGATCCCCTTGTGGAGACCACACCATGTCCAACAGACATAAATTTCGACTTCTTTTTCAATTGAGTGACAACACCATTATGACAGCCCATCATCACATTCACACCATTGGATGCTAGGTTTGGATTGCCATTATGGTCACATCATGTTTAGAAACTTAACAACAAATGAAAACATGTTGTTCATCATATGACAATGAAACATCAGAATCACCAGACCATGAAAATTGTGGACGTTGCCATTCTTGTAGAAGCAAAATTTTTGATCAAAATATGATAATCCACAATTAGTGGAAGCATCATTTGAAATTGAGAAAGTTCAAACCATCTTATGGCAAAGAAAATATTTCAATATCTGCAAATTAGAGGCAACAATGATGTGCATAGTCTGAGGGATATGATATGGTATGGTTTATAAAAAGAAGTTGAGGTGAATGCGGATGGATGAATGTTATTTGGGTTGAGATGAATGAGGATGGATGTTGTTATTTGGGTGGTGATTGAGTGGGTCCTTGTTGTTCTCCTTGCTCGTCCCCAGCTTTCTTTTGCACGGCATCAGAGATAGTCTCCAAGTGACCCAACACCTCTTTGATGTTATCCTTGATCACGCCATGCATTTCAGAATCGAAGAAAGATTGTTCACCAGCAGCGGAAGAGGAAGCTTCAGCCGCCTTGCGTTTGGCTTCCTCTTCAGCAGCTCGTCGGTTAGCAGCCTCCAACTCCTCTTGTAATTTCTTGTTGCGAGCATCCATGGAAGCTTTCCGTCTTGCTCTTTCCTCCTCTTCTTCAGCAGCTTTACGATTCGCTTCAGCCAACTCGTCTTGCAATTTCTTGTTGTGTGCCTCAAAGGAAGCTCTCCTTTTGGCCGCTTCATCTTCCTCAGCTTTACGTCTTCGTGATTCTTCTTCCATGCGTTTTTGTGCCTCTTCAACATCACCAGTCTTCTTGGCCTCCGCGTCTTGCTTTCTACGCATGGCTTCTTCCTCTTCACGCTTTTTTCGCATCGCCTCTTCCTCTTCTTCAGCTTTTCTCTTGGCTTCAGCTTCTTCAAGTCTCCTACGTGCTTCATCTTCTTCCGCTTTCTTTTTCATTGCTGCAATGTCTGCTTCAGCTCTCATCCTTGCTTTATCTGCTTCAGAAGTTGGGCTTTTGATCGCAATTTCGATGGAGATCTCTGTACCTTGGTCTTGTATGTCGGAAGTGTACTCACTAGGAGGCAAGTCTTTGTCATCCACAAGTATGGTGAGATTTTCCTTTTGCCATCTCTTGCCTCCTGGAGGTACCATATGTGCTTTTCTCAATGCTTCAAGCTCTGCAAGCAGTCGGTTTGCTTCCTCTTGCGCCAGTCTTGCTTCTTCTGCCAACCGCTGCACTTCCAGTTGAGCCAGATGCAATTTCTCTTCTGCAATTCGTCGTGCTTCTTCACCACTCGTCAGCCTTCCCGCTGCTTCCATATTGGGCCTCCCTCCCTCTCCATATTCCATTCCCTCCATCCTCTTCAAAAAATCGTTTTCCGCTTCATCAACTCTTTTGGTGAATTGCGTGCGAATTCTTTCAAAGGTTCTGTGCTGTTCTTCTTCACCAGGAATAACTGTAGTAGTAGTAGGCACTGATGAAGAACCACCATCAGCTGCGGCTAATTTCGAAGCTCCAGCCTGACCAGTCTGGTCTGAACCACCACCAGCTGCGGCTAATTTCGAAGCTCCAGCCTGACCAGTCTGGTCTGAACCACCAGCAGCCGGTAATAACTTCCAGGCTCCAGGATCGGCACCAGTAGCCTCGACAGCAGCAGAAGAAGAAGAAGGAGAGGAACCACCTTCTGCAGCAGCAGCTTTGGATCTTGAAGCTGGTGGAGTCTTGGGAGAACCTGGTTTGGAAGCTGGAGCATCTTCAATAAACCTGTGAGTTGCCACCTTCACCTCTTTCAAGAACATTTGAGCAATATCATCGGCAGGGTTTTTGGGAGTAGTGGCAGAGCTTGATGCAGCAGCTGATGAAGAATCTTTGTCCTTTTTGTCATCAAGTTTAGAGCCTTTGCCCTTCTTGCCTTTGCCCTTCTTCTTCATTTTGTTCCTGCGAGCTTTAGCATCGCGCTTGGCTTTGGCCAGGGCATCCTTCAGCTTCTTGGCTTCTGCTTCTCTATCCAAGCGTCGAATATCTTCTTCCAGCAACCGAGTCCGCTTCTCCATCCGCCGTTTCTCAACACGCTCCCGATCAAGTAAGCCTTGAAGGACACTGCTATGTTCGTCAAGCTCCCCGAGTCGTTGCCCTTGTCGCTTTGCCTCTTCCATGGCTGCCTCTCCAGTTGCCTTCCACATTTGAATTTCCTTTCTCTTCTGTTCCAAACTCTCCTTGTAACTCTACAAAAATAGTAGGTAGGCAACCAATCCCAAGCCCCCCAATTTCTCATACCATTTAGCCATAATAATAACAATAATTTAGCCACAACATTCATTATGACCTTGTGGGCAGTGATTGGAAATAAAACAATACCCTATTCAATAGGGTAATGCAATAGGGTATTACCAACATCACCCTATTGCATTTCTAAGTTGTTGGTTTGGATCTCTTTGTAATGTGGTTTATAATCTTTCTATGAACAAGCCACCCAATAGTGACAACCAGTGTTTGTTTTTTTGGGGAGCAAATTTTCACTACTTGGCAACCCAAAAAAATCAAGTGCAACTCATTCAAAGGATTTTTATGAAAAACATGTGCCAAAGTTGCCACATTTTGAGGAAAACATTTTCAAAATTGTCATGTTTAGACAATAGATTCCAGCGGCAGGTCATCAAAATATAGCAGGATTCTGAAAATTTTCTACTTTCCTCTTTGACTTGTAGCCATATTTGGCTAATTCCCCTTGTGGATGATTGCCACTATGGCTACATCACAATAGAAAAGAAAAGAAAAAGAAAAAACTTGGCGACAAGATTAATTTGTGGGTGATATGTGGGTTTCTTGATTTAATCCTTCCTTAGTTTATTTCCAACATTAAACAAAATGTTAGATATTGCATTTCCTAGGTTATTGCTCAAAGAAATTCTAGATCTCTTCCTATATTGTTTTATGGTTTTTATTGTGGAGCTTGATTTTTTCAATCCAAGTCCTTTTCTGTTGCTGTAGTGGTAATTGGTGGCTTGTCTATATTCTTCCAATCCTCTAATATGCATAGCATTTGGTTGAGGTGCAAGGAATTGCCAATTTGGTGTGAAATGTTAAGATTTTTTATAGGTTGTTAGCTTATTTACAATATAATTTTTGATTGGTCCATATTCATGACATTAATGATACAAAATTTTAGTCTGAGACACCACATGATTCATTATTAAGTAATTTGATTATTGGCTGCAATCAAAATTATGAAAATTCATTCATGATCCTCGCTCTTCTTTCACCCCAAAATGCTTATTTCTAATGCTTAGTATAAATGGGCTTGCTCCTATCTTAAATCCATTACCACAAGATAACATCATTTTAAAATGAAACAATAAGGTGACTGAATCAATCTATTGACTCTGTATAATTCATATAATAAACTTCTTGCTTCACCAACCTAAATGACAATGCTCATAATAAGTATACATGAGGCCACAATAGGACCAAATATTCATTATTCATAGTATTTTCCACATTTGGATGGTTGTAAACCCTTCAACTTCATATTTTTATCAAATGCCATCCTACCAACCAATGTCACTCATTATTAGAAATGTAAATATTGCTTTGCATTTAATCTTTTTTCTGATGGTATCTCCGAACATCATCTTTGCATCAGGTATTGTCAAAATTCTTGAAATGGAATGAATTAAACAAGTGAATTTAGATTCCTATGTCATTCTAGTAGCTATTGGGCTGTGTGAATCTTACGTATCAACAATTTTTTTCCCAGAAAATTTTAACCTAATGGCCCAAAACAATTCACAATGCCAAAAAAAAAGTGGGTATTTTGGGTTGATTAATAGCCAAATTTAGAAAAAAACTTTAAAAAGAAAATTTCCAGATTCTATATTAAGTTCCGTTAGGTAACCAGAAATATGTGAGCATGCTTAAGTTCTTTCACTTTGATTTTTTTTTAACACCCAAAGGTTTGGCTAGGTCACCTTATGGATCATTGCCATTTCAGGTACATCAGAAAAAGGGGAGAAAAAAAGAGTGAGAAACAGGGTCATGTCCATAGGTTAACTGTAATGATTGTTAATAATCTGACTCTCTTCCCATATTGGTTGTACATACATGAGTAGGCTTCTTAGGGTCAGGGCTTTTTTAATGGAATTTCTTTATGTAGCTTAAGTGGTGATCATCCATAGGAAGATTTATAAAAAATAGCAATTGTCCTTAGGAAGATTTAGCCAAATCTGGCTACAAACCAGATGGGGAGCAGAATTTATAGAATCAACCTTCTATGTTCATGTTTACACACTGAAAAAAAAATTAAAAATTTGATGATTTTCACCTTTCTTTTTTTCATTACTGATGATGGAAACCCTCGAAAATAATTTATTTTCTATTTTTGACTAAATTTCGCCAGTAGAAAGAAAAGGCTGCTTAGGATTCTTTGGATGTTTGGCTTTGATGTATGTTGATAGGGTTATCTCCCATGAATATACATTTGATTTCACTAACTTGGTGATACGTCACTAGCTGGGTTGGACAGGAAAAATGGCATCTATATGTAAGCTCTAGTGAACATGACATAAGTGCATAGGTGGGGGAATGGGGATATACATGTTCATGGTTTGGCTTGACTGGGCATGTGAGGAACCATGCAAATATGGCCAAAAAAAATATCATGATCATATATTACAACCTGATTTTTGAACATTTTGAACTCAAAGTTCTTGAATGTGATTTTTCTCCTACATTTTGGTTGCGCTTGGCACCCATCATGTGAGGAAATTTTATTACCTAGTCATTGAGTGCCATCAATAGGTAATTTAGCTATACAGCTAGAAATTCATGACTTTGAATACATGTTAAATACCCATATTGAAGATGGATATGTTTTTGCATTTTGGTAAAAAAGTTTAAGACAAATATGACTTGAACCCTAAACATTGTTAGTTCTATTAATTAGGTTGGGGTATTTTTCAAGTTTTTTTTTTTAAATTTTTTTTTGATTGCCCCATCACAAAGATCAATCAATTAATTTACTAATTAGTTGAAACTTTGAAAGTTGCCCCACAACAAAAATTTATATGTTTAGATGTAGTGTCTTCTCTTTGACCCTACAGGTGAGAAGGGAAGAACTTTGGGCAAACTATATGGGATAAAATCAAGGTGCATCGACAAATATACATATTTGATTAGTGCAATCTGACATGGACTCAAAGTGCATATTTGTAGTCGTGGGTGAATCAAACATGATGATTCTTGCATTTTGACCCTGAATTTGACCTGAAAAAATTGTCTTAATTTTTTTTCGAAGTGTGAAAAAAATTCTCATTTTGAATAAATAAATAAATAATAAATACCCGTTTTGTACCCAAACCCCACCCATTTATATAAAAAAATTAATCTTTTAATACTCAAACCCTAACCTGATGAAATCTTTTGAATGCTGATATACTCTTACTCCATGGGTAAATAAATTGGAAAATATATATATCCTTAGCCAAGGATATATCAAAAGCAACACACCCACACAACAATAGCAATAACCCCCACACAAGGGCCTTAAGAATGTAATGCCCCACAGCGCACAATACCCAAAACTGGGTGAAATTTTGCCCCCAAATTGCTTTAAAAAGCAAAGGAAGTGTCTATGGTATTCCAATCCCATGCAACTAGAGTAATGTTGATTTACGCAATTCATATAGGTTGTATACAAACAATATCCAAGTGGTAAAACTTTTCACTATTTGACACAACACTAGCACTTAGAAGCAAAATGTTTATGACTATGATTAAAAAAGAACACACTTACAGAAATAGTCTGACTGAGTTGTTGTCCATGCAAGTTGAAGCCATGTATAAGTGCTCGTAAGCGTGCAACTTCAGCATTTCCAGTTATAATCTTGTGGTGCAGGTGGTGTAACTTTCTTAATTCTTTTTGAAGTCTTCGAACTTCAGAAGCAAATATATCCCTTTCCACTCGAGCTTCCTGAAGATATATACAGATGCATGCCAATCAGTTTCATTAAGTAGGCAGTTGAAGATAGGCACATGCTCAAATTAAGGTTGGGTCCAATTCATAAACCTAATCGTGCAATGATTTCCTTCTCTAGCTATAGTAGCAAGCAAGTTTGTATTGCATATGCCTGAAGGTCTCCATAAGGAGTTAGAGTTTACGTAAGTCAATGAGATTTTGCCATCTTTATTGAGCTCAATCAACTCCTCTCGTTGAATTTCGAATAAAGATTGGAGCTCAAGGAGCTTTGCTTTACACCCTACAATTACATACGCCAATCACCCTACTCACTTTATTTGTGTAAGTGGGTAGCAACAATTTCCTTGATAAAGATCATCTCCAATGGAACAAACTTGATGGTTTGACAAGACATGGCACATTAAGCAAGCCCACAAACTGTGTGTAAAGTTCCCTATGGAGGTAGATTGAGTGTGTTAAGTAAACTTGTGGGTGCCTGTTGGAAACCAAAGGAGAGTAATGGTGACCATTATCAAATGGATTTTCGAAAAAAATTTGAAAGACTGAATATTATTTTGGGCTATAACAAAGGTCAAGAAATTATGGTAAAGAAGAGCCACCATTGCATTTGCCAAATGCAATCTAGTTACATTGGCATATTTGGCAAGCTTCGTTGCTTAAGCTTCATAAAATAGCTTCAAACACCCATAATATATAAGAAGATTTCAACTTGTCTTCATTGTTAAAATCAGATGTGTCAGTATAGGTCATGAACAAATCCAGTTCTTCAAGGTTGGATTGGATTTAAACAATATATTTTAATGTTTAAATATCCATGAGTGCACACTTAGACAAATATTATTGATCCACTTACAAGTTAAAGCTTAATGCAGTAAACATAGATTATTTTTGATATTTTCTTTTAAATGAACTATTGGGACAAGGGGAGCACCAAGTAGCTTGCTACGTAGACGACATTTTCCCCCTGTTCTAGGAGCTTCATAGCCATTTTGTGTCTCCAAGTTGGTTATTTCCAGCTCCAGTTTCCTGTATGTGTTTTTCTGATCATCTTTCAGGACAAAATTTTGTCATGACATCAATTGGAAATGTCCAATTTGTCACATTTCTACAGATTTATGCAAAACTTATCAGCACACTTTGCACAAGTAAATGGGTTTTGATCTTGAAATATAGTCAAACCTACTTTCCTATCTGAACTGTAGCCAAATTTGGCTAATTCCTCAACAGTGGATGATCGCCAGTGTGGCTAGCTACATCACAAAATTAAGTTTGAAAGAAAAAAAAGCCCCTCTTGTGACAGTCCAGCTCAAATCACCAACCTTTGTAGAAAGGAAGAAAGCTTGAGAGAAAGAAATTCCAGTGATGGTGGCCAATGAATGAGTAAGTACTGCTGCGGGGTTTTTTTTTTTAAGGATTTTGTGATGTAGCCAAAGCGGCGATCATCCAGAAAATCATTTAGCCAAATTTGACTACATACTGGAACTTATCATAAAAATCTGGTAATTTGAAAAAAGAAAAAGTCTTAAAAATCTGAAAAAATTCAGTCTGTTTTCTTTTTCCATGGAGAATCCTTTGTATAGGTAGAAATCATATTTTTCAGGTCGAAATTTTATCCCAAAAAACAAAAAAACTAAGCGGTGTTTTCCTTTTGCTGACCAAAAAAAAATCCATCGCAAATTACTCAAAGGTTTTTTGAGGGAAAAAAAGTTAGAAGTAACGAGATCTAGACAATGAGTTCAGACAGATAGGTCGCCAAAACTAGGCAGAATTCCAAAATATTTTTAGTGTCCTCTCTGACCTGTAGCCAAATTTGGCTCATTCCTCTTGTGAATGATCACCAGTCCCGCTACGTGACAAAAAAAAGGAAAACTGATATAGCTAATTAGTATGTAGTAGTAAATTACACTTGCCTGTTTTCCACGCTCATGCTTCTGTGGTGGACTTGGTGGAGCTTGAAGTGGGTGCCCTGGTCGGCCAGGGCCGTCTTCAGGTTATAGATTTCCTCCACCAGCGACTCCTTGTCGCGGAAGATGTCCCTGGCCTTCTTTTGGGGCGGTCCCATCATGGCCTCCTTCATGATCTCCTCCATACAGCAGCTGCTCCAGTCTCCAGTTCCAGCTGACAAACCCCGCCCCCCGCCGCCACCTGGACCGTCCACGATGATGATCGCCGGAGAAGAAGACGTTACCATGCTCTGCTCTCCACCACCACCACATCTCACCGTACTTATTCCGCTTGGCGCTGTTCTGGGTGCGCTCAAAACTTTGGGCAACTTGTTGCGTTTCCGACCCGCAGAGAATGGTCTCTTGCAAGTGTCAGTGATGCACATCTTCGCTGGATGCGTGTGCTGCTGCTGCATCATGTTGTTCTCTTTCTTAGCTGGTGATGCAGCCATGTCTTCAAGTACCAGTGACAGCTTCTGTCAGACTCGGAGGCTCACTCAGCACTTGATGATTCCCTTGCAGCACCAGCAGCAGCTGAAATCTCGATCGAGCGAGGCTGAAGTATATATCACAAGGGAGCTCTTGGATGATTCCTTCCCTTGTTGGAAATTGTCTAACTTTACCTCCAAGAAGAGACTACAAACGTAAGTAACAGGGAATTGTGCAACACATGGAGCGGGTTTTGCAACATTCCGAAGGAACTTCGTGTGCACAGGGAAATTAGTTCATCTAGAAGGGTTTATGTATAACTCGACCATATGACTAATGACTACAAGGGGAAGTCGGTAATTTCTCCTTGTTGGAAAGCACAGATTGGGGAAATACCAATTTTCCCTTTGACATTGGTTCTAAGAGGGAGTTCTTAAAAGGATGGTTCTGATAAATTTCCCACATGTCACACAGGGAGTTGCAAGAGAACTCCTTGTGCTTGAAGTTGGAAGATCTGCATTGTAAAAAATAAATAATAAAAAATGAGAAGGACCCAACGTTTACAAAAGAATAACATTTAAGAGAATTCTTGAAAAGAAGCTTTCTTTCTATCAGATGATCCTGCTCTGCCTTAAGAATGCTCTTGTTATACGTCCACCCATGATGATCAAAAGTCTCTGAATCCTCGTGTCATGACCATAAAACAAAAAACTCGGAAGTTTGTTACAGAGATCAGTGCTGTACAAATTACCAATTTTTCAGACGTGAAAAGAACCTACGACGATTCTAGGAAGCAACTGTGTGCATGCATGCGCTGCTATCAGAATTTAGAAGAAAGGAAAAAGGACCCTTCCGATTACCATTCTTTTCTTTTTCTTTTTTGGGTGGTCTCCTGAGGAAATCAATCATCTGATTAGGTTTTTTTTTGTCGGAAGCATATTGATGCTTTTTGCTTGTATACAAGGGAAATCCTTGATTGCGAGCATCTCTTGGGGTGTCTGTCTTCCTGTTGAGGTAGAAACTCCAAATATCTGGGTGGCAGATCAGATGTAGTGTGGGCGTGATCTCTGGAGGCAAAACACAAAATTTTACAGAAAATCCGATTTTTTTTTTCGTCACCTGACACATAATTTATTTATCTATAATATATATAATGTAGAAAGAATGGTTTCTGTTCGTCTATCTGAAGCTTTCATACTTGCCTACCTATAAACTTACCCTTCCCCTCTATGTACCTACCCAGGGAAGTCACTTCCATTTTTTTTCTAAATAAGATGCAAAAAAATAAAAATCATGGGGGGTGCAACTAATTTGAAAAAGTATAGTTTATCATTTATTTAAATGTAAATAAGGTGATAATTAGAATTGATATGAAAATACATATCTAAAATATTCTTAGGATCTTCTCAACTGTAAAAGAGTATTCATTTAATATACTATTATTTATTTCATAGCATACCTAAAAATGTCCCTTTACCTCATATGTTGCAGAAAATATAGAAAGAGGGACTTCACCAAGGTACCGATCTATGTTTACACTTTCCTCCTCTTACAGACCTACTCTGGTGATCAAATCTCCTTGATAAAAATGGAGAGGTTGGATAGACACAGATACCCATCCCTGCCTTGCCTTTGTAAATTTTGCCTCTTGTCAAGAGTGCTCTTCTAATTCAAAGGTCACTGTGAACGCCTGCCAGAGAGAATTACATCTGCCAACAGGAGATTTCCCAAATGTGGAACATTACCATGTAACAATGGACAATTTACCATTCTGTACAAATTAAATCCACAATCCGAAACAATACATAAAACAACAGAGTAGAGAAATGGATTGAATGGAATGCCCTATATAAGACACCCAATAGGTAAAGCCTCAGCACAAATCTGTGGTATGAAAAAAATAGTAGTTAAAGACAACATATTTCTTTCATCCATCCGTTCCTGCAATTTGAATTTGTATCAGGCATTGCTTCATTTGATGCAATTTCCCTATGTTCTTAAGGTTCAATAGCATTCCTTGATTTTGGATATCTTATTTCAAATTATTGGGTTTGCCTGAAGATAGGATGACCATGCATTAGAACACATTGGAACTACTGTGGGATACTTGTGTTGCATGCCATGGAACCAACTTGTTAGCAACTTAGATGCATTGGTTGGCATTGGTATGGGTAGAACTGTGTTCTCCTTTGATTATTCTTAAGCAATCAATCATAAGTTTGACATTTTCCCCATATTACATAATTTTGCTCACCAGAGTTTTTTTTTGTGCCAAAATTTCACCCACTCAATCACCCAAAAAAAAGGGCCTACTACTTGTGTAAAGGATTTTTTGGGGGAAAAATGGCCCAAAGTCACCATGTTTTGAGGGGAAAAAAAGTTGAAATTCCCATATTTCAACCGTAGGTTCTTGTATATTTGTCAGTATATATAGCAGGGTTTCACAAAAAAGAATCTACTTTTCTCTTTGACCTGTAGCCAAATGTGGCGAAGTCCTCTTGTGGATAATAATTAACCAGTCCACCTACCTCACAAAATTGGAAGAAAAAAAACCCCCTGATCCCCACACCTTCACAACTTCAAACAAAAAGAGAATCTGAGGACAACCAAGTTCTTGCATGAGTTGCAACTAATGAATTCCAAATAGTTCCAGCAATGAACCGAAAAAGAATGAGCCTTGACCATTTGGTGGTGAATAGATTCAATCATATATGCAAAATTCACATATGTTTTTGAAGAATGGTTTCACATCCTTTTGGATTCAAAGTCTATCCATGTCCAGAAAGGCTTGCAAACATGCACATTAGCCAAATAATGCTTCCGAGGAGTCTGATAAAGACTACATGTATAAGCCAGCACACCCTCTATGATGGTTTGTTGGGCCCTTGGTCAAAAGTCACATAATTTGAATTCACCTCCATTTTTGTCCATTGGAGTTTGAATCTTGACCTTGAACATTGAATATATTACATCTTTAAGGATGCTTATCCACTTATCCTTTCTAGATCTATACAAATATGAAGATTATGTATGCCTTTAGGAAGGTAGCTAAAAAGAGTTTGTTATCTAGTGGGAATGAGACCAATATTCTTTGTGGACATGATCTCTATGATCGATGGATTACATGTCCATTGTTTAAAATTTTTGGTTAGATAGATATCATTATACCTGGCAACCAACAAGAAACATCAGCGTTTGAGAAGACCTTCAGTTGAAGTGTTTCCTGCTATGAATTAGTCTTGATAACCAATGGGCTCCCATCAGGTACCTAGTCCATAAAATGGTTTAGTTGCAACACCAACATGCGTATATGATTTTGTTTGTCCAGTCTTGTGCATCAGACCTTGACAATAACACCCCTAAACCAAAACTATTGTGGGAGAGGGCTGGGTCCACATCCCAATGAGGAACTTCAGACAAGAAGCCTACTTACATATGCTTCAACCAAGGCCACAAATGGTGCCAAACTTGGCCATATGTTCTCTCTTGATCTCTCACACCAATGAAAACCTGATAGTCATCCAGCCCCAAACATGTAGGAGTTAATGGGCAGTGATTGGACACTGACCACAAGTCATTCACTGAATTTTGATGGATGATCACCACAATTCATTTGTGAGGGAAAGTCAAATCACTGTCTGGAAGACAAGTGAAGGTTAATGATCCCAACATTCAAATCACAACAATGACATCCAATATTTACTAAACTCAAGATCAGGAGCAGATTCCATGTTCAAACATTCATTGAATAATTTTGGCAATTAAAACAGTGTTATAGGATACAGCAAACCCTGGTTTTTTTCCTGGTGGACCAAGAAAATGAAAAAATTGAGCAATCCAGTCAATGTGTACAAGTGAAGGCTGTGCATGCACTAGACTTGGTCTTGAATAGAGTGGATGTGACTCTTACTGAATGGACTAGACATAACTATCCCCTTGCTTTATATGCTAAATAGCACCTAACTGCAGGATGTGCAGGATAAATGAAGTATGGAAAAGCTCTACAGACATACCCAGGCAAGATAATCTGCACACCTCTGGCATATCAGCAGAAAGTAACTCTGCGCATGCCTACCAATCTCAGAAATTGACCAGAGGTGTTTATCTGTGTCCTGCTGCAGAAGACTGTCAAGCATCACCACACTCTGGATAACTCGAAACTGCACATAACTATTTTGAACCTCATACAGGAGTCACTCCACCCTTCAAACTCGCACAGAATTGAGGGGACCAAGTTGAGTGGATTGAATGAGTGGAGGCCAGTCCTCAGCCCCTGTAAGTCACAACACAAACATTAGCTCAACTAGTCTAATTTGAAGGGATCCATTCCTTCAATCAGGAAAATCATTTCAAGATCATACTTGATTCAATATCTAGTTCCCATTATGTATACCAATGACAACAGCTTGAAGATTGAAAGTCATTATATACATACAGAAACCTCCACAAAAAAAATATTGACTACCATCTCAGCATACTATTCTGTGAAGTTGGAGATGTGATGATGGAGACTCCACTCAAGGAGTAATTTACTTTGTGGCTTGTGCAATCATGTTGGACAATGAGCTGGCCTGCTCTTTGGCATTGTCAATCAATGTGTCCTGCCACAATCACACCCAGTAACAGGTAAAAGAGAGCAGCAGAGAGGGGCTCACCAGTTTTGCAGAGAGCTCAGTTTAGTACCATTGTATCTGACTTACCAGATAGACCACAAAGGCCTCAATTATCAGTGAATGTTCCCATTTCAACTCTAGAGAAGGAACAGAATTGCAATGGGGACACAGCTTATAGTCTGTACAAAAAGGACTGTGTAGTGCCTCTCAGTAATGAATCACCACATTTCAGGAGACCATGAATAGTAGTATGGTAGTGTCAACTATAATTTTTCATGTTGGTACTTGAAACCAGTAGAAGTTCTACACAGGTCAGACTCCAACCTGTTGCCCAAGGAAGGGCATTGAAATTGAGAATAAGACTAGATTTTCAGAACTGTATCACTAGCAGAATTGAAGCAAAAAAGGGTAGGAATAAAAGCCAACACCTGTGCAGTGATAACACGGGCAACCGACTTTTTGCTGGATTCCTGCAATTCTCCAGCAATGAGCACCTCATCTAGGATATAGTATGCCTGCAAGCAGAATATGCATCAGATACTAGGCATGTAGCAAATACATGCAAGAATCTCATTAAAAATGCCATTGCTTCAAATCCACAATTAGGAACTGGGCTCCAGAAACTGGGAACCAGCCCTAAGTTCATGATAGAGGATTGCATTCCAAATTTGCTGCTTCCCAGACCTATTTTCACAAGCTTACACTGATTAAAAGAACAAAAATTCTAGGCACTAAGTAACCATACATGAAAGACAACAAACCTTGTGAAAGTTGAAGATGAGATCCAGCTCACAGACCTAGCATGTCCACACCACACAAATTCAAATATGATGCAACAAAGTCAAGCTCTTGCTAAAACTCAGGACTTCTACTCCATGAAAAAACTACTTATCAACAGCATTTTCACATTTTTCTGGCCTGTGGAAGGCCAGGCAGTTCATGACCCTGAGGAGACTGGAAGTCATAAGCTCAAGTGAAATGATGCTCATTTCATCTACTTTCTTGACATGTAGATTACACAAAGTGCTATCTAATGACTCCATGAATGCACAGCATTGAAAGCAAAGGCTTGACTTCTCCTTGAACAAAGGATATCCTGTTCTCTGGAATGATCAGTCTACATTCAAAGCTGGCCCAACGTTGCCAGAAAAATTCATTCTTCGCACCTTCGAATCTCATCTGCTCTTATTATGCAAAGAAAGTGGACTTACATTGCCAAAGTAGCGATCAAGTATCTCTACATAGTGGTGGATTATTTCAAGAGTCTCCAATTCATTGTCTTCTGTGTCCACACACATGCAGAAATACAGACTTGCATACCTGCCATCCCAGCACAATCCTTCTAGTTTTCACTGGTAGATGCAAAATTCATCGAACAAATATTGAAGAAAAAGACAAACAAGAAAGAGTTCTTCACATACTGCATGACTGAAGAGCAAACCAGGAAACAGAACCACAGACAATGAAGATCTGAAAACCAGCAAGTGTGGTACCGTTTGTAGACCACCTTAAGGCCTCTCCACTCAATAAAATTGCAAAGCTTTGGACCACGGGAGAGTATCATGCCACTCAATTCCCGTATAACCTGTGCAAAGTCCAAAATAACATAAACAAAAAAAGTCTAACAGCCCAAGAATAATCAGGCATCACCTGCAATTTATCTAGGCTGATAACCTCAACAAACTAAATTCCGGCAGCCACAATAAAGTAATAAGAATTCCTAAAACCACCAATGACCAAAGAAGGCAAATGGTTTTGGAACATGCAAAGTTGCCTGATCTTCCACACTAAAAAAAACTCCAAAGAATGGACCAGGAAAATGAGTACCTTGGTGCGCTCCTTCTGACTGTAAGGTGAATACCATTTGGTCAACCTTACTTTGCCCTGCCGGCTAATCAACAATACAAAGTGAATCTGCACCCAGCAACATCATCTCTACACATAAGAAACAGAACCCCATATCATCCAGCCTTTCTCTTTGGTAGATAGTCTTTGCCCCTGCCCCTGCCCCATACCCTCTCTTTTTCTCTCTTAAGAATTGTAAGGCTGTCAGCTCAACATTATCACAGACCAGGACTCAAGCATGTCCCCAGCACAAATATCAAGTTAAAAGTTATCCCACAGTTATTTCAGCAGGCTTCCCACAAATAAAAGCATCACATATTGACATACACTGCAGCCCGTTACCCTAACCTCTGCACATCTTTTGGTCTCCATACATATGAAAATCCTAGTGAAAATGAATTGCAAATCTGATTAGAACACAATGGAGTAACCAGAAACAGGAAAATTGAATCACGAAACAGGGTTTATCAGCATGCGGAAACATGCAAATGAGAAGGGATTCAAAATGGTGGACAAACTACAAGTATCCATAACATAATACTGTAACATATAATTTCGCCTATCCCTTCCACACATGGGTAGAGGGAAGAGATACACATCTGCCAGACTTGCTACACTAACTGAAACTCCTAAATATCCACACACCACCATACAATACCCTAACCCTACAAGTATCCGTGACATAATACTGTAACATAAAATATCGCTTAGCGCTTCCACACATGGGTAGAGGAGAGAGATACACATCTGCCAGACTTGCCGCACTAACTGACACTCCTAAATTCACACACACACCACCATACAATGCCCTAACCCTTTCTTCCCATTCAAGCGGAAGACAAATCACGCAAAAAATACATGAGTGAAGCACGCAACAGCAGCAGCAGGAGAAAAGGCATTTCAAACACGTCAATCAAAGAACGGGAACTGCGTTTACAATATCCTTCCCGCCTTCTACAATGCCATAAAAAATGATCCACGAAAAAACAACACCGAAATGCACAGATCCTTGCTGCCGGGCCCCTTAAAAATAAATAAATAAATAAAAGAGGAAAAAAAGCGAAACAAAAAAGGGGAAGAAGCTGTGCACGAGATCCAAGTCTATTGAAACTTGCGGGAGAAAAACACGAACCATGTTGGAAGAGCAGGAGGATCAAATCAGCGAAGCAACAAGTCTCTTCTTCGGCGGAAGTCGCGTCTCCTCTCCTCCTCCCCCCACAGCGCACTGAAGCCAATTTTGACATCCCAATCTGAGGTCCGCGACTGCAGTTGATCCAGGTGCTGAAACCAGGGGCGTATTCCAGACGATAACACAAACCCCACGACCGCTGTTAATGACTGCTGTTTGCCGGTCTCCGAGCAATTCGTAGTCGTTGGATCCGGAACTAGCTGGCAGCCTTCGACGGTCGGATGGATATCCAGTCACTTCCGATCGTCAATTATTCCAGGTCGTCAAAATCCAGGGGCGTATTCCAGAGGCCATCATGCATTCCATTTTTTTGCCAAGGATATTGGCAGGGTCAGAGTAGGTTTGTATCACTGTTGGGCGGTTCTTTGAATTTTTAAAGAACCGCATGTTCCAGTTCTTTGAAAAACAATTCAGAATCAAAAGAATGGCCAGGGTTCCAGTTATTCAAAAACCTCAAAGAACCCCGGAAGCTTTCATGATATAACCGATTCAGAACCAGCGGTTCTTTGGTTGGTTCTTTGGTTGGCTCTTTGGCTGATTCTTTGGCCTTTCTTAAAAAATTGAGAACCATGGTTATAAGCTGATCATTTGAACATTTTGAGAACCATGGTTATAAGCTGATCATTTGAACATTTTGAGAACCATGGTTATAAACTCATCATTTGAACATTTTGAGAACCTGTGAGTCACGGGGTTCATAACCAGCAGGTATCCGTCCCTCATTCTAAGAACTGCTGAAACACTGGTTTTGTATAGGAGCAAGGTTGGTCTTTCAGCTCCTCCACATTTCTCTGGGCAAAAAAAACCCTAACCCTAAACTTTAGCCCAAACAATTATAAATAAAATCCTACTCCATTAATCACTTTCTAACAATACCGAAATTGTGGCCCAATTTTTTAGTTTTGATTTTCTTGAACTTTCAATGGCAGACTTGTTCAACATATTTGCTAACTCTTGCACGAGAGGTCCCAACATAGGCAAACCACCTTGACGCACCTCAACTCTCATGGAGGGCATTCCAATAGTAACAAGAGCATGATGGAGAGGACCATGGTTTACAAGATCTCAATCTGACAAATAAACAACCTTTTTTCATATTTAGAGATGTTGGACATGGCAACCATTCATATTGGCCAAATAAGGGGTTGTGGGTGGAGATGCTCTAAAAGAGGTGCCTAGGTACATAAAATTATGTGATGTGGGTGGGTAAGCGTAACAAGTGAGATGGCTAGGCTTGGAAGAGGTACATGGATGGCTTCAGCATGAATTAAATTAATTCTTATTTTGTCAATTTCTTTGAATTATTATTATTATTACACCATTACATGGATACCTAGTCCACTTGGAACGATAGACTCTGGATAAATCAAATTAGACAATGTTTTGCTAAAGACCTGGTGATACAAATTCCAATTGCAGGAAAAGATAAATGCATGAAAGAATTATTTTGTCTCCAACACACACACATTTTAACCCACCATGGAATTTGTGTCAGGACAGCTTCACCTAGACTTGGGTGGGTTATTGTATGCTGTGGGTTAACTGAAACTTGGGATCAAGAATCAAGATGGGTAAGGCATCCCAAAGCCTTCCAAACATATAGGCTACCCATAAGCCCAGAGTCAGTGGGCAACGGGACCGTTGGAGCTTGCAGAACTATGTGTATACATCTTATGGAAGTCTTTAAAGGATGAGTGATATAAAGTGTGATTTACACATAGTAGTTGGTACAAACAGACCAGACCAGAACCTGGTTTGGTGATAATTGCACACAAGTTCTAAATCCTACCTAGAATTTTCCACTAGTTAGTTTTTGGAGGAGAACTTCTGAATAGCCAGGGGAGTAATAGTGCACAATCTCAATTGGGTAACTGCTGTTCACACTGTCTATGAGCTCTTTGATTTCACTTCCAGCTTCCACACAAATCTCCTGTATTTTGGCGAAGCTGCCAGAGGTCACCAATTGTGTCTTGGCCTCCTGGTCATGAGGAATCACCTTTGCTATTTGTGCCAGTACATACTTAAGTATTCCTTCGGGTAGTGGTGGGCCCTGTCATAACCAACCCAATGCCTGAATGTTCAACTCTTGACTCTAATTTGTATATACAAGTCTTTTACA
>Ga0209611_10001515_pt1 | contig 39870 bp, 47 predicted proteins | sample S1TSphgellanicum_3_FD_187693 | JGI IMG/M metagenome (GOLD analysis project Ga0209611, IMG submission 187693) | Host-associated microbial communities from peat moss isolated from Minnesota, USA - S1T2_Fc - Sphagnum magellanicum MG (SPAdes) (version 2) | ecosystem: Host-associated > Plants > Peat... | reverse complement strand
GCGACGTCGCAGCGCTTGCGGGCGCGCGCTACGACGTGGGGCGGCAAGATAGCGGGATCGACGATCGCTCGCAGGCCGTCACGCTGATGTTCACGATTCACGGCGTGGATTGGGCGGCGCTCGCAAGCTCCTACGATCCGAAGATCGACGGCCCGGGCGGCGTGCTCGATCGCACGGCGTGGGGCTATTCGAAGGCCGTCGCCGACTACAAGCCGCTTTCGGATCGCGCGCTCGTGCGCGATCTCAATCTCGGTTTGATGCCCGACGGCGACGTGACCGCAAACGCGATCGACGTCGTCGGCGTCGACGGTCTGCATTCCGCGGATTTGGACGATGCGCGTCGCATCACGGAACTTGAGGCCGGCCACCTCGTCGACTATCTGCGCGAGCGCGTGCCCGGTTTCGAACGCGCTCGCGTCGGCCGCTTCGCGAACGACGTCTACGTGCGCGAGACCCGGCATATCGCCGGCCTCGAGCGACTCGACACGAGCGACGTGTGGCTCGGCAAGATCCCGAGCGACAGCATCGGTCTCTCCTCATACCCGATCGATCTCCATCCGGTCGATGCGACGGACCATCAAGCGTTCGCTCCGATCCGCCACGTGTACGGCATTCCGTTCGGAGCGATGGTGCCGCGCGGAATCGACAACCTCGTCGTCGCGAGTCCGGCGATCTCCGCATCCCACCTCGCATCGGGCAGCGCGCGCGTGATCCCGACGACGATCGAAGAAGGCGAAGCCGCGGGCGTGGCCTGCGCCGATGCGGATCGTGCGGGCATCGACATCGTGCAACTCGCAGATAGCGCGAATCACGTGACGCTTCTGCAACGCGACCTCATGAAAGACGGAACGATCGTCGGCTTGCGCTAGAAGCTACCAGCCGATGGCCACGAGCGCATATTGCGGGTTCGAGTGGGAGACGTAGCTCGAATATCCCCCGACGTCATCATATGGGAATCCGTAGGCTTTGCCGCCGATCGCGTTGTCGTGCCAGAACTTTGCGTAGTAATCGGCCGGGGCCGACTGATAGAACGTCGCGCTGTTCGCCCACATCGACTGGGAGAGCAGCGTGCCGTTGGGTGCGAAGGTACCCGGGCCCGCGGTGTGGCGATAGATCGCCGCCGATAGATCGGGATACGCGGCGAGTCCGGAACCGTTCGGGCCCGGTGTGGGGATTGTGAGTCCGTTGCTGCTCCATACCTGGCTCACGTAGGACGCGTAATAATTCGCGTACGCGCCGCCCGCGTCGAAACCGCCTCCGCCGGGGTTGACGATCCGGTACGGGGCTTGGACCTGCGCCAACTGTTTGAACGGATCGGGGACGGCCGCCACGAAGCGCGCGAACGTCGCGGACCGACTCTCGGCAAACGTCGCGGCGTTCTCGCCGACCGTCGCTTCGAAACCGTCCGCGCAATGTAAGCGAAATGCGACCTTGAGACCGAACGCGTCGACGCGCGTCGTGTTGCCGTTGAACTGCGTCGGGCCGATCGTATACTCCATGAAATCGTAGTAGTCGGTCTGTTGCGTTCCGACGTTTCCGATGTAGAAGTAGATGCGCCCCGACGAATTCGCGGGCATGTCGAAAAGCGGTTGGTCGGCAATCGAATGTGTCGTCGTCTGCCCGTCGATCGTGACGCTCCAGAAGACCTGACTATCCGGATACGCCCCGTTCGTTCTGTTCAAGAACTTGAACATCATGACGTTCTTCGCGGGCGGTATTCCGCTCGCGTCCCAAAACGTCGCGGGGAAATCGGAAGCTGTAGCCGTCGGCGACGGGGATGGAGATGCGACGGGCGTCGGTGACGTGCTAGGTTTTGCGGAAGCGCTCGGATACGCAGACGCGCTCGGCTTTGCGGACGCGCTACTCGCGCTCGCCGACGGAGTCGGGAGGTTCGCAGAGATGACGGCGACGGGGGCCGGTGAGCCGCCGCCTCCGCTACACGCGGAAACGATCAGCGAGGCTGCGATCACGAGACTGAAAGCAAGCGGCGAGTGCTTGGACACCGCTGGCAGCATTAGCGCAACCGCGAACCAGACCTCGCGCCCGATCGACTAGCTCGAACCGATCGACCGAAACTGTGATTCAGCTCATGAACGTTTGACTCGCGGCCGACTTCGGGTCCGGTCGCGCCGACATCGTCGGCGGCGTCAAGATCTTGCCGCGTTTGCCCTGAACGCCGATGAGCACGTCGCACGTCGCCTTCGCGGCGATCACTTCGATTGCCGTACCGATCGGTGCGCCCGTGTACTTGCCCTCGCGGTAGGCGCCGACGACGATCAAATGCGCGTCTTTACGCTTGGCCAGTTCGAGGACGCCTTGCGAGACCTGACGGGCGAGCGAGATTTCCGTTTGAATCTCGACGTTATTCTTGCGCGCGATCGACTCGGCGACTTGGAGCACGCCGAGCGCGTCGCGACGTTCCACTTCCATCTCGGCATCGAGCGGCAGCGTGTGGGGAACCTCGATGATGTACGCTGCGAGCAACTGTGCACGTTCGCGCCGTGCGACGCGAACGGCGAGCGACATCATGTGTTCGGAATGGATCTCTTGGGAGAACACGATGATGACGCTTCCGATGATCTCGTCGACTTCGGCTTCGGTGGCGCGTGCCGCACGCTCCGCCGTCGTGGTCGGCGGGTGGAGCATCCAATAGAGCGTCGCCGAGATCGCAACGAGCACGGCGAACGCGAGGAGGACGCCAACGGGGCTCGGCGGCGCGTGCGTCACGGTCGCGAACGCTTCGCCATCACGTAGTCGCGGAAGCGAAAGCCGCCGAGTAAGATCATCGCGAGGCCGAGCACGAGGGCCGGGATCGCCTGCGCGGAAAGGCCCGTCGCTCCGAACGTACGCACGATCACGGCGGCGCCGAGGCATGCGAAGAGCGCGCCCGTGACGAGTCGCGCGCGCGCGTAGCCCTCGCTGCGGACGAGATTTCTCACCGTATCGTCTCCGCCGCGGCCGCTCGCTTCGTCGCATCGATGCGCTTCACGTTCACGAGATACTCGTCCATCATCTCGAGCTCGCCCGCTTCCTGTAAGATGTTGATCTGCGCCTTGCGCCAGTCGTGCGGCTGCGATTTGAAGACGGGTAGCCGCTTGCGCTTGCGATAGACGAGATACCCGATCAATCCGAAGAGTATCCAGAGCGGACCTGCGACGCGGCCGATCTCGTGCGTGATCATCGTGAAGACGAGGATCGACACGATCCCGAAAAAGCCGATCACCGCGACCACGGGGAACTCGACGCGATTGCCCTTGAACGTGAACGGGATGTTGAACGGCATCTTGAAGCGGCGGGGACTCTGCGAGTCGTTGAGGCGCAGCGCGATGAGCGCGATGAAAACGAACGAGTAACTCGCTGCGGCGCCGAACGCGTACAGGTCTCCGAGGAACGTGATGCCGTCTTCGCCGCGGAAGAGGTGCCGATAGGTGTAGCGCACGGCCGGCGAAAGGCTTGGAAGCGATGCGAAGATCAGCTCGACGATCGCGAACCCGCAGAACGTCATGATCGAGACGACCGGCGTGCGATAGCGCTTGCTCACGCGCTGGAAGATGCTCGGGAGCAGTTGCGTTCCGCTCATCGCATACGCGATGCGCGAACTGCCGAACACGCCGGAGTTACTCGAGATCAAGAGCAAGATTGCGCCGAGTACGGGCACGTAGTACGCCGCGAGCGTTCCGAAATAGGGGACGTACGACGCGAGCACGGCAACGGCCGCACCGTTGTTGTTCTCGTTTCCGAGATACTTCCAGAGCGGCTGTGCGTGGCCGTGCGCGTCGGGTGGGATCGCGTGCCAGGGCTGCATGCCGAGCGCGAGATTCGAATACGCGAGCGCGAAAATCAGAATCGTTAGGATCAGGCTGATCGACGTGCGTGGGATAACGGATGCAGGGCGCTGCGTCTCTTGCGCGGCCTGCGAGATCGATTCGAGGCCCACGAACGAGATGATGGCGAGCGACACGCCGTTCATCAGATTGAACGTGGTCGGCCACGCGAACGTCATCGTGTGAATCAACAGTTGTGGCTGGAACGCGAAAAGGAAGCCGAAGAAGAGGATCAGCGTCTCGCTCACCACGTCGAGCCCGCTCACGAACTCGTTGAATGCGGAGCTCTCGCGCACGCCGATGATGTTGAGCAACGCGAGGCCGGCGATCACCGCGAACACGACGATGAAGTGCACCCACGGATGATCGACGAAGCTCAGGATCGGGACGAGCTTACTGAGATAGTCGATGCAGCTCCACGCGAAGAGCACGATGTCGATCGTGAAATCGAGCAGCACCGCCCAGCCGGCGATAAAGCCGAAGATATCGCCGAGCCCGCGGAACACGAAGTATTGTCCGCCGCCGGCCACCGGGTAGGCGGCTGCGAGTTCCGTATACGCGAGGCCGATGCACACGTACACGATGCCGGCAAAAAGAAACGCGACGTTCGACGCTCCGGCTGCAGCGCCGAGCACGAGGCCGAGCCCGACGAAAATATCCGCGCCGACGTCCGAATAACCCCAAGAAAACGAACCCCAAGGTGTAACGGAGCGTCGAAGAGATGGTTCCTCGACCGGCTTGCGGACTACGTCAGCTGTGGCCATCGACGTTCACGGCTTTTGCGTCCCCGTTGCGCGGTCGGAAATCCTGCGGCGAACGGCGCGAAGCCGCTCAGGTAAAGGCTCCGCGGTGCAGCCGGACCGTGCCGCCGTCGATCGTCACGACGTCGAAACGTACTTTCGCTTCGGGTGCGAAGAATTGAAGATAATCTTCCGCGACGGCACGGATCTTTCGACGCTTGCGCGCGTCGACGGCGCCGATCGCGTTGCCGTAGGCGCGCGTCGTGCGCGCCTTCACCTCGACGAACACGAGCGTATCGCCCTCGCGGGCCACGATATCGATCTCGCCGTCCGGCGTGCGCAGGTTCTTTCGTTCGATACGAAACCCGAGCGATATCAGGTGCTCGGCGGCGGCAGCTTCGCCATCGCGACCGACGACGTGCTTTCTCAGAAAAGCTCGGCTTTCTTCGACGGTTCGATATCGAAGAGCGTGAGCGCATCGCGCACGCGCCAGAATTGGCGCCGATGGTGCGGGCACGGTCCGTGCCGTTCGAGCGCCTCGATGTGGCGCGCCGTCGCATAGCCCTTGTGTTCCGCGAAGCCGTATTCGGGATGCAGACGGTCGAGTTCGACGAGTAGCGCGTCACGGTGAACTTTGGCGACGATCGATGCCGCGGCAACCGTCGCGCATTTCGCGTCGCCTTTGATGACCGGCAGCTGTTCGCCCGCGAACGAACGGATGCGCATCGCGTCCGTCAAGAGAAATTCGGGAACGGTCGAGAGCGCGGCGAGCGCTCGCTCCATCGCGAGCACGGAAGCCCAATAGATGTTGAGCCGCTCGATCTCCTCGACCGACGCCTCGCCGATCGCCCACGCGACCGCATGCGAGCGAATCTCGAGCGCGAGCGCTTCGCGCCGTTCCGCGGTGACCTTTTTCGAGTCGTCGAGGCCGCGCAACATGAGCGGGCCGTCGGTTACGACGCACGCGGCGACGACGGGGCCGGCGAGCGGACCGCGGCCGACTTCGTCCATGCCACCGACGAGTTGGAAGCCGCGGCCGCGCGCTTCGGACTCATACCGATGCAGGCGTACGAGTCGCCGGCGTTCGCGCTCGCGTGCGAGTCGTCGCTTGCGCGCCGCAATTTCGGTTTTCGAAAGCGCATCGCTCATGCGATCGGTGCTTCTTCAAGCGTCATGCGTCCGAATTTTCCGTCACTCCAGTCTTTCATGTACGACCAGGCCGCATTGTGCGTATCGAGTACGGTACCGCGCCGCACGAAGCCGCGCGATTGCGCGAATGTTTCCAAGTCGGGCACATCGGTTGCCGGGTCGCGTTCGACGAGCCAGCGATGGAAACGCGCGACCACGTCTTCGGCATCGAAGCGCGCGCGCGGAACGGCACCGACGAACGCGAGCTTCCACTGCGATTCCGGCGTGTCGATCTTCGGCACGAGGATGCCGGCGGTATCCATGATTTCGAGCGAGTCGCCCACGCGGAACCATTGGCGCGAACGCGTGACGCCCGCACGATCCTCCGCACGGGCGACGTTGCGACCCGCGATCGCATTGATCGCCGTCGACTTGCCGGCGTTTGGAATGCCGAGGACGATCGCACGTGCGCCGCGCCGTTTCGTTTGCGCGGCGATGCGCTCGAGGGCGCCGCGGAGGCGCACGACGCCGAGACGATCCTTGGCATCGATTGCGAGCGCTTCACGGCCGTGCGCGGCGTAGTACGCGATCCACGCGGCGGTTTGCTTGGGATCCGCGAGATGCTCGCGCGTGAGCACGAGAATGCGTGGCCGTTTGCCCGCGATCTTCGCGAGGATCGGATTCGTGCCGGCGAGCGGCGTGCGGCCATCCGTCACTTCGATCACCACATCTATCGCCTGCATATCCTCGGATATGCGCCGCATCGCGCGCGCCATGTGGCCGGGATACCACTGAATCGTCGCTTCGTCGGCGAGCGCGCGAGGCATTAGTGGAGCGTCCCGATGTGCGCGAACGGCCAGATGCCGATCATCGCGCGACCCATAAGATCGCTTGCGGAAACGAAGCCCCACGCGCGCGAGTCGTCGCTCTTCGGCCGATTGTCGCCGAGTACGTAGTAGGCGTGCGCCGGAACCACGACGGGCGCGAAGCTGCGATCGTCGGCGAAGTGCACGTACGATTCGTCGAGTTTCGTGCCGTTGACGGAAACGGCGCCACGGTCGATCGCGATGCGATCGCCGGGAAGGCCGATCACGCGTTTGAGGTACACGCTCTGCCCCGTGCGCTCGTGATGGAAGGCGACGATATCGCCGCGCTCGGGCGTGCCGAAACGATACGCGAGCGCGTTGATCAACACGTATTCGTCGGAGTCGATGCTCGGTTCCATGGAATAGCCGCTCACTTGACCGGTGCGTAAACCCATCACCGCAAACGCGATGATTGCGAGCAAGGCGACTTGCCACGCGAGATTCGCCGCCGATCTCAAGCGCGCGCGAGTAGGCACGATGCGTCGTTCGTCGCCGCCCCGCATCGGCCCCCGCGTCAGGTATTCGCTAGTGTAGGATCCCGATGCGGTTCGGTGGCCAGAAGAGCAAGAAGGCGTGGCCCGTAAATCCCGCGTTCTTCCCGGCCTCGGGACCGGTCGCGAACGTTCCGCCCGCTTGCGCGAATCCCCAGATGTGCGAGTCTTCCGAGTTGTTACGGTTATCGCCCATCATGAAATAACAATTCGGCGGAATCGTATCGGGCGACGTCCACTGGCTCTTCGGCGGAATGTTCGCCTGCGTCGGATCGAGCGGTGCGCCGTCGACGTAGATGCCATAGTCCTTGATTTCGAGTTCGTAGTTCGGCTTCTCGGCGATATAGGGTTCCGCGAGCGCGACGCCGTTGCGATAGACGATGCCGTTGTGAATGCGGAACGTCTCGCCGGGGCTGCCCATCAGTCGCTTGATGAAATCGTTCGTGGTCGGAATCGGCGGCGGGAACACGACGATATCTTCATCGTGCGGCTTCGAAACGCGATACTCGAATTCGTTGACGAGCAAAACGTCGTGGATCTGCAGCGTCGGCTCCATCGAGCCGGACGGAATGTAGAAAGTCCGCACCACGAACGTGATGAGGAACAGCGCGACGAGCCCCGCGACGATGAACGCATCGAGGTACTCTTTGAGAACCACGAACGGGGAAGGCGATGCGGGTGCACTCGTGCCCGGCCGGTCGAGCGCGGGACCGACCGTCGCGGTCCCGCCCGTTGCGACGGACGCGGACGGCCGAAAACCGAGCACCACGCGGATGACGGCGAGGACGCAGATGAGGCCGAAAAGCTGAAGTGGGGTCACGCTGCCTCGCGAGAGCCGTCCGTTACGACCGGACGGCCTTCTTTTCTTTGATGCGCGCCGCTTTGCCGATCTTGTCCGAGAGATAGTAGAGTCGCGCGCGACGGACGATGCCGCGCTTGCTCACTTCGATCTTTTCGACGCGCGGGCTGTGGACCAGAAACGACTTCTCGACGCCGACGCCGTGCGAAATACGACGGACCGTTATCGTCTCGCCGATCGCGCCGCCCTTGCGGACGATGACGACGCCTTCGAACATCTGCGTGCGCTCTTTGCCGCCTTCGACGACCTTCGAATAGACCTTGACGGTGTCGCCCGGACGGAAGTCCGGAACATCGGACTTGAGCTGTTCGCGTTCGAGAAGATCGATGACGTTCATTACTGCCTTTAAAATCGGGGCGGCGTGCCCCCCGATGGCCCCCGGGCGCGCACTCGCGCGCCCAACAGTGAGATGCACTTTATATACGCTGGCCGGATTGGCGAGTTACGCCCTCCGCCAGGACAACCCCGCGATGATACCACGGGAAGGGGTCTAAATCAACGCTTCGGGGGCGGCGCTTCGGGAGGTTCGCCCTCGCGGGGATTGTCTCGTTCGAGGAGGTCGTTGCGGCGCGCGATCGTTCGTTCGCGGGATTGCTCGCGGCGCCAGGCGGCGATTTTCGCGTGATCGCCTGAGAGGAGGACCTCGGGGACCCCTTGGCCGCGGAAGGCGGCCGGGCGCGTGTAGGCGGGCGAGTCGAGGGTGTCGCCCGTGAACGACTCCGAGGCGAGTGATTCCGCGTTGATTGCGCCCGCCACCAGGCGGACGGTCGCGTCCACGAACGCGAGGGCCGGGATCTCGCCACCGGTAAGCACGAAATCGCCGAGAGAGACCTCCTCGGCCCCGTAGAGGTCGACCAGGCGCTCGTCGATGCCCTCGTAGTGCCCGCAGACGATCACGAGCCGCTCGAGCGTCGCGAAGCGCTCCGCGTCGCGTTGCCGGAACGGCGTGCCCGCTGCGGCGGTCACCACGATCGCCCGGCGCTCGCCCGGTGGGGCGGCGTCGAGGATCGCGTCTAGCACCCGTGCGAGTGGTTCGATGCGGAGCACCATGCCGGGGCCGCCGCCGAAGGGCCGGTCGTCCGCGCGCTCTCCGTCGCCGAGCGCGTCGAGCAGATGGTGCAGCTCGATCCGCACGAGCCCGCGCTCCTGGGCTCGCCCGAGGATCGAGAGCCCGATCGAGGGCGCGAAGAACTCCGGAAAGAGCGTGATGACGTCGATGTGTAACACGTTGTGCGAGCGATGTTCGACGTCCGCAGACTCTTCGCCGCGCGGCGGCGCCCCGAGCCCACCATGGCGTACGAGCGAGGCGTGGCCGCCTTCGACGACGGCCGCTTCGAAGAAGCGCTCGAGGCCTTCGGTGCCGCGCTTGTGGATGCGACCACGGCGGGCGACGTGAGAGACGTGGCGGCCGCGCTCAACAAGCGCGGTGTGGTGCTCGTCGCACTCGGGCGGCGCGACGACGCGGTCGAGGCCTTTTGCGCCGCACTCCTCTCCGACGAGCGATGCGCTCCCGCGCTCGTCAACATCGGGAATCTCTTACTCGAGGACGGGCACGTCCTGGATGCGGTCGACTACTACGATAGCGCGCTACGCATCGACGACGGGAATGCCGCGGCCCACGGAAACCTCGGCGTTGCGTTGCGACGGCTCGGCCGAGGGGTCGAGTCCGTTAGGGCTTTAAAAAGGGCGGCTCGCCTCTCGATGCGACGGCGTTCGTAATATCGTCGAGGTATTCGAAAAGCTGTGGCAGCGTGATCTTTTCGAGCTCGCACTGCTCAACCACGCCGTCGCTTTCATCGCCTTCATCGCGAAGGTAACATCGCGATTCCACGTCGCCCGGCGAATCGCTGAGGAACGAAACGGCGAAGCCTTTGCCCATCGTTTCGTCATAGATGCGAAGCGCCGATGGGTTCAGGATTTCGATGCTATGCGTGGGATTGTGAGCGTCGAAAATCGTAATGGTCAGGTAGTCGCGATTGACGACTTCGATCGATCCGACGACGAACGTATTTTTGGTCGAGAAGAATTCATGACCGCGCTTGTTCCGCGAGGACACCTCGTAAAAAACACGATGCCGCACGAAACGGCCCAAGATCTTGCGCAAGGTCGAGATCGAGGCCAACGTTTCGGTCCGGTTACCGCGCGTGTAGATGATCTTCAAGCGCTCGCTGCCAGTCCTTATCGTAATAGTCCGCACGGCCGGCCGGGAAACCGGGTGGTCGGACGCGCATCGTTAGGCGGCCGAGAAAAGGAGTCCTTTGCTCTCACCGGCTGACATGCTGATCATCGGTGCCGTCGCCCTGATCGCGTTCGGACCCGACCAGCTCCCCAAGGTTGCCCGCAAGGCCGGCCAGACGATCCGCGACGTGCAGAACACGTCACAATCGTTCATTCGGGAAATGGAGCGCGCCGCCGACGAGCAGGAGCGCAAAGAGTGGCAACCACCCGTCACCCCACCGCCCGTCACGCCCACGCCGTATGCTTCGACCGCACCATACGAGGACGTGGTGGTCGTCGAACCGCATTCGGTCGCGGCCGCGGAATCGTACGGGGGGCCGGCAAAGCCCGGCATCCCCCGCGAAGATGAGTTCTCGGTCTAGGCGACCGTCTTAAATATTAAAGCGGCCGCGAAGCTCGTTCACGCGGGTCTCGACGAGCTGCCGGACCTGCAGGTGGAGCCGCTCTTTCTGATCGTCGGGAAGGCGCGAGTACACGAGATATCCCGCGGCGGACACGATGCCGCCGACCACGCCGGCGAGAAGCGTCCGGCCGGCATCGTTCGAGGAACTCGACGCGTACGGATCCGTGCCCGTCCCGGCTTCGTGATGGTCGTCTGAGATGGGCTTGAAGATGTCGGTCATGGTGTCGTTTCCTTCGCGTGGATCACGCGAGCGACCTCGGGATATTGGCCCGCAATAACCTCGACCGTGCGGGCCGCCGTCGTCACGATCGCGCGCACCGCGGGATCGTCGCGGACGTTTTCGGGCCACGAGAGGCGCAGCGTCCCGTCGGCCTTATCGGCGGCGACCGGAACCGAGGCGACTTCCGAGAGTCCGAGCCAGGCCGATTGCAGCGCCGTCGAAATGGCGGCGCACACGACGTCCTGGCCGTGTTCGGCCCAGCCGGCGTGACCGGTGGCGAAAAAAGAAGACAGCCGGTCTCGGCTGTCTCGGAAGATCCGAATTTCGACCAAGGCCGCGAGTTACGCCGGCAGCTCGATCTTATCGATGCGAACCTCGGCAAAACGCTGGCGGTGGCCGACGAGCTTGCGGACGCGCTTTTTCGGCTTGTATTTGAAGACGAGGATCTTCTTGTCTTTGGCCTGGCGAAGGACCGTGCCACGGACGGTGGCGCCTTCGACGATGGGGTGGCCGACGGTAACGGCCGAGCCTCCGGCGCTCGCGAGGACGACCCGATCGAACGCGATCGATGCCCCGACCTCTTGGTCTACGGCATCGCAGCGGATCGTATCGCCTTCACTCACGCGGAATTGCTTTCCGTCCGCTTCGATGATCGCGTACATAACTGCGGTAGTCTACCAGAGCACCGCAGCGAAGTCAATTTGCCGGGAGCACGCTCCGGGCGAGATCCTAGGCGGCGGCAATTCCCTGGGAAGGGCCGTCCTCCAGCTTGAGGGTCAGGCATTTCGCCGAGCCGCCCGCCTTGTGGAAGTCGGAGAGGTCGGTCGAGAAGATGCGGTAGCCTGCCGCGTGCAGCCGGTCGCGCAGCCGTGCCGATGCGGCGTGGAGGACGATCGCATCGCCGATTTCGACCGCGTTGCACGCAAAATCGAGTGCGTCGGCTGCGGAGATCTCGATCAAATATTCGGGTTCGATCGCGCGGCGCAGCAACGTCTGCGCGTGCGGTGAGAACGCGTCCATGTACGCGAGCACGTGTCCGCTCGCGAGCGGGCACAAGCACGTATCGAGATGGTAGAAACGTTCGTCGACGAGTAACAACGAAAGCGTGCGGACGCCGAGCGTCTCCGAAATTTGCGTTGCGGCGGCGCGCTCGCTGCGCCAACCGTGGCCCACGTAGAGGATCGGTCGCACGCGATCGAAGAGCGCGTCGCCCGCGCCTTCGAAAAATGTTTGCTGCAGAAACGTCGTCGCAAATCCGTGCTGCGCGAGAAAACTGCGATACGTGCGCTGCTCGCGACGGCGCTCGGGGTGGCGAAACGAACTCATGATCGCAAGGCCGCCGCTAATGAGCGCGGCGTTTGCGGTGAAGACGAGATCGGGAACTCCCGGGCGTGGTTCCATGCGCTCGATGCGAACGTCGCCCGCACATTCGAGCGTTTCGACCAAGCGATCCCACTGCCGCGCGGCGTCCGGCGTCTCCGTCCCGACGTTCCGCGTCATCCACGGATTGATATCGTACGCGACCGAAAAATTCGTCGGTGGACACATCAAAAGTCGTGTCATGATGGCATAAGTATGCCATCCGGCGAGGTCCGCGCGCATCTACCACCTGTGACACGCAGGTGGCGCGGTATTCGCCTAGCGTCCCGCTCTTTGCGCGAAAACGGGCGGCCCTTGCGAGCCGCCCGTTTTCGTTTTGTCCAGACGGTTAACTAGAACAGGTTCCAGAGGTACTGATTGTACACTTCGTGGTGGTACTGCACTTCCGGGGTTTTGACGAACGTTCCGAGGAGGCGCGGGCACCGGTCGGCGCTGCCGAGTTTGAGCTCCGCGTAGCGGCCCTTCACGTCGTCGCCGAGCAACGTCGTGATCCAATCCGACTTCTGAAAGTTCGCGATCGCGTCGTAGATGTTGTCCGGCAAGAAGCGATTCGCTTGCCGCAGGTTTGCCGTGTCGGCGATCGGGCCTTCGAGGCCGGTCTTAAACACGGAGAGCATCACCATATACGGATTCGCATCGGGTGCGACCGAGCGAACTTCGACGCGCGCGCTGCGTTCGTTGCCGAACGGAACGCGAATCATCGAACCGCGATCGATCGCGGATGCCTTGATTTGATTCGGCGCTTCGAAATGCGGATCGAGGCGGCGATACGAGTTGACGCTCGAGTTGAGCAAGAGGCAGATGTCGTCGCCCGCGGTGAGGATACGGTCGATGAAATCCCAACCGAATTTGCTGAGGCGTTCTTCACCGTTCGCATCCCAGAATATGTTCTTGCCGTCTTTGCTCACGGAGACGTTCGTGTGCATGCCGTTTCCGTTGACGCTCACGACCGGCTTCGGCAAGAAGCTCGCCGTCATCCCCAGGCGATTCGCGACCTGACGGCAGATCAGTTTGTAGATCTGAATCGTATCGGCAGCGGCCACGACTTCACCGTAGCTGTAGTTGATTTCGAATTGCGACGGCGCGACTTCCGGATGGTCTTTCTCGTTCTCGAATCCCATCGCGCGTTGCACTTCCGCGACGGTGTCGATGAACGTCCGCAGCGGATCGCCGGGAAGCGAGTGATAGTAACCGCCCGTGTTGACGTACTCGAATTTGTGCGTCTCGTGGAAGTACTGCTCCGCGTCGACGCCTTGGAAGACGAAGCCTTCGATTTCGTTCGCTGCGTTGAGCGTGTAGCCGTTGGTCTCGTAATGATGCTTCGAGAGCGTCTTGAGGCTGCCGCGAATGTCGGCCATGTACGGCGTTCCGTCGCGTCCGAGCACGTCGCCGAACACCAGCACTTTACCGCCACCGAAAATGTCTGCGGGAGCGTAGTAGAACGCGCTCCAATCGAGGACGAGACGAAGATCGCTTTCCTTCTGCTGGCTGAAACCACGAATCGACGAGCCGTCGAACGTCAGATTGTCGTACGACTTCAACAAGAATTTCTTGTCGTAATCCAGCATGTGCAGCCGGCCCTCGAGATCGCTGAAGAGCACGGTGACGGCCTTGATGCCCTTTTGATCCGTGAGATACTTCAGGCGCTCTTCCTGAATCTTATCCAGGGGGACGCGCTTGGCGCGCTGCTCTTTTGCCTTGAGGTTCAGTTCTTCGAGCTCGCCGTACGGGAGCATGAGAAAATCACGCAGGTCTGTAGCCATTCGTCTCCTTTTAGATCGGGGCGGCGTGCCCCCCGATGGCCCCCGAGCCCGCACTCGCGGGCTCATCAGCCACATTTAGTTTTTGGTTTCGGTATCGCACTCGTGAATCGGGGCGGCGTGCCCCCCGATGGCCCCCGAGCCCGCACTCGCGGGCTCATCAGCCACATTTAGTTTTGGGTTGCCACGAAAGTTAGTTCCGAATTTTCGCGCTGTGCAATTACTTTAGTGCTCGGTTGATTGGCCGAACATGGTGGTTTGCAGACCGATAGGCAAACCCTCGGCCACGTGTACGACGAAATCGCGCTTCGGTATCGACTTCCGGCCAAAGGTCGCGGCGTCACAGCGTCGCTGCTAGGAATCGTCGCACGGCGGGGGTCGAGATGGATGCGCCGAGACCGGTCGGGACCTCGTCGAAGACGTGATTGCTCCACGGAAGTTCGATTGCGACGACGCGATCGCCCACGGAGCGTAGCGCGTCGCGCATCGCGCGTTGCAACTCGATCCGAACGAGCGAATCTCGGCGGCCGCAGATCAGGAACGTCGGTGGAAGTCCCGGGCGTACGAAGTCGATCGGCGATGCTGCGCGGTAGATCTCCGGTCTCTCCGCGGGCGTTGCGCCGAGATACGTCACGAGAATCTTTCTGTCGTTCGCGGGATCCGGAAACGGAGGTTCGGCGTATCCGCGCGTGAGGTCGGTCGGCGAGTAAAATCCGATCGCGGCGCGGACGTCGACGGGCTCGCGCACGTACGCGGCGAGCAACGCGAGCTCGGCGCCCGCGCTCTTTCCGATCAACGCGACGCGCGTGCGGTCGACGCCCCATTCGCTTGCGTGCGCGGCGATCGCCGCCAGCGCGTCCTGGACGTCGTGCAGTTGCGTCGGGAAACGATAGGCCGGTGCGTGGCGATACTCGATGCCGATGACGGTGTAGCCGAGCTTCGCGTACGACTCATCGAACGGCGCCAACTGCTTGCGCGATCCGAAGACCCACGCTCCGCCGTAGAGGGTGACGATCGTCGGGCGCGGGCCTGGGATATCGGGGCGATAGACGTCGAGTTCGAGTCGCGCACCGTCGCGCGTCGCGATCGTGAGATCGTTCATCACGTGCACGTCGAATGTTTGCGCTTTCGCAGGCTCCGTCGTAACGTCGCCGAGTTGCGCTGCGAGTTCCGCATCGGCCGCTGCGTGTGCCGACGGGTACTGAACGATCGGGACGAGCGTGCACGCGAATGCGATCGCGAGGGCCACGATCGCGATTCGACGGTTCGTTCCGCGCGCGAGGGCGGCCGCGATTGCGAGCGCGATCGCACACGCGAGTGCGAACCACGGTGCGAGTTCCGGCACGAGAATGGCGAACGCGAGCGGCAAACGCGTCGGCGCCGGAACGACCGTCCAGATCGTTATGAAGAGTAAGAACGCCGCGATTGCGAGGGCGATGCCGTCACGTAACGAGCGAATGGAGGCCTGCCCCCTTCCGAAATCATATGTTGGGTGCGATGAATGCGTTCGGCTTGCGGCGTCCGGCGCCGGCAGCTGCTCCGGCGGAATGGTTCTCGAAAACGTACGGCGCGCGGCTCGGCATGCGTTCGATCACGTTTCGCGCGGCGATCGAGCGCGTGTGCGATGCGACGGGTCCCGAACGTACGATCGTCGAGACGGGATGCGTTCGGGAGCGTAACGATTACTCCGCCGGCTACTCGACGGTCGTCTTCGCCGAACTCGCGGAGCGCTACGGTGGTCGCATTTTTACCGTCGACTTGAGTGCGCGCAACATGGCGCTCTGCCGGCGCGTGACGAAGCGCTGGTCGAAACTCGTGAGTTATAACGTCGGCGACTCGATCGCTTATTTACGTGCGTGGGGGGATGGCGAGGGTGCGGGTCGTCGCATCGACCTCCTCTACCTCGACAGCTGGGACTATCCGGTTGCGCCGGGTGAGGACGCGGACCGCGAGGCGTCGCAGCGGCACTGTCTCGGCGAGCTCGAGGCGGCATTGCCGTTTCTCGGGCCGCAGAGCGTCGTGCTGATCGACGACGGCGACCTTCCCGGCGGCGGCAAACCCCGTCTTGCGAAGGTGCGCCTCGCCGAACTCGGCTGGGAGTGCCTCATCGACGCCTATCAGACGCTCTGGGTGCCGCCGGCGGCGACGTCGCCCGGCGGCTAGGGTCATTCGACCGGGCTGGACTTGCCGGCCCGAATACGGTAAACTCTCCCTTCGTGACCCTGGGATCGTGTCGATCCCGAAATCCGGCCTCGTGCCGGTCGTGGAGCGCCTCGGTGCATCACGTGTTGTAGGGTTGTTCGCCGCTCTGCGGTCGGGCAACCGATTCCACCTACATCGAAAAGGGTGCCCTCCTGCGGCACCCTTTTGAAAGAAGGACCCATGGCGAGCTCGACCTCGAAGAAGCGCAACACGGCCAAAAAAGAGCGCCGTCCGAAGCGCAAGATCTGCAACTTCTGCGCAGACAAGATCACCGAGATCAACTATAAAGACGTGACGCGTCTCCGCAAGTACATCTCGGAGCGCGGTAAGATTTTACCCCGCCGCATCAGCGGCAGCTGCGCGAAGCACCAGCGTCTTCTGACGGTCGCCGTCAAGCGTGCCCGTGTGATCGCCTTCCTCCCATTCGTCTCCGAGTAAAATAGCGTGAAGATCATTTTGATGAGCGACGTCAAGCCGCTCGGCACGACCGGTACCGTCGTCGAAGTCGCCGACGGCTACGCGCGAAACTTTCTGCTTCCGCGCGGCCTCGCCGCCGAAGCGTCGAAGGGCTCCCTCGCGCTCCTCGAGCAGCAACGCCGCGCGAAAGCGCGTCGCGATGCCGAAGCGGTTGCGAATGCCGAAGCGCTCGGCAAGCAGCTCGAAGGACTCTCGCTCACCGTTCCGGTGAAAGCCGGCGGGAACGGCCGCCTCTTCGGCGCGGTCACGAACGGCAACGTTGCGGACGCGATTCACGCGGCTGTCGGCGTCGAAGTCGACCGTCACAAGATCGACGTGCCGGAAAACATCAAGTCGCTTGGGAGCTATCCGATCGAAATCCGTCTCGCGAAGAATATCATCGCGAAGACCACGGTCAAAGTCGTCGCCGCGACGAACTGAGCCGGTATGGCGCAGGGGGCGGATCAGGCCTACGTAGCCCGTTTCCGTCGCAAGTACGGCGGAGACGACGGCCTGCGTCGCTACGTGGGTGCGCTCTACGAGGTGCTCGCGAATACGATCGGCTCCGACAAAATGGTGCTTCGCGCGGGCAAGTTGAACGCGCTCAAGATGATGCGCTCGAGCCTCTTGCCCGAGCGCATTCTTGCGTTACAACGCTTGGTGTTCGAAGATCCGACGCTCGAGCGGTTGCCGCAGCCCGGTAAGTATCGCGACGCGATCGCCGAGATCGAGGACGGCCTCGCCAATCTCGTCGCGCAGCGCACCGTCGAAGAAAAGATCGAAACCAAAGTCAACCTCAAGATGGCCGAACGTCATCAAGAGTATCTCAAGGATCTCAAGCTCGAAGCGATCCGCGAAGACGGCGGTCCGGAAACGCCCGCGACGCAGAAGAAGCTCGAAGAGCTCGTGGCCCTCGACGCGCGCAAGCTCTCCGCATCTGCGCTGCAGTTGCTGCGTCCGTCGTCGCTCGGCGACGTCGTCGGACAGAAGTCCGCGATCGGATCGTTGCTCGCGAAGATTTCGTCGCCGTTTCCGCAGCACGTTATCTTGTACGGGCCGCCAGGCGTCGGCAAGACGACCGTCGCGCGGCTCGCGCTCGAAGTCGCGAAGACGCGCGGGTACACGCCGTTTGCGGCGGACGCTCCGTTCGTGGAAGCGAGCGGCGCGACGCTTCGTTGGGATCCGCGCGAGACGACGAACCCGTTGCTCGGCAGCGTGCACGATCCGATCTATCAGGGCAGTCGCCGCGAGTTCGCCGAGAGCGGCATTCCCGAGCCCAAGCTCGGTCTCGTCACCAAGGCGCACGGCGGCGTGCTGTTCATCGACGAGCTCGGTGAGATGGACGCGATCCTTCAAACGAAGCTGCTGAAGGTGCTCGAGGATAAGCGCTTCACCTTCGAGTCGTCCTACTACGACGCGGCGGATCCGAGCGTGCCGGCGTATGTGAAGAAGCTCTTCGAAGACGGCGCGCCTGCGGATTTCGTGTTGATCGGCGCGACCACGCGCGATCCGAGCGAGATCGATCCGGCGATCCGCTCGCGTTGCGCCGAGGTGTTCTTCGAGCCGCTCACGGAAGCGCAGGTTCGCGAGATCGTCGTCGGCGCGGCGAAACGGCTCGGCGTCAAACTCGCGCGTCGCGTTCCGGAGTTGATCGCGTCGTATACGATCGAGGGTCGCAAGGCCGTTCAGATCGTCGCGGACGCGCACGGTCACGCGCTCTTTCGCGAGCGTGGTTCCACCGCAAAATTGAAGACGGCCGCCGTGCATCGCGGCGCGGTGTCCATCGTCGAAGACGACGTGACGACGGTCGTGCAGACCGGGCGGCTCGTTCAGCATACGCCCGTGCGCGCGCGCCGCGGGCGCGACGTCGGCAAAACGTACGGGCTCGCCGTGTCGCATCACGTCGGGAGCATCATCGAAGTCGAGGCTGTTGCCTTCGTGGCACACGAGCCTCGCAAAGGCGTCGTGCGTTTCAACGACACCGCGGGCTCGATGGCGAAGGATAGCGTGTTCAACGCGACGTCGGTGATCCGCGCCGTCACCGGCATCGATCCGCAAGATTTCGATCTCCACGTCAACGTGGTGGGCGGCGGCAATATCGACGGACCGTCGGCGGGGCTCGCGGTTTTTCTCGCGCTCTATTCCGCGCTCACGAGAACGCCGCTTCCGCGCGACGTTGCGATGACGGGCGAAATGTCGATCGCGGGTCACATTCGTCCCGTCGGTGGCATCGTCGAGAAATTGTACGCCGCGCGACAGGCCGGCATGCGCCTCGTGCTCGTGCCCGCCGAGAACGCACGCGACGTCGACCACAGCATCGGCGGGATCGAGGTCGTTCTCGTATCGACCGTCGCGCAAGCGTTCGACGCGCTCGGGATCGAGATCGCACCGCAGCCGCCGTCGCGGCCGGTCGTTCGTCGCGCCCGGAAGCGCGCCGCGCGCTGATGACCTCGCTCACGCACGGAACCGTCGATCGCATTCCACCGAGCAATCTCGAGGCGGAGATGGCGCTGCTCGGTTCGATTCTCGTCGATCGCGAAATGATGGCGACGGTCAGCGAGATCGTCGGCCCGACGGATTTCTACGCGCACGTGCACGAGACGATCTTCCTCGCGCTCGTGCAACTCTACGAGCGCGGCGAGCCGCTCGACAAGATCACGCTCGCCGAAGAGCTGCAGGGGCGTTCGCTGCTCGACAAGGTCGGCGGTCTGCCGTACCTCACGTCGCTCATGGATACGGTTCCGACTGCGGCGTCTGCGGAATATTACGCGCGTATCGTGCAAGAGAAGTCGGCGTTGCGCGGCTTGATTCACGCGGGTACGCAAATCACGCAGATCGGCTTCGAGAGCGAAGAAGACGTCGACGGCGCGATCGATAAGGCCGAGCAAGTCGTCTACGAAGTCGGGCGGCGTCAGATGCACGGCGATTTCGCGCCGATCCGCAAACTGCTCAAGGGTACGTTCGAACAGATCGACCGGCTCTATCATAGCCGCGGCGATCGCACCGGGCTCACGTCGGGTTTCCGCGATATCGACGAGTATACGTCCGGCTTCCAACCCGGCAACTTCGTCATCCTCGCAGCTCGCCCGGCAATGGGCAAAACGTCGATGGCGCTCACGATGGCGGCCGCGGCGGCGAAAGAAGAACAAAAACCGATCGCGATCTTCTCGCTCGAAATGACGAACGAAGAGCTCGTGACGCGTCTGCTTTGCGGCGAAGCGCGCATCAACTCGCTGAATTTACGCCGCGGAAATATCAAAGATTCCGAGTGGGAAAAGATCTCGAGCGGCATGAGCGCGCTCTCCGAGATGCCGATCTACATCGACGACTCGGGGACGGTAACGGTGTCTGAGATTCGCAGCCGATGCCGCCGCTTAAAGTCCGGCGACGGACTCGCAGCGGTCTTCATCGACTACTTGCAGCTCGTGCGCCCATCCGGCGCGACACGATCGCAAAATCGCAACGACGAACTCTCAGAAATCTGCCGTACGCTCAAAGCCACGGCCAAAGACCTTCAGATCCCAATCATCGCCCTCGCGCAGCTCAACCGCGGCGTCGAGTCCCGCAACGACAAACGCCCGATGCTCTCAGATTTGCGCGATTGCTTGACCGGCGATTCGTTGATCGCGAATGCAGACACGGGCGAGCGCGTCGCGCTCTCCGACATTGTCGAGCGAGAAATGCGCTTCAACGTCTGGGCTATGGATACGAGTTTTAACCTCGTCAAGCGCCCAATCGTCGATTCATGGGCCGTCGGGGTGAAACCGGTCTTTCGCGTAACGACGAAGAGCGGCCGAACGATCCGCTGCACGGACGGACACCGCTTCCGGACCGTTGCGGGATGGAATACCTTGCGAGATCTCCAGATAGGGAGTTCGGTCGCCGTACCACGCGCCTACGTCGCCCCGGGCATCGAAACCGCAACGATGAATTCAAATCGTGCATTACTTCTTGGATGGCTGCTTGGAGACGGCCATCTTGGAGGCAGCGCGGCGCTGACGGTTGCGACGCATGCCGAAGCTGAACTCGCGGCCTCTCTCGCAGAATCCGAATTTGGCCTGCGCCCCATTATTAAGCCAGAGCGCGAAAATACTGCGGCCCAGAGAGTCGTCATGACGACGGGTCGTTTTTGCGGAGCGGGCAAGAATCCGTTGACGACATGGCTTCGCGATCTTGGCATATGGAAATGCACGGGTGTTCGTAAGCATATTCCGGAAGAGGTTTTTCGCCAGTCACCGGACGTCGTCGCGGCATGTTTGAGGGGGCTCTTCCATGCGGACGGTAGCCTCTCGCGAAAAAGTGAGGCATCGACCTCATACGTTCGCCTGTCTAGCATCAGCGAAGACCTTGCGTACGGCGTGCAGCACCTACTCTTACGCCTTGGGCTTTCGTCTAGCATTACCGTCGGTCGCAGAAATATCGGCGGCTTTCGGTCGAAGACAACTGCCCTTTGGACGGTGTCCATTGCTCGGCGTCAAGATGTCTGCCGCTTCATGGACGTCGTGGGATTTCTTGGAGCAAAGCACGAACTCGCCACGTCGAAGCTCGTGCGGGAGAAAATCGGTGACGCGTCTCAGGTCGATCGCATTCCAATAGAGGTCAATGAGCGAGTCGCCATGTTGCGCGGCGTGTACGGGCTGTCGCATAAAGCTCTTGGGTGGCGTGATCAGGGCAAGGCGATGTCGCGTGAGACTTGTGCAACCGTCGCTGCGCGGCTCGACGATGAGCTTCTGGAGGCGCTTGCGTATTCCGATGTCCTCTGGGATCCGATCGTCTCGATCGTTCCCGACGGTGCGGAGACGGTGTACGACATTACGGTCGGTCATCTTCACAATTTTTGCGTCAACGATTTCGTCACGCATAACTCGGGCGCTATCGAACAAGAAGCGGACATGGTGACGTTCTTGTATCGCGAAGCGTATTACAATCCTGAGGGCGCGCCCGAACCGGACCTCACCGAGTTCATCATTGCTAAGAGTCGTAACGGGCCGACGGGGACCGTGAAGTTGCGCTTTCTCAAAGAGCACACGCTCTTCGTGCCCTATGCCGACGCCGGACATTACTCGCCGCCCTAGCCGCCGGGAACCCTCCCTCGTGGCGAGAAACGAAGCTCGAACGCAGCGCTTGCTCGACGAGGCTCATTCGCATGGGGATTCCCACGACGTTACGACGCGTGATTGCGATCGAGGTTCCGCGCGATTTAGGCGCGCGAGAGCGATGGTACTGTAGCGCGGCCGTCGCCGGCTGCCCCGCTTCGATCGTCGGTCACGTCGCGTTCGCACTCGTGTTCTGGTACTGGGGCATCTGGCAGATGGCTCTTTATAACGTTGGTGCCGTCATGCTCTGGGCGGTGACACCCGTGTTGTTGAGGCAGCGAAAGTTCGCACTCCACTTTTTCGTTCTCGCGGCCGAGCTCGGGTGCCATGCGATCCTCGCGACGTTGTTTCTGGGGTGGCTCGCGGGAGCGCAGTACTATCTCATCTTGGTGCCGATCACGGCCGTGCTCGCTCCGCTGCGCATTCAAACGACGGCGCTCTATTCTCTACTCGCGGCGTGTTCGTTCGTCGGATTGTATTGGTGGCTTGCGGGCCACGCGGCGTGGGCGCAAATCGACGCGCGGCAACTCGCCTTCGCGCAGACGTTCTGCGCGCTGCACGTTTTTGCGACGGCTGCCATCATCGTGCTTTACGTCAAAGGCATCGCGACCCGCGCCGAAGCCGATCTCGAATTGGCAAACGAGCGGAGCGAGAATCTTCTACGAAACGTGTTACCGCAAGCGATTGCGGAGCGTCTCAAAGAGGCGCCGACTCGTATCGCGGAGTCTTTCGATGCGGCGTCCGTTCTGTTCGCCGATGTCGTCGGCTTCACCGAAATCTGCTCGTCGACGCCGGCGGCTAACGTCGTCGACCTCCTCGACGAACTGTTCTCGGCGTTCGATCTCCTCGTCGCTCGATTCGGTCTCGAGAAAATCAAGACGATCGGCGATTGCTATATGGTGGCTGCGGGCGTTCCCACCGCGCGCACGGACCATGCAGACGCGATTGCGGATCTCGCGCTCGCGATGCTCGAGATACTGGCCGCCCGTAACGAGGCGACAGGTGCGAGCTTGAAACTACGGATCGGGATTCACTCCGGTCCCGTCATCGCTGGGGTCATCGGCAAGAGTCGTTTTCTCTACGATCTGTGGGGCGATACCGTCAATATCGCGGCGCGCATGGAATCGCATGGCGAGTCCGGGAAGATTCAGGTGAGCGACGCCACCGATCGCCTTCTAGGCAATCGTTTCTCGCGCGCGCAACGTGGCATCGTGTCGGTCAAAGGCAAGGGCGACATGAACACCTACTGGCTAGTCGGTCGCTTGCCGTCAAGCATTTTCGAGGCGGAGCCTGCCTAGGTTTCGATGCATTCATGAAGCCCTAGCTTCCATGCACGGTAACGCGAATGCATGTTGGAAGCGATTGAACCTCCTAAACATTGTCCTCGCGCTTCGTCCTTCGCATATGACTCTTCTGGCACAGTGAAGAACCGTCGCTACCTTGTCAAAGGTTCACAGCGATCGAACGTCTCCGGTCCCAGTTCTGAACACAATTTCATAAGAGACGTTGATGCCGACTCGGTGTTCTCGTACATGCGATTGTTCTTCTCGTCGTACGTGTAGATGTTTGCTACGCCAATACCGTACGATCTCTGCAGTGGGCGATGCGCTTTATCAAAGAGATATATCCTCAAGACCGTCGCGAATTCGCCGCTCTGCTCGTCGAAGCCAGTCCGATAGTGATTGAGATAGTCAACAATCCGTTCGATCTTCTGCCTGTCTGAAGTTCGCACGTTGTTAATGCTTATCTCAGAAATCGACTTCGGATCGATTGCGTTGAAAGAAATCGCGCCCGACGGTCCGCAACTAGTGATGAACGCAGTAGCGCAGACGAGCGCGAAGGACTGCTTCATCATTGGAGACGCCGATCCCAATAGCCGGGACACCACATCAGAATAGGGCTCCTCGGCGTACAACCTTGCCTCGTGTAGTATTCGAACCAGCGGAGGAAGCATGGCACGCCCTTTGATGTGTCATAAGCTTACACGCGTTAAGAATGGGCTCGGCGTCTACGTTACGATGGCCTCGAGTTCGATGGTAATCGTTATCTCGTTCCCTACGACCGCCGTTGGGAAATTGGGACCTAAATCCCAAAGCGCGCGATTGATGACGCCGGTCGCGGTGTAGCCGATGTGCGTGCGGCCGCGTGGGTCCTTTATCGAGCCCTCATACTTGGCCGTTAGAATAACGGGGTTCGTCTTGCCATGAAACGTGAGATTGCCGGCGACCGTCAGCGCGCTCTTGTCACCCGTGATCTTCGTACTCTCGAACGTCATCGTCGGATACTTCGCAATGTCGAACCAACGATCGGATTTCAAATCGTCGTCGCGATCGGCGACCTGTGTGTCGATGGTGGAGAGATCGAGGTCCGCGTGCGCCGACGTGAGCGTATCGTCGGCGGCGATCGCGATCGTGGCATCCTTGAGAGCGATCTTGCCGCTCACCGTCGTAAGCGTGAGGTGTTTGACGCTGAACGTCGCGCTCGTGTGATTGGGATCGATCGTCACGTCGGCTCGCGCGGCGATGGGAACGCTAAGCGACGTGAGGATGGCGAGCGCGAGAAACGCGCCGCGAAGCCGCCGCGACATCGGTGTTACGGAGCGGATACTCCTAACCGACCGTCGCGGATGCGAGCTCGTGCATTTCCGGGTCGCCGATGCCGTGCTGTAGATACGAGCGCGAGAGGTGCACGTATTCCGGTCCGGCGGCCTCGACCCACCAAACGGCGCCGCCTTCGAGTTTCTTTTTCACGACCGCGGGTGCGCCGGCCGCAACGGTTTCCGCGGGGATATTCGCACCGGCTGCGACGACGCTCCCCGCGGCGATGAGCGATCGCGCGCCGACGGTCGCGCCGTTGAGAACCGTCGCGTTCGTGCCGATCAGCGCGCCGCGCTCGATCGTGCAGTCCTCGAGCACCGCGCAGTGTCCGATCGTCACGTCTTCACCGATGATCGTTTTGTTGTTCTCCGAAACGTGGAGCACCGCGTTATCTTGCACGTTGGCACGCGCGCCGATCCGAATCGGGCCGTTGTCGCCGCGAACCACGGTGCCGAACCAAATACTCGCTTCCTCGCCGACCTCGACGTCTCCAATGAGCACGGCGGTCGGGGCGACGAAGGCGGATGGGTGGACGGTGGGCGTCTTCCCCTTGTATTCGATGATCATGCGCGCTCCTCGGCGAAGTCTCGGAAGGTGGCACTTCTGAACGGCCCCGAGGGTCCCTCGTGAACGGGCATCGGCATCAAACGCCGCTGCGCGGGACGAAGGCGATTCCGCGCCCGCCCGCCGAGCGCGGCGACTACACCGATGTGAATTACCGCTACGCCGGTGAGACGGGGCACATTCACGAGGTCGTGACCGTCGCCGGAAAGCAACTCGCGAAGGTTGGATTCGACGACCGGAAAATCGTCTACTATCTTCTCGAGGATCTGGAATTGGATGCCTCCGCGCCGCGCGGCACCTTCCACGATAAGGAACCGAAACACTAGCTCTGACTAAGGACGGACATATGGCCGACGTCGTAACCGAGGAGCGCGCTGCGTTCCATCAGATGACCGAGGGAACCGCGACGGACTGGATGCGCATCGGCGCGTCGTTCGCGCCGTTCGCGAAGGCGCTCCCGGACCGCATGCTCGAGCACCTCAAGGCGCTCGGCGGCGACTACGGCGGCTACGCGATCGATCGCTATCAGCATTCGCTGCAGACGGCGACGCGCGCGCATCGCGACGGCCGCGACGAGGAGTACGTGGTGTGCGCGCTCCTGCACGACATCGGCGACTTGCTCGGACCCTACAATCACGCCGATATCGCCGCCTCGATGCTCAAGCCGTTCATCAGCGAGCAGAACCACTGGATGCTCGAGCATCACGGCATCTTTCAGGGCTACTATTTCTTCCACTATCTCGGCCTCGATCGCAACATGCGCGATCAGTTCAAAGACCACGCATGGTACGAGTACACGCTCGAGTTCTGCGACAAGTACGATCAGAATTCGTTCGACCCGGCGTACGACACGTTGCCGCTCGAGGCGTTCGAGCCGATGGTGCGCCGCGTGCTCGCCGCACCGAAGAAGTCGATTTATCTCAAAGCCGACGCTTAGCGCTCCGAAGGACGCACGGAAAGCGGGGAGAGCCTCTCGCGAGCGCGCTCCCCGCTCTTCGCACGCGGCGTGGATGCCGCCGGAAGATCGGCCCGATCCCGTCGCGCTGCTCGAGCAAGACGACGTCGGCCGCCTTCCGGAGTTGCTGCCGATCCGGTACTTCCGGATGCTGCAATCGCCGTTTACCTTTTATCGCGGCGCCGCGTCGATCATGGCGTGCGATCTCCAAGGGACGCCGAACTCAGGCATCCAGACGCGTATCTGCGGTGACGCGCATCTGCTGAACTTCGGGGCCTTCGGAACCCCCGAGCGTCGCTTCGTTTTCGACGTCAACGATTTCGACGAGACGACCGTCGGCGCGTGGGAATGGGACATCAAGCGGCTCGCGACGAGTTTCGAAATCGCGGGACGTTTTCTCAAGCTGCGCGGCGCAGACGCGCGCGATGCCGTGCTCACGTGTGCCCGCAGCTACCGCGAACGCATGCTCGCATTCGCCGAAGAGCACGTGCTCGACGTATGGTACGCGCGCGTCGACGAAGACGTCATCGCGGATCTCGTATCGGCCGCCGAGCAGCGGAGCATCGCAGCACAGCAGAGCGACGTGCATCTGTGGCCGAGCGTCGGCACGCGCCCCGACGGATCGCTCGTCGTTGCCGATAAGCCGCCCAAGGTCTTTCATCCGCCCGATAGCGACGCGTACGAGGAGCTCGTGCGGACTCTGTTTCGCGCGTACGAACGCTCGATCGTGCCGGAACGTCGCGCGGTGTTCGAGCGCTTTACGTTCGCCGATGCCGCCTATAAGGTCGTCGGTGTCGGAAGCGTCGGCACGCGCTGTTCGATCGCGCTCTTCACGGCGGCGCCTGGAGATATGCTCTGGCTGCAGGTCAAGGAGGCACGCGCGTCCGTCTACGAGCGCTACGTGCCGAGCGGCTATGCGAATCATGGCGAGCGTGTCGTGATCGGGCAGCACCTGTTGCAAACCGCGAGCGACCTCTTCCTCGGATGGGCGAACGCCGCGGACGGGCATGCGTTCTACGTGCGTCAGCTACGCGATATGAAGACGAGTCCGAACATCGAGGAAATGAGCGCGGGGGAACTCAAGCGGTATGCGAGCGCGTGCGGTTGGGCGCTGGCGCGCGCGCACGCGAAAGCGAGCGGGAAGGCCGCGCAGATCGCGGGCTACCTCGGGCGCGGAGACGCGTTCGATCGTTCGCTCGTGCGGTTCGCCGACGCGTACGCCGACCAGAACGAGAGCGATTACCAAGCGCTCGTCGCGGCGCGCGCGGACGGTCGCATCGTGGCGGCCGCGAACGGAGCGTTCCCCGAGCCTCAGCGCGGCGACAAAGCGAAGAACGGTGCCGGCAGCAAGATTTTCGAATCCTGATCCACGAGCATCGGAAGCATCTTCACGAGATAGGCTTTCCAACGCGGATCGGCTTTGAGCGCGTTGCGGCGGGCCAAGCGTTCTTCGAACGACGGATATTGCCACATGTGGACGACCTGATTTACGTGGCCGACCTCGGTTGCGTAATATCCGAGCATCTCGCCCAGATGTTCGCGTTGCGCCGCGAGCCCCTCGCGTTCGTAGAGCTCGAAATACGTGCCGGTCGTCCCGGGCACGAGCGTGTAGGTGCGCATCTCGACGATCATGAGCGGCTCTTCACGGTCGCCGCAACGGAACCCGGTTAGGTGTCCGCGCTACCGGATCGCTTCTCGAGCTACGTCTCGCGCCTCGGGGGAGCGCCTGCGGACGTGCGGCGTGGCCTCGGTCCGTACCCCGGCCTCAGCGCGAAGCCGTTTCACGACGCCTCGACGTTCGCGCTCGCGCGGGAACTCGAAGCGAATGCTCCCGCGCTTCTGCGCGAATTGCGCGCGCTTCCGGACGCAGAGTTTTCTCCCGAGCGAGAGCCCATCGCGCGCCGCGGTCGCTGGGACGTCGCATTCTTTTTCGAACGCGGGCTCGTGAACGCCGATATGCGCGCGCGCTGTCCGCTCACGTCGGCGATCCTCGATACCGCGCGCATCGTTCGCGGACCCTCGGGCCTCGCGTACCTCTCGCGCTTGTCGGCCTCGTCGCACGTCGCACCGCATCGCGGGCCGACGAACGTGCGCGTGCGTTGCCATTTCGGCGTCGACGTACCGGACGATTGCGGGCTCACGGTCGGCGGCGAGACGCAGACCTGGACGGAGGGGCGATGCATCGTATTCGACGACTCGTTCGAGCACGAAGCGTGGAATCGCGACGTGCGGGATCGCATCGTCTTGATCGTCGACCTCTGGCACCCCGATCTTACGAACGAAGAGGTGCGGCTTCTCGAGGGTCTCGATACGTACGTCGCCACGCAGTCCGCGAACCTCGCGCGCTACTACGCGCGCAACCGGGCTGAGACGTAGCGCTCGCAGGAGTCTCCGGTACGCCGCAGGCAATCGAATCGGATGCTGGACGCGCGAAAACTCGACTACGGAACGCTCGGTGGGCTCGCCGCGGACTTGGCCGAGCGCCGGATCTCGGCCGTAGAACTGCTCGAACACGCGATCGCGCGGATCGAACGCTTCGACGGCGCGCTCAACGCCGTGGTCGTGCGCGATTTCGAGCGAGCCCGGGTCGCGGCCGCGCAGGCGGATAAGGCACTCGCACGCGGCGAGCGACGTCCGCTGCTCGGGATTCCGATGACCGTCAAAGAGTCGTACAACGTCGCCGGCCTTCCGACCACGTGGGGAATGACGTGGTTCAAAGATTGGCATGCCACCGAGGACGCGGTCGCCGTCGCGCGACTCAAGGCCGCGGGTGCGATCGTGATCGGAAAGACGAACGTTCCCTTCGCGCTCGGCGACTGGCAGAGCTTCAACGATATCTACGGCACCACACACAATCCGTGGGCACACGGGCGCACGCCGGGCGGATCCTCCGGCGGTTCTGCCGTCTCGCTCGCTGCGGGATACGTCCCGCTCGAAATGGGTTCCGACATCGGCGGCTCGTTGCGCGCGCCCGCTCACTACTGCGGCGTTTTCAGCCACAAACCGACGCGCGGCGTCATCCCGAGCCGCGGTCATGCCGTGCCGGGAACGTCCGGCGGCATGCCCGATCTCTCCGTCGTGGGTCCGCTCGCGCGTAGCGCATCGGATCTCGTCCGCGCGTTCGACGTGGTCGCCGGTCTCGATGACGCCGAAGCGACGGGGATGCGGCTCTCGTTGCCCGCTCCACGTCACGCGCGACTGCGCGAGTATCGCGTGCTCGTCATCGATTCGCATCCGCTCCTTCCGGCCGATCGCGACGTGCGCGGTGCGCTCGGGCGTCTCGCGGACCGATTGCGCGCCGCCGGTGCGCACGTGGCGACGTCGTGCGACGCGCTACCGGATTTCGCAAAACTCGCGCGGGATTTCGTGATGCTGTTGATGCCGGTGATCTTCGCGCGGCAACCGGCGGAGCGACTCGCCGAGATGGCCACACGCGCGGCGGCGCTATCGCCCGACGACGACTCGCTCGATGCGTGGCGCTTGCGCGGCGCGGTCGCGACGCACGGCCAATGGCTTGCGGCCGACGCGCGACGCTTCCAAGCTGCTCGCGCTTTTCGCGAGGTTTTCCAATCGTTCGACGTCGTGCTCTTTCCGCCGATGCCGACCGCCGCGTTCCCGCAAGACGAGAATGCGAACGACGGCACGATCGACATCGACGGCACGTCGTATCCCTACCTCGATCAGTTACTGTACGCGAGTCTCGCGACGCCGACGTGGCTACCGGTAACGACGGTTCCGCTCGAGCGCACCGCTGCGGGATTGCCGGTGGGCGCGCAAATCATCGGCCCCTATCTCGAGGATCGTACGACGTTGCAATTTGCCGAACTGCTCGAAGCCGAGTTCGGCGGTTTCGTGGCCCCGCCCGGATACTAGCGGACTACGAGACCGGAGATCGCTCGATGACGAGCGACTCGAGTTTCGGATACACGAGCGTCTGGGCTTCGGGAAACGTCGTCAGGTCGATGATATCGTGACGCGGTTTGCCGAGGCCACTGAGCACGACTTCGCTGGTGGTCGCGCCACTCCGATTCCATTCGTCCATAACGATTCGCGCGACGCTGTTGTTTACCGCGTTTTCCTTATCGTTCGTAACGAGCACGACGTTGCGAGCGAGCGGTTTCGATTTCTTTGCTTCTTGAAACACGAGATCGCCGAGAAACACGATCTGCGCGAGCGCGTGGGTCGGGAAGCCGGGATAGGCGTAATCGGGCTTTTGTTTCGCTCCGACGCGTGGATCCCAATACCAATATTGGTTCGGCAACGCGTTGAGGAGGCGCATCGAGGCGAGGCCGGGCCCGTGCGAAAAACCGATCGGGTCCAGAAACGGAGAGACGGGGACGGCGAGATCGACGGGCTGCGTCTGTGCGAGCCACATCGCCATCGTTCCACCGAGCGAGAGTCCGAGAATCGTCACGTTCTTACCGAGCAGTCGCGCGAAATCGTACGACGCTTTCGAACAGGTCTTCAACTCGTTGACGGTGAGGTGGGCGAGATCGCGCGTGAGGCGATCGGCCTTTCCATGGCGCGGAATGCGTGGGACGTAAACGTTGAATCCGCGGTCGTAAAAGTCGTGCGCCATTTGGTCGAACTGCTGCGGACAATTCGTAAACCCATGAAAGAGCACGATCGCGTTGGTCGTCTGCGACCCGTGCTCGTAGAGCCGCGGTAGCGCGACTTTCTCGATCGTCGGATCGCTATCGTCGAGCGCGATGAGCTGTTGGATGCCTTTCACGGCATCGTCGTACGTCGGCGTCGCGACGGGATTCGGGGAGGCGACATCCGGTGCCGCAGTCTGCGCGGCGGTCTGTGCCGCGTTCGCGACATCCGGTAAGAGGCCGTACGGTGCGAGCGTCGCCGCTCCAAGCGAAGCGGCTACGAGTCCGGTAAAGTGTGCGCGTCGCATATCGCGGCGTTCGTTCGGCGACGTACGCGAACTTCCGTTCGGAGGGCCCGGCCCGTTCGCTTGGCCGGGCCCTCGCTCGTTCTCTTCCTTGGCGCTAGAAGTAAATCCAAACGCCGGGATGCCAGTGATGGTACGGGCCCCAGTAACCCGGCCGCCAGCGCCGATGCGCCCAGTAGCGGCCGTGCCAGCGATGGTAACCGGGACGGTAGTAGCCATATCCTTGTGCGTCCGCCGCGAGCGACGTGCTCGCGAGAATGCCGGAGCTCGTGGCGCCCGGCTGTGCCGGGTTCGCCGCTTCCGTGGCGACGACGGCGCCGGCGGTCGAGGCTGCGAAGAGTGCGGCCATAGCCAGCTTCGTCACGTTACGTCGTAAGTTCGATTGCAAAATGACACCTCCGAAAAGTACGGTTCGTATTCCGGAGAACGACGATTTTCTAACGCATGGCGCTTAAGCCCGGATGAGAATGTGCGCTCGCGCTCAGTCCACGCGGGCCGTATATCCGACACGGCGGATCGTGCGGATGAGCGGGCGCATTCCCCGGTCTCCCAGCTTCGTTCGAAGATACGAGACGTACGTCTCGACGACGTTCGGTTCGACGGCCGCGTCGCGGCCCCAGACGCGATCGAGGAGTTGCTCGCGCGTGAACACGCGGCCGGGTTCGCGCAAGAACGTGACGAGCAGATCGAACTCGCGCGCGGTGAGCTCGAGCGGGCCCGATGCGGCCTCGACGCGGCGCGTGGTCGTATCCATCACCACGTCGGCGTAGCGAATCACGTCGCGCCGCGCGAGCTGCGGTCGGCGCAGTTGCGCGCGCAGACGCGCGGCGATTTCGCCGAGATCGAACGGCTTTCCGACGTAGTCGTCCGCGCCCGCCGCGAGGCCCGAAATCTTGTCGTGCGAATCCGTGAGCGCCGAAAGCATGAGGATCGGCGCTTCCGTGATGCGGCGAATCATCGGCACGAGCGACACGCCGTCGATCTTCGGCATCACGACGTCCAGGAGAATCGCATCGGGTTGACGCTCGCGCAGCATCGCGAGCGCGCGCATGCCGTCACGCGCGACGAGAACGTTGAAGCCGTGTTGCGCGAGGCCGATTTCCAACATCTCGCAGACGTTCGGTTCGTCGTCGACGACGAGGATGGTCGGGCTATCGAGCGACGCCATACGTTTCCTCATCGGCAACGGGGAACGCGAGATGAATGACCGTCCGCCCGGCACGGCTCTCGCACAGCGCGGTTCCGTTCCAGCGCTCGGCGATCCGCTTCACGATCGCGAGGCCGAGGCCGACGCCTTCACCCGCATCGCGTCCGCGCCCGCGATAGTAGCGTTCGAAGATCGCGTGCCGTTCCATCGGGGGGACGCCGGGCCCGCGATCCTCGACGGACGTGATCGCGTTGCCGTCGCGAACGTCCGTCTCAACGACGATCGGCGAATCCGGCGCGAATTTGATCGCGTTTTCGAGAATGTTCCCGAGGGCGGCGGCGTAGTCGTCCGCATCGATCACGATGCTCGCGCTGCGCTCGGGTTTGACGGAAACGCTGCGCTCCGGATAGCGCTGTTTGATGAGCTGTGCGGCTTCCGTCGCGGCGGCCGCGACGTCGAGCAAACGTGGCACGGACGTTTCTGCTTCCAGACGTGCCAGGGTCAGCATTTTCTCGATCAGCACGCGCATGCGTGAGGTTTCCGCGTACATGCCCTCGACGACTCGAGCGTCGAGTGGCCGATCCGTGGCGTGGCCGCGCAGAATATCGACGTAGCCGGCTAAGACCGTGAGCGGGGTGCGCAACTCGTGCCCGGTTTCCGCGAGGAAGCGCTGATATCGATCGGCGGCGTCGCGTCGTTCGGCGACGTGCGCTTCGAGTGCGTCGCGCTCCGCTTGCTGCAGAGAAACGGCTCGCCTCGTCGCGAGGACCGCGATGCACGCCGCGCCGATGAGTACCGCAAGCGCGTCGATGAGGAGCCACGTCTCGAGTTCGCGGATGTTCGGCGCGATCACGATCGTGCGGTCGCCGCGTACGACCCGCGCGGGCGCCGGCGTCCCGGCGGCCCAGAGCGTGAGTCGGTCGATCGGGCCGGATGGTAATCGCGAGGGCCCCGGTTCGTCGATGCCGGGATGTCCGTCGATTGGCGGCCCGCCGAATGGACTACCCGGTGGCGGGTTTGCCGGCGCGAAACCTGGAGCGCCGGGGAGTCCGCCCGGCGGTAAGGGCAATGTCCGAACGACGGAATCGCCGGCGTCGATCACCGCACCGCTCTCAGGGTCCACGATAACGACATGGATTCCCGGACGTACGAGCGTACGCGCGAGAACCTCGCTGACGGGGACGTGCGTGTCGAGCAACTCGCCGGCGAGACGAGCCTGCGCCGCGATGGTCGCGACGACGACGCGAGCCGCGACGATCCACGCGGCGAGCGCGCCGCAAACGAGAATGAGGATCGCGACCAAAGCCGGCACGACGACGCGTTTCATACCTTCACGCTCGACGCTAGTCGCCAATTCTTAACGGCAGCTGTGGACTGTCTTCGCCTCTCGCTCCACGACGGGCTTTGGGTGTTACCGCGGCTCGCCCAGACGAGGAGCCTGAGCGGTCGGCAGTGGAGATGTAGCACGGAGGTTGGCGCTATGACTGCTGATGAATTTCGTAAGATCGCGCTCGAATTACCAGACGCCGTGGAACTCGGCCACATGGATCATCCCGACTTCCGCGTGCGTGGCAAAGTTTTCGCGACGCTCGGATATCCGAACGATGAATGGGGCATGGTGAAGCTCGCTCCGGACGAACAACTCGCGCTCTGCGCGGCGAAGCCGAAGGTCTTCGTCCCGGTGAAGGGCGCGTGGGGAAGAGGCGGCGCGACGAACGTCCGGCTCGACGTCGCAAACGTGAAGGCCGTTCGAGAGGCCCTCAGCCTCGCATACACGCGATCGCTATCTAAGGAGAAGCGCTCGCGTTAAGGATCGCGACCGACAGATCGCGTCCGAGGGCAAACTGCGTGGCCCAATCATCACTCTTGACCGTGGCTGACGTCGCACGTAAGCGAGCGACGTCTGGAGATATCGGATCGACTTCGTCGATATCTGCCATGACGCGGAGATAGAGTCGTGCTGAGTTTTCGTCCCGGAGCACTGCCGCGTTGTACGCCAGCTGGGCTGCAAACGCGCCGAAGAGGACCTGTCGTTTTTCCGCTTTGGGAAGTGCGGCGAGCACGGCGGTTTCGACGTCGACGGAAGCTTTTAAGGCACGGTCGTGATTGAACGGACTCGCGTGAAGGACGGACAAGAAGTTGTTGCGAGCGGGCGCCGCACTCGGCGCGAACGCTACGGACTGATTTGCCCATGCGGTAACGAACGCATCGACGTCCGATTGGCCGATCCACGGCGAGTTATCGATGAATTCGGCAACCCACGAGGTCGTAAGGCCGAAGAGTGCATGAGCGCTGGGCCGATCGAACCGATATGCGCCGAGCGGTGGCTCGGGGAAACGCGCGAGACTTGCGGCAATAAGTGATTTGGACGGGGTGCCCGCGTCCATCAGCTTCTTCGGGTCACCGAAACCGATCGAGCTCACGGTCGCGCTATCCGCGGCGGAGAGTTTTCCCGATTTTGCGCGCGCCTGCAGATCGAGCGCCCCCGATGAGGCGAATACGCGCAGCATCGCGTTGTCGAGCGCCGCCGGAATCGCAACCTGAGTTGCCCCGATGTCGAATAGCGCGGCTTCCGTCGGCTCGGTAGCCCACATCGAGTCGGGAGCCGTCGCGGTATTGATGTAGACGAGGGCTCGATCGAAGCCATCGCGATTACCATGCTCGATAAAGTCGTTCAAGCCGCTGAACGGGCGAGGCCCGGAGCCCGGGAGATCTTTCGCGATTCGATCGCCTCGATCGCCGACGACGGCCCGCACGTCGGCCTCGCATCGGGCGCTCAGCAACGGCATCTCGCAAACCCACGGATCGCGAAAAATGAGAATCGCACGCGCGACGGAGCGCCCGGCTTCGACGGAACTCTGTTCGTCCGCAAAGGTCTGCGATTGGGCGAGAAGAGGCGACGTCAATGCGCAAAAGAGCGCAAGTCTAAATCGCATCCGCGGCGCGTTCATCGGCGTCGGTCGATCTCCTGTGTGTGGTCGTATCGATGAATGTGTGAGTTATCCGTACGAGTTCGCGCAGGCACGGCATCCTCGCGGCCTAAGCTCCTCGCATGCGCTTCATCTCGATATTTCTTGCCGCGGCGGTCGTCGCCGCGCCGATAGCGCCGCCGCCGGCTGCGACCGTGCCATATACGCAGACGTTTTATGGAACGCAGCGGAGCGATCCGTACCATTGGATGGAGAACGGCGGTCCGGAGCTCGCGACGTTCATTAAGGAGCAGAGCGACTACACGGAGCAACTGCTCTCGACGAATCCCGGGAGGCCACGCGTGGTCCGTGCCGTCCGAGATGCATTCGATCGATCCGCGCAAGCCACGACGACCTCGGCCGTCCATCGAATCGGATCGAAGGTGTACTTTCTGCAAAGCTTGCCCGGCAGCAGCGCTCCTTCGTTGCAAGTTCGCGTGGATGGCGGAGCCCCACGGGTCATCATCGATGCGAAGACGCTTCCGAAAGATCGCGTCATCTCGTGGTACGAGCCATCTCCGCTCGGTACCAAAATCGCTTACGGGGTGACGTCCTCAAGCGAAGAGGTCGATATTCACGTTTGCGATGCCGACGGATCGCACGATCGCGCGCAGGCGGTCGATCGTTCCGTCATTCCAGACGTAACCTGGCACGGTGAACGCTCGTTTTACTATTCGAACGTGACGGCATCCGCAACGAATCGCACGGAAGCCAGTTTCTTGCATACACTCGATGCGCCCCACGGCACGGATACTCCGATCGCCGGATTCGATGTCGATGGGCCGATGGGTTCGAAAACGGCGCGCGACCTTTGGACAACGTACGTCGTTCTCGGCCGCGATGCGGTCGTCGCAATGCCGCAACACGACGTCACGACGCACAAGCCCGTCTTCGTGGCGCCATTCGCGAAGGCCGTGCGAGCTTCAGGGCCGTGGCGCCAGCTCTTTACGGAACGCGACCTCGTAGTGCAAGTAGCGTTCGCGGGGCGTTACGCGTTTGCGCTTAGCGATCTTGGCGATCCTCGGCGGACGATCGTCGTCCGCGATCGGTACACCGGCGCATCCATACGAACGATTCCGCCGAGGGACGGTGCCTTCCGGACGGATATCTTCGGCAATCGCACGGGCGTCTACGTGATCGAACGTCTCGGAGCCAAGGTGCGGCTCGAGCACCTCGATCGATCGGGCAACGCTCTCGGTACGGTTTCGTTGCCGGATGCGAACGCCATCAGTCCGCTTTCCGGAAACCCCGACGCGAATACCTTCGCGGTCGAAATCTCGTCGTGGGGGGACCCGTCGCATTGGTACGAGATCGACGGGAACCGAGCGACGGTCCGCGATGTCGGCGTGCATTCTGCGGTCGCGCCGCTCTACGCACGCATTCGATCGGAGGACGCGCTGGCGACGAGCGCAGACGGCACGAAGGTGCCCTATACCATCCTCTATGACGAAGGAACGCCGAAAGATGGCCGTCGCCCGACGATCGTCGTCGGATATGGGGCGTATGGTATCGTGCTCGATCCGCCGATGCCGCCAGAGGTTGCGGCACTTCTCGAGCTCGGTGTCGTCGTCGAAATCGCGCACGTTCGTGGTGGTGGTGAACTCGGCGAGCGATGGCACCTCGCCGGCAAAGGACCGACGAAGCAACATACGATCGATGATTTCATCGCGTGCGTGCGGGCGGTTGAGAACTCCGGCTGGACGTCGCCCGCAAAGCTCGCGGGAATCGGTGGGAGCGCCGGTGGAATCACGATCGGCGGCGCGATCACGCAGCATCCCGAGCTCTTCGCGGTTGCGATTTCTCAAGTCGGATTCAACGACATGGTCGACTATGAGAATATGCCGAACGGGCCGGGAAACGTCCCCGAATTCGGGAGCGTGAAGACACCGGACGGCTTTCGCAACTTACTCGCGATGAGCGCGTACGATCACGTCGTTCCTGCACCGTATCCCGCGACGATCCTCACGACCGGGCTTGCCGATCAACGCGACTCTCCGTGGCAAGTCGCGAAGATGGCAGCCCGCCTGCAGGCATCGACCACGAGTGGGAAGCCGGTTCTCTTGCGTGCCGATTCACAGGGTCATGGCAACGTCCTCGATCCGTCGGCTCAGGTCGACGAGTACGCCGACGTCTGGACGTTCATGCTCTGGCAGCTCGGCGAGCCCGGGTATCAGCCGGCCACGTAAGCGATGACTTTGGCCGTCAGCGGCCCACGAGCGTCGCATGGAAGGGTGAATAACGCGCACCTTCGATTTTGATTTGAGATGATGCGCTCTCGATCGCGCTGAGATCCTCGGGTGATAGTGCGACGTTCAGCGCTCCGAGATTCTCATCGAGGCGATCGAGCTTTGTCGTGCCGGGAATCGGAACGATCCAGGGCTTCTTCGCAAGGAGCCACGCGAGGGCGATTTGCGCGGGCGTCGCGTTTCGCTCCGCTGCGAATGCCGCGAGCAGATCGACGAGAGCCTGGTTCGTCTTCCGATTCTCTTCGCTGAAGCGTGGGACGGTGTTGCGAAAATCGGTGCTGTCGAATTTCGTGTCCGAAGTGATCGTGCCGGTCAGGAAGCCCTTTCCGAGCGGACTGAAGGGAACGAATCCGATCCCGAGCTCTTCAAGTGTCGGCATCACCGTCTCTTCCGGCTCGCGCCAGAAGAGCGAGTACTCGCTCTGCAGTGCGGTCACCGGGTGTACGGCATGCGCACGACGGATCGTCGGCGCCGCGGCCTCGGAGAGGCCGAAGTATTTTACTTTGCCTTCCGCGATGAGCTCTTTCACCGCTCCCGCAACCTCTTCGATGGGCACGTCGAGATCGACGCGATGTTGATAGAAGAGATCGATCACGTCGATCTTCAGACGTTTGAGCGATGCTTCCGCAACTTGCTTGATGTGTTCGGGCCGGCTATTCAGCGCCGACCATTTCCCGCCGTCGTCTGGGTTCGCCGCCCAGCCGAACTTCGTTGCGATCGCAACCTTGCCGCGAAACGGAGCGAGGGCCTCACCCACGAGTTCCTCATTGATGAGCGGTCCGTAGACCTCGGCGGTATCGAAGAACGTAATGCCTCGCTCCACCGCATCGTGGATGAGTGAGATCATTTGCTTCGTGTCTTTAGGTGGCCCATAGGAGTGGCTCATCCCCATGCAGCCGAGGCCGATTGCGGAGACTTCGAAATCGCTGCCGAGTTTGCGTGTTTGCATGTTGTCTTTATACCTTACGATCGTTTGCGCTGTCTTCTTCGAAGACGCGACGGGTGATTGAGAGAGCGGTGTTTGCTGTGGGCCATCCGGAGTAGAACGCCAGATGCGTGATCGTCTCGATGAGCTCGTCACGCGTCACGCCGTTCTCGAGCGCTCTTTTCAGGTGAAAGGGGAGCTCGTTGACGCGGTAGAGCGAGACGAGACTCGCGACCGTGATCAGGCTTCGATCGCGCGCGGAGAGGTCGGGGCGTCGCCAGACGTCTCCGAAAAGAACTCGATCCGTGTACGCGGCGAGGGCGGGCGCGATGTCGCCGAAGGATTCGCGTGCGGCGGTCGGTTCGTCAGACATGGTTATCCTTCGCGTATCCCGGGTGCTTGTAGATCGTGCTCGACTTGCTCGCGATGTCCGGCTCATAGACGCGTTCCGCCCAATCCGCGGCCGAAACGTCTTCGATGGCGACGGAGACATCGAAGTTCGGGCAATCGAGCGACGTCACGATCGTCGCCGCAAGTGCGTCGGCGAGTCGTGCCTTTTGGACGCGGGAATAGCCTTCGCGCAATTTGACGGCGACGTGCGGCATCGCTCCCCCTACCCCGGCGTCTCTGAGCCGTACTGCTCGTCGCTGACCTTCTCGAGCCAGTCGACATTTCGGCCGTCGAGCGATTCCTGAATGGCGATGTGTGTCATCGCCGTCGTGGGAGCGGCACCGTGCCAGTGCTTCTCGCCGGGAGCGATGATGACGACGTCGCCGTGGCGGATCTCTTCGATCGGTCCGCCCCAGCGCTGCACGCGTCCGCAGCCGAACGTCACGATCAGCTTCTGTCCTAACGGATGCGTGTGCCACGCCGATCGAGCGCACGGCTCGAACGTCACGACGCCGGCGCTTACCCGCGATGGTTCGATCGCAGCGAAAAGCTGATCGACCCGAACGGTGCCGGTGAAGGACGCATCGGGTCCCTTGGCTGAGGGCTGCGAGCCCGGACGTTTGATCTCCATTAGTGGATCGTATACCCGCCGTCGACGACGAGTGCGTGGCCGACCACAAGGCTCGCTGCATCGCTGCAGAGCCAGAGCACCGCGTTCGCGATCTCTTCGGGGCGGCCGACTCTCCCGATCGGAACCTCCTCGAGCATCGCGTCGAGCGCCTCGGCCTGCCCCGACGCTTTCATGTCGTCGCTCATCGGTGTATCGATGAGGCCCGGGCAAACGGCGTTGACGCGAATTCCCTTGGCCGCGTATTCCAGTGCGGCGCTCGTCGTGAGCCCGATGACGCCATACTTGGCGGCATGATACGTTCCGCGGCCGGCGCCCCCGACGATTCCACCGATCGACGAGCAGTTCACGATGGCGCCGCTACCGGTGGCGCGGCCGTGCAGTGCCAACAGGAGGCGCGTCGGATCCACCGACGCGTCGTCATGATAGACGCAGCCGCCGTGGTAGAAATCGCTGGCGATCTCGGCGTGTTGCTCGGACTTCGAAACGACGCTGATCCGCTGCTCGATCCCGCTTGGCTGGCTGTGCGCATCGCGCGCCATGTCGGAGAAATGTTTTGCGGTGTGCGCGCCGAAGAAGCATCCATCTCCACGCCAGCCGCATTCGATCTCGCGCGTCGCCAGCGAGCGCAGGTACTCGACCGCATCGAGACCTTCACGACAGATGCGCCAGGCGCGGTCCGCGCCGAATTGCGCCGTCAACTGCGCGAACGTGGGTTTGATGCTGTAGGTGACCTGCCCGCCGTTGCGGCTGGAACAGCCTGCGCCGAGCGAGCCCGCCTCGAGCACCAGCGTCGAGCGGCCGGCCGCCGCGGTCTCGCGTGCCGCCGACAGTCCGGTGTAGCCCGCACCGACGATGAGAACATCGACGCTGCTCGGCAGCGGCG
>Ga0209611_10001513_pt1 | contig 39892 bp, 33 predicted proteins | sample S1TSphgellanicum_3_FD_187693 | JGI IMG/M metagenome (GOLD analysis project Ga0209611, IMG submission 187693) | Host-associated microbial communities from peat moss isolated from Minnesota, USA - S1T2_Fc - Sphagnum magellanicum MG (SPAdes) (version 2) | ecosystem: Host-associated > Plants > Peat... | reverse complement strand
ACTGTGAAATGGCTCCTATTGCACAGACTAGGTTTTTTTAAGTGTAGCACCTATAGTAATAGACATTAACATATGTTTTTTTCCATTTTCAATGGGGGCGTGGGGTTGATATCTTCAAAGGTCATTGTTCAAGTTGCATATATGGGGAGGTGGGCTTTAGTTGCCCATGTCATAGTTCCTAGGTTTTTGTTGGATTTTTGTTTATTCCTGCTGGAGGTGATAGGTGTGAACAGTTTGGGGCCACCTTTTTTCTAAGCACATTTGAGATTAACGTGAGAGTTTTTTTTCCAAAGGATTGCAACATGTGTGCTTCCTTTTGAACAACTAGTTGAGAGATGTGTAGATCACATTCAGGAGAGTATTTCAAAGAAATTAAACAACCATTGCGTTACTAACATCACTTGTGATTCACATCGATCATGTTTGAGGTTGTGTGAAGGGTTAGGTGTGTGTGTTTGGTTGTCAACCCACTTAATCATCCCTTTTTCCACTTGGCTTCAAATGTTTTTTTCCACCATGTTGCTCACTAGGTTGGGTCTTTCCCATCCTTTAATCCTTGGGGTGTCCCATTACATTTGTAATCAACCTTTGGATTTTATAGGGATCCACCTTCTTTATTGCGTTCATGCTAGGGAAAAGATGCCTTGCATGATGTTGTGCGAAATACTTTTGCGGCCATTGTGAGAAATGTGAAATTTCATGTTTCACAAAAGCAAACCCATGTCCTTTTGGCCTCTACCCTACAGTTTTTGTGGCGTTGAATTAACATTGTGCTATTAGTCAATGGTGTCTGCATATTGGCAGACATTGTTATTGTCAACCCCACTTAAATTGACTTGGTTTCACATGTTATTTTTCATGGGTTTGTTACAATAGTCACGATTCAAGTAAAGGATGATATTTATTGTGATTAATTTTCGACGACCATGTTTATCCCTTTAGTTATAGAAGTTTTTTGGGTGTCTATATTAACATGTAGACATGTTTATTCATTGATGTGGTAGCATGATGTGGAGAGTGAAAGGCACTAAAGGTCTTCTTTTGTTAGTTTTATGGGCATTTTATAAATAGAAGGTGTCAATGATGTTATAATGTGCAAGTGGTTTCTATTTTGAAACGTGTTGTTGCAATAAGTTCATCTAAGCTAGGCGTCTTTTAAGGAGGTCCTCCCCTTTCCTTATTTGATATGCTTTTTGCGAGGGGGAGGGGTTTGGGAACTTGTTGTTCCTTTTGTGGTCCACCATCTTAGGTGGTTCATTTTTCTTTTTGGACGTAGGTCCTTCCATTTTGTTCCTTGGATTCCCCCTTCTTTGGGTGTTTTGGTTCATTTATGGTTGGTAAGGTTTCATGATTAGGAGGCCTCGTTCAAAAAGGTAAGGTACCAGCTTGGGTGCTAGTTCACATTGGCGGTGATTCAAGAGAATCTATTCTAGGTCCAGTAAATATTGTAAATAGGCCTATAGGTCAATATTGATTTATACCTCGGTGGTTCAAGAGAATCTACTCTAGGTCTAGTAAATATTGTAAATAGGCCTATAGGTCAATATTGATTTATACCTCGGTGGTTCAAGAGAATCTACTCTAGGTCTAGTAAATATTGTAAATAGGCCTATAGGTCAATATTGATTTATACCTCGGTGGTTTAAGAGAATCTATTCTAGGTCCAGTAAATATTATAAATAGGCCTATAGGTCAATATTGATTTATACCTGACCATAATGGAAGGTACGGTGACCTGAAAATAGTGTTAGTTGTTTTTGGATGAAGGCCACTTGGACTGTGTTGGATTGTTGGTAGTAGTGTGCTTCAATGACATTAAAAATGAAAATAAAATCTACCATGTTTCTTTTTTTTGTGTGTTTTTGGTGGTTTGGCAGGATATGTTGAACGAAGTAGGTGAGATAGTTTTTAAGATGGAAGAAAATATGAACAACCCAATGAACATTCTTCAAAGCTTTGTGGATCAAATTTTTGTAAAGTGATTAGCAAGGGGGATTTTGAGGAGATGATGTGATAAGGAAGATATTTGAGGCTGCTTAAAGAAGGACTTGGGGATGATATTTTTGTGTGGAAGTTTTTGGGGGATGATGAAAGAGAAGCTAAGTTGTTAGACTTTTGAGGAGGACTAAAAATGTGTTTTTTGATTTTGATTTTGGGTTGTTACAACTAAGAGAAGTTGTGAGAGCGAGGTTTGTAGATCTTTGTACAAGGGAAAGTACAAAAACAATCCGTTGTGCAATGTACTCAAGGAAGCAGAGTATCTATTTTAGAACGAGGTATGATGGTTTAACAGGGGGAATGATGAGAAGTTCTAGAGGTCTCGAGAGTGACCAACAACTCTTCTCAAGAATCTGTGTTTGTGTTTTGTTTGTATCTGGGTTTTGTTATCTTGTTTTTCAAGAACGAGTACCTTGATTTTGGGAACTCCAAAGGATTGCAGCAGTCCATTGAGTCTACAAGGTCGATCATAGAAGGGATGGGTGTAGTTCTTTGTAAGGATTCTTGAAGTAGTGACTTGGGGAAGTCAATGTGTTGTATTCCTATCTTTTGTCTTGTCAAATGGAGCAATGGTGTCAAGGCAATCTGATCATGTGATTTGTGTGGGTCTGAGGCCTTTGAAAAGAAAGGCCAGTGGGCTCAAGAGAGTGAGATCAGAGCAATCTGACCTTGTGAAAACCTCAAGCCTCTCTATGATGAAGAAGGTGATTTCTTTGCTAGTTTCTGGATAAAATTTAGGTGGCCACTGGCTTGGCCTAGTGTGAAGTTTAAAGAGTGTATTTGTTGTTCAATATATACATGTTTTGCATTTTGTTTGTTTGTCTTTGTGTTTTGGTGACAGTACCTTCCTTCATCCCCCACAATAAATTAAATTAAAAAATTTAGTCAAAATCCTTTAATCTTTAAAAAATAAAATCTTAAGCCAATGTTGTAAAGTACAAGGCCAACAATTTTAGCTAAGAATGTTGGCCTTGTATCGTTAGTGCTCAGTATGTTTGCAACTGCAAAAAGTATTTCTCACATCTAAGTTCTAGTTACTAACTTCTTTCTGAACCCACCCATAATATTTCTCACATCCAAGTTTTAGATACAAACTTTTTTCCGACCCCACCCATAAAACTGAAACTGGGACAGCAAGTAGATGGGAGACCATTAACAGCAACCCACTTGGACCAATCAAACTATCTACCCAATCAGAAACAGGGCGCAGTCAATAAATACGATTTGACGGTGTTTATTAGACCCTTCCAGAGCTCCTCCGCGGCTCTGAAAGCTGAATGTTTGTTCAGGAACACAATAGCTTTCCAGTGGATTCACTGGATCTCTCTGATGTACCTCACCCAAGATTTCCAGTGCAGAGTCACATACTGAGCATTCGTGGAGATTCTCCAAGTTTTCTTTTTGATATGCACAAACTTACAAGTTCTTAATTGGAAAATGTTGTAGCCATGTCTAAGCTTCCGAGAGTATTGTCGTCGCTGCTCTTCTCTTGTCGCCCAGGGGACATAGCCAGGGACTTCTTTCCAGGCTGCTGTAGACTGCTTGCTGGTTCTCGCAGGGACTGTTATGGAACCACGGCTGCAAATCTGGGTGACCCTCTCCGCGTCCCGGTTGCTCCTGTGGCTCCCAAGCGACCGCTTACAAGAACAGCACATGGCTTCCAATGGTGTGATCCCTATCACTGGTTGTCTAACCCTGCCGATCCCGCGACTTTGGACTATCTCAATCGGGAGAACACGTTCGCAGATACGGTGATGCGCGAGACTCTGCAATTGCAGCACAGTTTGGAGATAGAAATGGAGAGTAGGCTTGGCAAGGAGCTTTCTACTCCGCCAGAGCGCTGGGGTTCTTGGTAAGATGATCGCGAACCAAATGCCGTTGTCCGCTTTGTTGGTATGAGGTCAGGTTGTTCCTTTTTGGCAAGTGGAGTTGTAGCGAATTCTTCTTCTCTTGAAGAGTTTGTGACACAACCTGTGACAAGAATTGCCAGGTGGTACTATACAAGGGTTCCGGAAGGCGAAGAGTATCCAGTATATTGCAGGAAGCGAGCAGTGGCAGATTGCGACGCATGGACCTTTAACCGTGAAGAGGTGTTGCTGGACCAAAATGTTATTGCTCAACGCTTTGGTACGGTTCTCTCTTCCTCACGTGCATCGTCCTTTCTTGTTTCATTTTTTGCTGCCCACAGGGTCAAGGGTTTAGGGTTTAGGGTTTAGGGTTTAGGGGTTAGGTTTAGGGTTTTGAGTATCCATTGAATGATAGAAAGTGATGAGGACTTGAATGTGGAGACATTGATTGGGCAAAGGGGAGAGGGCAGGATATGCACATTTGGGGATGTGTAAGCTGTCAGGGGATCAGCAGCTGATGGCATACACATTGGATGTGAAGGGCCGAGAAGAATTTACAATGTTTGTGAAAGATCTCACAACTGGACAGCTGCTATCTGAACACACTACAGAAGGCATTGTCAGTGTGGAATGGGCACGCAACAAGCCTTGCATCTTCTACACTGTCACTGATAGTCAGATGCGCCCTTCCAAGTAATCTTGTTGCGGCTTTTCTAGATTCTTTCAGGAATGGCTCACAGATGTTTGCTTTCATCTTCTGAGATTTATACAGAAAGTGGGATAAGAGTCTTGATTGGCAAAGCAGGAAATTGTCAAGAGACATTGCTACTTTGAAATCTGGTATATAGTTGGCCTCCTTACTGCCTCACATGTGGTATGTGGTATGTGGGCAGGATATTTCAGCGTAGACTAGACTCAAGCACCGGAAACAAGTTGGTACTGGAGGATAATGATGCCAGCAGGTTTGTGGATGTTGCAAGAACAAAGGACTGGCGATTCATCACTCTGAATGTCAATTCAAAGACATCGTCAGAGGCAGGTGTTGTTACAACTTCTGTCTGATGTTCAGAGGAACATTTATGGGTCTTCCATTGGGAGTTCTTTTATTTCTGTTTGTTATGGGACCTAGGGAAAGGTTTGCTTTGCAGTTGGTGCTAGGGCCAAAGGATGGAACCATTTGTTGACATCATTTGCAAATGAGAACTTTAAACTATCACTATTTAAAGGTGAGCAGACCGCTGTGCATGCAGGTGTACTTGCTGGATGCCAAAGACCCAGAACAAGCACTGCAGAGAGTAGAGCCTCGCAGGTCAGATGTTGAGTATTTTGTAGAGCATCATGATGGTTTCCTTTATATTCTGACGAATTCAGGGCTTGGTTGCAACTATCGACTAGTTCAATGCCCTGTGGACTCTACAAGCTCCAAGCATTGGCAGGTATTGAGTTCTTACCAGCTAGTTTCAGCAGTATCACTTCTTTACTCTATTCTGTGGTTAACAAGTGACTTATTTTTTTAGATGTAATTGCATTGCCCTCTGGCAAACCTCTTCAAGGGTATTCTTTATGCATAATCTGACAGGATGCTGTAGTGTCCTTCTTACAGGGTAGCGAACAAAAATCTGTTGTTCTTTGTGATGATTTTGAACACTAGAGAATGCAATGTCCCGTTTACATGGTGCAGTGACCATCTGAAAAAGCAGGAAGTTGTGGCAGTGGAGGATGGAGTGTCTATTGAGGATATGGATGTCTTCCACAAACACTTGGTGCTCTACGAACGGAGGCAAGGTTTGCCTAGTGTGCAAGTTTTGGATTTGCCACTCTCAAACTTTCACAAAGCAGTATGTTTACTAACCAGCCTGGAAACATGAATTTCGGCAGCCTCCTTCAAGGTAGAGTATGTATGTATTTCTAGAAGGATGCATTTTTTCTGCTTCAAAACTCACATGAAAATGAGGATTGATTATGTGATGCAGAAGGGAAGGCGACTAGCCCTTCCACAGCAGGTTTGCACAATCACTCCAGGTGCCAATCAGGACTTCTTTTCTTCGACTCTTCGAATCACTGTTGCGTCACCAACGGTCTCTCTCTTCTTTGTATTTTCTTTTTCTGTTGCTTAGCTGACATCTCAATTTTGTGTGTGATTACTTGAAAAAAGAGTCAAATTTAGTGAATGAGAAGGCATGTGCTCCCTTGCCTCTGCCTGCATCGTGGTCTAGATAGTGAACAGTCTCTTGGGCATCAGAAATATCTTTGTATCTGTCTATCAGAAAACCTTACTCTAATTGAACTAAATGAGCTACACTGCTCTCAGAAGCAATCTCATAACACTTGGGTTGGTCTGTCTCTGGTAGTGGTCCACAGTCTTATTTGCAACTCCAAATTTTACTGGTGTAGGTAATGTGGGTTCTTCCTTTCTGACTGAGCTTTTATTTAAGTGCAAACGTAAATACATTTGGTTGCTCCATGACTCTGCAGATGCCTGAAGCAGTCTTCAACTATGATCTGGTTACAGGAGAAGCAACACTTCTCCAGCAAGAAGAGTTTATTGAGCGAAATGAATCAACAGTATGTCCTGCATTCTGTTCAGAATCTTCTTCTAACCAGGATGAAAAGCCACCCATGAGCTCTGCATCTCACAAATACATTGTTGAGAATGGAGGCAGGGATTTATTGGACCTCTCCAATCTGTATATGTGTGAACGTGTACTTGTACCATCAACAGATGAGGTCAAAGTGCCCCTCACGCTAATTTATCACCGCAAATTTAAGAGAAATGGGTCTAATCCTGCATTGTTAATTGGATATGGAGCATATGGTGAGGTCCTGGAGACAGACTGGTGCAGTGATCGGTTGAGCTTACTTAATCGCGGTTGGGTCCTTGCCTTTGCACATGTGAGGTGAGTCTGCCTATGGCTCAGTCACTTTGCTTATGCTTCTGTTTCACATTTCCTTTTGCAACTATTTGTCCTAGTGAGGTCTGCTTGGCATGTTCACTCCTCAGGTTGGACACTAAGTTTGTTCCTTGCATCTTGCTGAGACCAGATCCTCTACATCTAATGTGCAGAGGGGGTGGAGAACTGGGCAAGAGCTGGCATCATGCAGGAAGGTTAATGAAGAAAACCAACTCAATTCAAGATTTTTTGGCATGTGCTACCTACTTATTGGACTATAAATATGCACATCAGACTAGGCTGGCTGCATGGGGCATCAGTGCAGGGGGTTTGTTGGTGGGGGCTGCCATCAACCTGTGTCCCAATTTATTCAATGCTGTAATTCTCAAGGTGTTGCCATGCTTTCCACCTGAGTAGAACATGTTCAAAAGTGTCTCTGCCACTTACTTCACTAGTTTCTTTAGCTTCTCATTGTAAGGGAAAAAGCGTTGCATTCTTGAGCTTTTTTGGCATGCTCTTATGTTGGACAAACATTTTCATGACTTTGGAGTTAACAGGACAGGAAGTTAAGAGCCACAAGCTGAAGCTGGGGAATCAATTGCAAGTTCCTTAAAAATTTGGAACTTTTGCTGACTTGCATATACTCTTTGTATGGGACAGGATCTGATAGGTTGGTCTGTTTTCTTCCTTGTCCTGGTTATTTTTGGTCTGACAGTTGTGTGATGCAGGTTCCTTTTGTTGATCTCTGCAACACAATGCTGGACACAAACTTACCTCTGACAGTGCATGAGTATGATGAGTGGGGCAATCCTCAAGACCCTTCCCAATTTCATTATATGCGTAGTTATTCACCTTGTGATACGGTGAAAATAGGAGCTTCCTATCCCGCAATGTTGGTCATGGCATCCTTCCATGACACTCGGTAACATTTATTCTTTTTCTAAGGGCTCTCAGATTGCTGGTGGTGGTCTGTCTGAGCATATGGTTTTGAGTTATCAAGCCCTTCCTGATTGTTTTTGTATTAGCATTCTGTCATCAAGTCTCTCATTGCTGATTTCACATGCTTTATATCAGGTTTAATATGACTGAAGCCTAGTGACTGGGACCTTTGCTCTTTTGATGTGCAGCGTGGGGTACTGGGAAGCAGCCAAATGGGTTGCAAAAATTCGGGACTATGCTGACAATAACACATCCAAACCAGTGTTGCTGAAGACAAGCATGACTAGTGGCCACTTTGGAGAGGGAGGTCGTCACCAGCATCTTAAAGCAGCTGCACTTGAGTATGCTTTTTTGATGAAGATGATGGGCACTTAGTTCCTGTCTAGACCTCATGGTATGGAGATCTTTTGTTCATAGCACTCATAACTCTACATTATATTCAAGAAGTCTGTAGCTTTGTTTCCTTTCTAGAGGCTTATGCACTGAAAGGGTTTTCTTTCAGCACCCTTTGGCAAGAAGTATGCATGCAATGTACACAAAAGAGAATAGTTGTAGTAAATGTGTAAACATTTCATTGAACATGAAACAAGTATGTCAAGTGATTGCTCCAACAACGCTTGGGTTGCTCTCATGTCAAACTAATCTATTTCTGATTACCAGCCGTCCAATCATTGGTGAGAGGCACCTTGCTGCTGGCATTGTCTTTGCTTCATCCAGCCCACCCACTTTAGAAAACTCAGAAGGTTAATAACCTTCTATCAGGACTCACAAGGAACTACTAGAGTATCTTACGTATATCTATTGGCCTTTGTTGAAATGTTTGGCATAAACTCAAGAACTCAAGGAAGTACACAATGTGCTCCACCACATACAAGTCCATTGTGAAATCTGCTTATGTAGAGGATTTTTCTGAGTAAATACCAATCGATGCAACATTCCAATTGGAAATCCAATTGGTATGATCCCTAAACTCCATGAACAGTCTCAGGAGCTTTGAAAAAACTTGTTCTCTTGCTGATTAAAAAAAAGCCCAAATGTTGGTAGGATATTGCAAGGAAGGTTGCGTAGGTTTCAATGGTTATTAGGCTTCAGAGTTGTGCTCCACACAGACCAAAATAGGGTTTCATAGGACCCCCGAGAGAAGGAAGCAGTTTATCACCTTATGGACCTAGGCATGCAATTGTCACCAATTTGGGAAAGGTGGCAGATATGTGTGTACCTTTTGTTGGTTGCACAATTCTCGGTTCTAGAGTCTGATTCTCAGGTTGCTTCTTGATACTCCAAACTGGATACGCCATATGCTAGAGGTTCAAAAAGCTTTTGAATTTTTTTGAAAATCTGGAACCAGACTTAGAACTGGCCTCATATTGGAACTGGACTTGGAAAAACTGGATCTGGAGCTGGCCTCCAAACCTTTTTTTCAATCCAGTTTTAGATGCACCCAAGTTCCAATGATTCATTGGAGCTGGTTTTAGGTAGTACGACTACCACTGGGTCCCATGGTATTTTGTCTTACCAAATTTCAACTTGGAATTTATTTAGCTATTTCCAAGTAAAGAGGTATGAAAAAGTGTAATTTTGAATTTTGTGTCTTTGTAAAGCTATCTTTTTTTTCTGACATCATTTTCAGAAGCAAATTTTGAATACCTTCTTCACCAATTTACATCTCATTTTGTTTCACATGAATCTTAATCCAATTGTTGAATTGAATTTAGTTAAATTGAAGTTCAATTCAATTCAATACAAATTCCAATCAAGGTATTTGAATTCAATTCAAAATGCATACAACGTCATTCAATATTTTCATTCAAATGAAACTTTAATTTTCATAAAAATAAATTCTTTTTTTTCATCAATGGATTAGTTCATCATCACTCATAGGTAGTGCACAACAGCATGGAGCCCAAGTAAATTTAAAAGAAAAATGTAACCATGCAAATTATAACTATTTTGAAAAAGGTCACAAATGGGTGTACTTTGTTTATTGGTTGCACAATGCTGGTACATCCAAAATATTCAATCTTGTACTATGTGTAAGGATGCAAAACCAGATATTGCCAAAAACAGAATTGATTTTTTATTCCTATGTTTGAATAGGTTGGAAACTAGAAGTTTTGGAATGTGAAGAACTGGGTCAAGAACCACCAAACCCAAAGTTCCATTAAATTAAAAAAAATTGTTCCATCAAAAGCTAATTATTTGTATATTTATCAAACAAATTTTATTTTAAAAATTAGTCATATGAATTTTTTTTACATTTCAATGAATTGAAACCTCATGATACAGAAAGGCAAGTGACAACCCAAAAAAATAATTGATATATATATAGGCATGATTAAATCAGTTACCCAACATTCATATCTTGAGAAGAAACCCAACAAGTAGATTGGTAGATTTCAAAACAACCCATCAATTGGATGGGTGCACCCAAAATTGACACATGCATGTCCATGTCCATTAACTTGGGGCAATAACAAAAGACATGACAATTCATTATGGTTATGTTCAAAATGATAATAATAAAAAAACTGGACCACACAGACTTTCTTAAAAGGCTCAGACCGTTACAGTTTTGTTCAAAAGTTAAAACTCAACAACACTAAATTTTTCAAGCAGCTCAAACTGTTATGGTTATTTTCAAAAGAAAAAACTGGACAACAACTACTTCAAACCACCAAAAATGAAAACAGACAATAAAGTTATCCATAAATTCACACTATTAGAGGCCGAGAACGGCGAGTTTCGACATGATAGGCCATCAAATGGGTAGCTGGGAATGAAAATTTTACAAAACCAAACAATTGGGACCCAAACCAGATTTTCCACCAATTTTGGTGGTGAACTGAGTTTCATCCTGTATTTTCATTTTCCCTGAGCGCCTCCACTGCTGCTACATATATTTTCACTGCTCAAACCACCTATACATCTACTATAATTACTCTCGAACGTTGTACATTAAATGATGAGTTTCAGCATTTCACACTGAGATTTACTTTTTATATTGAGATTTAATAAAATTTCATTACTTTGCTGTTGATACCACTGAAAGAGGTGATAAGGGGGTGCAAGCAGGACCAAAGACAGGGTGAAGACATGGTGACTTTACAGATAACACTAATGTTTCATGAAATTTCCCAAAAAAGTGAATCTCATCCCCTAGTCTCTCACTTTTTCCAGGGAGAGCCAATCAAAATAATTCAGAAAACAACTCACAAGGACACTTCAGAGTCAAAGGTTTGGAGAAAGTGTTGTAGGAACAAATTCTGATGAATCTGGCCAAAAGGCCAAACATTTCCAAAACACGAGGAGATTGGACTCTTCTATTGCAATTTTAAAGATTGTAAAGAGCAGTATTGAATATTAGGGTTTAGCAATTTGAGGGCATTCCAAGCCCCCTCCAACCAAACAACCACCTCCTTACTTCTGTGTTCTACAAATCTACAAACCCAGTTCTGCACCAACATCCTTAAAGTCACCCTGTCTTTGGGCCCTACTTTGACCCTACAAACCCTGTCTCATCCCTACAAGTTGATTGTAGCCATGTAGAGTGAGCAAAAACTGGGTACCTTTTTTTTTTTAAATAACAATGAAACTGGATATCAGTTCTTAAAGTTTGTAGGATTTTATTCTGACAAGACTTGATTCAATGAAGAATATGAGCCCAGCAATGAAGGTGCAGGCAGGTAAGACAAATGCAAAACTGGGGGTTGGAGGAAACTCCTGTGAGGACCAATTTTAGGTCAGATTACTAGTTTGGTCCCCTCTTTGTTTCATGTGTACTGTTTTCATCCTGACTTTTGATTTCGTACCCAGTTTTGGCCAAAACAAACCTGGGGTACTGGGGGACAAAAGGATAACTCTATCTTGTTTTTTTTTGGGTGGGTTTGTGGGGGTGGGGTGTTTAGAGTAGGGTTCACTTGGCATCAGCACCAGAAGACCTAGGGCAAGTGAAACCTAGAAGAAGAACAGAATTAGGGTTTTAATCTCAGCAGCATGTAACCCTAAGAAGTGCTTCAAGACAGATGATGGTCTTTCTTCAAATCCATGTCTGCTACCAATGCTTCCTCTTTGACAGATTCAATGGACATTAAGGTTGTTCAGCAGCATGCACAATCTTCTTCGTCTTCTTCTTGTGAGGACGGCAATCCCTTTGGAGCTGTGATCAGGAGAGCAGAAGGACTTTTGCATTCTGTTTGTGCAAAATGGGGACCTTTGGCAGACAAAGCCAAGCAATGTCTTCTGAAGAACAAGGGTTTAGGGAGGAGCACTAATTCTTTGTTTGATTCTGCTGCTTCTGCTTCTGCTGCTGCTGCTGTTTTGTCTCTTCCCTTGTGCTCTGCCTCTCTTTCTTTGGGCAAAGATGATTGTGGCAGGAGTTCAAGAGGTGGAGATTCTGGCAATGTTGGCAGTCTGCGGACAGAACAGTACATGCCAGTATCAAGAGGACCGGGTAAAAGACGAGGGAGTCATAGAAGGAAAGGGAGTGGGATTCAGTTTGTGCAGCAGCAAGTTGGAGAAGAGGAAGAGAGGGTTCTTATCAGTGAGATTTTGATACAAAACAAAGATGGACAGAACCTGGAGGATTCAGAGTTGCTGGCCACTGCTCAGCAGGCACTCAAGGCGTGTAAACCTAATTTTGCCTTGACAACATCAGAGGTGCAAGAGGATGTGCATCGTATTATTGACACAGGTTTCTTTTCTTCTTGCATGCCGTCTGCAGAAGATACTCGAGATGGGGTCCGCCTCATTTTCAAGGTTAGGGTTCTTTTTCTTCAATCTGACTGATTTGGACTCTGCTCGGTATAATTCGCTGAAAACAAAGCTTCTGCTGCTTGGCATGAGTTCACCAAGTGCATCCAATGCAGCACATATTCTGAGTACTGGTCTACCCACCAGATTGTGGTTAGAATGCAGTTTCGGAACTGTAACCAAGCAAGCATCTCTAGTACCACATGTTCTCAATTGCAAGTGAGAAGCTCTTTGATGGCAAGTGCTGAGTTGGTCTTGTCATGGATGGTTGTTGGATTTTGCGGGAGTGAAGGTGGAGCCAAATCAAGAGCTCAAGGGGCTGGTTTGCAATGGTGCAAATGTGCTGCCTACTCGAGTTGTGGAGAATGCCTTCCGTGATGAATTTGGTATGCATTGTTCCTGCAGCTGCTGCTTTTTTGAGTAGCTTACAATATCTCCACTGCATGTAATTAGCACTGGAAACCCTTGTTCTTGCATGCTTCTGTGCATGCTAATTCACCTTCATGTGTGCTTTATTGCAATTTTCTTGTGCTGTTTTGTGGGAGACTGTTTGATTTGATGTATGTGTGGGTGTTGGTTCAGGAAAGGTTGTCAACATCCAACGCCTTAACAAAGTGCTGGACACTCTGAATGGATGGTACAGAGATCGAGGCCTATTTGGACAGGTCAGATTAATGTTGAGAGTATGCTGGGAAGACCTAATTCACAAACATGGAGATCTGTGATATTTCTGCCTTGTTATTGCATGCTTCTGCTTCATTTGTGTGGTGGGCACTTTGTTTGTACAATGTCAGCTATCCAATGGTGATGACAGGCAGTGATATACAGGTCACAGATGTTGAGATTCTGCCAGATGGTGTTATCCGAGTGCAAGTTGCAGAGGCTGAGGTGCACAACATCAACATTAGGTTCTTGGACAGGAAAACGTACATATCTTTGACAAACCAACCATGATGTGTCCTTTTCACTGAAAATGAAATTCCTGCTTCAGGCCTATCCTGAGGCTCAACATGCCACTCATTTCTGTCAGACATATGCATGTTGTGTAGGGGTGAGCCAACTGTGGGGAAAACACACCCTGAGACTCTTCTTCGTCAACTCACAACAAAGATTGGGCAGGTGAGCATTTCAGTCCACCCTGATCAATAGGAGTTGTTCACGATAGTACTGTCTCTTTGTAGCATTTTGGTTTTTTCATTTTCTATATAGTGTGCAGTTTTGCTCACAGGGCAGTTGCATATTTTATGTTGGACACAGGTGTACAGTCTCCAACAGGGAAGGCGTGATGTGGAGACAGTGTTCACAATGGGAATCATGGAAGATGTAAACCTGGTGCCACAACCTGCTGGTGGTAGGTGCAATCTCCTTTTGGCCTTAGTGAAGTATGTGTATATTGTTCCAGCTGCATCATTTCTCTCATGTATGGCTGAGTTTTTCTTTGTCACCATGTTTTTGTCTTTGGGTAAGAGAGGTGGGAAGAAGCTGTGAATGTGTGATGCAGACACAGGTATGGTGGATCTTACAATGAATGTGGTTGAGCGTGTGACGGGTGGTTTTTCAGCAGGAGGTGGTCTGTCAGGCAATGGGTGAGTGCTCTCAAATATTAAGCTTCAAGGCATGGGATATTGAGACAATAGCTGTTACAGGAGTCATGTTGGGGAAAGGAGATTCAAGTGAATGCCATGCCAATGTCCCTTTCAGATGCCATCTGACATTTTTGTGGCTTCATGGTGTGCAGTATATCAAATGGAGCTCTGCAAGGCCTTGTTGGAAGGTTTGTTCTTGACTGATGTCCCTGCCCTCTTTGGTATTCTCAACACATGCTATAGTGGTTGATCCACAGTTATGGGCAGTTCAAATGAGAATGTGTACTGTAGGGTGAAATACAGTTACTGTTATGGGTATAAGCACAATCTCCATGTTTGCAGTTTGGCTTTCTGCATGGAGAATTGCTCAATCAAGGCAGTTATCAATACCTACCTGATGGGGGTGTGCATCTGGCTCTCTGTCAACTTGTGCAGTTTTGCATACTCTCATAGGAATGCATTTGGACGAAACCAGAAGCTTAACATTTCATTGGAGAGAGGGCAAATTGATTCCATGTTCAGAATAAACTACACTGACCCCTGGCTTGAGGGTGATGATAAGAGAACTTCACGGGCCATCAACATTCAGGTGAGATATCCCAAGCTTTGGGTGCTTTGACACTGAATGAAGAGAAGCATGTTGCAGATACTTTGTTAGATGATGCTAAGAACTTTACAGTAGTCCACAGGTGTGGTTACAGAGTACCTAAAGTATATGGTGGCTGTGTTTGCAGAATTCTCGAAGTCCAGGGACAATAGTGCATGGAATTCGCAGAGATGGGCCATCTTCAGGCCCATTGCATGGTGGTGTGACAATAGGGAGGCTTATGGCAGGGGTAGATTACAGCCGCCCATTACGCCCTAAATGGAGTGGGACTGCTGGCATTAGCTTCCAGGTAAAGAGAGCATTGATACTGCAGCTGCCATGTCACTTTCTATAGTGTGTGATACATGATTGTCTGGTTTAGATTGTGGGCACCTCTTGCAACTGCGATTGATTTTTGTGCTGCTTTGCAGCGGGCAGGAGCTCGAGATGAACATGGACAACCAAAGGTGGTGGATGTGAATGGCGGCCCTCTCACATTCAGGTACTTGTCTTAGTTTGTTACACCTAGTAGAGGGACAATTTGTATCCTTCTTGATTTGTCAATATTGAGGATTAGGGTTTAGGGTAAGAGCTTCACATTTATGCCAGTCCTTGTACTCATAGACTGTGTTTTGTGTTAATGCTCACATGTTTTGTCCCAGTGGACAGGCCTACGATGACATGCTTGTGGCAAAGCTGGAGACTGTATATATGGACTCAGGCGATAATGGCTCCTCTCAAGTAAGTCTTGGTAGATAGATGCTACATCCGAAAGTTACATCCTAAAACTAGCCATTGAACAATGCACTCATCAGAATATACATAGCCATTGCAGAGATTGCCATTCTACAATCTTCAACAACTTCATGCAGGTAGAGTTTTAGCATTGTTTTGATGTGAGTCCTGTTCCCAACCTTTTCTTTTGTGTGACTGCTGTCTTGGTTCATTTTTGCTGGGATTTCACAATGGTTGTGCTCACTGCACAAATTTGCTCTTGTTTTCAGGTATAAGTATCTTTTACTCTCTGCTTTTCTGAAAGAGTTGGAATGTGTAAATTCAGTTTCACAAGGTTTTTGTTTCACAGGTTTGTCAAAAGATGCTCATTTTTGTCAGCAAAATGGTTTCTCAGTTTCAAACCCAGCTTTAATCTGCACAAAATAATAGAGGTCTTCAGCATTACTGATTGATGATGATCCTGTCACTGATGGTCATTTAATTGCATCATGTGCAGCTTGTCTTCAACACAGAGCAAGGACTACCCCTTGCAAAAAACTGGCTTTTCTTCAACCGGATCAATGTACGAGCCAGGCAGGGCCTTCGTGTTGGACCTGTCCGGTGTATAGCAAGGTTAGTAGACAATGACTGATATAGTGTACATTGTGTTGTGTGCTGGAATCTCTTGTAGACAACATTTGCTTTTCTTTTAGTTGCCACTCATCTAAGATGCTGCCATAACTTTCATGAAAATATGGTAATATAGGTTTTGCAAATATGGCCTCATTGGGGACAATGTGCTGGATCCTTCAGATAGTATGCAGTTTGCACCTTTGATTTCTGTGTGTTCTGGGCTTGGTAAATATTCAATGGTTGGATGGAAATAGTGTCATCCTGGGTCATCATGGGTTGCTTCTGAAGTTGCTGATAGGCAACCCCATTTTGCTACACATGCTTGTAGTTTCTCAGGAGGCACAGTAATAGGGGACCTGGCTCCACATGAGGCATTTCCTATTGGAGGCACGAATAGTGTCCGTGGTTACGATGAAGGCTCTGTAGGCTCAGGTCGTTCATGCATTGTGGCCAGTGGTGAAATTTCGGTTCCTCTGGTAAGCACTTGCATTATGCTTGTCTTCTCCTGCAAGTCTCGCACATTGTCAAGAACAAGTGTGATCCAAATGATTGCACAATGGATCTCAGAAAGAAGACCTAAATGATGGTGAGATGATTGTATCATTTAGTTCTTTTATGAACCTATTGCTCCTAGGAAGTGCACCAGTAGTTCCTCTTTTCTTGCTTCACCAAAAGATTATATTGTCAGTGCTGCCATGTTATAATTATACGGTTTGCTCATGTGTGATGTATAGATTGGACCTGTGGAGGGAGCAATTTTTGCAGACTATGGGACAGATTTGGGCTCTGGACATACTGTCCCAGGTGAGTCAATACTTTTGAGACCAAAAGTGTCCAGTATCTGCCAGTTTGATTCTGAGTCACATGAGCTAGAGATGGGGTAAACCACTGAGCTGGAGAGTCCTTTTAGTCCATAGAAAATTCTGACAGTCCTGCTCTATCCACATCACAAGTTCCATCACTGTAGATTAGTGTCATCCAACATATTGTTTGCAAGCCTCTTTACTTAAAGGTTATGTCTCTAGCAGGAGTGTAAGAATTGGGTCTGGTTGCAAAACTCTGTGCTAGAAGGTTCTTAGTGAAATTGTGGGTATTGGTGTTTGATAGTGTTGCTTTATGTGGCTCTCATGTCTATTCTTGATTTACCCAGGGGATCCTGCGGGAGTCAGAGGGAAGCCTGGAAAGGGCTATGGATATGGAGCGGGCATTCGTGTGGACTCACCTCTGGGACCCTTGCGGCTAGAATATGCTTTCAATGATAACCATGCCCGTCGCTTCCATTTTGGTATTGGCTACCGCAATTAAGTGGGATCGTGGTGAAAAATAGCCCTTTGGATATGGATTTTTTGACACAACCATTCTTTGCAAATTGGCCTGCATAAAGGGTCTGTAAGGAATAAATGCGACCGTATGCTGCTCTCTTTGATTATGACCAATTTTTTACTCATGAGTTTTTCTGTTATGCTTGCCTCTGTATTTGTGCACAGAGCTTATATCTAGACCTTCATGTCCACATCTTGATGCCTACACTTTGAAAAGATGTGCAACAAAGCAAGTCATAGTAATTCAAAATCCTTAACCTTTAACAAATAATTCAACATAGACATGATACACAAAATATGAAAAAACTCAATGTGTCACATTTGTTCATGTACACAAAATTGAAAGAAACTTTAATTATACATTAGGTGATTACAATCTTGTGACAATCCCCTTAGTGTGATCATTCAAGAAAAATATTTTTAAAATCATGATTACAAGTTGATAAAAAATTGTGTTAGTTGTTATGTCAAAAAACAAATGTTGCACTATATTATTATGTAAATATGTATTAAAAACATTTCTCATAATATATCATTTTCAAATAAATTTTAAAAAATTGTAGATTCTATCAATGCATCCATTTTCAAACCATATTTCAAAAAAATTAAGGAACAATTTTTTTATAAATGACTCATAATAACATGGTACACCCTTCCCAAGTAGTTAAACATATAATAATGTAAAAGAATTGCAAACTTTTCACAATTGATTCAATATTGTTAGCAAAAACTTCAACCAACATATGGTTTTTGGGCTTCAATTACATGGGTCATTATGATTGGAAGTCAAATTTTCAGTTTGACTCTTGTCTACTATTTTGGTCATAACTAATTTTTGGATCTTCCAACTAAAGAATGTGAGACCCCTTTTGATATCCTTTACAGCTCTCATGCCAAGATTAATCATCATTTTGACTAATGTGCTAGTTCATAGAAGCTAACACTATTGCCCACCCACATATCTAGAAATCGGCAACATGGATCAAATGTAGCACATGTTGCCAAAAGGTGTCTCATGTCTTCACTAGAAAGTCTCAAATTTGACTAGAACTTGCTACTAGTGTTTGTTATTTCATGAGCTTCTACCTAAAGCACCCTAAAAAAAAAGGACCCAAGTTTGTATGACCATTTCCTTGAGGTTAAGACAAGAAACTTTGAACATAGGGGATATTTTCTTAGTTCACCACATAATGTAGTAAATGGATGTTTGAAAAAATTAAAAGACCCTTCAACAATCAAAATGGGAAATGTAGCTTACAACATATGATGAAACTTCAATACATGGCTCTATCTTACTTGGCATTTGTTGTAATGGATGTGATCCCCATTGGCCAATGAAATGTCAAACTAGTATAATAAATTTTTAGTAGTTGAACTTACCTACTCCTACTAATGGTTAATTTTGAACTTGAAAACAATCATTGCTTCCTTGATTGTTTTCAAATAAACATTATTAAACTATCCCATCATGAATACATCAATAGGGCCTAGAGCATGGCGTTCTAGAAAATTAGTCATGAAAAAAATTGATATGTAGAGACTATATGCAAATCCTACAATTCAACATATGTACTTGTATCCCATCTTCTCCCATGGAGCACAAGAACATTGATAAAACTTTAAAAGTTGCAAGTGTTCCACATCAGTCAAATTTCCATTATACATGAAAAAACAAGTTCAATATGTTTATATCATATACAAAGCTCGTCCAAGCATAAAAATCTTTACTTCACCTGTTTTAGAATTTTCAACATATTCAAGGGACATTGGCTTTCTATTTAACAAACTCTTGCAAATTTTTCCTAAGGGAACATTTAGAGTAAAGTTTGGGATTTATGTGTGACCATTTTTAGGAGGTACTAAATAATTGTCCAATCTATTATTTTTATATATATATACACACACACATATTAAAGTCATCTTATATTAATTATAATTCATTATTTTGTATTATTACATATCTTATATTATAATTAAATTGATTATCTGAATAAAATATATCCTATTTTTTAACCAATTAAATTCATAATTTTTACCTAACAACCAATATTTACACCCTATATTTTCACTCACATATTTTCTATTTTCTTTCACTAGCGTCCCCCTAAGAAAATTTTGCATTTGCAATCACAACTTCCTCCACTTCTCCTTCCTCTTCTTCTTCATGTTTGATCTAAGAACATCAAAGTGAGGAACATATCATCAGAATTTTTGTAAATACTTATTAGCTCACTTTATAAACATGTGCACGCTTTTAATCTTCTCATTTCATTTGTTTTTGGAACCAAGAGGACCTTGCCCCCCTTTTTTAACACTAAAAGGGATATGCCTTCTAAGTGTTCCAACCCTTTCCCCCCTAGAGCAGAACAAGGAAGTTTTGCTTTTGACTAGGCATTTCAGCTCCTTTTGCCTTATTCCTTTATAGGAAACCAACCCACACTTCTTGCAAATCCCACTCCTTCCCGCCTATACTTTGCAACCATGTAAAAAAACCTTAACAAACCTAAAAGAAATGATAACTGAAGAGCTCATCAATCTTTACATCATCTAATGCCTTCGGTCCAAGGCATTCTTGAAATAAAGGCCCGTCGACCCCACCTCAAACAAACCTTTGTTTTGGGAATGCATGGCTCGTCAAATGTTACCTTACACATAAAGCGCTCCAAGAAATTTTCTAATGAAGATCTCTCATACAAAAGCAAGGGATCTTCACTCTACTCCTTAAGAGTGCCATGGAAATCATGTCGCCTATAAATAGACTTATCCCTCTTAAGGAGTATGTTCAATCAGTAATTAATTATTTATTTATATATCTATTTTTATGTATTATATGATGTTCAAACATAATTTTCCTTTTTGGGGGGTGATGGGGGGTTTTCAATTTTTTGATATGAGTAATTTTTTCTATATTTTCCCAATAAATAGCAATTGTTTTCAAATTTACACTAGGGAAAAAAAAATCCATTTTTTTACTCTTTTTTTTTGGGTCCAAAAAAAAGAGTATTCAGGCAGTTGAAAAAAAATGGGAAAGAAAGAAAGACCACAAGAAATCCCAAAGTTTTTTTTTTATCATTGGTGACATAGTAGCTTTGCCCATCATGACATAAGCCACTCAAACTTTATCACCTTTATCACTAGAAAATACTACTATAACAAGGAAGAAGTGAAAATGGAAGATGAAAGGATTTAATATCAAAGGGACTAGGGTTTTTTTTTCCCCCCAATTTTGTGAGGTAGGTGGAGTGGATATAATCCACAAGAGGACTTAGCCAAATTTGGCTATAGGTTAGAGAGGAAAGTAAAATATCTTTTGTAGCCTTGCTAAATTCCGACAACATGCTAGAACTCTAGTCTAGATGTGGCAATTTCAAACCTATTTTCCCCAAAATATGGCAACTTTGGGCCATTTTTCCCCAATAAAAACCTTTGAAGTTTTTTTTCCTTTTATTGTGAAGATCAATTGTAACTACTTTTGAAATGTCATTAATTTGTCAATAAATGTACATAACTCTTTCAATTATAAGCACCCTAACAAATTCAACCCTTCGAGGGTAGTCAATCTATCAATAGCTATAGGTAACTTTTTCAACTATGAACACCCTAACAAATTCAAACATTTAGTAGCAATAATTTGTCAATAGAATAAGGTAAATCTTTTAACTTTCAACACCTTGGCAAATCCAACCATTCAATTTGTTAACATATGTAAGTAACTCTTTCAATTTTGAGTGCATTGCTAAACCAAATATTGAAGAGCACTTAATTTGTCAATAAATGTAACTAAATCCTTCAACTACAAGCACTCTAACAAGTTCAACTCTACAAGGGCAATCAATTTATTAATAGATGTAGGTAACTCCTTCAACTACGAGCACTTTGACTAATCCAACTTTTCAAGGGCAATCAATTTGATCAACAAATGTAAATAATTCCTTCAACTACGAACACCCTGACAAACACAATCATTTAAGGGCAATCAAATTCTCAATAGATGTAAGTAATTCCTCCAACTACGAGCACTTTAACAAATCCAATTTTTCAAGGGCAATCAATTTATCAATAGATGTAGGTAATTCTTTCACCTATGAGCACCCTAACAAATTCAAATATTGAAGAATGTTTAATTTGTCAATAGATGTGGGTAACTCCTTCCACTACGAGCAATTTGACAAATTCAACTTTACATGAGCAATCAATTTGTCAATACATGTAGGTAACTCCTCCAATGGGAGCAATATGATAAATGCAAATATTGAATAACAATCAATTTGTTAATATATGTAGGTAATTCCTTCAATTTTGAGCACTTTGACCAATCCAACTTTTCAAGGGTAGTCCACTTATCAATAGATGTAGATAATTCTTTCACCTATGAGCACCTTAACAAATATAAATAAAGAAGGGCAATCAATTTGTCAATACATGTAGGTAATTCCTTCAATTTCGAGCACTTTGACAAATGCAAAGATTGAAGGGCAGTCAATTTATCAATAGAAGTAGGTAACTCCTTCAACTATGAACACCCTAACAACTCCAACAATTGAAAGGCAGTCAATTTGTCAATAGATGCAAGTAACTCCTTCAACTGCGAACGCTTTGACAAATCTAAAAATTGAAGGGCAATCAATTTGTCAATAAATGTTGGTAACTCCTTCAACTATAAACACCCTAACAAATCCAACTCTTCAAAGGTAGTCAATTTGTCAATAGATGTAGGTAATTCCTTCAATTCTGAGCACCTTGACAAATCCAAGAATCGAAGGGTAGTCAATTTTTCAATAGATGTAAGTAACTCCTTCAATTCTTAGCACCTTGACAAATCCAAGAATCGAAGGGTAGTCAATTTTTCAATAGATGTAGGTAACTCCTTCAATTCTTAGCACCTTGACAAATCCAAGAATTGAAGGGTAGTCAATTTGTCAATATATGTAGGTAATTACTTCAATTGCGAACACCCTGACAAATACAACCACTTAAGGGTAGTCATTTGTCAATAGATGTAGGTAATTTTTTCAATTGCGAGCATCGTGATAAATATAACCACTCAAAGGTAATCAATTTGTCAATAGACGTAGGTAACTCCTTCAACTACGAGCACCTTGACAAATCCAACTTTTCAAAGCCAATCAATTTGTTAATAGATGTAGGTAATTCCTTCAACTACGAGCACCTTGATAAATGCAATAATCAAAAGGAAATCAAATTATCAATAGATGTAGGTAACTCCTTCAATTGCAAACACTTTAACAAATCCAACTGTTTAATGTTAATTAATTTGTCAATAAATGTATGTAACTCCTTAAACTACAAACACCCTGACAAATCCAACTTTTCAAAGCCAGTCAATTTGTCATAGATGTAGGTAACTCTTTCAACTTTCAGCACCCTGACAAATCCAACTCTTGAAGGTTAATCAATTTGTCAATAGATGTAGGTAACTCCTTCAATAACGAGCACCTTGAAATATCCAACTTTTCAAGGCCAATTAATTTGTTAATAGATGTAAATAACTCCTTCAACTCCAAGCACCTTCACAAATCCAACTTTTTAAAGCTAGTAAATTTGTCAATAGATGTAGTTAACTTTTTCAACTATAAGCACCTTGACAAATCCAACTCTTCAAGGCTAGTCAATTTGTCAATAAATGTAGGTAAAACCTTCAACTACGAGCACCCTCACAAATCCAACCACATAAAGGCAATCAATTTGTCAATAGATGTAGGTAACTCTTTCAATTGCAAGCACCCTCACAAATCTAACTTTTCAAGCCTAGTCAATTTTCCAATAGATGTAGATAATTCCTTCAACTGCGAGCACCCTGACAAATCCAAATTTTTAAGCCTAGTCAATTTGTCAATAGATGAAGGTAATTCCTTCAACTCCGAACACCCTGACAAATCCAACTTTTCAAGCCTGGTCAATTTGTCAATAGATGTAGGTAATTCCTTTAATTGCGAGCACCTTGACAAATTTAACTTTTCAAGCCTAGTCAATTTGTCAATAGATGTAGGTAATTCCTTCAACTGCGAACACCCAAACAAATCCAACGTTTCAAGGCGAGTTAATTTGTCAATAGATGTAGGTAACTCCTTCAATTGCGAGCACCTTGACAAATGCAACTCTTCAAGGCTAATCAATTTGTCAATAGATGTAGGTAACTCCTTCAATTGTGAACACCCTGACAAAGCCAACTTTTCAAGACTAGTCAATTTGTCAATAGATGTAGGTAACTCTTTCAACTGCGAGCACCCTGACAAATCCAATTGTTCAAGACTACTCAATTTGTCAATAGATGTAGGTAACTCTTTCAACTTCAAGCAATTTGACAAATTCAACGATTGAAGGGTAATTAATTTGTCAATAGATGTAGGTAATTCCTTTAATTGCGAGCATCGTGACAAACACAACCACCGAAAGGCAGTCAATTTGTCAATAGATGTAGGTAATTCTTTCAACTCCGAGCACCCTGACAAATCCAATGATTGAAGGGCAATTAATTTATCAATAGATGTAGGCAACTCCTTCAATTGCGAGCACCGTGACAAATACAACCACCGAAGGGCAGTCAATTTGTCAATAGATGTAGGTAACTCAATCAATTTCGAACAATTTGACAAATTCAAGAACTGAAGAGCAGTTAATTTGTCAATAGATGTAGGTAACTCCTTCAATTCTGAGCAATCTAACAAATTCAACAATGGAAGGGCAGTCAATTTGTCAATAGATGTAGGTAACTCCTTCAATTCTGAACACCTTGAAAAATCCAACTTTTCAAGCCTAGTCAATTTGTCAATAGATGTAGGTAACTCCTTCAACTTCGAGCACCTTAACAAATCCAACTTTTCAAGCCTAGTTAATTTGCCAATAGATGTAGGTAACTCCTTCAACTCCGAGCACCTTAAAAGATCCAACTTTTCAAGCCTAGTCAATTTGTCAATAGATGTAGGTAACTCTTTCAAATTCGAGCACCCTAACAAATCCAGCCACATAAGGGTAGTCAATTTGTCAATAGATGTAGGTAACTCCTTCAACTCCGAGCACCCTGACAAATACAAGCACTGAAGGGCAGTCAATTTGTCAATAGATGTAGGTAATTCCTTCAATTGCAAGCACCTTGACAAATCCAACCACATAAGGGCGGTCAATTTGTCAATAGATGTAGGTAACTCCTTCAACTGCGAGCACCCTGAAAAATCCAACCACGTAAGGGCAGTTAATTTGTCAATAGATGTAGGTAACTCCTTCAACTTCAAGCACCTTGACAAATCCAATTGTTGAAGACCAGTCCATTTGTCAATAGATGTAGGTAACTCCTTCAATTGTGAACATCTTGACAAATCCAACCACATAAGGGCAGTCAATTTGTCAATAGATGTAGATAACTCTTTCAACTTTGAGCATCCTGACAAATCCAATTGTTTAAGACTAGTCCATTTGTCAATAGATGTAGGTAATTCTTTCAACTGTGAACACCCTAACAAATGCAACTTTTCAAGGTTAGTCATTTTGTCAACAGATGTAGATAACTCCTTCAACTGCGAACACCTTAACAAATGCAACTTTTGAAGGCTAGTCAATTTGTTAATAGATGCAGGTAACTCCTTCAACTGTGAGCACCCTGACAAATACAACCGCTGAAAAGCAATCAATTTGTCAAAATATGTAGGTAACTCTTTCAACTCAGAGTACCATGGCAAATCCAACTTTCCAAAGCTAATCAATTTTTCAATAGATGAAGGTAACTCCTTCAATTTCCAACACCCTAACAAACTCAACTTTTCAAGGCTAGTCAATTTGTCAATAGATGTAGGTAACTCGTTCAACTGTGAGCACCCTATCAAATTCAAATATTCAAGGCTAGTCAAATTGCCAATAGATGTAGGTAACTCTTTCAACTTCGAGCACCCTAACAAATCTAATGATTGAATGGCAGTCAATTTATCAATAGATGTAGGTAACTCTTTCAATTGCGAGCACCATGACAAATACAACCACTGAAGGGCAGTTAATTTGTCAATAGATGTAGGTAACTCAATCAACTGTGAACAATTTGACAGATTCAATGATTGAAGGGCAGTTAATTTGTTAATAGATGTAGGTAATTCCTTCAACTGCGAGCATTTTGACAAATTCAATGATTGAAGGGCAGCCAATTTGTCAATAGATGTAGGTAATTCCTTCAACTTTAAGCACCCTGACAAATTCAACGATTGAAGGGCAGTCAATTTGTCAATAGATGTAGGTAATTCCTTTAACTGCGAACATCGTGATAAATCCAACTTTTCAAGGCCAGTCAATGTATTAATAGACATGGGGAACTCCTTCAACTGCGAGCATTCTAACAAATTCAATGATGGAAGGGCAGTCAATTTATCAATAGATGTAGGTAATTCCTTCAATTGCCAGCACCTTGACAAATCCAGCTTTTCAAGGCAAGTCAATTTGTTAATAGATGTAGGTAATTCCTTCAATTGTGAGCACATTGACAAATCCAACTTTTCAAGGCGAGTCAATTTGTCAATAGATGTAGGTAACTCCTTCAATTGCGAGCACATTGACAAATCCAACTCTTCAAGGCTAGTCAATTTGTCAATAAATGTAGGCAATTCCTTCAACTCCGAACACCCTGACAAATACAAGCACTTAAGGGCAGTCAATTTGATAATAGATGTGGGTAACTTCTTTAACTGTGAGTAGTTTGACAAATTCAACAATTGAAGGGCAGTCAATTTGTTAATAGATGTAGGTAATTCCTTCAACTGTAAGCACCATGACAAATCTAACTTTTCAAGGCTAATCAATTTGTCAATAGATGTAGGTAACTCCTTCAACTGCAAGCACTCTGACAAATTCAATGATGAAGGGCAGTCAATTTGTTAATAGATGTGGGTAACTCCTTCAACTGCGAGCACCCTGACAAATCCAACTCTTGAAGCGCAATTAATTTGTTAATAGATGTAGGTAACTCTTGTAACTTTGAACACTTGGATAAACCCAAGTGTTTCAGAATAATCAATTTTTCAATAGATGTAGGTAGTACTTTTAGGTTGATGCATTTTGATAAATTGAGCACACGCAAGTTGGGACAATGACCAAAATTGAATGGTATTTTTTAAATTTTGGCTTCTTGCCAATGTATCCATCGCAATTCATATACATGTTGGTCATGTAAGAAACCTTTCATGATGTTTGATGAAACTTGAGCCATGTCAAACAACCTTAATTTGGGGAGGTGTACATTCTTGAAAATCCCTAAAAGCAATTTTTCATTTCCTTTTAATGATAGACCTTGTAGTCTTGAGGCCACCTATCACATGAAAAATTACAACATATGAGTTAATAGAAATAACTTTTAAATTATGCAATAAGTTTAATGTGTTTTTTGAATATAGTAAGTTTTAATTATAGATTAAAAAAAGATAATAAGGTGACATAGTGATGATAACCTTTTGTTCATGCAAATTTTGTAAATTTGTTTCGGGGTCCCATATTCGATTCTTTTCTTCTTGTATTGCAAACTTTTTACCCATATCTCGTAATTGGTCATGCATAATTAAATTTCCATCTTTGTCAACTTTTACAAGAGATCTATCTTTTAAGTTTTGCAATTCAAGTGTCGAAGATTCAGAATCCCATATTCGATGGGCTATAATTTCTTTCAAACCACCAAAATAACAAGCAATATCCAAAAACATATCCTTTTATGGTTGTTCCAAATCTTTGTAAGAAATCTCCAAGCTTTGCCAGAAATCTCCAAGCTTTGCCAAAGCATATCCTTTGTACCCCCATCCAAAATTTTCCATGTTTGTAACTTTTTCAAGGCTCCTTTCCAAATTTGCAATCTTGTTTGCATATTCTTGCTCTGTTTATTGTGCAAAAAACTACCCATGACTTCAAGGCTTAAAGGAAGACCAGCACATGCTTCCATAATCTCTTCAAAAATGTTTTCAAAATGTTTTTCCACTTGTTTTGTATTGTGAAATGCATGGGATAGAAAAAGTTCCATTGCTTGTTTTTTGTTAAGATATGGCACTTCAAATCTTCCATTTGGATCTAAATGACGCTCCAAGATTCCCCAATTTCGACAAGTCACAATTACATTGTTTTTTCTATTTTTTCCTTGAAAAGCAAGAACTTTTGATAAATCATTGATAAGCTTTTCATCAACATCATCAATGACCACTAACACTATCTTAGAAATCATGGTCTCCTCAATACGTTTAAGATCATCACGATTCACAACTTCCATGCTATTTTTTTTTCGGCCACACAAATCTTGTAGAAGTTGTTTTTTCAAATCTTCAATATTTTTTGATTTCACATCTTCCAAGAAACTAGATTTATCATATTGTTCATGAAACAAATGGTATATCTTTTTGCTCAAAGTTGTCTTTCCAATACCCCCCATTCCAACCAAACCAATGATAGATACCTTTTGTAACAATTTATAAATATCTTTTGCTTTTTTTTCTAAACTCACTTCCCATGATGGTAGTGATGGAAGTTGTTGTGGATTCTGTTGTGATTCATGCAAACTTTATATCAATATTTTGATTGAAAGAAATATATGCCATATAATAATTATTTTAAATACATTAAAGACAAAAAATTATGTTTTGTTAATAATATATAAATTATAAAAGTCCCATGCTATTACATCATATGTTTTGATGACAATTTAAAATCTTATCAACTTTGTATATTTGAAGTGAGAACAAAACAATGTTATGAATTAACAAAAAAAATTAGATCAAATTTTTGTCACCTATACGTTTAATGTTAGATCTTACAAAAGTGTTATGAACATAGTTTCCCAGGGTTGTCATGGCATTATTAAGTCTGTCACAACTTGATACGTCATTTTGAACATTGACACAACCTAATGTTACATCAAAATAGGGTCAACTTAAGTCAACTCAGAGTTAACTTGAATCAAAACCTTGTTAAGGTTGTCAAGAACAAAGGTTTAATGGGAAACGAATTAATCTATGACAAGTGAAACAATGTCCAAACATAGGAAATATTCAAGTGATCGAAAATGAAAAAAATTTAAGCAACCAATTTTTTTTTGGTTATTTGTTTTTTTACTTCTTATGTGGATATGACACTTGATGCAAAATCAAAGTGTCATGTGCATTATGAGAACCTAAAAATTCCTTTAAGTTTCCTCTTTATATAATGATTAACTAAAACTTTTGCATTGAAGTTGATGTCTCACCTTTAAACAAGTCTTTAAACAATCCACCAATTTTGAGTAACTTATGTGGTCCTTTGTAGGTGGCTTGCAAATAGTCAAATGATTTGCGTCTTCAACTTTGTAATAATTGTTACCAGATAATCGTTGGGCTGATGCATATGGAACAAGAATTTCTTGCACATAGTTTAATGAGAGTTGAAAATCAAATACAAGCTAGACATATTTTCATTGATTAAAAAAAAAATTTCTCAACATAATATATATTTTTTCAATTGAAAAAAAGTTATGAAAAGCTTAAAACATAAAGACATACACACCAATTTCAAGCACATTTATTTGATCACATTCAATTCATCACATTTTTACACAAGGTTTGTGCAAAGATCTAAAAAGATAAAATTGCAAAAAATCTGAATATCTACAAAAATATCAATTTGCATATTTATTGAAGGTAATTGTATTGAAAAATTACCTCATCTTTGTTAATGGGTTGTCCTTCAACAAAAGCATAAATGTTAAGATTTTCTTTGGCTCGATCAAACTCCATTGAAAGTTGTTCCATTTTTGGATCTAAAAATTGAACATTCTTAAGTAAGCATTGTTGTGTTATTAAATGGGTCTTGTTCAAAAAACCCATTTCTTGGCATATTTGTGCAAAATATGTTGAAAATGTTTTTGTCCCACCTTCATGCGGAACACCATAGAAAATTACCCCAGTAAGGTTATTATAAAAATCCTTGGATCTTGCATTCACAGCTAAATCCATATCATTTGATGTGTTTTGATTCATGCATCTTTTGATCTCCACCACTAAACTTTTGATGATCAAGCCACCAAAGCTATGACCAACCAATACAATTGGAGCACACCAAAGGTTTTCATAACTGTAGATGAAAACAATATTTATAATTAGATTATGTTTTGATGTAATTCTTGTATTTTAAACTCCATTTGTGGCATAATGTAAGATATTTAAATCTCATAAAAGGTTTTAAATGAAATATAATCAAGTATGTGCTATCAATATTTTCTGTTAATTTATTATCCCAAATTAAAGAGATTTTTGTAACCTTGATAACTACTATAAATACATTAGTAATGAAAAATATTATGAAATTTGAAATCCATTGAAGTATGGAAGGATATGTTAAACACACAAAACTTTCAAATATTAGAGTTTGGGAAGGACATTGTTTTACCTTTGACTCACCACCAAACTTTGTACAAGGTTCTTCCCAATATCTGTTACATCATCATTGACCCCATTAATATTGGCATCATATGAAAGAGAAAGGATTTGGATATTTTCTCCCATGTCCTTAACCAACCACTCTTTTATCCAAAATGTAGGTTCTTCTCCATTGATGCGGGTACTTGATGTCCATGTTTCTTTCCATGCCTTGGCAATGTCCTTTTTAGAAACAATGCCGTGAAAAAAAATGATGACCAATTTTGGGTGTGTTAAAATGGTATTTGGATACACAATATGAACCAGATTTATCTGCAATTGATAAGATGATCAATATAACACAATTTGTAAAACATATCAACTTCTTTTTCATAGCTTTCAACCCTAAAACGATTCATCCATTTAGATCAAAATAACATCCTACTTTCTAAATGAGATTTTTTTTGTGGTAAAATCAAACTCACAATAGTTTATACATATGATACATTTTCATGTTCATAAAAACTCATTGGCATAATTAAAAGCATTATAAGAAGAAATTTGGAAAGAAATAAATCTTGCAAACATCTTAAAAAATTCGAGGTCATAAAGGGTCCAAAATAATTACCTTTGGGTTTTCCAAATGAAACATTTTCATTCAAGAAATTTCATATTGTTAAAAAAGATTAACAAATTGAGTTCAACTTGAATCCAAACACAAGGAAAAAAAAAGACATCACTAAATTTTTTTAAAAATTATGAATAATAATGAAAGATGGAAAATTAAAATTAAGAGCCAAATAACTCAAGGAAGAAGTTCACACATTCAATTGTTTTCAACACGATGTTAATAATGACCAAAACCATTTATGTATTGGATACATATTGAATTATTTTATGTGTATATATACTTTCACCAATTCTTATATGGGTGGATGCTCATGTTAATTAATCGCAAAGGTGTTGGTTTCATATAGACACACTAATTCAAGTAGTTCTCTACCAAAAATATAACAACATATAGGGAGACTAAGGAAACTATGAAGAAAGGTGAACACAACCATATGGACAAACCAAAAAGAGCAAAACGCAGAATGATGAACAATAGAAGATGTAAATAATCTAATTGAAATTCTCATTACTATGTCCTATTTGACCAAGTTAATCGTATCTTAGTAGAATCCTTGACCTTGGACCATAGGCCAATAAAGGATTTTGAGCAATATTTCCCTTTTGAAAGGTGATTATTTTTCTAAGCAAAAATAAGTTTATTCCCATTCCTAAGGGTTGTGTCCATGTCTCCTTCCACTACAATGGCATTGACATTTGGAAAAACAATACTATTAGTAATGACTCCTTTTTCGATGTGTGGAAATATGTGAGGGATAGTCATTTTGCTATGCTATGATTTAGAAATGGCAAATATACCCGACCCACATGTGGCTTATGTTGGCATCTTGCTCCTTAATCAAAACATGAAAATTTGACTATAAACTTTAATTAAAATAATTTTTAAAAGGCCATAGATCCATAATTTCCTCTTAGACTATTTTGGTCAATCAATCTATGTTAAGATAATGATTAATTCAATTACCACTTTTGTGTATTCATAGAAACTTACCAACAAAATCAAATGCCTCACATGTTGAATTTCTAATTTCTAAGGCATTACAAGCCTTGGACAATGATCTCCAAAGTTCAAAGTGTATTCCCACCAAGTTGAACAAGTTTACCAATACTTTGTAACAAATGGAATGACATTCCACATATAATACATTAGTTCATGTTAGAGATTTCCCACTACTTATGATGCAAATCAACTTAAGTAAAAACATGACAAATGACCTACCTATAAGATGAGCAAGATTTTCTGTCCAAGATCCAATGTCGAAACAAGTTATTGAAAATTACAAACTAGGAAACAAATAACATATGGATAAGGGGGTGTACTTGTGTGCACAATGGAAGAACCTCCAAACAAGTTTTGTGCAAACCATCAAACAAGAATCCAAACACATCCTTCACTCATTGTTGTTGGTGAACTATTTAAGGCCAACCAAACCTCAATGAGTTCTGAATTTTAATTTCAACAAGGTGGAAAGTGTGTACTCAAGACAAAGTTTTGTACAAAGAAAGTTCATCATCCGATCAACAAACAACAAAAAAACCCCCACCACTTCACTTCAAAAGGTTTCGAAACATGTTCAACAAGTTGCAAAGTATGGAGTAAAGTTTTGTGCAAAGAAAACTTATCACGAAAGCAAACATCTCTCTCCCCCTTCCAGCCCCTCAAATCCTTCCTTTGTCATTGAACAAAGATCTAAAGGTTTAGGGCCAACCTCAACACGTTCTAGAAATCTTTTCCTCGGCACAAGTGCCAAGAGAAAGTGCCACAAACATATCACGAAGCGCAACGCTCGCGACCACAGAGGTGCAACATCTCCGCTCCTTTTCTTCTTCGCGCCAAGAAGAACTTTTTCCTTCCTCTTCATATTGTCGGCTCAAAATCCCCCTCCTCCCCAGATCTGTAATGACCTTTTCTTCTACTGTCTTGCCTCCTCTGTCAACATTCTCTTCCTCTACTACCTTCCCTCCCTCTCACATAAATATCTTCCTCTACTCTCTTGTCCTACCTCAACGATCATTTTCTCGATTGTATTGCCCTCTATCGACAATCTCATACTCTTGTCCTCCCCTCAAAAATCTTTTCCTCCTTGATTAACCTCCTCTTGTGAATCTTTCTTCTTTAGCGTCTTTGAACTGCTCTCCTCGAAGCGCGTTGAATGTGTGGTCACGCTGCCTTATTTGTTCCCAACCCTCACGCGTCATGCCTAGCCGTTCGCTGCACGCGTTTTCTTGGCATATTCGCTGCAGAACATTCCACCTACCCGTCTTTTCCAATTGACTACAGTGTTTCACTACATTGTTCACGGCAACATGGCAGAGATATTATTCTGTGTAACACACAGCTCGTTTGAAATTTGTTGCTATCCAGTTGTTGCAGCAACGATTGCAGAGAAAGAAACGAACTGATGCAGGGAGCAGAAAACCTGAAGAGAATTGTAAACCAGAGGTGTTTCTGAACAGTGGATTTTCGAATTTCTACCAGTCCTAAACAGATGGAAAGGAGCTTATGGTCAGTTCTCAACTTCTTGAGAATACACATGGTGTAAGTGCACCATCAGATTGTGTTTATAGTCTTGGAATTTCTCTGATTCTCTGATCAATTTTTCTTCCTAGTTTTGTTAGAACATGACAATCTAGCAAGAAACATTGAGATTGACAGTCAGTTTGAATTCATTGGATTAGGATTCCATCAGGTGGAACTGCATTGAAGTGAAAAAATGAGTTGTGGACATTTCCAATACATCAGTATGATGAAGAACATTGAGCACATTGATCTGCAGAAGTCAACATAGAACAAACAACACTTACAGGTTCATTCACTCCCTCCCCAAATGCCAACAATGATCAGCTGAAAGGCAAATCAGATTGTGAATTCAAATCATGTTCAAATCATGATCTTGTGGAGTTCAGTAATTCTGTGAAACCTTGATGTCAGGTTGGTTTCATTGTTAAATTCATTCTGTAGTAATTGTTTCACAGGATTCTTACTTTGTTGATATTGGAAAATTTCAAAACTGAGAGTTTCTCCATTGAATGTGCTCACTGTATGCATCTAACATCCAAAGATAGTTAGATTAGAGTTAGGAAAGAACTTGTATTGGATGATCAGTTTGCAGAGTTGAGCGTTATCAAAATCTAGGCTTCCCCCTTCAAGTGCTCTTGTTTTGGGTTGCCTGAGTTTAGGGTTTAGAGGCTCTTGGCACTGATCAGAAAGATTATGAAACAGCTCAGTTCATGGGTGTCAAGAAAAAAAGAAGCAGCCTTATACAATGTTGAACTTTTTTCAGTCATGTATGTATCTTCTCCTGCAACCTTGTCAATTTGTTTCAGAGAATTGCTCAGCACTTATTCTCAACATGACAGATTTGGAACAGCTTCTGTTCAATTCACAGCAATTGCAAGTGAATTCATGCCTTCAAACTTGTGACTTATCATGCAATTGGGAAGGGATAAATGGACACTTTGTGCACTGAGCATAGCATATCATGCAATTCCTTGAGCTGGCTTCAGATGGTGATCAGTCATCATGCACTGCTATGCAAATGCTGTTGGTAATGTTCTACAAGGTCACTCAGGTGTTTGAAGGAGACTTTTGTTTTCAGGCTGTAACATATATCTATGGTTTCTGTGTTTGCAAATACCTTCCAGTGTTTTCCAAAGGCATGAGTGAAATGCAATCTGATTTGGTGTGAACTTTGAAGGATCACAGGAAAGGGTTCTCGATCTGGAAGCTGTTGTTTTTTCTCTCTTGGTTTGCTAGGCTCCTTTCATTTCATGGGATCTTATGAAAGAGAAGTCTGAAAGAGAGGACCTAATTCAGGCTATCTGAAGAAGCAGCTATCCAAAGGTATTGCATTGTTAGGAGGGTTTGATGATTGAAAGCATCAATTATGTGATCATCCAGAGTGAAGCACTCTGACAGTGATCTTTCTATTTAACTCATGATTGTTTAGTTGAGGATCACTTGGGGGCACAGGGGTGAGAAAGAAAAACCTTTTTAATCAAATCATATGCAACTGCGTGAAGCTTTAGATCATCCAGTATCTCAATAATATACTATTGCACCAAAATAATCAATCACATAGCGATTGTTCGAACAGGCTAGATTTTCTGGAACAGGACCCCAAGCTGGAGTGAGAACGAGGTGTGAATTTTTCAAAGCAATTGCACTTCTTTTGTTGTCGCCAGATGCAAGAAAGGTTTTTGGAAGTACCGCAACCAAGACATAGTGCCGTTGTGTTCCATGTAGACATCTAACGCCCTGGACTTACCTCCTGTCCCCAGAGTAGGGGGTTTCGACACTGTTACTGCCTCAATGCATTGAGAGAGAGAAAGAGAGAGCTTTTCTGTCTCCGGTTCGTCGATGGAGAAACCGGAATCATCTCCCAATACTGGACCCTACTATCCTCCGATGATTGTGCAAAGAATATCGAATGGTGATATCTGATGATGTTCATTACATGAACAATGCCTTTCAGTCCTCGACTTCATTATGCCCTAGAAGAACCTAGAGGAATTTCACAAACAGAAAGACAGCGAAGGTCTCAGTAGTTTTGCTTCCACAGAGCTGGCAAGTCTCTGACAAGACACGCTTTCCGGAACAAAGCATTATCAAACATCACAGACCCATTTCGAGCACGATCTACATCTGATAACCTACGGCAAAACAGAAAACAACCCCCTGCTGCACATATCGAAAAGCCGAGCTGCTGGATTGCAAATCAAGCTAGAAGGAAAAGAAATGAAAAAAAGCAGAAAAACTTACGGCTAGTAAGGCCGTCGCCAAGAGGATCTAACAACGTAAAATCAAAGAAAAACGAAGTGGACAGACACTTCAGCGACCCGGCCTGTTCTTTTCTTTGCACGCACTAGTATCCAGACCGGGTCGACGAAGTTAGCAGGACCCGTAAAACATCTGAGCTTGGATATCATTTGTGCGCACAAGAGTCGACGTGCGCAGCTACAGCTGCACAACGCTTGAAAGTACTAGGTTATGGAGTTTAAGGTTCACAAGATCTACAACCACAAAAACTCAGTCTCGCAAGGAACCCTACTCTTCACACCGATGTAGACGCCAATACCAGTGAGACAACGTCGCTCATCGATAACATGTCTAGTCACGTAAACACCTATTTATTAAGGATGAGAGTTGTAAGGAGCGACAAAGCTTATGGGTTGTTGGGCGTCCGATAAAAACCGTAATGGCCTCTGCCATATGGCTGGTGCCAACAAATCAAAACGGTGTTGGTGCAGAAACGATCAGAAATCAGAAAACTCCCTATACACCCCCCAACACAATTCCCCTTCAGTCTCGCGACAGAGGTTGTCACGAGGGTACAAACTTCTACACGCCGAAACGCTTCCCCCCTGAGTCTAAATACATGAGGTTACGAGGGAAGAATTTTGGTTTAAGGATATAGGAGGAAGTGTGGTGCCATTTCTTGTGATCAGAAATGAGAAGGATCTCAACACTAAACAATCACAAATCAGGTGATCCGGCAGATAATTCCAAACAGATGGTGACATTTCAGTAATCATTGCATGATCACAATTTCATAATTAGCATGAATGACCCTCTATATATATAATCCATGCACTACAAGCACAGTGCAAGCGGTCGGAGGCTATTTTTTTCCTTTCAGTGGGGTTGGTGGAATAGCTCACTTACTTTTTCTGACATTATGTTCCCCTTGTAAGCACTATTTGCCTACTTTTTTTTCCCTCCATCAGAGCAAACACCTTGATCCTCTTTTTGGGTTTTTGGGATGTACATGAGCCAATATATATATATATATATATATATATATTGGTTTCCCTATCAACACACATTCTCCATTTTATTTTATTTTCTCCCCCACCCCAACAAGTACCCAAACCTTCTTTTTCGGTTTAAGGTTGTACATGAACCCAAAAAATCACAAATGTTTCAGTTTTTTTTGGCTATATTCTTAAGCACATTTTCCTATTATTATTATGTCTTTATCTTCCCTCCCACCAATGAGCACCTTGATCATGGTTTTTGGGTGTACATGGACCCCAAATAATCACACACACACACACACATATATATGCATAATGAAAAAGAATAATATGTTTTGCACACATACCACCTAAGAATTCCAAGTTTTTTTTTTGGGGAGGGGGAGGGGCTATTATTAGATTTTTTGTTGTAGTGCTATTTTTTTACCATGTTCCCAATGTGCTTTTTAATGTGTTCCAATTTCGTGCACAAAACTTGGGGTGCATATGTTTTGCCCAAAAGTGTAATTACTTATTACCAAGAAAAATATAGTAAAAGGTTAAATAATAAAAACCTACTTAAGCAAGTTGGCAAGACAAGCCAGGGCTTATAGGACTAGTTAATCGACATGTGCAAACTGGGATATATAGTATTGCAAGTGGACTAGTAATAACATTATTTTGGCAAGTCATTTTGGTGTGTCATCTTGACGAGTCATTTTGTTATTTGATCTGGAAAAGTTATTTTTGGTACATTATTCTAGCAAGTCATCTTGATATGTCATCCAGACAAGTAATTTTGGTTTGTGATTTCAACAAGTCATTTGGGTATGTTATCTTGCAAAGTCATTTCAATATGTCATCTTGACAAGTCATATTGGTATTTCATCATAATAAGTCATTTGGGTGTATCATCTTGAGGATTGATTTTATGTTGCCAAATTATTATGGTATGTGAATTTGACAAATCATTCATGTATTTTATCTTAACAAGTCATCGCAGTATGTCACTTTGGTATGTCATCTTGACAAGTCATTTGGCTATGTCATTTTAACAACTCATTTTGTAGGTATATGATTTTGGCAAGTCATCTGGGAAGTCATTTTTGTATGGGATATTGGCAAGTTATTTTGGTATGTTATTTGAATTAATCATTTTGTTATGTCATTTCGACAAGTCAATTTGGTTTGTTAGCTCAACAAGTCATTTTGTTATGTTATTCTAGTAAATTGTTTATGTTATTGTGGCAAATTATTTTGGTATGTCATTTTGGCAAGTCATAGTATGTGAATTTGACAAATCATTTGTGTACGTTATTTCGACAAGTCATTTCGGTATGTCATTTTGGAAAATCATTTTGGTATGTCATATCAATAAGCTATTTTGGTATGTTAATTTGACAAGTCAATTCAATAACTCATATTGACCTATGTGATTTTGGCAAGTCATTTGGGTCTGTCATTTTGGCAACTCACTTTCATACATGGTTGACAAGTCATTTGGCTATGTCATTTTAACAACTCATTTTGATAATATATGATTTTGGCAAGTCATTTGGGATTATAATCTAAGGAAGTCATTTTTGTATGGCATCTTGGCAAGTTATTTTGGTATGTTATTTGAGTAAGTATTTTGGTATGTCATTTTGGCAAGTTATGTAGAATATTATTGACAAGTTTGTTGATGTAAATTTTCCTAAGCTAGTTTTTTTTAGGAAAGTATAAAATAAGGGCCTTCAATAGGGTATGCATTTATTTTTGAGCAATAACATCAAAATCGAGGGGTTTTTTGGTTTGGTTAGTCCTTGACCCAATTAAATTTGTCAAATATGGAGTTTTTGTCCTCAAGGTTATGAGCCATTTTACCTTGCATCAACAAGGAATTTTAGCAAGTTATTTTGACACTCCTAACAACAGGTCATTCCAACAATGAGATATTGAGATGACTTGTTGAGATAACGTACATGAATGATTTATGAAATTCACATACCAAAATAATCTACCAACATAAAATGAATTCTCAAGATGACACATCCAAATGACTTGTTGAAATGACATGCAAAAATTGGGTTGTTGAAATGACAAACCCAAATGATTTATTGTGATGAAATACTAATATGACTTGTTAAGATGACATATTGTAATGACTTGTTGAAATCACAAACCAAAATTACTTGTCTAGATGACATACCTAAATGACTTGCCAAAATACTATACCAAAATAACTTCTCGGGATCACATACCAAAATGAATTGTCAAGATGACATACCAAAATGACTTAAGATTCCTCCCTCTTATGTGCCTCATGATTTATGTATGCTTAAGTTCATGATCACATTTGCTTTGTGCTCTACATTGGATAAAAGCCCATCGGTGGGGCACATTCTCAAAATGTGAGGCTCCTATGCCCCTATATGGGACTTTACCCTACATATATAAGCAATTCAAAATTTCCTAATGCATTTGGAAGGCATAATTATTATATATATGTGAATATCCCTCCTGGGAAAGAGTTTTCTAATAAGGATGGTGGACCTACTTTGTAAAGCTCCATTGGAGACTTAAGGAATATACACATAACAACCCTCCCTTTCTTGCACCTCACGATGTACCTATGTTTAGGTTAATGGTAAGATTCACCTCATCCTAAGCTCTTTATTTTGAGAATGTAGCATGATTCTTAAATTTTTCTACTTTCCTCTCTCACTTGTACCCACCTAAATTCCCCTTGTGGATGATTGCTAGTGTCACAAAATTGTCGATTGATGCCTCCAAAAGCTCAGCAGAATTGGATAGTAATAATAATTGGTTCTTTGTACTCATTTAACTTGTTCCTGTTTCAATGTATTGAAAGGCCGGCTTCCATTGGCACATATATTGGGGATTGGAATTCTACAAGCATATGCACCCACAGGAGTAGAATGGCCTGTACACTATATGTGAAATTCACTTTGGGATTGTACATATGTCCACAATAAAGTGGCCTCCATGAGAGCCAAATACAAGGAAATCACTTTTTTATTCATCATAATAATGATTGGCTCAGATTTGCATATTTCCACATTTTTTTCCAAAATTTTCCACTTTTTCATGTTTTAGGGTGGGGATGAGGTAATAATTTACATTGTATGTTGGATGGGATGAACACTTATACAGGCCGAAGCAATGGGTGTGGGTGGTGAAGGTGCTCTGTACCAAACCTTAAATTTGAAGGCTTCAATGGCATCAAAAAAAATTCCACCAACCTCATTTGCTCACCTTCCCTCTACTACAAAAGTTCTAGGATCATTAAACTACGGTAGCTAAATCAAATACTCCGAAAACACCAAAATTTGAAAGCTGCCCATCTCTCTTAAAATTACACTTTCAACAGTGAGAATTTTTTCATTTCTCACCCAAATTACACATTTTTACTACCAAAAGATTCAGATTGAAGTCCCCTAGAACTTGACCAAATCAAAAAATAATAATTAATTTGATGAAATTTCAGCTATTGGGAGGTTATGTATATATGCAAGTTCCTCTTGGCACTTGACATGGGTTTGGTCAAACATCAATTAAAGGTTAAAGATTTATAAACTCTATTGACGAGCTTTGAATATGTTTATATTACAAGTTCAATAGAGTTATCCATAAAGTAAGACAAACGCAGCACCAGAACCCTGAGTTTGGTCATACACAGGGTGAGATTTTTAAAAAACCAGCAAAGAAAAAAGTACATTAGCATTTTGGTGGTAAACTGAGTTTCATCCTGTCTTTCCTTTTTCCTGAGCGCCTCCACTGCTGCGGCTGGAGTGAATTAGCACCCACCAATGCACCAGTTGCGGATGAGCCCGTTGAGGCCGTTTTCTGGATGGACGAAAATCCCATCCTCCCTGCCCGATTTTTTTTTTTTT
>Ga0209611_10001509_pt1 | contig 39931 bp, 18 predicted proteins | sample S1TSphgellanicum_3_FD_187693 | JGI IMG/M metagenome (GOLD analysis project Ga0209611, IMG submission 187693) | Host-associated microbial communities from peat moss isolated from Minnesota, USA - S1T2_Fc - Sphagnum magellanicum MG (SPAdes) (version 2) | ecosystem: Host-associated > Plants > Peat... | reverse complement strand
CTGGGCTGTCCAAGGCTTAAATATTTTTTTTCTAGTGTACCAAATCTTTTGCATCAAAAAATCAAACTGCCCCTGATTTCTTTTTTATCTGGAGTCAGTTACATTTGGGGAAGCTTCTCAAAAAATCAGACTACCCCTGATTTATTTTGTCTCTGGAATCAGTTATGTAACTGGAGAAGTTATGACTGGAAGAATTTTCCAAGCACTACCCGGGCAAACAGATAGACACCACTGTTACTTTAATATATAAGATTCTCTTTTGAAGAACTTAATGGAAGATGACCTATTTTCACTGTTACTAGTGTGGCCTGTGCTATTCGCCCAAGTGTGAACCCATTACAAAATAGGGAAACTCAACATGTGAACATTGATACGCAATGTATGTATTGATTTTTTGAATAGCCAAATATGAAAGGAAATCATGCTTGAATTGAATGGTAAGTGTTCAAGCGTTACCACATTCTCAACTGATTTTTCCTTGCAAAACCTTGGTTTTCTGGAATTTATTTGAATTTTCAGCTGCAGAAATCATTTAAAAATCAATATCTCCCACATTCTGAATCCAAATCTTATCAAATGAATTTCATAAAATCCTGCTCATCAAGATCTTTCCAACAACACCAAAGGCACATTCCAATTCCTCCGAAATTTTCAGCTACAATTTAATTTAATTTTCAGTGAAAAAATCATTCAATATTCAAGAACTTTTGCACCACAAGTCCAAACGTCATGGAACCAAGCCCATGCACCCCTCCTCATCGAGAGCTTTCTAAAGACATCAAGAACACGATCTGAAGCATCTCGATTCTGTGGATCTCATAACTACAAAACAAAACAAACTACCTTCCTTCATAGATAGATTGGTTTCGATTTCACATAAGGGGCAAAGCCATTACAACATGAATGAGGCCCTTTGTGGTTTTCCTCCCCTTTTGAGTCTGGACTTTGCCAGGTCTGATAATATAGGTAAAAGAAAGTTATGAAAACTAAGGATACTGTTACATGTGGTACAAAGGGCAGCTTCAACACAAGTCTGGGAAATAATTTTAAATATTTGAAACTTCCATGTTGAAAAAATAAAATGTTCCAGAATATTGTAAACCTTGTCTATTTTCCTTTACAAAACTTTGTTCTTTAAAAAAAAACCATTTCTGAAATTTTCAACATTTCTTCAAATTATTTACCTAATTAGTGTCCTAGCTGCCAAGCAGCATTGATTTTGGCAAACTTTTGCCACTTGACAACCATTTTTTTAAAAAAAATCCAGTGCCACTCATACAAACAATTTTCTGTGAAAAAACGTGCCAAAGTTGCCAGATTCTGAGGATTTTAAAAATACTTTTTAATCCCTTAAATCGCCACATTTGGACCCTAGATTCCAGTATCTCACCAAAATATTAGCGGGATTCTTAAATTCTCAACTTTTCTCTCTGACCTATAGCCAAAATTTTGCTCATTCCTCTGGTAGATGATTGCCCAATGTGGTTACATCACAACATCCCCCCCACCAAAACAAAAGATTAAAAAAAAATCTTGCTGGAAAAAAATATCCTGACACTGCCATATTTAGAATATAGATTCCAGAAGAAGGGTCACCAAAATATAGAAAAATTCTTTATTTAAAAAAACTACTTTCCTTTCTGATCTGTAGCCAAATTTGACTCATTCCTCGTTGTGGATGATAGCCAGTCCCACCTAGCTTATAAATTGGGGAAAATAATAATAATACTAATAATTTTAAAATATTATTATAAATTATAAATATACATTTATTCATTAATTATATTTTATTTATTAAAAATAGTTAAATTTGTATTTATTAAAAAAAACCAAAACTTCTGCCAAGGGATGACAGAAAGAATTAAAAGTGGGGATGCCAGATAGCCAGCAGTTTAGTCAGTAGCAGGGGAGTTTCTTTGTTTTTGACTAGGCTACAGATGAAAATGATGGCGAATCTGGGGCCCATACCCCCTGATACGCCATCGCCATTCGTCAGTTCATCCAGATAAGGTTTTGGAAGTGGCGTAGGTACCAGCGGACCCCAGTTGGAGTAAAACTCCCCCCCCGAGTGGGATAAACCAGACAGGTCCACGTGATGCCAAACGACACAACACGACGCCATCCAGATCTCCATACGAATCACTACTGTTCACCCCATGTGACCAACTCTAGCCCAGCTGACTCATTTTTGCTATACTACCCCACACACACACAGACAGCCAGACACACAGCCGGGGGGATGTACCGGACCGGTATGCCCCCTCCCCGGTCACTGTCTTTTTAACCATTTTTTTTTTTGGTTTGTAACCAGAGTGGCGATCATCATCCATACAAAGATGTAGAAAGAGTGGCAATGGATGATTATTCATAGGAGGAATATAAATGGATGATTTTATTTGGAGTCTATTGTATGGTCGTCCCTTCACATTTCCAAACACAAAACTATTTCATTTTCAAGCTTTTAACTCCCTCATTTTTTTAATTAAAAAAAAATCTCTTTTCTTATTTAACTTTCCTAATAACTATCTCCATTTTATAACTACCTTTTTCTTCTTTTTTTCCTTACCCACCAACATGGATATGAAAGAATAAATTAACATGTGTCTTTTCGTGTCCATGAAATGCAAATGAATTCAATTTTAATTTTGATATTAATATTGATGAATTATTGGAATCTGTAAGAGAAATATATATAGTTGATTATCACTTGTTGTGTGCCTAAGCACCGAGCCCAAATAATAATTAAAAAAGTGGTGATCATCCCTTAGGGAGATTAGCCAAATCTGTATACAAACCAGATATGAAGTACAAGTCTTTAATCATCCTTCTATTTCTTTTGGCTACATATTCCAAAACCAAATTAAAAATAAATAAATTTGGCTACTATTATTTACTAATTTTTTTCTCACTTCACTTCTCGTGATTGAGAAGTTCCAAAATCACGTCATTTTCGAATTTTTAATTTTTAATTTCGCTTTTCAAACAAAATTTCCCCGCTAAACAAAAAGGCTGTAGTGCATACCTCTGCTGCTGCTGCCACCACCAGATAAGGGAGTACTTGGACCATGTGCATGCTTGCTTTGTTGGCCTTGCCTACCATGGCAAGGATATTCTATTTTGATTCATTGTAGAGTATAGTAGCTTAAGGGATTTTGACCCCTATGTAATAGTTCTATTTTTATATGAGGATTTTTGAGAGATGATATTTTGGCTTATGTTGAATCTTGAGTTTAATTATAGAGTTATAATATCTTGAAGGATATTGGTTTCTTTTAGAGGATTTTTTGAAGATTATATTTTTGCATGGTGAAATATTTGAGTTTCCATAATTCTCCTTTTGTCTTAAGATATTTTTTTATGTAAATGGCAAGGCCACAATGTGACACACCCCTTGTTTTGTTGGGTCCTATCCTCACAAGGACACGGAGTATCGCATTGCATCCAAGTTTTGTAACTTTTACCTTATTAAAACCAATTTCACATTAGGTGAACATGTTTATTTGATAGAAGTGTTTAGATTATTTAAATTGAAATGGATATTTTGGTGTTCAGAATGTGAATAGAGTTGTGGAACTAGACAACAAGGTTTAGGGTTTGGGGGATAGTGAGGTTTAGGATTCAAGATAAGAAGTTATGGCAAGTATAGTTGTTGTTGTAGGGATTACATTCTCTTTCTCAAACTACTATTGTGAGCCATGGGGAATTTGAATGCAGAATCTTTTGATACCAACAAGAAACAAAAGAGTCAGGAAATAGAAGAAGAAAACGAAGTCCTCTCTTATTTGTTTCCTAAGGTGATGGAGGAGCCTAAGTATTCCAAAATTTTGGAAAAAAATCTTCTATAATTTGTTCCTTTAGTGATACATGGATGATAATTCAGATTGCTCAAGGAGGAGGACGATGATAGTCTCAGTGAAGATTAGGAAACGATGATGTTGTTTGCTACGTATGAATCCGCTGCTAGTGATAAGGATTTTGCTAAAGTTGCAACATTAGTTAACAGAAACAAGTTATTGGTTGAGCAAGATGAAATTAAAAACAAATTGCTTGCAGAACGAAATTCGGTTAATGAAGATAAGAGGGAGTGATTAAAGCACCTTTGTAACTGAGCTCAAGCGAACAATGGACACATTATTACATCAAAAAATATTGTTGAATTATATGACTACCCACTTGATAAGTTTCAAGTGAATTTTTTTTCTTTTTCTTATCCCTCTCCTTAAACAAAGCCTTGTAATATTATCCCCTAACTACCCTGATTCCTCTCTGTTTAATGCAAAATTACTATCCTCAATCCCTAAACCCTAAACCTCACAACGTTCTTGACCTAAACCTTAATGCCATTGTAGTAAATCCTAATGCAAACAATTGTTGATTTGCAAATCAACCAATTGAAAATTGAACCTCTTCCAACACAAAATTGGTTATAAAACCTACACTTGTGAAAATAATTACGTGATTTCATCTTTGATTTGTATGCATTTTTTTCTAGTGATGGCAACAAATAATGATTAACGGGTTTCTAAAGGGTCATCATTGGTGGTTCGTGCACCTACAAATGGTGGGAAATTCTAGTTGTAGAGGTTGCAGGTACTGCAACCCTAGCCAAGGGCAAGTGGCGATTCCACACAACTCCCCTCAAAGCCTTGTCAAACCAAAAACTTTGAGACTTATGATGGGTGTAAAAGTTTCCTCTAATGGAGATTGTGTAAAATTCATTCATGGAAAAAAACAGTTATTGACTATTGATGTGGGTCAATTGGGAAACCAAGTTTTTGGGTTTGGATAAAGGGGTTGAAGTATTGCAACTTCATCAAAAAGAAGTTTTCACCAAAAAGTTATGTGGAGTGCCATGCCTTTCATGAGTTTGAAATCACCTAACTTTGTGGAGTGTGTGTTTAAAGCTTTAGAATTTGTCCAGCGATAAGGTCATTAGACTTTCATTCCCCCCCCTTTTTTTTTGGTCATACTAGGGATTGGACATTTGTGGTATGCAAGGTATTGTTTGGAGAGGAAAATGTAAGCCTTCTTACAGGTGATGTGATAGTCAATAGGTAGGCACCTACCTTGATTATGACAACCCAAATTTTTCACATGTTTTATCAAAGGTGTAGCTCTTTGTCCTTCACATTAAAATGAACTTGCTTCCACACATAGGATTTGACTTTGATTAACAATTTGATTTTCATCATTTTGTGTATAGCTTAGAGGTTAACATTGCACAATGAATTGCACTACCAGTGTCTAGAGACTACAAATAATCAATTCCTTTTTGGTAGTTCCAGTCTTATTGCAAGAAATAATACTTGGGATGGGGGTTATGATTGAACTCTTATTCTAATACTAAGGATGGGTCACCACATCTGTACATGATGATGATGATGTTGAGCAAGTTTTAGATGTTGTTCAAAGTTTGAGCTTTTTAAAAAAAATTGTTTTTGGCATGCTCCTAGCAAGCCTATGGTTTATTTTAGTTTTACACATCTTAGGTGTTATACCAAAATTTTGGAATTAGATTTTGGAATTCGATATATTGGATATATGAAGTTTGAATTTTTGGAAATTTGGAATTATGGATTTTAAATTTTTAAATTTTTCACAAAATAATGGGAATATTTTTTACCAGTGTTGAATCAATGGGTTTTTAGGGTTTGAACTACTGATTTCTTTTTGTAATAGTTTGCACATTTTTTATTTTTGTGATCATAGGAATGCTTAGAATTATAGGCAAGTTTTTATCTACATAACTCTAACACTAAAATTTATTAAATTAAATTTCAAAACCTTAATATCATTGACATTGCAATTGAAAAATAATAATACTATTCACTTTTATTGTAGCCCAAATTCAAATTTAAAAGATAAACTTTAATTCAAAACATAAATTCAAATTGACAATTTTATATTAATTTTAAAATATTTTGAATCACAAGTTTAAAACTCTAGGTCACAAAAAATATTTTAATTTGCAATAAGTACAAAAAAATTATCAATAGTTAGACATATCAAATCACTAAAAATTCTCTTTTGATTGACAAAAATTCATAGATCAAAAAATATATAATATACTTTTTGATACCAAGATTAATATTATAAAAATTGTAGTATAATTTGAAAATAAAAAGGTTGTACTCACATTAACTTCACAAATAGTTGGAAAAAAGACATTGAAAACATAATAGCCTTAATGTTATTACACATGTATAAACACATATATGCACATTGTACAAACACATACAAATAAATCACACAATAATATATGTATTTGTATACATACATAAATGCACATATACAATGTCTAATCTATTGGCAGGGCTAGCATGTTTCTGACGCCTTGTTTTGTTTTGTTTTGTTTTGGGGGCGCGTGGAAGGGGATTGGTGAACTACTACGCTCAACCTTATGCATCTGAAACATATAACATATTACAGAGCATGTTGGGTACGGGTCAGTCTGCCTGGTAAGGTGCCTCTGAGGGTCTCCTAAACCCTTTGTGTACGTCCCAATTAGTCTTAAAATTGCAAAACTTCGCTTCACTCAAAATATGCATTGTGTTAGGTCATGTATTTGGCACTTGGTTAAATCTGACCTGTGGTTAGTCTATGTGGGTATGTACAGCAGAGAATACCCAAAGGAAGGCAAATGAATGGCTTGGTTAGAAAGCAAGTCATCTATAAGTAATGAGGCCCCAATCAGAGGCACCTTACCAGGTACAGTGGCCTGTATCCTTAAAATAATGTAATGGTTTTCATGATTTGTGCACTTGGCAGGTGGATTTTGAAGAAATGTTTAGGTCAGGATAGACCAAAGAAGACTTGTCCATTGAGCGTGGTAAGGGGACAAAAACAGCCAGAAATGGCCACATGAGAACCCATTATGTACTGTGGAACATGCCAGGTACAGCCCATTGTGCCCATTTTGCTGCCAGTTTGGAAAATTTTGGCTCACCCTTCTACCCCGGCCTCACCCGAATCTTTTGGCAGGTACATTACTTGGTGCAATGGCCTGTGCCTGGCATGTTCCATACAGCAATGGTTTTTAAGCTTTGCAGAATGCGCACGCATGTGGATTTTGCACACAACGGGCATGTGGATTTTGGACAATGGTTAGGTCCAGTAGATCCCAGAAGAGCTTGTCCATTGTGCCTTGTAAGGGGACTATAAAGAGACAGAAAAAGGCGACATGGAAACCACTAAGTACTATGATGCCACTTGTACTTGGTGGAATAGGGCTGGCATCACAACCATTGGCACCTTTCACATAAGGATCCATACCTTGTGGGGCCCTTACAGATCCTTCCTTTCATGGGCAGTACTAGGAAGTAGCTAGATCAACTAACACTTACCTATTAATTAAACAAAGAGTGTGTCACACTGTGGCCTTGCCATTTACATTAAAGAGTATCTTAAGGCAAAAGAAGAATTATGGAAAGTTAAATCTTTCACCATGCAAAAATATAATCTTCAAAACATCCTCTACAAGAAACCAAAATCCTTCAAGATATTAGAATTCTATAACTAATCTCAAGTTTCAACACAAGCCAAATTATCATCTTTCAAAAATCCTTATATAAAAACAGACCTATTATTACCTAGGGGCCAAAATCCCTCAATTAAGCTACTACAATGAATCTAAACACAATATCCTTGCCTTGGTAGGCAAGGCCAACAATAAACAGTCGGTTGCTTAGTTACTGGTTACTGGTCACATCTACTAGTCACAGTGGCTATTAAATTTAAATTTTTGGATAAGTTGGTATAAAACACCTTCAAGCAGGGTTCTGGACATCATTTTTTGGATTTATTTTTTTAAAGAAAATTATCACTTGTGATTCTTTTGTAATTTCATTTCACAATAGAGAAATACCTTTCTATGTTTTCTGTTTTGATTTTGAAGTTATGAATTATAACTTAGACTAACAAAAATCAAGAAAAGATGCTTATGGATTTTGAAAGAATGGTATGTTTGTTTATAATAAACTCAATCATAAGAAACATACATATTGAAGCATTTTGTTTACAGGTCTATAGTTAGAATCAGTATAATAGAAGCAAAAAGATGAAATAATCCCTTTGCCATTTGGTGACCATATGGTGACGAGTGATTTTAGGACAATGTTTTTGACTGAATCTATGGTTTTAATATAGATCTTTGGAAGCCAATTTAAAAGTTTTCTTGTTTAAATCATAGATTGTGGTGTTTAAGCTCCACATGGGTTTCTAACATAAAGACAATTTTTTGCCTCCTTAGTTTTTAGAGTATGCATACCAATTCATGCATTCACTTTAGACCAAACAATGAACCAATGACTATCCAACAAAATCTATGTGAGAGTATCTTCAAGCATAACTATATGGAAAATAGATGCAATGTCAATATGGTTATAGGTTGATATTAGTAAATGTTTTTTACTCCAACTATGATGGCTATTCTAGATCAATTTAATTTCAAACCATTTGTCCTTTTGAACATGTTGTTGCAACTTTTTGCCAATCAATGTTATCCCAACCTAAATGTAGGCAATTTTCCTTTTCATACCATAGTAAACCTTATTGGAATATAGGCACATAGCAATACCATGTTGTAGACTGAAAAATATTCTATACCTGTACACAGAAACTCTCCTCTTGGGCAAATGCCTCTTCCTTTTAATCATGTTCACACAACAAACCCACTCCCAATGAATTCAACTTTAATCAATTGTTGAATGAATTTACATGAAATTAACCTAGTGGTTTCCAATAACTCATTGTCATGAAACCACATGATGTAACTTGACACATAATCATGTGAAAGGTTGTAAATTTTTAAAAATAATTTCCATTGTTATAAATGGGATTTCTTTTATTCTCCTCGAGCCTTTTATCTATTCATGAAGATTTGCAACCTCTTTGATGTATTTTGGAAAAAGGCCCAAAATGAACATGTACAAATGATTAGTGAATTAGTTTGTGACAACTCACTCCAATTCCATTGCATACTTGCTAACAAATCCTCTAGAACATTAGAAATATGTGTCATTTTTTTCTTTGTCGATTTAAGGTGCATGTACCTAATGATGGAAAGAAATTTAACATCTTAATGTTATTAGATTTTGGACTACAAGCGACAAAAACATTTCATGAATAGTGAGTGCACAATAGAACCTACTTTCCATATTCTTAAGCCCATCTCTACCTAAACATAGCCATGGGACAAGACTCATTGCATTTTGACCTTTTAATATAACCATTGTATTGGAATAACCTTAAGGTAGAAACACCATAAATGTTGCAAACAAGTGTTGTGATTCAAACAATGTTTGGTTTTGTTGTGCAATTATTTTTTCATGAAAGACAAGTTGTTTTAGAATTGCATCCAAGTGGAATCACTTTTTTTGGATAAAAAATAATAATAATTATGAATTTTTAAACATTTATAATTGGGTAGCCCAATGTTGTTAATAGGCCACACTATGAAATGTGATTCAAGATTGTTAAATCTTCATATTGAGCCCCTCATATGACCAAGATGAAATCCTAAAACCAAGTCTACATGTGCCAAAACTTGAATTTAAAGCTTCATTAAATAAAAATGAATGATATCAAAATAATAAACGTTCTTTCAATGAATAACACCTAAATGCTATTTGAGGAGGGAAAAACCATAAGTTGGGAGCACACATGCTTGAAATAGCTTTAAATAAGTTTTTAAAAAAATGTTCCACACATGAAATTATTATGTTATGAACACAAAAGCGTGTGAATGACTTAAGATGCAGAAATTATTATTGACACAAAATGAGTGAATGGCTTCAAAATCAAGATGTTTCAAAAAAGTCAATCACCCTTTTTTCACCCCATGGTTTTTTGCATGAATTTATTTTTTGGAACCAAAGTGGCTATCACCCATAGGAAGATAGAAAAAGTGGCAATGGTCCTTAGAAAGATGTAACCAAATTTGGCTATAAACCATACATGAATTTTTAGCCATATTTTTATATTATTTTTGGTTACACACTAAAATCCAACTATAGAAATATAAGAATTATTATCAATATTTTTTCACTTCTAGCAATTGAAAATCTCCAACTTCATTTTCTATTATTAAAATGTTTTTTTACTTTTTGGCAAAATTTTGCCAACAAAGAAAAATGTTCATCCCTAATTGAAATGTTGAGTTTTTTTTTTCCACAAATGGATCTTCCAATATGCAACTAACTTAAGGTATCTTACTTAACTTAGGTCATCAACTCTCTTCATGATAGGAGCTCCTCCCTTGTGCTTAAGTTTTTTTTTTGGCAACATGGTTTTTTTTTTCTAAGCTTTGAAACACTTGTTTAGGGTGGTTGATGTTGATGTTTGGTGGGCAAGGAGACCTAAAAGAGTTTCATGATATGTGGTAGATAACAAGTTGATGTTCGAATGACAAAATGTTAAGGTCACAACAAGTAGAGGTGAGTTGATTGTGAGAAGTGGCCAAGAAAGGATAAGCATTGTGTCTCTTCACTTTTGTTTTCTTTATGTGCCGGTTTCTATATTTGCATTAAACACCATGGTTTTCATAATCAATTGAGTTGCCTCAAGATGCATCTCTCTTATGTTTTGTTTGGTTGTCTCCTTATTTCCTCTCTAGGACAAGTAGTTTATTCCAATTTAACATTGTATTTGTTCTTGCTCCATCCTCTTTGTGCTCTCAAAATAACATGTAGTGGTATGTTTGGGTTGTTGCATTTTGTAGAATGTTGGCTTTCCAAATTGGCTAGTTCAAAAATATGTGAACATGAAGTACATTCCGATGGCCATGTTTTGGACAATATTTTCCTTGTTGATCCTAAGGTGGTTTTCAATCCCTTTCTTGTATTTTTTGTTTGTTTATGTTCCAAAAATAAACTTGTGATTTATGACCTTAAGACCAAAGTTAGCAAAGGTTTATACATGAAAAAATCTTAACCCCAAAACCAAGTCAAGAAAAGGTTTATAGGCAAGCCAAATCCACTTCCATGTTGCTCAAGTTCATAACTATTAAATGAACATGCCAACATATGGATCCTTTTTAGACAAAAGGTTAATTAACATTTTTTTGTAGCATTTATGGTTCAAGATACAACAAGGAGCAATAAAGGAAAGGAAATGTTGCCAAACTAGGAGATTATTTAATGCCAATTCCTTATGTTCACTTATATATGGTACCACATATATGTGAACAACACACTGGTTTTGACCAACAAGTTTGGTGCCTGTTTCAATTAAGGTCTTCAAGTAACTAAACCCTAAACATGCAAACAAAATTTTCCTAGAGGCCTATGGGGACCCTCATTGGGGAGGTACAACCTAAATAAAGAGGAAGCTAGTTTGCTTTCCAGGTGAAAAATGAATTGTTGTTTATTGTCATATATTTGCCAGTTTTGTGAATGATGTGAAATTTCCTTTGTAATGGTGGAATTAAATAGTTCAACACTTTCCTAATGTTTCATATTTTACTTGTCAATTTAAAAATATTCTTGGGTCTCAAATTGAAATTGAAAGAATTTGTAATGTTGTAAGATTATTCATCAATTGCAATGTTGTTAGCTTGGGGTGTAGAACGTGGATCAATTGGTGATGATTTTGAAGAATTAGCCAAGTGGTGCAAGGATTAGTTGCCTTTTTGCTTTGTGGGTGGAGGGGGGAAAATTACTATGGAAAATTTGTGTTAGAACTGTCTCATGGAGGTTTGTGGGTCATCACCTTTTTTTTTTGGGTTGAATTTAGATTGGCAAGAGATTTATTTGTCTAATGGATGCAATGTGAGTTTTCCATTTTTTGTTTTTGGTTTTTCATATTGGCAATTATGGGTTTATTACATAATTAAAACTTACATAGTTTCATGATGAAATTGAGTTGTACATCTTTAATTTTATTACTTAATCTTGTTATAAAAATTTCATAATTACTTTGAATTTTTAACTTAAAATGCAAGACAAATACTACAAATATTATAAATATTTCATAATTATAAATAATTTTAATTTATTAAAAATATAAAGACATTATATTGGTTCAAAAATTGTATTCCAAAATGTTAATGTGTAATATCTTTTATTATGATTATGTGATTATGCTATGAAATTAAATAATGTAATCAACTTAATGTAACTATAATTTCATGTGCAAAATACATAATTTTAAATTGATGCTACAATTTTATAGGTTATTGAAACTACATTTGAAATGTATCAGAATTTTGAAATATGATAATCATACTATTATCATTTTTTTAGTCATTAATTTCAAAATAATTACATGATGATTTCCTAATTTTAAAGCATCACAAAAACTTCAACATTATATAATCACATTTTGTCATAATTTGAATAACCTATTTCAATCACATTAATCATGTTTTACAAATCCCCATAAATGCCACATCTACCACGTGTAAAACATTATATATGGTCAATTTGATTAGATAGCCAATTACTCTTAGTCATAACAAACATACTTAATTTTCATGTTAATCAAAATGGACACAATTAGTCATTTCATACTAATATGTTTGATAATAATCACTTTAATTACGATGGTACTAGTGCAAAACCATATTTTTGTCATAATGTCCAAGTCTTTGGTGGTTTTTCATATTGGTCACAAGGTGTTTCGTGGAGGAACTTGTGGGTCTTTGAGGTATTTGGTGGTCTCATAGACCTATATGTAGGTTTTCCAAGTCCTTGGTGGTTTTTCATATTAATAGTGCAAATCTATCCTTCAAAGGTTTGTGGAGTTTTTGGCTCTTTGGTGGGTTCTTAACTTGGCATCTAATTTGTCTCATGGATTTTTTTTAATCTTCCATTCACAAAAGGTATTGAAAGCATTCTTGAACTATTATGAACTAGTGCCTTTGTGAGGCATAACTACTTTTACCGAATTAGGGCATCAATGGTTTTTGTAGCCTTTCAACTACTTAAATCTGCTACTTGATAGATGGTATGCAAATGTATTATCAAAAAGCCTTGGATGGTCTTGTAATTGATGAAAAAAGGTAACATTGGATTTGAATACAAACACTATGTGTTAAGGTCATTGAAATTGCACTGTCACACTTCATTTAATTTGGCTCCAATTATGTATAGATAATTTTTGTTGGTAATTTGGAGGTTATTTGTTTCACCCACTTAACTATTTTAATATCACTTTGGTGTAGAAAGGATGCCAATAATATAGTTGAAACAAGCCAAGGTTTATAAATCTATATAGATGCCACATTCACATTTACAAATCATGTTTTGTTCATTGATAATAATGATTCACAATTTTTGTGTCCACTAATGATATTATTTTCATTATGACCAAATACATAATTGAGCATATAATTCATGGTTTATAATTTGCAACTTATGTTGCAAATCAAGGGACAATTGCTTTGAAATTTTCTTACATGTCCCAAACTATACCCTAAAACCAAGATTGATTCAAACCCAGCTTTATTACCAAATCATAGAGGTATTTGAAAAAAAATATTGTTTGTACATGTAAACTAATTTATTCATGCTTCATGAGAAACTACTCCAAGGCAAAAACAAATGATGGAATTTATTGTATTTTGTAAACTTAATTAAAATATGTCCCCTTTGTCATCTATAGTTTGTGGTTTATATGGCCAAATGCCTCAATGAAATTTTGATTTGTTTCATACAAATGTCATTTCTTTGATCTTGATTATTGAGGTACCATAAATTACAAATTCTTAATAAAGATTTTCTGACATGTTAGGTGTCCATAGATAGAATTTTTTCCATACCAAATCCATGTTTTTATTACTTCACCACTCGGTTTTATTTTGGTGAAATAGGTGGACTTGTTACCTATTTCCCTTCATGCCCAATGTTGTCATGGAAAATGTAATGATATGTAAAATAATCGAACCTTCACATGTGATATTTTAAAAACTTTGCATGTGGATTCATTTAACATGTGAAATGTCAACTATGCATTTGTGAATTGGTTTATTATCAAAGTTGCTGTAATTATAAAGTTAATGCATATAGAGTAAATTGTGGTTTAAAATTACTCCCAAAATGTCAAAAAATCAAAGAGCAAACCATTTTGGTCAATTTTTCAATGCAAGACAAACACAAATGCACATGAAATATCAAGGTCTAATAAATTGTGTACTTGTTCACAAAAATTTGATTTTGATGAAAACACGTGGTTTTTAAAAATATTACATGTTTTGACAACCATGATTGTCTTGAAGTAAATCCTTGACCCCCCTACTCAGAAGTTACGAAAACCCTTGTGGCAACGTTGGTTCAAAATTTTTCACCTTGGACATATATTGATTGCAATGTTTTGTTTGTCTACCTTTTGTCAAATTCACTTATAGTTTCATCTAATATGTGTGTTCTTTGTCTATAGGGCTTGTTTATTCTCTAAATTTATATTTTTTCCCCTACTAAAGACATTTTTGCCTATTGGCCACATTGTAAATTCATAAGGGCTTCACAATGAACTTGGAAAAAACAAACTTGAATTGACAAGTGATTTTTCCAATGTAATGATTATGGATCTATTGCAACACTTGTAGTGCCCCCAACATTCAAAAATTTATATACATTGGTGAATAGTTGTAGCATTTTTATTAGCTTGGATAGAATTATTTATGAATTATTGAAATATCCATTCACTTGTTATTCAACACCAAAACAATGGTTTGATTTCAATTTCATGCTAAGTCATTAAATATTGTTGATTCATCTGTTGATCATGTTGAATTCATCATGGAAATGGAACCATGAGTAAGATGTTACCCTGTAAGAATTATAACATTGACAATTCATGCAACAAAACAACAAATTGCGAATTGATTAATTGGCCTTGAATGATAACCCTATCAATATGGAAAACATCATTTTGCCAAGTACTTCCCTTTGTTCTCAAGCATCATCAGACACTAAATTTAAATGATATCAAATTATTTTTTAGCTTATGCATTGTGATTTTCATTTGGTTCAATTCAATTGACATTATTAATTTTGCATTATGGTTCAAAATGTATTTAGCAATAGTTAAGCCTTTAGGAAATCATATGGAGTTTGTCAAGTCTAAATTTTTTGGATTGGTTGAATTGTGGACAAAATAAATGGGATAATTGATGATTGGTTCCCTTCCAATTTTTTATAGTTTATTTCTTCATTTTTTGAACCTTAATTTCTCACTATGATCTTGGTCCGTTGAAAGCACAATGATGATTTTACTTTTTTAAATGGTGGGGTGGCAAGTTTTTTCATTTGAAGTGGTGACAAACATGGATATTTGCATGCAACGAATGCTAATAGTGACTTGCAATAAAGACAAGGTGGTACGGGTTTGGAGTTATGCTCAACTCATTTGCAAAGTAGTGTGTAGGTATTCATGTATAACTTCAAAATAAATTCTTGAAATTTTGTTCCCTTTGACTTCAATATATATATTTGAAAATGGTTACATACTATTATATAATAAGTTATTATTCAAAGCATAATGTATGTGGATTAATAGAAACCCAATCCAAGCTTTCAAACATGTATCTTGGTACCTTGTATCTTATGTGTAATATCAAAGTTAGGGATTAGAGTTTTTGACATGCACGATGACTATTATGTTCAAGCTCTTGGAATATTAATAAATAAAGTATAGTTCTCATTTGAAATATATATAACTTTCTATCACATCTCAATCTAGAACACGAGTAAAGTCAATCACAAAAAGAAGCCTTGCGCTTGAACTTGAATCACATTGTCAAATTCCAAATTATCTCATTGCCATAAAAATGAACTTAGTTTACTTGGTGGCAATACAACATGATATTCAATCCAACACTTGTGCACATAAATGATTTTTACAAATTCAACATGAAAATGTACCACATTTGGCATTTGTAATTGAAGATTTCACACATGATTTGAATTCTTTTTTTCTTCTATTTTAAACTTTTCATGACTTCACCCATTTGCTTTTATATTCTATAGCTATATTTCCTTGTACAATACTTTGTTGCAAAGTTGGTCAGTAACACTACCCAATTAATTGATCAAAAATTGGTCACATGCATCAATGATTGTCCAATGATGCATAGGTGTTAGGTTCCATGTTTCAAAATGAAGGTTAATGTAAACATCGCATAGTCATTACCATATATACAAGCAATTTGAAAATTTGAGAACAATTATATGGCTAACTTATGCAATGTAGCCTACTTGCAAATGGTGTAGCCACATTAAATGTTTTGTTCATAGGGGCTATGCATTTGTTGTAATTGAGATCAAATTTTTCTTACTTTATGTTTTGCATGCAATTTTAGTATGGAAGAGGAGCCACTAGCAGTTGCAATGTTTAGCTATCAAATATTGGTGGCATTTAGGACATCGATAAAAGTATATCGACTTATTGATGACAGGTACTCATCCTATTCTTATGAAATATTGAAATTTTACTTTTCAATAACAAGATTATGTTGCCTATTTACATGTGTGAAATGTCCATTAAAAAACCCAAAATCATGCACACATTTCCAAACGTAAAGGACACATATGCAAAACCATCCATCTTTTCACCAATAGGAGACTAGAAAGCATGCAAGTTTTGCAAATGTGCATGTTAGTAGACCAAGAACCTTACCTTCTATTGGGCATTTCCTTGCACTTGGCATTGTAAAATTTCACATAATTGAAGGAATATTTTTGCACACAAACAAACTTACCATTTCTTGTGTATGGAATTTGGATCCATATGGACGGAACAAACTTACCTCCATATGGAACTAGATCATTTTAACTATCACATGCATCTCAAGACCAACAAAGAAGTCACTTTCCTTGGTAATTGAAGTTGTAAAACTACTACTTATCAACTATTAATGATATGGTCAAACATAATTTTTTGTTCAAGACCATTTCAACATCTTGATTTCAAAAATATATTTTCATCGAGCTCCATTTTTTTGGAAGAAGGGAAAATACACATAGGTACAATCACTATTTTTTTGGAAAATTTTTGTTGTTTTTTCAACAAAAAATTGGGACTTTTTATAATCTCCCCTCCACAAAGGCCCAAGAGTAAATTCGACTAATTCTTTTAATTTATAGGAAAGATTTACCAATTTCTTGATATAAAAAATTGGAGGAAAAAACCTTGGGTACAATGTACAAAATGGAAAATTACACAAATTTTTTGAACTCAAATTTTATAACAAACTCAAAATAATGTCTCAAAATACTTTTGCTAAAAGATCTAGATATGAGTATAGTGTGTTTCAAGATCATTTGTAATATTACCATATGGATAATAACACTACAAAGCAACATATGTGGTACTAAAGAGACTTGTTATGCATGTCAAACATTTAAAAAATAAATTGGGATGCACACCAATATTTCTAACTTTACCCATGAACAATACTCCTTTCTAGGAGGCAAAAACATCATAATGAAAATGAAAGAATACTTGGCTTTCATTTATAGTCTTCGATGGTTAAATAATTTTAAACCTCGCATGTCAAATTGACAAAGATTATTTTCACAATTTGAACAAATATCCAACAAACTTCATAAGTTTTGAGTATGAAAGGGTTTGTAGTCCAAAGATAAAACTTCAAAATACGGTGCTTGGGATCATGACATTGCCTTCAAACAATGGTGAAATGATAAATCCAAACACAAGAAACTTAATTATTGTATTAAATTCAAAACACCTTGAGCATTAGCATCAAGTGGGATTGGCATGGTTTCATAAGACATATTCCAATTAATTATGCCCTAACCATGAAAAAGACCATCTAATCATGACCTTATACTATTCAATTGAATATAATTATCCCCTTTCCCCCCATTTTCACCACCCACATTTCCAAGTCATATGTGGGTCACCAAAAATTAGTCATAAGGTTTACAAATAGAATGTGAACCCAACGTTCGCACTAGTTGTGGATGTAAGCCAATTAATATTTGCAATTTTTCATAGAAAAAAGGTTTGATGACTTAAGAGTTGCCACATAAATGCTAAGGTTCCAATTTATTTCAAATTAGTGCCCAAAGGTGGTTAACTTGACATTTTTGCCATAGAAGGTTTAGGTTTGTACAAAAAATCTAAGGAACAAAAATATTTCATGGCATTTTATTGCAACTTGGTCAATTATCCATACTCGTCCCAAAATAGTTGCTAAGGGGAGGATTATAGTCAAATAAGCTTCCATTAATGAAGCCAATCCAATGTAAATGGGGGAGGGCATCCAAATTTCAAAGTTTCACTATGATGAACCAAACATTTTAGCCCTTGCAAACAACTCTTGAGAAATTGATAATGCATTTCACTAATTATTTGATGGATGCCAAAGTAAAAGTAATAAATAAAGAATTAAGGGTATACCTATTCGAGTGATTAAGTGTATCTACATACATTTCATGAAGGTGAAATAATTTTTTTGGTGAAGGACTATTTGCAAATGAAAACAAGATTGGTTGCATATATAGTTTAAATTGTTAACAAAAGTTGTTGCAATACATTTCTAATCAACCCTTGACTACAAATGTGATTTTAAAAAAAAAATGGGAACAAGATGAACAACAAAAGATTGTACTTCAACAAGGATTGTGGTTCCAATTGTGAAATACAATAATTTGTATTAATTTGAATGTAAAGTTTTGCATGATTTGCATTAAGGAATAATTGTCTTGGGCTTACATGTGAATTTTTTTCACAATCTACTTAATAAAACAAGGCCTCCACATTTAGGGAATTATCTAGGAGGAAAAGGGTGTTTAATTGGTATGGTGAAACCAAAAACTCTCATGTTGTTACAATTTTCATTACAAGAAAAAATTTAACAATTTTGATAACATAATTGGAAAAAACTTTAGTCATAAAAATGTGTAAGTAAAAATGGTTCACATTTTAACCTATCATTATGTTATGTTACAAAATTGGTGCAATAGTCCTTTGGAGTACATTTGTAACATGCAGTTGCTTGTCACAAAACAATTATTTTAACAAAAGGATTAGTAAGTACTTGTTTTAGTTTGAATTTTTCAATGAAAATTTGCATATCAATGTATATATGTGCAAAAAACAATCTTCCATCAAAGTTCATTCAATTTGATTTAAAATCATGAAGTTTAGATTTAAATTATATTTAAAACATTGATGGTACACTATGCTATAATAATGGTGATGATTAGAATGTTTATAGGTTGAAAAATGTTCTATGATTAAAATTCTACATGCCTTAGGTGTTTATTAATTTATTCAAATTTTTTTATTATTTAAAAAAATTTATATTGTTGTCAAATAAGGCGTTTTAAACGAGTTTTATAGTATGATTAGTGTACATATACTCAAAGAAGAAAAGAAAAGAAATAATAAAATTTATGATTTAAAAAATTTTTACTTTATTTTTAAGGCCCAAGCCAACTAATAGAATATATAAAGTAAATGAATTTGAAGTTGTGACATTTTTAGTAGTTTATGTACATCAAATTTTCATTCCATTTGTGTCCATTGTAGCATGCAAACATAAAAAATATGTGCTTAAATTGTTTATTCATGAAGCTTTATGTTCCAAAAAATCCTTTATTGGGTTTAATGGTTTGATTTAGTGTTGTGTGATAATTGATTTCAAAGCAATTTGACAAGATGAGGTCATGATTCATTTCATATTATTGATGAATTCAAATATAGTGATTGATGTATTTTTAAGATAATGGTTGCATTGTCTTCTAAACTTACAACAACAAAGTTAACAATTTTTTTGGCATACCATGAAATTTCATGATCAATCTTTAGAAATAATCACATGACAAACATGGAATATGGAATCCAAATTTGATGTAGGATGGTGGTCATACATAACATTAACATGAAAGGGGTGCAACAAATGAAGTGGAGTTCAAGTGGTCACATGGTGGCTATTGCTGTGGGTAGAGATATAGCATTGTTGTCAACTTCAAATTGGAAACTCATCACCACATTAAAGGTCAACCAATTTTTTTATTGTGGATCAAAACATGTTTTTTTTCAATGGAAGGTTTGAATATTAATTTATGAAGACTATGACATGTTCACGTGTATTTTAATCTATATGAAAAGGGCCCTTTGTTGTATTATGATATTTCAAAAGTATATTCAATGGTGGTAAAATTAAAACTAGTATTGAAGGCCCCCATGAAAGGCTCTTACCTTGAAAAGGATGACAAGACACAAAACAGAACTTGGCATTTGCCATTAATTTGTTGTATGGAGGTTACATGTATAAGAAGTTCTATTGTCATGCAACCCTCATCACTTCATTTTTACAACATTTGGAAAATGTGGGAATCTCCCAAACATATTGCACCATACACTAATAAGAGATAATTGTGACCTAAAAATGTGAAAGGGAAATAAATTTGAGAGAACCTATCAAGCTCAATTTATAACTAATATTGAAATTTCTATATAACACATATTTGGGATCTAATTGGACTTGAATATTTATGCAACTTCTTCTTATTAATCAAATGTTGGTACAATGTTGCATAAACTTATATCACACAAAATTTGTTTCTAGCCTTGTCATTCCTATGAGATATTGGTTGAATTAGAAAATTAATGTTAATGTCAATCAAATAAATTAGCATTAGTACTTGTTATTTTGGTATGAAGACTTTAAATGAATGGCTTTTTGTGGTATATTATTTAACATCATTATTTGTATTAGATTGATGATCTTATAACATGTGCACTAATATACATTCAATCTATCCATGTCCACATTTGGATTAAATAATGAGTTCAATACATATATATTAACATTTTGATGTTACACTAATAAAAAAATGGGGTGTAGTTCATTAGCTTAAATCATGATGAAGCCTTAAAATTGAAATAAGTTCACCTACCCTAATCATTTCACCTTGACTAAAGTTGTGTCATTATGGGATCATTGTTCCCAATAATGATTTGAAGGTTTCATGTTTTTTTCTTTTAAAATATTTCATTCAAACTTAATTTAGAAATTCGTTGATCATTATCTACTATAACATTTTCAATTCCAAACCTCAAATGCATATTTTAAAATGTATTGGCAAGTGCCATCCAATGCATTGTTTCTATATGAACATGGATGCTCATCAACCTTTCATAGAATGTATGACTTTCATATGTGACATATTATTTCCTCAAATTAAACCAAACACAAATACCCTAGCAAGTTATAGCTCCTTGTATTGATGGAAATCAAATTTTATGTTATATATAAATCACATAATACTATATCATTTATGGAGATTAAATGTGTTTTAAAATTAAAATGTATATGATACTAATTCACAAAAGGCAACATTTAGGAATATAAGTATGCAAATGACCATCAATGAACCACATACAAATAAAACAATTATCTATGTCGACATCAAATGTGACAAATAGGCCAAAATATGAACTTGGGATCCAAACTTTGATGTAATTTTTTTTTACATTTAACATGTTAAACAATCCTTTAGATGCACACAAGAAGGGTCCAATTTGGAGATTACGACATCTCCCACCCCGGATGCCCCTTTCATGTGCTTAAAAACATGTTTTGGTTGTAGAACAATGAAAACTTGCCAATTTGGTTCAAAAAAATGGTTTGGGTACAACAAATTTACATAAGATGTGATGATTAACAAAAGCCATTACGTAGCTAAATCATATTGTGAATTGGTTAGATTTTTCATGACATAGGGTCCCATTGCTATTGATTGATCCATTTACTTTACTATTAATGGTCTCTCAATTTTAGAATAACAATTTCAAGTTTATGGGTGGGGCTTAGGATATGTAAATAAATGGATGTGAAAAATACTAATGCATGCTTAAATACCCAATATGAATGGGGATGCTCTAAGAACATCTCCAAAAACATATGTATCGTTAAATTGGAGTAGGGATAACAATATAATAATGTGAAAATTGAATGTGGCACTAAACATTGCGTTCATCCATAAGGGTAGTATGAACAAGCAACTATTTTTAATTGGTTGGACATTGATTCACCTAGGTGTTGACATTTAAATGACATCACAATAAAAAAATTGTTCAATTTTCATGTTAATTTTCATGTTTATGGGTGGAGTGGGGGAACATTTATTTCTATGCTGGATATTGATACCAACCCAATTGACGGGCACCACTATAAATGTTCTAATAGTATCGTTTGATGACAATAAAATTGCATAAGGGGAAAGGTTTGTAACTTTGTACAAAATTGACACTAAACCAACTTGAAATAATAGAATAAAATAGGCATCGAACTTAATGTGAATGTGATTTTCTTGTGTCTTGTGTCAACTTTGAAACATATATTTTAATTCAAATGTTATTATTAATATTTGAAGATTCTATAATTTTAAAAACTATTTTGCTTGTCAAATCTAACTTTTTGGTTTGGCTTTGCTTCCCATGTGATATATTTTCAGTATTTTTCTTTATTTTTTGTAAGTTTACTTTCAAATCTACCATGATCAATGTAGAATCAAGGTTTAGTGTTTACTTGTCCTTTGGTTTGGTTTATGACCCAAATTGGTGGTTTATCAATGGTGAATAGGTTCAAGAAATATTCCATCAATCTTGCAAATTTGTCATGCTAAGACTTGAATGTCTTTTGAAGTTGGAGTTTTAAAGAAATCAACACCATATAACTACTACCAAATAACACGAGAAATTTCAATTTGTTTTTGCCATCATGTGTAAATCGTAAGTTTGCCACTATTATCAATATTTATCCAATTAAGTTCCTAAATTGGCAATGTGGAGGTATTCAAACAAGTTATACATGTAGATCAAATTGTTAAACATCTTTGACATAAATTAAGAGCATTTCCACCCATAGCATTGAAATGACCTCTACACTATATTTTGGACATGAAATATAATAGTTAAATGGTGTGAAACTTGGTTTGGGCCATAAATATGCCTAACATACATTTTTTTCAAGAGGGGTTTTTTTTTTCAATTGACGGCCCACAAAGTGCTTTAACATTTAAATAATCTCAGGTTATGCTATCCATTTTTCCATGTTTACAGGTGGGAATGCAAGAATAATTAACATTTCATGTTGGATGGGGTAAACACCAATAGAGGCCCAAGCAAGGGGTGTAGCTAATGATGTTATATATGCACAAGTCTTGAATGTAATTTTCACTCTTAATGAATTTGAATAGGAATTGTAATGATCATGATATCTTAAGGTCATCTTCGATGTTATGCACCTAGTTGCTCCACCCTACACCAATAAAAAAGGAATAGGTGAAAATGTTGTCCATTGCCCTTTAAATTGTTTGAACACCTAACAACACAAGAGTGTGCTATCAATATCAATTCATTCATAGTGACTAGAACACCAAGGAATCTTCACAAAAAAAAGGTCTATAGGTGACAATAATGACATCAACCATTCAATCATTATTTACTATATAATAGTTTTATGGTGAACCACACCAAAATTAACCCTTATTTATTATACATGCAATTATCTACAATGTTTATTTGACCAACATCATATATTATGAGTCATACTCATGATTGGCCCCTACATAGGATATAATGCTATGAGTAATAACTAGTTGTTTTGTGACTCACTTGAAATTTTCACAAATTAGACTTTTGCAAGGAGCAATGGCCCCTTTGATTTATCAAAAATAAAACCTTGTTGGCAACATTATTCTTCTTTCTATGTAAGAGCATCTCCACCAACACATTACACAACATATTTTGGATGAAAATTGACCAAAATTTGTCATCTAAATTCATTAGAATGACTATGGTTCAATGTTTGTTCAATTTGCTATGGTTGGCAAATGTTGTGTAACACAATCTAACACATGATCTTGATTGGCTAGATTTAATATTGATTTTTCCAAGTGGTTTTTTATTAGTAAGTTAATTGTCCCAAGTTCATGTTTATGAACGGGGCTTGGAATCAACAAATAAATCTTGGATGGGATACTATTAATGCAAAGCCAAATGTTGAGCTTACATGGAGCTACTCCAACTATCCATTCCATTACATCAAAAAGTGAATTCCCATGTTGGGATTCACAAAGGTGAGCTCAGCACCCATGTGAGAGAGCACATGGCATCTCCTATTGTGATTGTTTGGTATGTATACCCACTTGTAGAAAATATCTCTAATATTGAGGTACTTTCAAAAAATGTAAAGTACATCCCAAATGAACATATAATTAAGACCTTAACAACTACTTTTAGTGTTTAAGACTCTTAGGAGTTTGAAGATTTTATGATTAGAGGAGTTTTGTCATGACTTACCTTGTTCAAAATCCTCTTCGTGACTCCAAACCCCGTGTATCTTATCTATGTGTTAGGAATAACTTCACCTCATCATTATTCTCTCCAATAGTTTGTTTTCCTTTAATTCCCAACTCCCACCCCATGCCTAAGTAATGAGCCCAAGTCTTTAGTTGTAATAATATTCATTAATTGATCCTTCAAATGTCAAAACATTATGCAAGATTCAAATCCCAACAACACAACATTTTCAAAATGTTGGTTAAGGGTGTAAGTAAAGTGGTAAGGTGTTTAAGGTGGTACATTGATCTTTTTTAAACCACTTACCCCACAAAAAAATGCAATAGACATAATAATTTGTTGCTCCTAATCCAAGATTGCACCAATTTTTTTGTCATGACATATGAAACCTACCTTCACCAAACAAGTATACTTTCCAAACAACAAACTCCCATTTTTTCAATTTCCATAGAAGGGAGGTGCACCCAAAAAAGTTGAGATGCAACACTTGCCCAACCTCCCCATGAAATATTTGACCCCCAAATACCCACATGGTCTTTTAGTGAATGCTTGACCCTTGCTATGGCTAGGTGTAATATGTATATTGTAATTTAGCCTAGTGATGACTTTAACCCACAATCACTTGGGTTGTTGTTTTGATGTTTGTTCCTCCAACATTTGAAATAGATTATACAAAGTTTTCAACATGTTCATGTGTGGACTCAATGTAGATGATTAAACAATTTGATGTAATTTATGTCATGTCAAAAGAAACTATAGGAATTAGTCATTGAATATGGCAACTTTTTGGATGCTAATTATTGCCTAAACATCTTTGAACCTAAAAGCTAATCAAAGGGATACATTCTAATGATAACTTTGGGATGATTTAATAATCCATGCATATTCATAAGGACCATTAGCTTTAAAGTGGAGAAAAAAGGATTGGAAGCCCTTTATGAGAAAATGATTGGATTTGTATTTTTGATTCCTTATGTCAACATTCATCTTTTTAGGATTGGTATGCAAGTGGCACTATCTTGAAGCACCTCAATTTGATGAGGAATATTTTTTGGGTAACAATAAATAAACAAGCCTATCAACTATTGTGCATGACTTGCAAACCGATGTTCATATGAATTGTGGACATTCACATAGGTATGTTTGCCTTCAAACCATGTGTTGGGCATGCATTTTTTCTAGTTTTTGCATCATGTGTTATCCATCACGCCTTAGTGTGCATTACTTGTCCTACTTTTTGGCCCAAGTATAAGATGGATTATCACCCAATATATGTTAGTGATAATGATGATATCACATAAGCTACCTTGCTTGTTGCTTGTGATATTTGTAATAACCTTTTTGTGTCCATAAATATGAATGTTTGATATTCATATAAGTAAAGTCAAACTCACATTGATTCAAATTCCTTTTAGTTGGTCATCATATAATCAATAAACATTTCCAACTTTCAAACAAATTTCCATCAAATGTATACAATATCCACAACTAATAATTAGTAGACTTTGCCAAAATAAATTTATGAAGAATGGTCTAGCAACCCAATTTTAAAATTCCAAAATTTTGACAATAATAAATACATTAACTATCTTATTTATTAATCATGTTAACGAAGCATATCAATTTTCTGGATTGCTACTTATATGGGGAACGTCTTGAATTCATTCCCCAAAATTTCAACAATATAAGGTTAGGATTTTTATTTTATTTTTCCAATTAGCATTCTTGAGAATTAATTAATGTTGTACATTAGTCATGGATATGGCAATGGTTGGATGTGGTAATCAACTTGGCTACTTCAACAAATATGAAATAGTTTAAGGTTTTTATGTCCTAGCAACACATAATCTTTTGTTTAAATGCTCATCTTTTTCAATGTAAAAATTAGTTTCACTTGCCTTATTTTCATTGTTAAAACAATTTATAGATTAAAATAACCTCAATTTCTATGTTTCTCAAATTAAATTGCTTGAAACAATTCCTTTGAATGATTTCTTATATTGGGAAAATCTAAGTTTGATATTAGTAAATATTATCATAATTGAGGTCCTTTTCCTGCATTATGATTTTTTTTGAAATTGCATATGTTGTAACAAAAGGCTTTTGTTTTGGAATAGGTATGTAATAAATAACTTTACATATTTTGTTAGGTGTTTGGGATTGTGCACTCCCCTTTGATGAGCCAATTGTTCAAGGAGTATCAACTAATGTTAGGTAGGTAATTTAATTTAATAAAACTAGTCAAGTTTGTAAATCTATTTTTTTTGAAGGATTTTTTACCAATTGAGTTTTGGTAGGTTGTTTTGTTTTTAAATTAAATATCGAACTAGTACATGAATACCTAAACTATAAGTGTTACACTTGTTATTACCAATAGTTGTGATTTTTAAAGCTCGATACTAGCCAATACCAACATTGGTTTGGTGTTTAGGGTATTCATGCATGCTATGATCTACACAAGTTTTAAGTTGTCAAAATTTGATGCATGATGGTAATTTAGAAAATATTTTGTGATGAAAATTTGTAATTAATGGTGGTTTACTTCCTAATCTACCATTATGTTGGGAAATTGGTGCACATATGAACAATTCAATTATTAATTGGAATAAATTTCTTATTTGCAACAATGTTAGTGTAACATTACAATTGTGAAAAATAGTTGTTTTAAATACTAGTATTTATAGGAATATGTTCACGAAATTTTGTACATAAAAGTTAAGCACAAGAAATAATTGTCTTCACCAAAACTTTCAATTTGTTTTAAAGTTATGGAGTTCGTATTAGATGAAATTAAAATATATTTTAGCACAATATGTTATGATAATAATGATGATTATGATATTTATAGCTTGTAAAACGTTCTTTTATTAAATACATAATTAGGCGAAATGTTATTTGTGTCATTATATAACAATCAAATGAAGTTTTTAAATAATAAAAAGATAAATTAATATTAAATAAAAGTTTTGAAACATCTTTTATATAATTATCAGTGTACATTTATGCAAAAGAGAATTTATGAATCAATTTCATATTTGTGATTTATAAAACATTTTGTTTTAGAGGTCCAAATCAATTATATGTGATTTGTAAAAGAAATCTTCAAAGTGAATGAATTCGTCACAAATTTTTAAAAAACTCACCATGCTCCCACACTTCATGTGCCCTTGAATACTTGGAAGCTATAAACAAACATGGAACATTACTTTATGAAACCTCATGCATCCCATAATGAGAAGGGTGGATACTAGTTTCCATGTGTATAATTACAAAGTCATGTGTATTGAATCAAAGGTATCGTTGAACCACCATAGGGGTAGTAATTGTATCATATGAATATTACAAGGTTATGTTAGTGTTGTCAAATTTTTTATACCCAAGACTAACATTGGTCTTTATATCAAACTTCCATCAATATATTTGCCCAACACTGGTATCAACCCATTTCATTATTTTTATAATGATGAATCACCTAATGTTTTTGGATTCAAAGGGCATTTGATGAATCAACATGTCCTCCCACCTTGTTTTATTCAAGAATAAAAATGAATTGTTTTGGACCAAGTGAAACCTATGTTAAATTATGTATCTTTATATACATCCAACATGCTTTAATGAAAGCCCCAACAACTTTCTTTAAATTAACATTAAACCTATGACCATATCATGAGTTCCAAGACCTTGCACCTCACTTTCTTGCCATATCCTTTAAGGTTTCAAACTATCATGGATAGTCATTAATATGTATCCATAATATGGTATGTTTATTTCAATAGGTTTAGATGCAACATTTCAAGTCTAGGTGTGGGTTGAGTTCACCATGCATAGGTCTTTCACAATGTAAATTCACAATGGACTATGTTTCCAAAAGTTTATAATCAAATTCTTCAAGTCTTGACTAATTTAAAACATGGTTTATGAACGAACATCTTTTTTTCACAAAATTTACCATTTTGGTGAAGGAAAAACTATTTTTAGTTTATAAATAGTAGCCTTTCTTACTAGCACAATTTGGCTATTTTTTTAATATTAAAAATGAAATGATCTCAAAGGGCTTCAATTGCCAAACACAAGAAGAAAAATAAAGATAAAATTGTTAAATTTTATATTTGGTTTTTAGTGTGTAGCCATAAATATAAAAAATTTATTACAAATTTTTATTTCATGTTTGGTTTATAGCCAAATTTGGCTAAATCTTCCTAGGGATGATCACAAAATTTTCTACATCTTCCTATAAGAATGTTCATTTCAAAAAATGTTTATTAAAAACATAAATTGCTTATTAGGGGAACAAATATATAGGTGTGTTGATGTGGCCATTGTTTCATGATTAAGTGACCTTATAGCAAAGATATTTACATTCTCTACATGCATTGTGCTTTACGTGTTCTTCAAGGAATCATAAGTGGATCAAGTTGAACCAACATAATGGGCTTGTGCTCATGTAATATCAACTCGAAAAAATGTGTTGATTAATTCTATCATGTATTTCAAGTTATGATAAATGCACATGTGATTGAGCTATTTGATCTAAGCTCTAATCATAATGATGCATCCTTTTTTAACCAAATAATGTAGATAATGATCCCATTTGGGTGTGGGAAATCACAATGTTGTAACTTGTAACATAGTCCCTAATTCACTTTACATGTTAAAGTCATATTGAGTTCCAAATGGTGTAACATTTGGCTTGGGACAATTTTTCAATTGATATTATGCATTAATTTTATAGAACATTCATAAAAACATTATTGGTATATTGTACTAAGATGCAACACATGAGTAAATTCTACCCCAAAAGTCCTTACAAGGTTTTTCTCACATAGGATTACTCCCTCCTTTCGAAGGTGTTTGCACTTTAAAACCAAAGGTAAGAGGCTAAATTGTTTCTTGTTCTTCACTTAAAGTGCAAACCTTGGGTTTTTGTGGTTATTTTAAAGGACCAATTTATTAGGTCTAAAACCCACTACAATTTTTAGTGAGCTACTACTAGCATGTAATTCCATCAAGACTTTGTGATAAATCGAATCCACCCTTTCCAAGGTGGCTTTATGAGTTCTTACCAATGGTTTTTTGGGTTCAAATTGGCAAAATTTAAGTGTTTTTATACTTTTTTAGTTATCCTAAAATTTATTATGTAGCTAGTCGGAAATATAAAAAGATATAACTTTTTTTTTTACTTCAAATTTTTCTTTCACCAAATCTTGTTAATTAATTTTATGGATGATTATCACTATCACAAAATGGAAAAAAAAACATTGGTTCTTACCACTTGCACCATTGCCTTTTTGTAAATTCCTTATTAATATCCTTGCTTTAAACCATAAAGGGTCAACATTTAGAACAATTTCAATCAAGAATTGAATATTAAAGATATCTTTAAAGTGAAGGAAACATAGTAATAGAACCTTGAGTTTGGTCATTAAAGGTGTGGGATTAGAAAAAAATAGTGAAAAAATAAATTATGTTTAAATGGGGGGTGAAGACAAGGTGTAATTTGAATTGCATTATGTATATTTCTTTTTTTTCCTAAGCATTTTCACTACAATTATGCTCACAACTACCATTATTGTTTTAAAGCTTGTACATTAAATATTGTGGTTTTAAATTTCACCTCGATTCAATAAAATTTTCACTTTGCAAATAACAAAGTTTGAGATTGAAATAGGGGGTAGGGGTGAAAGGAGGACCTAAAGGCAAGATCACTTTACAAATTTCTTTATGGTGTTCATTATTATCCATACAACATTTAATTTTAATTAATTCAAAAGTCATATTGAGATGTCTTACAATGGATTGCAGGGTCATTTGGGAATTGTCATTTCGATTGCATGGTCCCCCAATTCCATCTTCCTTTCATCAATTGGCATAGATGGGGCAATATATAGTTGGTTTATGGATGGCTTCCATCGTTATGCGGAATGTGTGACAAAAGGTTCTATGTATTCTTGCCTCCAATATGATCAACATAGAAAAGTCATATATGCATGTGGGCCAAATATTCCAATAAGAGCTATTGATACTGACAAAAAAATTGCCATTCAACAATCTTTTGACCATAGAGTTGATGGAAGTTTAGTCGAGAAGTATTATGAAGGTGATAAGCGTAGTGAAGCTTGTTGGGAGCACCATGTTTTTAGGTGTGCACACTTATTGATGATATAAAGCCTATATTTTCTCTTGGTATTCAAATCCTATGTTCTTTTTTCAATTTTGTGCTTTTGAAAGTTTAGCAAATGTTTCCAAGATTTTAGCAATTATTTTCGAAAATACATTTTAAAAACAGAATCAACAATTTTCCTTTTCTATTTTCACCATAGCACAAAAATTCACCCAAAAAATATGTGTGTGACCATGCAAAACTAATTACCTCATCAAATTGCATATGTCCTTAACAAAGTGTTCACACCATGAATTTTGAAATTATTTAATACACAAAGCCCATTGCATCAACACCTAAAAAACCAAACACAATTTTCATTTTAGCCAAACCTTAAGTCAAAGAACTTTGTTGATTTTCCAAAGAGCATCCATGTACACTAATTGTTGTCCAATAAATGACAAGGTTTATATATTTCATGATTATTTTCAAAACAACAAAAGGCAAAACCATATGAATCTAGATGACCATGTTGCCATTATTGTGTTCTATTCACATCAGAGATTCAATGTCCATTTTTTTCTTCATGTATTGGCCTTGCACTAAAATATAACTAGCTTGCAAATAGTGTCAATTGACATATTTAATGCATGTGCAAAGGTATACATGTTTTTGCTTAGGAACCAACAACCCCAACAACTATGGAATTTAACTTAAAGTATTATTACCACCACTTGCTTATTTCCCCCCAAAACCTATACCTTTTAAATATTTTGATTCACCTATTGTATCAATTGCGCAAACTTCAAAATTTTACTTATAATTGTAAATTTGTTACATCACATTATAGACTTTTTGTAAATTTGAAAAAACAAAATCCTTGAAGTGATTGAATGCTTGTAATTTGGGCAGGGCTTGTTTTTCACCATATGATTTGAAACCAATAGGAGTGACAAGAATCGCAGGTATATATGGGAAGGAGTTATTAATCACAACAACAAAATTTGGCAAAATGCTTTTGTATGCATTACCACTTGGTGAAGATGATGTCTTTCCCTTATGGGAAAAGTGCATCAATTTAGGTACATCATTTGTAAAAATAATGAGTGAATGGATCCATTTAGGGAAAATTTTTAAGTCTAATAAAAAGTACATGTTGGTGTCCTTAAAAATTTAGCCTTAAAAATTGCAAGAAAATGAAACCTTGTTAACCAATGTGGAAATACTAAATACTACAATATTTGTGTGTAAAAATCATTGTGATTTACACAAGGATTTCAGGTTTTCTTTATATGAAATATCATAATTTTTTATCAATAAAGTCAAAAATGACTCGTTAGCCTTAAGTCACTATAATATGATCACCAATGATGATACCATGTGGTCAAGTGTTGCATTCATCTATTTAAACTTACTTTTAAATAGACCTTTAAAACTACTATAGACCTATGATGTCCATGTTGGTTGTTATTCCCTATGTATTGAAAAGCCCATAAGTTACCACACAATGGAAGATCAATTATTTAATTAATACCCTTTTTTTATAACTAGAAGTTGTCTTTAAGCATTACGAATTGACTCTATGAGAATTTCCAACTTGTGGCCATGAAATTTTACTTACATAATTAATTCAATGTATTCCCAACATGGCATTTATATTATACAATGTTTGGCAATTTCATACAATTTTCAATCCACTTCTAAACCACTTTTCCACCTCCTTTATGGTAATAGGGATTGCAAACTTGCAAGTGTGGAATCAAGATAGATGTTAATTATTATTCAAACAAACCAATGTGTATTATCCAACATTAGGGCAACAATTGTCAATTATATATATGCCTTGGGAACATCAAATGCAATGCCAACTAACTAAACACTGAATGTTCAAGGAAATGCATTTTTTGTTTCCATTACAAGGTATTATCATAACATAACATTCATGTTTCTTAACATGTTTATTTACACATAATTTTTTTATTATGTTTAAATATATACCTAAATCTAATTTTTGAATTTATTAACATAATCAACATAAACATAAACATAATTTTATATAAATATTGATATTTTCATGGAATTGCAATTCATTATAAGCAATTCAATTATTCCACAAAATGTTGAAAATTAGAACAAATATTGTCACAACAATAACCTAGGAGATGTACTCTAAACCTAAATTTCAAGCTTGCAAACGAGTGTCACCTTTAATGCACACCTTTTCACTACTACAAAATGTGGGTGTAGTTCACTATTCCCCATTCACTAAACCAATGATTTCATTGTTTCTTCATTAGTCCCCATTCACTAAACCAATGATTTCATTGTTTCTTCATTAGTCCCCATTCACTACAACCAATGAATTCATTCAAAATCCAATGAAATCACTTGGCATACAGGGACACCTTTTGTTGTAGTGTTTGTATTTGAATGTTTGCCAAATAATTGATTTATAAATAGATTCATACACATAATGTTGATCATTAATTAAATGACAACAACATTCACACAAATGCATAATGCAAAGTATTGTGTGAAATATATTACTAGTTGACCAATTATAATTGTTAAGGTATATGGAGATTCAATATGAAACATGATCAAAATTAAATATTTGTAAGTCTATTTCTAAGTCATGTTGCAAATACATGTAGTGAATTTTAATCCACAAGAACTACATACATGTAAAACACAACATGATATGCTACAAATGTTTAAAATTGAGTACACCAATTGTTAATACACTCTTGGTATTGTGACTATTCATGGGGCATGCATTCCCATAGAAGAGTCACACAATAAAAAGGTCTCAAGATCATATGACGCATGTTACATTGCATTCACAACACAATCTAATGAACAAAAAAGGCATTAAATCCCATTGAAATTTGCTAACAATAATTATCACTACCATAATTATATTAGCATCTAACGCCATTTGAAATTAGTAGTGATTAAGAACAAGTTGTGCTAAATGATTGAAATGATTATTGAAAATTTCAAACTAAACTATAACCATTGTATTGACCTATAATTTTTGGTTTGATTTGAAAACTTTTAACATTGAGTAATTGTTATGTCATATAATTTCCATTTTGCAAGTACCAACTTGTTGATGTCCCAACAAAATTGGGTGATTGAAAACTATTAACCTCACTCAAAACACATGTTTTAAATTGTTTTTTCAAAAAATCAAAATGCATGTGTGGAATTTAATAGTCCTTTGCCACATGTAATGTGGCAAAGGAAAGTTGATTCATTATAAGAAGTGAATGTAATGTAGAAAGCAAAGTTGTAGCTTATAAGAAACTAAAATAAGCCATGAAATATTGAATCAATTTTGATACAGTTTTCCCATTTTTCAAATGTGCAACAAAACATGCACATTTTAAAATAATTAATATTCAATATATAATTACACTTTAGGTATTGGATCAATGCCTAACATGAGTAAAGACAAGGTTACAAAAATAAAATGATACCAATATTTCACATTGACAAACTTTCATTTTTTATCCAATGGACTCCCAACCCATTCTTTAGGGACATATCTTGGAAGTAATTAAAGATACATCTTCATGGATGCATAAAAAAGGAAAATATTGGTGACTTGTTTACCTAGTGACCTTGTTATATGTGGGTTGGTTGTTGAAGGTGGCATCTAACATGGCATACCAATAAATAAAACTCACAACCACACAAATTAGATTCCCATGACTCTATCACTTGAATTATTTAAATTGTAGTATCTAAAACCTACAACAACAAATATAATGAAAATCAAACATCTAATTTGCTAGATCTAGATTGAATAGGTTTTTTTATGATCTTTATGGCTATTGTGCATCCTTTCAAGGATAAGTGCACTATTGTTGTAGTGGGCACCATATGGTTTTTTGACCCTCCTCAAAGGTTTTACCTTTCATCCTACATCATTTTTGGTGACAAATTTATTTGGTGTGCCCTTTTATAATTTGTTTGGCCACATGCCCAAGCAATGTTTTATAAAAAAACTATGGCGTTATCACATTTGTGATCATTCACAAGGAGATTTAACCACATTTGGTTATAAACCAACTATGACAACTTCAATTTATTAAAATCCTTTTATGTCCTAGTTACTTGCTTCAACAATGTGTGGAAACATGGTGACTTTTTTTTTAAATTCTAAAAAGGCATTTTAAAACAAGGAATATCCCACATAGCATATTTTGTTGAATTGTTTTTGCCAAATGGCAAAATTCGATCCCAAAAACAAAATGTTTATGCTTAATGGTGAATTAAACTCACAACTATTTTCAAGGTCACAATAATTTATTATCATTTTGGTTATTGGTTTGATGTAATATTGGGTGTATGAAATTTATTTAATAAAGATTAATTGGCATCCAAATCAAGAGTTGAACATTTTATTAAAGCCCATTTGTACATAACCATTTATAAACCCATGCCATGGGTGAAATTAAACACACTTCTTGCTTTTGATGAAATAATTTTTATCTCATTTATAGTTTATAATTTTAAATTTCCAAACTTTACAATTAAATTCATTGTTAAACTTTGCAAAGCAAGCTTGATGAAAGTGCTTTGGTTTTGGCATTGCCAAGGATAATGTGTCATTCAAATATGGGTTTATGTGTATTCATGATGTGTTATCTAAAGAGACCACTCATCCCAAGTTTATTTTAGATCGAAGTGTTTAACTATTATACTCATTTAAAGATTTTGTGGTCTCCATCAAACTAGACCACCAAAAAAAATCATAGTGACTACATGGAAATCATTAAATGCTTGATTATTTTATTTTGACTTTCCAAAATTTAAGTAATTTCTTCATATAGAGGGTGGGAAGCAAGGAAAATTCTTCGCATTTGTGCATGACAAACATTTTTGGACAACTAACATGTGTACCATTTACCATTTATCTCTATAGACTTTTCATTGTAACCATTGCACATTGGCAAATCACTAGATATCTAACTTCAGACAATCATTGTCAAGGTCTTCATTAGCATTGAAATGTTGGTATGAAATGGTGGTATGACATGTATTATAATAGAAGCATTTGTAATGAATTTGTAAAATCCTTTGTATAAACTAAGAATCATACCGATTATTTTGTAAACCTTATTGGTATAGGTTTATGGGTATTTGATTAGGGGAAATCACGAGCTTGTTTGTGGATGAGAATCACAACTTGGTTTTGGGCGCCTCTATGCAAGGCATTACCATGTTGGCCATACAAGATATTATTCTTGCTAATGACATGCCCCTTCCAAGTGGTTTGATTTCGTCTAAAATTGAGCATGTCAATTTGCTTTTAATGCAAAGTAATGAACTTGGCAAATGCAAGCAAGCACATCAAGTACCTATTCATCACTCTTCAATGCATATTGTTAAACAATTCATTTAATGTAAGTAAGGTGTGTAAGTAACTTATTAAATGGTGGATTGTTAGTAACAAAGAAAAAACTAATAAACGTTTTACATAAAATTGTTTCCAACAATATTGAAACGTGAATGTTGTTCAACAATTAGTTTACAAATTGGGATAGATCTTTGTATGATTCACCTTTTCAATTTCACCATTGTTTGAAATTTAATGATTCACAAATGTTTAATTTAAACAAAAAAAAGAAACTAACACTTGTACATGTGAACTTATAATCCCCCCTTCAATATTTCAAGCAAGTTATGTTATTTATATCTTCACAACAAACATATTCATCAATAGCATTTGTAATTATATGTTGGCAATTGTAACAAATCTATTATCATTTTTTATGTGAATAATTTACAACCTCAAATTTATAGGAATTCAATATACAATTGAAAAGAAAATGTGATGAGATGATGCATAAGCATCATATTATGGAGCAAGATTGGACTATTATCATGAAAAGGAAAAAAGAAATACATGAAAAGGTCAAAGGTGAAATTATTTCTAAACTTCAAATATTGGAACAACATGTATTGATGGGAGAAAACAACAAGGATACCATGATACAAGGCTTGTTGGATTCACATGAACTTACTTTAAAGGATACAAATGACTCTTATGAAAAACAAGTATGGAAATAGCATAATGTGTGTTTAAAAAAACCATTTAAAAGTATTCTTGTACATGTAGATCATTGGCATATATTGACAACAAGTGTTGTTCAAATGTGCACAAGCTTTTATAAGAATTGTCGAACATAGTGACAAAAAGTTTCCATATTGTGCAATATTCAATCATTTGGTTGAATCTGGTTTAGAAATATTTGTTGTGATTTTTCATGATTTAAATTGATTTGAAATGAATATGAAATAAGTAGGTGGGTAAATATATAGGTAGGAGGGACATAGGTAGCTAAGTAAGCAAGTAGGTTGGTAGGTAGGGTGGTGACTTAGATTAGAGGGTATTTAACTTAAGTAGGTAGGTAAGTAGGTTGGGGGCCTAGGAATGAGGGTGGGTAGCCTAGGTAGGTGGGTAAGTGGGAGGGTAGATAGCTTAAGTAGGCAAATATGTTGGTAAGTAGGTTGGGGGCTTGGATAAGAAGGTAGGCAAGAGGTAGGTGGGCACATTAAGTAAATGGGTACATAACCTAGGTAGGTCCCTAACCTTTGGTAGGTAGAACCCTTTAAATAGACAAAATGTTCATTTTACCTAGGTGTAATTCAAAATTTGATCCATGTTTTTTTAATTTGGGTCCCAATTTGTGGGACTTTAAAAAATATTTGCAAAGTGAGGTGAAATGCCCAAGTGAGGATGCACAAGATTGGGTGTCACATTAAGGATATTTCTAATAAGCCCAAAATGTTAGGTTTTATCTTAGTATCAAGCAGAACCCCTTAGGTTTCACTACTTTCATCAACCATTTAATTTATGGAACTCTCTCACATATAGGTTCACCCTTGTGGGTAACATATAACACAATCTAGTAATTAATTAGTTACAAGGTGGTATAGGACTTAGTTACAAAGTTAATTGCTTGATATTTGAATTATTTCAAAATCTTACTGACATATGTAATTGCACCATCCACATGGATGTAGTTGATTCAACAAACGGAACAATCACATGAAACACGATTACAAGGACAAAAAGAAATAGATGAAATAAAAACATTGATGAATGAAAGGCAACAGGCATATATACAACAATTGGAAAAAATACAAACACAACTAGACTCTACAATTGCACAAGCTGACATGAAAGTCTACCATGTGGAACAAGTTTGCAACATAGAAGTAATGAAGTGTAAGGTTGTTTTCTATCATCTAGTTGCAATTAATTTTTTGAAAATCACATGGCTAGTTTATTCAAGATGTGAATTGTAAATGTTTCCAAGATATTGAAATTGATAACCTATTGTTAAACATATATTTCTAATATTTCCTTCCTTGTATGGTGACATAACAGCAAGGTTTGGATGTTGAATTAGTGGTTAATGATGAAGAACTGGAACAAGCTTTTGGACATTTACATGATGAACTTGCAATTGAACAAAAACAAGTTGAATGGGCTTATGGGAAAATTTCATATGAGAAAAGTCTCTACACAAACTATCTATCCCATCTTAACAAATTATCTAGAAATGACATATACTTTGACAACAATTTGCAAATATTGTTACAGGTCAAAATTTTACATTTACATTTTCACAATAAATTAATGCAAAGTTTGATTCAAGGGTTAATCATGTGAACATTTTTTCTGAACTTTGGAAACACTGACATGAAAAAATGCAGTGATTATAAAACCTAAAAATGCAGGATAATTTTGAATTGAAAACTTTTGTGGTTGAAGTGGATATTGATCGAATGCAAACCAAACAAACATTAATGGAGATAGATGAGAGGAGTGAAACTTTGTTACAACACAACAAGGATCAAGAGACAATGCACATGATTGGTGACTTCAAAATTGAGCAGGTTTTGTCATTTTACATAACTACATATAATATAGTCATTTAAGACCACATTATGACATAATAATATCAAAATGTTTGAGAATTAACATTCATTCATCATTTTTCAAAATAATTGAATGGTAAATCTAGGTCATATTTTAAATGTTAAATTATATAATATAAGTTGGCATTTGAATCAAATTTGTAGCTTTTCTTATGCTTAGATCCAATGTCAAAAGGATTTCATGAAAAAATTGTAGTAAAAAAAGTTAAGTTAATATTTTTATTTTTTATTTTTTATTTTAAAAAAAATTTGTTGAACATTCTAGCTTATCAAAAATCAACATATTACATGTTAGAACAAATGTTTTTATGTTTATAAAAACCTCGTAGTGCCTTAAAACATGGAACTTTTGTGAATTTGTTAAAGCTACATACATTAAACATGTTTAAAAAACAAACAACTTATAATGAATTGTTCTAATGACTTCATTCACATTTTAATTGATATGACATCAAATTACTATATGTTATTGACATTATTGTTTATGCCAGTTGTTAAAAACAAAGGATCCATTAGAAATGGAGTTTCGTGAGTTACTTAACCAAATTCATGAACTTGAAAATCAACAGGTATACATAGCTATTCAAATCTATACAAAAAATCATCTTTGTTAACACATTTTTCACGTCATTTAATGTTTACACATTTATAAATGTTGTGAACTAGTATTATGCTTAACACATAAATGCACTATAGAAAGTGATAATTGTGTGGGTTAAACATGAGTATGTTACATATCCAAAGGTTTACTTAAATTTTCAACATTTTGTTCCCAATATGTTGATACCTAGAATTGGTCCATTTCATTACCTTTTGTTTTTTCCAAAAAAAATTTCACGAGTATTGAAATCTTGGGAATGTATTGTTTCATCCATAAATTCAAATGATATTATTTACTGTGTAAGCTTATTCCCACCTTTTTTTTCCTAATAATTTGAATATTAATGAATTGTATGCACATAACATGTGTTCACATCTTTAAATGTTTATATATTTTTTAAATGTATCTTCTTTAATCAAATCATTCAATTGCAACACTTTCTTTTAATTATGTCAATATCAATAAAATTTGAATTTACTAATTGGGTATTTACTTTGCATTGATATCACATATGTTTCATAGAACATTTCCATTTTATTAATTTCACTACAAATTGGTCATTCCACTATTGTTTTAATTAAAGCCCATTAACATTTAACACAAGCCAATAAAAACTTTGATAGTATTAAATTTTTGTAGATTAATCATGGTTTATGGTGCACATTAAAGCAAAAATTTATTATTTGCAAAATTTATTATCTTTTCTTTTATCACACTTTCCAATGAACAACATTTTGTCATCTTTTCAATTAAAGATCACATAGATACATTTAATCATGGTATAACTTGACCACATTAGGCATTTGTGGTAGGACTCCATCAACAAATATTATTGATGTCATTGAAATATTTAGTGTTCAACACATATGGAAATCTATTTAGGCAAAATAGCTTAATTGAAAGTTTGATAGTCATGGCTAACAATTTTTTTGTGGTGTGGAATTTTGCACTATTGGAAAAGAATTGAATTGTTTTAGCACAAATTCAATGATCTT
>Ga0209611_10001505_pt1 | contig 39963 bp, 40 predicted proteins | sample S1TSphgellanicum_3_FD_187693 | JGI IMG/M metagenome (GOLD analysis project Ga0209611, IMG submission 187693) | Host-associated microbial communities from peat moss isolated from Minnesota, USA - S1T2_Fc - Sphagnum magellanicum MG (SPAdes) (version 2) | ecosystem: Host-associated > Plants > Peat... | reverse complement strand
GATGAATGAGTGGATGGATGGATGGATGCCTCCTTCCTCCATATTTTAGCCGGGCTTTTATTTTAGCTCCGACTTAGTGGGTGTTCCAAGTTTGAAGTAACCTTACGACCACTTGAAATGTGCCACAATGAAATGAAGTTATTAATTTAGGGTATTCTTTGACCCCTTAAGAATTAGGACTTTAATTTGCATTTTTTTCCCCTCTTCGAAGTGGAGACTTTGCTAACAGCTCTCTCATGGGATGTTGTTGCTCTGTTGAACCCGGTTCCGGTTTTCAAAGCTTTCACAACCAGAGAACTATGGGTTGGGGGATTTCTTTTAAAAAAAATCAGAATCCAAAAAATTGAAATAATAAGACTGGATTATTTTTTACTATTAGAAGAAAGGATATTTTAAACCATTAATTTTAAAAAAATTTTAAAATCATCTAAAACCGTCTGTGCCTTGCAGGCACGGGTTACCACTAGTTACATATAATTAGTGTAAGGGGAAGTAGGAGGGCACTGGGGTAAGCTACCAAGGTGGAAGCTTTGTAAGTCAGTTGTTGTTCATACCAGTATTGGGTAGGTATTAACTTTTTTTTTATACTCATCTGTTCCATTTAAAAATAAATTTAAATTTAAAAATCGAGAAGGTTCTCATTAAATTTTTTTTCCCCCCCATACCTTGTTTGGTTCCTTATTTTTATCTTGCTTCATGTCCAACCAATTCTTTCACAATTGATTCTTAATTTATTTAGATTAGTTGGTTGTATTAAGTAAAATTTAAAATTTTTTTTTCAAATTTTCATAGACCAAAAGCAAATCAGGAAGGTTCATCAAAAAGCTCTAACATCTAAACAAAAATATGTGATCTTCTTAAACATAAACCTAAACCCCACCTCCACCCTAAGACTTTAAACCCTAACTAACTCTGGACTCTCTACTCCTAGACTTGTAAGAACCAGACTTGAGGGTTATTCATATAACCTACCAAGGTACAACCTAGTTCTTAATCAATCAGGGATGTCAAATTTGATATCCAAAAATATGGGTATCAACTCAGGTATTAGCAAAGGTGATACCCAATCAATTTTTTTGGCTGATAACTGGCTGAAAACTGGGTCGGTTCTGAACCAAGGTTTGGTACCCGCCTGACATTGGATCATACCAGTATTGGCTGGTTATTGAATTTTGACTCAATTATCAAGCTGGTTATTAGTAACCTGCCAGTTGATGCTTTATGTTCTGATAACTAGTTAAATTGATAACCGTTTGGTATTAAAATTTCGAATTCTAATGGCCTATATGGATGAACTGATTACCATCTAGGTAGGTTATCAATCTTTAGATACTAATACAAAAAAATTAAAAATAGAAAGAAACAACATTTTATTTTTATTTTTTAAAAAAAGCGTATAATTGCTGTATAATTGACATGTTAACCCATAGTTATGAATCAGCTATTTATAACCTACCCTTATGTGTAACTGACAGTTATTACTAAAAAATTCACATAACCTATCCAGTACCCAATTTTTTCTGATATTGATAACCTGTGTGGTTCCAAAATTTTAAAAAAAATAAAAATCCTACATGATGGTTATTAAAAAATCAATAACTGGCCAACACTAGTTCATACACAACTGAGTCATAAGGGGTTTCCTACAGATGGTGCACTGGTGGCTGCTGTGTCACATAATCCCATTGGTGGTAGTTGTGATATAGAACCACCTACATTTGCCCATAATAACATCAATTATTAGTTATATATTCCAACTAAATTTCAGAGAGCAAAGGTGGGAGCTGAGTGCAGTTGGAACTCTTGTGAAAGCACCATCTGACAGGCTGACCTGGCATAAAAGAGCTGCCAAAATGGCTTTTACACTCCAGCCACAGTGACAAGTGGACAACCATACCACAAATTGGTGTTCACATTGAGGCAAGGAAAAGGGTAATTATCTTCAATCTAGGTTAGGGTAGTGAGTTCATGTAGATACTTTACATACCCTGATCCTCAGATATCTATTACTCCATATTTGCCATTTAAATTCAAAATAGGCAAATCAGAGTTTACATTTCCAGTTGAATTTCAAGAGCTTTTTGGGGTTGTTTTATGTGCATGGATAGTTAGTAGATATGTATTATTATTTTTTACAAATCAAGGGTTTTTTTTGCATCTTTTTTGGTATAAAAGATAATTATAGTAAAACTGCACATTATCAAAATTCTTCATTCTCATATTGAACATGTCTTGTCTCTTGGGAGGGAGGACTGGACAAGGTGGGAATTGATGGCGAATGATTTGGCAAATTCTTATAAAATTGTACTAGTGTTTCTGATTTTGAAAAAAATCAAATCCAAAGTTTGAATATACATTTCTTCTTTCTTGCTAGTGGATATTGGAGATTTTATAGCATGTAAAAGATAGATATGGGGATATCAAGGACTCAAGATCATGGCAAGTGGAACATGAAATGTCAACTAGCCTACACTTTAAATTTGGCAACTAGGTAGAGACTGCAGTGCCAAGAACTCTGTGGGAGTTTAAGGCTTCCCACCAATTGGAAGATGCAGGTGGTGTGCTTTCCAATCATGAGCTGAGTCTCCTTAGATTTTAGTCTTGATGATATAGTTCAATCAAAGTAATCAACCCAATCAACTGATCTAGGAAACTCCATTAAAAAAATGGTGTCAATACATCTGTGTGGAAGGGTGCGAGAAATTGGCCAACTAGAATACATGAGAAGGCATGAATGAAAAACTGAAATTTTTGTTGTGGCAAAAAACTATTAGGAGCTTTTCCTCCAAACCAAATATATCAAACCAAGTCCAGAAAAATGGTGTGCAAGGATATGATCCTTATGAAAGATCAACTCATACAATGACTAATTCCTTTCTGCAATGCATTCCATCCATTTGTGCCAGACAAAAAAATTTTAAAAATCTCATACTGTAATATGTACACAGCTTTCTAATCACCATTTGAGAAGATTGGGAAAGTGGTTGAAGTCCACTCTAAACAAGGACAATATGTGCTGTTAGCTTGAGATTTTAGGAAGAACCACTTTCAAAGGGGCATTTATTTGTGCACAATAGCGCATTTTCTAGTCGGAGCAGATGAGCAGACTCTGTGTGTGTGACACAGGGGACAGACAGAAACTCATTCTCCTAAGTAGTATTGTTTGCCCAATGCCAACTTCCAAGGGTTTCTCTCTGTGGGGAATATGCTTCTGTTCCCTCTTGTCCAACATCTAGGTATTATATAGCCACTATTGACTATCTATTTTGAATTATATTTTTACTGCCCTGTGGTCACAATGAATCTATTAACTCTACTAGTAGTTAAGTTCTTGTGATTTGACCCCAAAACTGTTCCAGGCATTTAGCTATAAATGGGCCTGTTAGGGTAATTGGCAGGTACATGGCATCCCCCACCCACACATTATAAGAGCATGTTTTGAATGTAAAACTGTAAACACTTGCAAATTTGGTTTCAAAAATGATTTTAGGATATATTTTGCAAATGATATGATGATTGGTAAAAGTCATTTCACAGTTTAAATCTTGTTTTGGATTGACTAGATTGATTAATCCATTCGTATGGCATAATCTCTCTCTACTATTGATTGATCAAATTGTTTAATTGATCCACTTGCTTTGCTATTAATGGTCTCCCATAATTTTAGAGTCCCACTTTCAAATTTATAGATGGGACTTGAAATATGTAAATTAAGTATTAGTGGATGTGAAAAATATTGATGCAGGCCTAGATACCCAATGTAGGTGATGATGATCTTAAGGGGCATTGAACCCAAGTACTTCAAACTAGTCATGGACACCAGGATACCAGTTTCACTACCCACAAATTCAGAATGGGTTGTTCTCGGTGTTTTCTCCAGAGGGAAAACTAATCATTGGATTAATCCACAACTATTCCAAGGTTGCACCCAAGTCAACTATATTTCAGCCTCTGTCTCCTCACCAACCCCAACTCTGCCAATTTCAGTGCTCAAGAATGCAATAAAATTACAGCCATGAAGACCTGACTAAAATTCTCAGATGGCATCTTAAGCCCTGGGCAGCTTGAGCTGCAAACTTCCCCAACTACTCAGCTCAGAAAACGTACAGGTACCAACTTAAGTGAAGGCACTTGCACCAAGCATGTGTATGTTTGTGTGTGCACGGTTCTGTTTACTCTTTTTTTGGGCACAAATAGACCTCTTTCAGTGTTTTGGGTAGGCTTACCTGGCAGCCAAGTCACATTTTTTTCCCCTGGGCCTGCAGCCAAAGTTGGCTGCCACAACCTTTAGGGTTTAAGGGGGCAACTCTTAGGAGCATAGATACATTACATATAATGTTCTTGATCTCTTTACAAGGTGTTAGTTTGTGTCAGATTCTTTTCATCTACTTCTTTAATGCTAGGTTATGCCCTTGGATCAGACCATCCCCGAAACCCGTTGCCCACCCTCCACTGGAGGGATGTCCAGTGAGGAGGGCCTTACCTTACACTTCAAGTTTGTCCATCCAGGTTGCATGGCAAACTTTCACCACTGTCAGCACCTGGGCAGCTGAAATGAGCCTCAATTGTCTCTTCTTAGGTCAGCCCATTTTCAACTTGTTGCCTCTGCCCATTGAAGAAACAATCAGGCTTGGTTATTTTGTTCTTTTGGAAACAAATGGAAGTAGAGATTTACATGGCGTCAGCCTCGTTTATTGTCAGGACGGCAAAGACAATCAGGCTTGTTTTAGAGTTGACTGTAGTAACTCCTGGGCCGGCTCCACTCTTACCATCATTCTGTTCCAGCTACCCTCTGGCTGGCCTTTCTCTTAAGCATGAACTTCAATGATCTGACAAAAGAGAATTAGAAATTTTTTTCAGTCTACAACGATGCTTTGATTTTGAACTTGTGGTTCCTGGAGCAAAATATGTAAGAGCCAGCAGGCAGGTGAACTCACTAGGCCAGTGGCCACTCATAAAACCAACAAACAGGGATTAATGAAACTTAAAACAAACAAGTGAGCAAGTGTGAGATATTACCTCCTCATGTGTCACTCATAAAGGAGGCAATTGTTGTCTCTGCCCATCAGGGAGAGACTACAGAATGGTGCAGAGCTTGTTTGGTCCTACGAATTTTGAGGAATGTTCAACAGGTGTCACTTGTACTGTGAACTGTCCCTGAATTTTTTGTGAACTTCATGGAACTATTGCTGGTTGAACTAGTGTTTTTTCTTCAGTTTGTTGATGTAGCATCATTGTTGATCATGCCAAACAAGCTGTCGCATCAATTAATTGGTTAAAACTTGAGAAAATGTAGAAAACTGACCCAAAAATTAACCAAAAACTAGAAACTTGTGTGATAAAATATGGACACATTTTCCCACAAAAAAAATTTCTCAAAAGAATTGGCAATGTTTCTCAAAAAACAGGAAATTTGTGACAAATTTTTCATTTCACCTTTAGATGTCCAAATTTTGCAAAGTTTCACCAGGAGAAAGAAGAGTGATTTAAACTTGCTATATTGGGCAGAGCCATTACACGATGAGTGGTTGTTGGCTAATATGAAGCACCATACAGTTATGTAAAGAACAAGTATAATAAGCAAGCGATGTATGCAAATCAATATTTGTACAGTACAAGTAATGATGAGAAAATATTTGAGAAGCTATGGCCACGAGGCTAGAGGGTCACCTGAGTATCCATGTAAGTATAAATGCAATACAAATCTTCTCCTTGAAATGTTTATTATGTGGGGCGGGGGGGGGGCGGGGTGGGGGGGAGATGGGGAGCTATAGCCGCACCCCCCACATCAATTGGGTTTGCAGGATCACTACCTACTTTAGTTAGAAAACAATAAAATTTGTAGCTTCTTTTTATATATCCACCAGACATCAAAACCCAGACTCTTTTGTTGCTTTAGGTGGCACCGGCTTCCTTTTTTAAATAGTTTTTGGAGGTGCTGGAAGAAACTAGAATACAGACAAAAATTCATTTTCTTCTGCCTACTAGGTAAGTTACACGCAGTGAGACGTGCACGAATTGCTCTGTCTATAAGATCTATGTACAAGTAACCCCCCTCCCCCCTTCACCCCCTCTCCTTGATGGCTGAAATCAACGAAATTAATAGACAATTTCCCATTCTGGAATACACACACACACACACAAACAGAGGTCTTATAAGACACGAATTTCCTCTATGTATTTGTGTGTGTGTGCACCATGTAATTGTATGTTGGTGCTGCGAGCTACATAGTACACTTGTTGTTTTTTACTGTTGGTGTTTCTAAAATTGGCTGTCAATAGATGGTTACGGATGCAGCTGTTTCTAAGTTTACCTGACCCTAGGTAACAAATATAAGTGTTTGTGAATATTATGTCGGTGATGTCATGTGTTGTAGAAACTTTTGTTGTTGTTGTGGTGTTGTTGTTTTGACGATCACTATGATCACTAGGGTTGTGATCTTCGCTTCCGAGAGATCTTAGAGTTTAGTCTTGATGATGGATTCTAGCAGTTCTAAGTATAATTGAAGCCATTTGATAAATAAATGGTTGTGGACTAACTAATATTGATCGTTTGATTGATTGTTGAGAGCTTGTTGGGTATTTTTTTTTAGGTCTACTTTATCATGCTTATTGATAGTCGAGACCTTGTTGAGTTTTTTTTGTTGAGTTTTTTTTTCCCTTCTCGTCTACTTTATCATGCTTTTGTGGTGGTTCCGATCATGGTCTTTTGAGTGCTACGCTTATGCTCTGACTCGACCAGTGTCTGTCTGCCTTGAGGCGTACTGCCAACTCTCTGCTTTGTGTTGGGAATTGTGATCTACTGTCCGGGTGTAAGTGCACGGGTCACGATGGCAGGCTACAACTCGAGCATTGACTCAGGATCCGCGTCGGCGGAAGAGACGTCATCTTCTGAGATTCATCTAGTTACCTGCAATATAGCAGATGTATCCATGTGGGATAGCTGGAGTACCCGCGCCGCATCAGATGCTGGTCATCATGATGAGCTTGCCACTGCAAACTCCAGTAGCTCTACTGCGGAGGAGCAGCTCGGAGATTGTAGTAGTCCACGCGGCCTTAGTTTCCAGTGCCAACCCGATAATAATATGCTTTCTGGCTGGCTCTCCAGCTTCAACTCCATGTCGCAAACAACAGGTTTAGATAGCCTGCAGCTGTGCGAACAAGCGCGTCCTGATCATCTTAGTGTACCTGATCCGCCTACAGCTGCTGCAGGTCCACTGATAAGATCTGAATATTATGGGCAGCTGCAGCAGCCAGGGTCAGCTGCCCTCATGTGCTGCAATTCCTCGCTGATAGATTATGATGATCCGGCGGCCGACCAATCCAGCGACGACGCCGTACAAGCCTTGGAACTTGCTGATTTGTACATAAGAACAGCTGCAGGTGGTTTGAAGAATGTCCTGCATGCGGATCAATCTCCAGCTTACTATAGTTCTGTATCGGCGCCCAACTGTGTTCTCTCATGTGATGATCAGGAATTGTCGTCCGAGTCCTACAGCACGAGCTTCTGCCGCGAGGAGACTTTTGCTTACGGCACTGCTCAAACGGCCTTGCAATTGCTGCAATCACTAGACTCGGATCAGTCACCTTCATCACCTGATCCGCCAATCTACAACAACACACCAACCCAGCTGCCTTTCGTCGGGGGTTGGGACGGATCAAATTACGTTGTCCCGGTTTCGACATGGGTGTCAAACTGTCCCCAGGCTTCATCGCAAGTTCTTGCCGGCGGTGGCACCAATTTGCGGCAGCTGATGCATGCGGATCACTACTCATGTGTGAACCAGTTCAGCGCCGCCGAGCTGCTGCAGGCCGCCGAAAGAGATCAGCATTTTCCGGCGAGCTTCACTGCATCCGGAGATCCAGGCTATTACGCAACCTATAATCACTCGTCGAAGGCCATGATTCGTAGCAGCGAGCATCCAAAGGCAGCAGGCACGATCGATCGACAGAATTTCGACACGCTTATGAACAGAAGCAGCGTGGTCACTTGGCCAAACTACTGCACAAACGCGGAGATTTTCTCGGAGATGCTCGGGAATAATTTTAGTGCGCCAATTGCTGCTGCTGGAATGTGGGCCCCAGCTTGCTCAGCCGCTCAGGCAGGTTCTAGTAATAATTCGAGTCGCTCCATGAAGCTATTGCCCGCCGCGGCCCTGAACAACGAAGTAGCTGAACCAGCTGCTGAGACAGCTGCAGACGATGATGATCTTCACTCTACTCGAGAAGACCGGGTGCCCAGTGTGAGTACTAATCCAGTGTCTAGTACCATTCCCACTAGCTGCAGTACTGCAGGAGTCGTTGAGCTTGCAGAGCTGCAGCATCTAAATAAGGATCGCCCCGGCGGCAAGCACCGCCTAGAGCTCGTGGGTATTGATTCTGCATGTGAGGATGAAACTAGCCCACCTCGACTCAAACGGAAGGGAAATGTACGTGTGTGCTTCTTCCAATCGGTGTTCTGAATGCTCAGCATCTAAGCTATGTGCACACTATGTTTCCATGGTATTCTCATTACTAGATGTAATGCTTCCTGAATGCATGCATATTGTCGCTGGATTTGTGGCATGCCTGGAGATCTATGTGAACTATATCTTCCATCCAATGCCTAGTCTTCTGTGCTCCAGATCACAGATGATGACTTTGGAAGGATCCCAATCATGTGCCATCCTGATCGAACCAAGCTCGCAGCACACTAGTAGAGAGCTCTTGAGAGCCAAAAGCAATGACCCTGCAAATGTCTGGTGTTGTGCTGCGCTAGCTTGCATTCATCAATAGTTAGATCTTCTTCACCTTATGTTTGTGTTGTGGATTTGGCAGGAACCAAAGATTCCTCCAACATGGCAACGAATCCAGAACCTTAAATACGGGGTCACTCCAGATCCCAAGCCCAAGACTTTTGAGTCTAATACCACCACCAGCAGCTGCAGCAGCTTGCAATTAGAGGTGATGGATATGATTGCTGTTGGTCCTGCACTGAATACCAATGGCAAACCACGAGCACGGCGAGGATCAGCTACTGATCCCCAGAGCATCTATGCAAGGGTAATAAATCACAAATCAAGTGTAACTCCTAAATGTCATTCAATTCACCCTTTTGAAAATTCCTCTCCATGTAAACCCTCTCAATGTTGACCAACCTTTCAAGAAGATGTAATTTGAGCTGATCTCTTGTACCCACAATCCTCCCACAATTTTTCCTGCTGTTTCTTGTAGTCAATAATTTGGCCCAGCTCAAAATTTCTTGTCATCTAGATCTCACTTACAGCTCTCAACTTTCAGTTTCATTTGTTGAAGTGGGCACTTTAGACTACTCCAGATCAAGTGCATACCAGTTGCTTCTGTTGGTGGCCTCATTGGACCCTGAAAGCTCCACAAAATTGATCAGGAATTGAAATATTTCAGACCTAGGAATCCAACTCTGTCTAAATTTCAATCATTGGGTAATCAACCCAGGGTGATCAATGGTAGTCAATGGTAGTTAGGCAAGAGCAAATTCAAGTAACAGAATTGAAATACAAAGACATGGAACCCGCATTCAAAGACAAAGACCCATAATGAAATCATGTGGGATCTGCTTGGAAAATTTCACCTGAGACTAGTGAGGTCTAATACCTGGAATGGTTGAGCCACAAACTCCAGAGACTCAAGCTTGCCATGTAAAATTCAGACCATTCATGAACCTGGGTCTCTCTCAATAGACAACACTTGATAGTAAAAATAATTCAAGTTTGACATTAACATCTATGATATAATATGCAGCATAGGAGAAACAAGATAAATGAGCGACTCAAGACATTACAACACTTGGTGCCAAACGGGGCTAAGGTACAGGCTAAACTTCTGTCCTCTTGAAATGTGTCATGTCAACCAGAACAAAATCCTCCAACCACCCTTGCAAAACTTCTGTAAGTTTATGTAAACTTTAGAATATACTTGATATGACCAGCTAGTTGCTAGAAATCAGATAGAAATCTCACATGGCCGTTGGTAAACTCTTCACTAACCACCAAAAAATCCAATGATGTGTCGCTGCTCAAGGCAGAGAACCTTGATAATACTAGTAGACTACTTTCATGTTGTAATAGATGAATCATTGTGTGGACTTCAATTTCACAGGTCGATATAGTGACAATGCTGGAGGAAGCAATAGATTATGTCAAGTATTTGCAGAATCAAGTGAAGGTGTGTACCTATCTAAGACATTTAACAACCACAGTACATTAGAACCTCTGGTTTGCAAATTACAAAGTATGTTTGTATATTATATTGATCCTCAAAGAGCATTAAACTGCAGTTTTTTCTTTGCATTTCTCTTCATTTTTCTTGGAGATGGAATGTGGCATCATAATAGTCCTGAACATGGCAAGCTTAATGGGCAAGAAAAGGAATTCACATGTTCATGTATGCATAGCTTTGTTTGTAATTTATAAAGCTTCAGTGGCGATCATACAAGGGAGTTAAGCTGATCATACCTAAGGTCTGCTGATTACATTGCTGTTGTTGCAGTTGTTGAAAATGGAGCAATGGATGTCTGGCACACCAACAATCTACAATGGAGTGGACATCTCTGCCATTTAGATTCATATACTGGACGTGAATGGTCCATTTGAAGGGATTTCTTCCATCCATGCCGAGCAATGCAGTCGAATTTCTGTGGCCTGCAGACAGATACTGCAAATCCTTGGACCAAATTCCCTGGGACTATTCTATTACACAGAAGAGAAAGTTAGACATAAGATAATCATGCAGGTATAACTAAGAAATACAGAAAAGATAGATAGGTTTGATCAACCACTTCCCTGAAACAAAGCTTGAAATGTTGTTAAGCTTGGAAGGATCATGAAATGATGATCAAGCTCTGCTTAGGAAGAAAAACTAAACCAGTGGGGAAAAAATTGTTAGTGCTCAGCTCCAGTACAAGTTTCCCAACATGATCTGCACAGTATTGATAGCTTCAGCTAAACCAGACTTCATTGTGCAACAAGCCAATCAGGTCATAAACAATATCTCATGTAACTGTCGGAGTGTACATGAGAGGCTGAAGGCATCAAAACTGAAATTAAGCAGCTCTCAATATTACAGTATAGATTGAAAGAATTATTCATTTTGAAACTCGGCTAGCTGGATACAATTTTCTTGTCAGACTCTGGGTGCATTATAAAGTTTAGAGTTGCAAACTGTCTCAAAATCAGTAGAGGATCGCCAGAGTCCACACAAGTTTATGCTGCAAAAGAGACTTTATTCTATCACTGAAAACCAATATCTCTAAGATCGTAGAGAAAACCCCACAATAGCACATTGAAGGTAACCATTATGCCACTTCCAACCAAATCATACCACAGCAAACATGACAGGAAAGAGTCTGCTTATGACCTTGTCAGTCTCACAAAGTATCAGAATATATATAACCTTCACTACAAATGGTAGCAACTAGATACTATTACTCCCCGCAGACTTCATCAGCTCCTGATGCTGGGTGGAAAATAATATTCTCCTCAAAATTTTGAGCAAAGAATTCAACAAAAATATGTGCCCAGAGCTTCAGTTTCGGAAGCAAGGGCAAGACTCAGTCATGACATTGACCAGCATTGAAAACCGGGACATCTCCAGCCCAATGATCAGGGAAGGTGGAGTTGGTCATGCCTACAAATACAGTTGTACAGTATTGGGAAGTCCTATATTGTGAGAAGGTTTCCACTTTGCTTGGGTTGTTTATTCAGAATTCAGATATCTGTTACTGGGCATTCAGAAGAATACAAAAATCAGTGCTTGCTCTAGACTGCTCATCAGGAAATTCACGTTCAAAAACATTAGTTTATTCTCATGTAGAACCAACATGAGAGACAGAATGATTGACCAAAAGCAACTGAGGAGTTCACTTCAAACACTGCATGAACTTCAAGACTTTGAAGGCAAAAATGTTGGACATGTACCTGCATTGAATTTGCTTTGAGCACTTGTGTTGATTCGCACCTCCTTGGAAAACAATCCTTTTGAGCACAGCTCAGCAGATTGACTGTCTCGCACTCAAGCTATAAGCCATGAAGTCCTGAGGAGTTAGAAATTTTTTCTTGGAATGATGATACCAATTCCTATACAGAGTGACCCTATGCAAGAGCCAAGAAGTTCCAACATCAAACAATTTGGCAATCTTTGACTCATTCCTCCTGCAAATAGAATGATTTCTGTTGCATAGTACACTGGACCAAAATCTTAGGGATTGAAAACAAATTCACCATAGAAAGAAACATTATAAGGAAATGTTCACTGCACTCTGAGAACAACATTCTATGACCATCCACTCACTCAAGGCTTTTGTTCACTAACTACCACAAAAGAAAACAGAGCTAAGATGTCTGTTAGACATTCACCTGAAGCTTCCACAGATATGAATTGTGCCTGTCACCTGCAGATCCCAAATTTGATGTACTGGATGCACAAGCTTGGAACAACTCCTCTGGACTCCATATGACCACACTCTTGTCCAAAGCTCTCACTATCTGAAGGAACCAACTTTAGAATTTCACGACTTCAAAGATTACTTTGGCAAAATACAAAGAAGCCACTGCATCAATCACATTCAAATCCAGGCCTGGTGGCTGTTGAATACAATTGCCTTTTATTCCAACAATGTGTACAGAAAAGTCAAAGCAGCAAAAGCTTAGTGTCTAATTTACATGGCAGGGCCAATCCTCCACTGTTGCCTGGAGGTTTGTCATTGAGGTGGTAATCAAGGATTTTCTATATACAGATGCAACTAGCTTGTGGTTGGCAGGCCCTATTCAAGTCATTGTCTGCCCACTGAAATAAATCATGGTCACAAAAGCACGTTCTTTATATGTCTTGACATACAAAGAAACAATCCTTCAGACTATACTGTGACCAATTTGCTTACTCTTTTATGTATATACAAAGCAACTGGGGACCAACCTTCACAGCCAATAGCACCTGAAGGATAGTAATTGCCAAAACCTATCTAATCTTTCAGCTAGATAAATCGAGAATGCTTGATATGTGGAGTTGTTGTCAATATATTGAGAAGTCACATGCACCCGCTTCCACCAGCACTACCCAGGCATGATTTGATGAGCAAGTTTCCAAATGGATAAAGGAACTGTTTAGAGCAAATGTAGAAATAAAGCCAAGCACATCCCTCCAGGACCTGCAACCTCCTGCCCAGATTCCAGTTATTTCTTGTGGTAGAGAACCTTGTCTAAAACAATCTTTCTTCCTTCTGTGTTTGCACCCTTGGCCTCCTCTGCTGCAGCTGCCATAACCAAGTCTAGAGCAGCCTTTGTCTCCTCCTTATCTCGTCCTTCCGCAACACCAATGGTTGACACATCAAACTGTGATTGATCTTCATGGTCTGGCTTGTGATGGATATTGACATGTGCATGTGCTTCAGCTCGAATATCACCTGATGAACCTGAACCTGCAAAATTAACTTTGTGTTACTGGAGACAAACACAAATAAACAGATTCTGGAATAAACAGATTCCTGGCTGTTGATTTTCTTCTCTACCAAGAAAACATTGCCAAGACTAACTACAAGAGAACTCATTAAAATGAGAATTTAAAAAAAAAATTCCATTGCTGAAAACCAACTAAATCAAAATATTCATATGGACATTTTGAACTTACAAGAGATCAACTAGGTATGTTGTGGAGCTCAGAAAAAAGGAAACAGAAGAGACAGAACTATAATCAAACAAGAACTAAGTGACAGAAGCCCTGGGAATCGTGATTTGCAAAGAAATAGACAGTGAAACCTGACTATCCTGAGTATGACTAAAGAAACTATCACATTGAAGTATGAAGCAGTACCCGTTGACACAGTGGCAATATAGACCCCTTGCTGAGAAGCACCAGTGTGATCATCCATGTCAAGTGATGATCCAGTCATGGAAATAGTCTCTTCCTTGTGATCCTCGATCTCAAACTCTTTGGCTGGTAGAATGACAAAGTCTGTGTAGGGATTGTAGAAAGGATCAGGATCTCCAGCCTTCAACCAATGCTTCATAACCCGGAAAAAGCGCTCATCCATGAGGATTCCACGATGATCACCAGGAATTCCTAGCCTTTCCTCAGCATCTAGACCATCAGCCTGCGCACACAGGAGAGTGACATCTCATGAAATTTGTTCCAACTAAGAATTCTCTTCAGTTGACAACATTACTGCCTTGTCCAGGCTTCACTACAATTCAACTCAAGGGCTGAGAAAAAAACAGTGCACACATTGTGAATGGCAAACAGCAACAAAATTCTGAATATACAGAAATAATGTCTCACATACCATGGCTGACTCACATGGGACAGTCCCATCACCATCAACACAGTAGAACTTGGCCTGTGATACATTCAACAGAAGAGAGTTAATCCAGTACAACCCTAAACCCAAAACCCAGCAGAAGTGTTCACCTAATATGCTCATCTGGAACATCTTAACATGGTATTAGGAGAGAACGTATTCAGCCAAAAAGCAAATTTGGCATCAATTTCCTTCGAGTTATGTCCAGCAGACATGCGAAAGTGAGAAAATACCTCAGTATGTAGAATCTGACCAAACTTTGCCAATGGAGTTTTCTCACTCCCATAGCTGCAATGTCATAGTCAAACAGCCCTCAGATATTGTAATGTATACCCACCATGCAAAATCATCCTCTTCAGCGGCAACATCAAGTTTGCAGCCAAGTTCTATGATAAGATACATTTAAAAGCTGAACACCCAATGCAAAGTACCAAGGATCTTGATACACAGGCCTGAGACTATTTTGATAAGTGCCAAAGCATAGCTTGCACGGAGATACCCAAAAGAACACCTGTAAATACATTGTTTCCCAGGCTACCAAATGCCCACTAGTGTCCAATTAACAACTTCTGTAGAGGATTTTAGCATCCAAAGAAGCCCCAATCATTTCAATTGACCAAAAGGAAAGAAAAAATTGCCACCAAAAAGAGGGAGAGAAGTGAAACCAGGCATGAAATGGAGTGTCAAATGATGTGCCAAAAAGATTGTAGAACTTGACACCTTCAGGAAGCTTTGCCGTCTGGAGGATTCTTTTTGTTTCAATTGCCCAGTTTAAAATGTCCACATTGAATGGCAGAGGTATTTCTGAGCCATTGTAGGTGAGCTGCCATAGAAAACAGATAGCTCAAAAATAAACTTCACTAATAAATCTCCAGACGCTACTAACTTATGCCTCCGCCTCAGATTCTACTCTAAACCCATTCTTGTATTGTGCGACTGCAGGCCTGCAGTTGCAGACCTAGACACAAATTTGGGTCCCAGCTTGCTTTGTAGAACATATCTCAGAGGTCACATTGCAAGTATCCCAATGGATTTGTGAAGCATGTTTGAGACAGCAAGAGATTCTATCATCTAGGTTGAGCAACTCGGGCTATTCATATGAGACACTTCACTGAGAAGAGAGTTTGGAAAATAAGTTGTACCTTATTCTCTTCAAGAGCAGCTAACATTATTTCAATGTGGTTCTTGGGCCCATATGCTTTCATCAGCACGTTCTCCTTCCCATTTTCCTCTGACTGTTTACGCCAAAGTCTCAGCTCTGGAGGTGTACTCCAGTTGAAGTGAGGCCAAGCCATCAGCTCATACACTGATGGGCACTCTATCAGCTGCCAATTGCATCAACAGAAAATGAGAACAAGACAAGACTTAAATTGGCATTAATATCAAGTAAGCACATAATACAACTGCCCTCTACAACCAACCAAAGGGAGCAAAAGACCCTTCAGTCATCAGGTGTTATAAATCTGGACAAAGAAGGGGATCATGAAATTGGCTTGCTCCATCCACTTTTCCTGAGGAATCACCTGTAAAAGATATCTATGAGATTCCAAAGAGAACTCTGCAACCATGAATGCAGTCATAACCTTATGAGTGTTGCTAACAAAGTGTGAGACTGTCACTTCATCATGAATAGCTTGTGTGTAGTTATTCATGATATGCTCTGACAGTTACATAATAGCTATTGAATAGTTATTGCATAGTTATGCACAAGCTATTACATTCTATACTGCCAGAGCATACATGAATAGCTTGTGGAGGTAAACTGCATTCCATTTTTAGCTCGTGCCTGTACATTTAAGCACCTAAGCCTAATGCAAGGCCTACATAGAGGGTAGTAGTTGGGGCCTCCCGTACTCTAAACATATCCTTTAATCACACCACTAGTATCAATCTATTTCAATGCAGAATAATAAAAAATAAGTTCAATTAAGTGCAATCTTTTTCACATGATCATTCAGGGTGGATTACCATGACCTTGAGAGGATAAGAGGAATAAAGAACAAGAATAAAGATTCATACAAGCTGATGCATACTCCACTTGGCAACAAAAAGTTGTCGTTGCCAGCCCTTGATAAACTCAACCCCAGTCAACAGGCTATCCATGATGAAGCCTGGAGCGCCTGTCCATTCAGGGATAGCACTGTTAACAAAAGCAGAAGAGTGAACAATGCAATTAGACAATGTATACTGCTGACCTTCTCTCACTTCCAGCTCTTCTGTCATATCATAACAGCAGTAGAAGGAGGATGAATCTCCTTACCTTCAAACGGAGCTGTCACAGCTATCCATGAATGTACATACTTCTCAAAAATCTGTCCCAACCAAGTTAACAAACTGAAACTTAGTGCAGTAAAACTCCCTACTTCTGAGGGCAAAGTTGGGATGGACATGAAAAAGACAAACCAAAATGGGTGAAGGCTGAAACTTGTAGGCTACAAAAGCAGAACTCTTGATGCACAAATATTCCACAGAACTAAGAATGGAAATACATTCAAACTCGCCATTCATATGTAGCACCCAACCGTTTTGAAAGGCATGGGGCTGCCAAACACCGACCAAGTTTAATGCGAGCTTTTCATGCTCTGTTCCCAGGTCAGTTCAAACTCTCATCTATCTCCTGGATTTCAAGGTGAAGGAGATCTTCACCTCATGGTGCAGGGCCAGAAATGACTTGACAAGAAGCCCACCCATGGAATGTGACACTATGTCCACTTTCTTGCCTCCTGACGCTTCAAATATGGTCTCCAACTTTTTTCTCAACCTCTCCATGTGCTCTGGGAGCCTGTAGCACAAAAATCAAGAATAAATTTCACACAGACAAAAGTAAAATTTGAAGTTCCTCTGAAAGTTGTGAAACTGCACACCTGTTGCTTTGCCGAAAATCATAACCAAAGCCAAACAAAGTTGAACCCTCCTGGTAGCCCCATCCCTTCATCTGCTCGATAAGATCATGGAAATAGTACACAGAGTCCAGACGCAAAAGCTGCCATTCACACATATAATCTTCCTTAGGATACAAGCACAGCATTTTAACAGCAGGTCAGAATCGCTGTATAACATAAAATGGAAGTTGGGACATCAATGAGAAGGGGAATAGATATGATACCACATCAGGATCAAGAATATCACAGCTGTGAAGTCCATGTCGATCTTCAGGGACCTCGATTGTGGTATTCTCATCAAGAGAGTCTGTTCTACCTGCACATAAGCAAAATCACTTGTTCAATTGATGGAAAACCAGAATACATGGCCTCCTGGTACGTCATGTGCAACACCATCAAGCAAACCCTAGCCTCTTCCAACTGGAAACCCCTGCCTAGTTCTGACTTAGTGTGAGGCCACAAGTGCATCAATGGACTGGCTCTCGCATATGGTAACCAGACAGACAAAGCACCTGCATGCATCACCCGACCCTGCATATTATATAGAATTACACGAAGAGCAACGGAATAACTCGGTGAATTGCAGGGAATTCGACAAATTGCAGAGAGAATCGTACCTGTTTCAGGGTTGTAGAAGGAGTAGAGTTTGGTCCGAAACTCATGGTCGGCCTCGAACAAGCGCACCCAGATACGCTCTTTACGGCCGTTCTTATTCACGGCATTCAAGATGGAGCCTCCGATGCCGGGCACCAGAAGCACGGGGTTCAAATTCATGTCAACTTTCTCCTTCTCATCATCATCTCCCGAGAAATGCCACGGCCACCAATCCTCCAAATTCCCAATTATGTCCCTCACTGACCTGAACTTCATGACTACTTCCCGAGGTACCGAACCTCTCGGATTTTGCCACCCCAAAGGCTGCCACCCCCTGCCCCTTCCGCTTTCGTCTGTACTAGGAATTGGAAAAATGAAAGCAAAACCTAGGGTTCCGAAACATAAGCTCCCTGTTCAAATCTCCGCACACCACCGCTTCAACAAAGTCGTGCAAGACAGCGTCCCTAACTAACGAGTTAAGCAAACAAGTCACTCAACGAGACGAAAAACAAACGGCCGTTTTCCTTTCTCCTGCTGAAACCAAACCACAGCAAGTAGCGGAAGAAGAAGAAGACGGCAGAAGAAGAATAAACTAGTAGAAGCAAGCAAACAAAAACCAGGCAAAGCGGAATCAGCGGGCACAAGCAACGATGCAGACGGTGGTGCACGGCAGAGCGCGACAGTCGTGCGCGTCTTCTTCCTCGACCTGGTCATGGTCCTCGCCCCTGGTTCACGTTTCCATGTGCTGTTCCCTTCACGTTCCACACGCTCCTTTTTAGGTTCACTTACAATCTGTCATCCATCCTGGGCACGGACTTTGCACTACGAGAGCTATTAGCACAATGGGAACAAGAAGAAGCTAGTTGCTCAATGTCTCTCTGCCTGAGCGCATGGCTTTTGGTTCGTGTGAACACAACCTGGATTTGCAGGAGAACTCTCTGTGTTCGTCGTTATAGGGTAAAAAGCTCAGGGTGGGCATCTTCCGACGGTGCCTAAGCATGAGGTGGTAGCTAAGGCCCACTGTAGATTGGAGGTCCAGGGTCCAAATTCCTAGGAATCAATTTGGACCCATTCGAAGTAAATTGAACCCTTGAGTTGGACCCTAAACCCTAGATTGCATCTTGGTTCTTTAAATCATGAGTTCTCCTTGTTTTAGCTCTTTTTTGGGGTCTGAACCAATTGATTTTCCATCCAAAATGGTGCCATGTAGGTTTAGCCTCAATTTGCCACTTTTTGGTCTTGGACCCTCATCTAAACGGCAAGGGTCCAATTTATGGCTCTCATCCAATAGGATTGCTCTATTTCATTGAACCCTGGACTTTGGAGCCTCATCTAAAGTGGCCGTAAGTTCAGCCCTGCATTTTAGCTATGTCCTCCACCAGTGGGCTTGTTATTCTTGTTTGTTGTCCATTTTGTTTTGTGGATTGTATTGAAACATTGCTTGGAAGTGATGCATCTGAAGGAAAAGGATCAGTGTTGGGTGGGTACCAGCTTCAGCAGGTTAGAAGCATCAATCTTGGTTAGTAAGAATCAAGTCGTCAAAATTGGGTCCAATTTCCAAAAGTGAAATGGAAATTTTTTAAGGAACTAGACTCATAAATGAATTCCCAGTTGCATTTATTGTGTGGAACTGAAACCATGTTCCTTCTTTTCCCCCTTGCTAGGTGTTTCATATAGGAGAATAATAGACCCTTTTGGATTTGAAAATTGAAAATTTAGAAGGGCTTGCTGGTAAGGCTTTTCTCCTACGTAAAGGGTTGCCATAATAGTGACACTGCAGAGGGAAAATGTTGTAGTGACAAGAAAGGATAGCGAGAAGGGACAAACTAATGGGTGACTTCCACCAAGTGGAAGTTATTTTAACAAGTTGGAGAGTATCTTTCAAATTGTATAAGTAATTATTCTTACGATGTCAACAAACAAGATTTTTTCAGCTCATTAAGAGCTCAAAATACACAAACGAAAAACACAACAATGTTTTACATATAGGAAAAAGGTCCAAATTTAAACCCTTCTAAAATTTGAGGTGTTGTCTTCAGCCCTATAAACCAAGGGGAGGCATCAAAAATTCTGAAAGGGTTTACATTTTAGGGCACTTTAAATTATAAGGTTGTTCGAAAAAAACGTTGTGCTAAAATAATAGAAAGTCGACCCATGGCATGGGCTCAAAAAAGTTGTTTGTGGGACCAATTTAAGAATGTGTGTAAAAGGAACTTGGCCCAAAATCTACACATATCTTATCTTTTCATGTTGTAAACATTTTTTTTTCACTCTCATACACCTCAATATTTTGCTTGTTTTTTTAACGTCTATTGAGAACCATGGCTTTAAATCATCGAGTGGTGTGTTGTTTGGTAGTTTGTATGGCATTTCAATTGGTAATATTTCGTGTCATAATTTTACAACAACAAATGATGCAACAACATGAAGATGTCAAAACAATGTTTCATGTTTTCAATCAACAAATGAGAGAGCTCATTCCTCGCATACACACATTGTGGAAATATGATCAAATTGAAGGCTTTATGCAAAGGTAATTCATGGGTTCATACATTGAAAAGATGTTTTAGTAACACACCAAGTTGAACTTCCATACTTTTGAATTTTTTGTCAAAAATTGAGAGCATCTTTGCAACGCAAAGACACCCATTTCAGATTAGTAATTCCTTTGGGACTAGGGTTGTTGTTGCTTTGACTCACCTTGGTAGTAGAAATCCTTACAAATGGTTGATGAGGTGTATGGGATTGTTGAAAGTACAACATTCATTATAGTTTGAGAATTTTGTGAAAGAGTTTCTAAACATTTGAAACCCATTGTCTTCATGAAACCAACAACTATAAATATTAAGCCAATGATTTCAGAATTTGTTGCTTCACATCACATTCCATACACCATCGAAGCCATTGATGGCACTCATATTCCAATTATTGTTCCTTTTGCAAAACATGCATCTTATCATTGTAGAAAAGGATTTTACACATGTTTATTACAAGGGATTTGTGATGTTGAATGCAAATTTTGGGACTATGATTTTGGTTGGGTAGGAGGCATGCATGATTAGGCTTTATTCCTAAGAACTAACGTTGGCAAGCGATTGGTGAAAGGAATTTTTTTGCATTATAAACTAATCGGGGATGTAGCATACCTAGTTTGGCCTTGGTTTTGGTGTCTTTCAAAGGTGGAAAAAGTGAATTATCACTAGAGAAAATGCATTGGAACTTCATCCAACCAAGTACATGGATGGTTATTAAAAGGATTTTCGGCATGTTGAAGGGGAGGTGGAGAATTTTACTTAAAAGGGTTGACACACTTTTGAGACATGATCCAAACTTCATCACCACTTGTTTATCTTTACATAATTTGTGTATTATCCATAAGGAAAACTTCAATATGCAATGGGTAGAAGAGGCAACTTGTGAAGTGGAACACATGAAAAAGAAAGTTTTTGAAATTTTGAAGGAAACTGATGTGTACCACATTGTGGAACAAGCCATCCAAGACATGAAACAATTGGGAAATCCCAAATTGCAACAAGAATGTAATCTATCATATGAATCAAACCCAAAAGAACTTACTTTGGAAAGCCCTAGCCAAGGTACATCAAAGAAACAAAAAGAAGAAGTTGAAAAGGAACTTTTTCAAAAAAGTACCATAAGCCATTTACAAATTGTTAGAACTTTGTATCAAGCAAGCTTGCAAAGAAATTACAATCTTGAATTTTCATCTTCTAATGAAAAGCTTTAGTACTAGGTGATTAAGAATCATGATAGATGCGGTAGAAGCTTCAATGTATGAAAGTCATAAAGATAAGATGTGAAACTCTTAATATCAAAGTTTTCCAATGAGAGCTACCATGTGCTCATCCATCTTCTCCAATAAAGTTGTTGTCTTTGCAAATTTTTGCACTAGAGCAATGTTATTTTCTGTAATGGTTTGAAACATGCTTTGCATATTATCTTGAAATGTTTTCTTCACTTTTCTAACAAAATCCAAAATGACCATTATACCCTTTTCAAATTTTTTTTCATCTTGGTTGCTGACATCAAATGCTTTTGAACTTGTGGTTGAAGCTTACACAACCTTGGTGAATTGACTCTTGTGGTGGTTCCAATGATCCATAGCTTCATAAAATTTTCCTCCATGTCAATTGTTCTCAGACATTTCATTTGTAATCTTTTCAGCTTTGTATTTTTTCAAAATAATCATATATGTTTTCTTACAAGGGTGCAAATGGGCTAATAGGAGCCACTTTGCCCCCTTAGATGATTGCTTTTGGAGGAATATTCTTGGAAAAAATCTTCAAAAAAATCTTTTCAAATATTTAAAATTTTCTTTGTATTATTTTGTTAAGGTTTGTGTTAATGTTTTTTCAAAAATATGTCATTTTCTTGAAGTTTTCCAAGTCCATTTACAAGTCATTTTATTGTTTACATTACTTTTGAAAGTCCAAATGTTATTGATATAATTTCATATTTTGGAGATTTATAAAATAAGATATTGGATTTGATAATGTGCAAAAATTTTAACTTATTTTCAAATTAAAATTCTTTTAAAAAAAATTTGGTGTAAAAAACATGGAATTAAGTAGTGGTTATGACTCATTTTGGCTCCTTTTAACATGATTGCACTCACAACCATAACCTAACTTTGAAAAGCGTAGAATGGTTACTACCATGTGGTAATGTACCTAATGCTAGACATTTATACCTACACCACACAAAAGACAAATAAGAAATTCAAACCAAGACTAAAATTGCAAGAAGGAATTGAATTCAAGGTTTGAAATTGAAAAAAAAAATGATATCATGTGGGATTGAACTTGTTTTGATTTCAATTTCAATGGCAATTGTTTGAAAATGAATTGAAAGAAACAATTACAATCAAGAACAAAATTGTAACAAGAAAAATAAAATGATGACCTAAATTGAAGAAAAATTTGATATGAAGATTGAAATTACAATTTAAAAAATTGAAATCAAAACTCAAATTATGATCAAGATTAAAATTTGTTAAAAAATTAAAATAAAGACCAACCCTAAACCAAAAAATTGAAATAAAAAATTGAAATTGAAACAATCAGAACTCAATGTACCTTGTTTTCCAACATTCTTCATGAAATCCTCATCGATCTTTCCATGAATAGATATCAAAGTTTCCACATCAATTGGAACCTAGTTTTTCCTACCTTCAGTTTCTTCTACCCTTTCATCATTTCCATTTTCTTCTTCCAAATCTCTCAAAACAAGCCCCTTTTTTATTTGACACCCATGGCCTCTAGCACTACCATGTCTTTTACTTCTTTTGGAGGAAACAATCAAAATCTCTTCATTTGTGTAAACCTTTTGCTTCCCTTTTCCTATGCCTAGGTCATTATAGAGTACTAGAAGAAAACTTCTAATCACATATGGAGAAAACCCTTCACCATAAATACCTTGTGATGGTGTATCTTTTGCAAGTGTATATTTTTCCATTTTTCAAACAAAATGAAAAGGCACTTGAGAAGAAGAAGAGAAAAGATGAAAATACGCTTGAAAAGAAGAAATACAACAATGTCACCCCTAGAGTTAGCTTGGCTTGGACCCTAAAAAAACAATGTAGGGTTTGGAAATGATGTTTCTTGTGGGAAGAACCCAAAAATTTCCCTCCATTTTCCATGCCACATGAGATCCACCTAGAATAAGAACCCTAATAGGCTTAGGCTTGTATCTAAAGGGAAGTTGAACCAATAAAATTTACCAACCAATACAAATGTTCCAAAATCGGCCCAACTTTTGGATGGCCCATAGTTTAAAGTACCCCTTAGACCCTTCTTCTACATAAAGAGCTATAAAGAATTTTTTTTCGATTTTTTTCTTTTTATTTAAAAAAAAAATCTTTTGTCTTAAACTTTGTCTTTGGTTGTCAGTTTCAACAATTTCATTGTGTTCATCAAACTTGACCTCCTCTTTTGGTGACATCACTATTTTCATTTAGCTTGAGCTTTTTTTTGGTGTCAAGGGTTTTTTTCAACGTTTCATCATTGCTTTTAAAAGGTTTATATTTTTGTGCTTTCATCATTTCTTCTAGAAATTTGCTTATATTTCATGAAAGTTCTAGAATATGCAACATATATTTCTTGTGTAATTTTGTTGTTGTAGGTTGAAAGAACATTAATGGACCGTTCTATTTGTTTGTTTTGCTCGGCAATGGAAATTATTGTATCCTTTTGTTGCTTTGTAGAGTTGTTTTCTTATGTTTGTTTTTTATTTATTTGTATGTGTTAGTGTTGTTGCAAGTTGCATTGTATCATCTTGGTTTTTTGCTTTCTTTTTGTAGGTTGACACCACTATCATCATCATTGTTCTACATTTTTTTCTTTTTTTATGGCTATAGAAACAATGTTTATTTCCATTTATAATTTATCAAAATAACAATTGTCATCATGATTGTTTTTTTAATTTTTTTTATGGCAACGGAAACATCGTGTCTTTTTATTTCCTATTTTTATTTTTGGCAACTTCATTGTCTTTATCGAACTTAAGCTGTCTTTTGGCATCAAGCTTTTCTTTCAAAATTTCATCATTGCTTCTAGAAGGTTTTTTTTCATTTCATGAAAGTTTTTAGAATCTGTGTATATTTCTTATGTAGTTTTGTTTGTGGAGGTCGATATAACAGTGCACATTTTGTTTGTTTGTTTGTTTGTCTTGTTTTGAGATGAAACTATCATATCCTTGTGGTGCTTTTATTTATTTATTTTTGGTTTGGTTGTATGTGTCATTGTTGTTTGTAAGTTGTGTAGCATCATTGTGATTTTTTTGTCTTCTTTACTTTGTGTAAATGTGCTTTTCATTTTATTTTTTAGTTGTGCATTATTATGTTTGCTTTGTTTATTTTGCATCTTGTTATGTGTCCATTTTGGTGTTGCTTTTGGTGCTCTTGCAATAACTTTCATGCATTTGCATTAAAGTTTTTTCTCTTTCTTTTTTTCTTTTTTTTCTATGTTTTTTGTGGCTTTGTTTTATTTTCTATATTGTGTTCCATCCACAAACCTGAAGACATCAAAGAAGCCTTGCATTGATGTTGATTAGACCATTGAAAGATCAATGAAATCTTGCCCAAATTGTCAAACCTAAATCTAGGTAATAGTAATTAATCAATTGTTCACTCTTCTTGTTCAATTAACTTTATAGCCTTGTGATCAACCCTTATAATTCTTGATTATAATGTTGTTGATGATGGTGCCATGTGGGTTAATGATGCTTTTGGAATCTATTTGCAACCACTTGATGTTATTTGTGATCTATAATTTCTTGATTCATTTGTTGTTGATGTTGATATTGGTTTTTTTGCAAGTCTATATAACCTTTTTTTCTTTTTTTTTGTTGAGGATTTTGATGTTTCTAGTGATGTTTCTAGTATGTCATGCCTTGTGATTCCAACATATTTTGATCAAGTTTTTATTGAACCTAAAAATAAAATTGTTGTTGCTAACAATGATACATTTTGTGTTCATGATATTATTTTTTCTTATGCTAATGATACATGCCCAAAACGTCAATTTCTAAACATTGTTGAAAAGAGTTGTAGAAGGGTGATAAAAAAACAAGCATACATGTTAAAATGTGGGCAAAAAATGCATTTGATGAGTGGTGGGAATTTCGGGGTTTTGACACCAAAAAATCCATTATATATTTGGCAAAAGATGAACAAACTATGATGGAGTTGGAGGACATGTTGTCCATGTTCATTCTTTAAATTACAAAGAAGGATGGCAACCTATACCCCCAATAAGTTATGAATCCTTGAATGTAATTTTGTAATTTTGTTTTTTTTTAGATTTTTTTTATTACATGTATGTTTTTATTATTTTACTTTCTAGGTTATGTTATTTCTTTTGTAGTTGTAAATGAAATTGTGAATATGCTTATGATGTTTCTTATTTTTAATGTGGTTGATTCATTATTTTGTGAGGGTTTTTCCAAAATGGTAAAAGTTTAAAACCTCAACATCAAGCAAATTTTGTCATCTATTGACTTTCTTTATTACATAAAAGTATTTTCTTGTTTTATTATGTGTATGTTTGTTGTTTTTGTGTTATGTGTCCTTGCTTGTGGAAATTTATAATTGAACATAATTATGGTTTTCGATCTGGGTATCTAATGCATTAATTATGTTTTAATTATTTTGATTTGTGATGTAGCATACAAATATTGATTAGAGTGATTTGGTAGTTGATAAGGGAGAGACAAGAGCGACACATTGTTGAAATTAGTTTTTCAAGATTTTTATTAATGTTAAATTTTGATGTGTTAAATTGGTTAATGATGAAACAAGGTGAAAGCACACTACAATGACCCCCTTTTGGGGCACTTTTGGGTCTAGTATTATAATATATACAATATAATTGTTCCAAAAGCATGGTACATTTAGTTTTGGGTATCAATTTTGGTTTTTGGGCCTTACAATAATTTTTTTTACAAAACTAATGTTATGTAGTATTATTATTATTATTATTTTAAAAATTATTTATATTGAAGGATCCACAAATTATTTATAATATACATTGGTATAACATTGCCATAATCTTGTTTTGATTACACTAACTTTAGGGTTTCATTAGTCATTCAAATAATCAATTTTAGTGAAATTTTAAAAATGGCCCATCTAGCTATGCTTGTCATCTTCTATGTGGATGTGATTACTTGTCAAAATTTCAATTTACCACACATTTATTGCATGTTTGTTGGAAAAAATCATTTCTTGAGATGAAAAATTTCAAATTAGTGACATGGTATCCAAACATGGTTCATATTATGTGAATTGGCATGGGTCAATATATTTTCAACTTTCATAAAGACTAAAGATCGTTTAAATTATTTTTAGAATATATTTATGTTTTTGAGTACATAGGTACATTACATTCATTTTAACAAATATACTCCAACCTCCCACTTTATAAAATGAAATGAAATAATTTTTTAAAAATCTCTTGCCTATGTTACATTTTAACATAATATGCAAAAATATTCTGAAAATCTTTCAAAAGTTTGAAGTGAATACATTCAAACATGCAGATCCCTAGAAAGTAGTATAATGTGACACCCCAAAGGGGGTCACTATAGTGTGTTTTCACCCAACACCTTTATTTGCTTTTGATGTAGACCTTGGTAAGATCATTAAAAACTCTAATTTTTTGTTTATTGATGAGGAAAAGAGGATGTTGATGTAAGACATGTGTTAACCAACAACACCAAAAAGGTTGAATTTGTGCTATGGTTATTTTTGTATGTGTAATTTTTGATTTGTGGTTGTTAAAAATTTAGGAAATTTGTGGATTTTGAAGAGTTTTCTATTTTACATTTGCCTATTAGTTTGGTATTAAGATTTTGCCAAAGAATGTCCAAAAATTGGTGGATTGACATCACAAGATGTTTTACCAATAGGCATTTGTTTGTTGTTAATTATCTTATACATGATGTCATTGACACTTTTATGGAAATGGAAAAACACTATTTTGTTGATTGACCTTGTGGTAAGTTTGGGCCATACCCCATGTTCTTGTGTCTTAAAAGGAAATGGAGGCTAGGTGATGATGTTTTAGTTTACCATTATGGAAGTTGGTCAAAATTAATTACAATTTATTATTAATAAGCTCACAATGGTTTTTCTTAATTTAAAAGACAAGGTTTTATTTAATAAAATTGGTAGAAGGATTAGTATAACATACATGGAAAAAACACTTATGCCACAAGAATATGGAATGGAATTGACAAGTCATAAAGGCTTTAAAATCTCTTATGGGAAGCAATGTTTTTTGTTTTGTTTCAAGTTTATTTGTTTTTTGTAATTTTTTGTTTGCTATAAATTTTTGCAAATTTCTATTTATTACAAGTCTTGTTTGCTACATTTTTTTACAAGTTTCAATTTATTTCAAGTTTATTTTTGCTTTGCATTGGTTTTGGTTTTTGGTTGGTGTAGGTATAATCAAATTGATAAACATTTGCACATCAAAGCTTTATAATGTATTATAAGTGGTGAAATAAAAAATGGTTAGTTTCTATGTTATGATGAAACATTGAATGACAAGAGAGCTGAATTTTAAAAGGTTCAGGTGAATTGTAGTTGAAAATGTTAAGGTAAGTTGATTACTTGTGTGTTAAGGTAGTTGATTTTCTATTCATTATGCAATTGTTTCTTGTGATGGTTTTATATTGTAGGAACTTGAATGCAATGAACAAACATTTGGTGGTCATTTTCTTACTTTTGAATGTTTTGTTTTTATTCTTGATTTTGTTGGTGGTTTGATTTCTATTGTTTAGGAGTTGTTGATGATCTGAGTTTTATTATTCTTGGAAGTATTGCGAGTTTGAATTTCACTATTTTTGGATATGTTGCTAAATAATAGCCATTAATTCCTTCAATGTTGTTGAATTGGATGACAATGTTTTTAATGAGTTGTTTGAAATTGAACTTCCCAAGTACAAGGATTGACTGGAGTCTATATTTGATAGTGTGTCATTGGGTGTTGTTAATTTGAACATTACTTTTGGTCATCCATTTAATAACTTGCAAAACTACCCAATTATAATCATTTTCATTGTTGACATGGGCAAATGTGTTTCTCCTTTAGCAAATTGCCAGCTTTTTAGTGCTTCTACTTTTGGTCTTGGTTTTGCTGGTGGTTCTGCCTTTATTAGTGCTTCAACATTGGAAGATACTAAGAAAGTAGTTTGATTGATCTGCTTTTATTGGCACTTCTGTCAAAACATAGTTAGTTTTTTGTTCATGCGTGTTATGGGACTTCAATTCTAACGTTGCATCAACACCAAAGGCTACAACAATTGTGGATTTTGTGGAGACAATTGGTTGCTACATTGCATTCAAAAGATGTTAGTTCTTTTTAGATGAATTTTGAAATTTTTTAGTTTGCGGACTTAGATTTTGATAAAGTTGAGAATTTTTTTGATGGACTTGAGACTTGAGTTTTAGCTTTCATAGACTTGGGATTTACAAGTTGTAGACTTTAGAGTTCATAGATTGAGTTGTCATGATATTTTTCTTGTGTTGATTTTTCATTGGCCCTTATTTTGAGAACACCTCAGTTTTCATGCATTACCCTAGACGTCATATGAGTTTCAACTATTAACATTTTAACCAATGACTTATAGAATGCAATTTAGCACCTTAGGACTTCATGGGTCATTTTGTGTAAGGTAAAGCCCATGGACAGATGCTTTACCAAGAGCCAAAGGTCTGTTCTGTATTTTTATAAAGCCCTAGTCTGTGAGCTTTACCTGATGTAAAGAGCATGAGAAATTTTCGTTTCACTTGTTTCCTATCATAGAGGGTGGATGTTTCAAAAAGCATAATGCCAACTTCTTCAGACATTATGTATTAGGTAGCTGGCGTGAGGAGCCAGATTATCGAAATAGTTTTGGTGCATTCATGTTGAGACTATTTTTGATAATCTAGTTCCTCTCACCGGTTACCAGGCATAACTGGTTTCTGGACTACATGCTTGATTTTTGAATTTTGTGTTTCTAGTCTTCTTGATGTGTTCATTTCTGGTCTGGACTAAAAACTAGAGGAGAGAAGGGAGAAAATTATGTGTTATAAACTACCTCCTCTGAACCAATGAGGAAGAGACATGTTAGAATGCTAAGTTCAGAAACTAGTTACATTTTTTGAAACACCTGCCCTATGCAGACACAAAATTATGTATAGGGTAAGGCCCTGCTGCAGGGGAATTACTGCATGGACCTTGGGATCAGTATTCGTTCCAATCTAAATAGTCTAAACACTTTCATCAAAGAAACCAGTTCACGTAATGTAAAACCCGTTCTAATAAGGTAAAACTTTGAAAAAGTTGGATCCAATGCGATAGTCCCTCTCCCTGTGGTGGCAGGGCCCAAAAACTGTTTCCCTTCCAAAAAGATCTCATTGGCCTACAGCCTGCGCCCTAGGGATCTTACAATCTCACACCCTTTGCCCTGGGGTTCTTTTTGTAAGCCTGATTACTAAATGTAATCTGCCCTATAAATACACTAAGAGTTCTCTCCCAGGTTGTTACAATCACAGGAAGGATAAAGGATAAACCAAGTCAAGTCAAAACTTTTTCAACCACTCCAAGCACTTGAGTTTATAAATAAGGAGGATAACGGCTCCAAGTAAAAACAAGTTTTTTAGTAAACAGGTTCAATAATGGAAGAAATGATGTTTTAATTACATGTAATAGCCTTGAAATTCAGACATCTGTTGACTAGCATTCTAGCTGTAGGAAATCGTTCTGCTAATTAGAAATTGGCGTTCAACAATCTTAGGTCCAATCAAACACAGACAAACATACATAATGACAAAACATTATCCTGTGAGGAGAAACCAACAAAATTAGAATAACAATTCATACATTTGGTAATATGTCCAAGGCATTCTTTGGCAAGTGCTAATACCATTAACAGGGGTTCCAAAATAGTATGGTCAAAGTCTTTTGTTCAAAAACATTACTGTAAGGAGTAATGAATGTAAGTGAAATGCTCAAAGCAAAAATAGTTATGAGTTTAGTTCTTCACATAATAATAATGCACACAAATTCAGGTTCTTTCATCCAGAAGCTGACCTTATCTCAAACAAATTTTTTTAAGTCTCTGTTTGCAACCTTGGCATCATCTGCTGCAGCTGCCATCACCAAGTCTAGGGTCTAGAGCTGCCTTTGTCTCCATTTTGTCTGTCGCTCCACAGCACCAATGGTTAAGTCTGTGTCAAAATGTGATTGATTTTCGTGGTAGGACTCGTGACACAGATTGGCATATGCCTGTGGTTCTGCTCCAATGTCACCTGATGAACCTCAACCTGCTTAAACAACTTTTTGTTAGTAGACTTTTAAGAAAACTGTTCCTGAAGGAAAACAGACTTCCAGCTGTTGATTTTCTTCTGTACAAAGAAAACATTGCAAAAACCAACTATGAAAGAACTGACTCAAATGAGATGAAACTGTTAATCCATTGCTAACCAACTGGCAACCAAATCTAAGACTAACATGAATATTATCAACTTTACAAGAACCTGTAGTTCTGGGGCCTCAGAAGAAATACAACAGAATTTTGATTAAACAACTCTAGCCAAATGGCAGAAATGCTGGAAACCCTGATTTGCAAGTAAACAGACAGAAAAACCTGACTATCCTGAAGTTTGACCTAAGAAATTATCACATTGATGTATGAAGCAGAAATCAGTATTTGTTGACACAATGGGGACATGGACCCTGTGCTGAGAAGGATCAGGGTGAATCTCATCCATGTCAAGTGATGACCCAACGATGGAAATAGTCTTTTCCTTATCATCCTCAATCTCAACCTCTGTGGATGTTAGAATCACAATGTCTGTGTAAGGATCACAGAATGGATCAGGGTCTCCAGCCATCAACCAATGCTTCAGAACCCGGAAAAAGCGCTCATCCATGAGGATTCCATGATGATATCCAGGAATTCCTAGCCTTTCTTCAGCAACTAAACTGTCAGCCTACACACAAAGGAGAGCAAAGTCTCAAGAAATTTGTTCTGACTAATAATTCTCTTCGGTTGACAATATCACTGGCTTGTCCGGATATCACTAAAATTGAATTCCAGAGCTGAGACACACATTGCGAATGGCAAACAGCAACCAAATCCTGAATATTCAGAAGGAGTGTCTCACTTACCATGGCTGACTCACATGGGACAGTCCCATCACCATCCACACAGCCAAACTCTGCCTGTGATCCATTCAATAGAAGAGAGTCAATCTAATGCATGAAAAGATGGCAGAAAAGAAGGATGGGATGTTCTTCTGGCAAAAGGGTTTGCTTAATTTGCTCATCTAGAACATAACATGGTATTACGAGATACTGTATTTAGCTGAAAAGCATTGGCAACACTATAGGCCTAGTTTCCTTCCAGTTATACCCAGTAGACATGTGCACAGAGAAAAACATTTACCTTGGTATTTAGAATTTGGTCCAGCTTGGCCAATGGGGTTTTCTTGCTGCCATAGATGCAAAGTCATAGCAACATTGCTCATATGTTGTAAAGTTTACCCACCTTGCAAAATCATCCACTTGCAGGAGTATAAGGTTTCCAGCAAGTTCTACTATACATTTAGAAATTGGCCACTCAATCCAAAGTACCAGGGATCTCAATACACAGGACTGAGACTATTTGGTAGGTGCTAAAGGGTGTAGGTTACCATCATTACAAGCTATCAAATGCCCACAAGGGTCCAATCAACAACTTCTGCATAGAATCATAAGATCAGAAGGAAGCCCCAAACATCTCAAGGCACTGAAGGGAGAGGACAGCCACTAAAAAGAGGGAGACAAATGAAACCAGGCATGAAATGAGTGTCAAATGATGTGCCAAAAACATTGTAGAACTTGATGCCTTCAGGAAGCTTTGCTGTCTGGAGGATTCTTTTTGTTTCAATCGCCCAGTTTACAATGTCCACATTTAATGGCAGAGGTATTTCCATGCCATTGTAGGTGAGCTGCCACATAACACAGTGAGCACATAGATAAACTTCAACAACACCTCTGCACTCACTACTAACTTCAGCCTCAGTGTCTACTCAAAACTCATGCTCCTTACATTTTGCAACAAAGGCCTGCAGTTGCTAACCAGCACACAAATTTGGGTCTCAACTGTCTATTGTCAAACAAGTTTGTCAAAGATTGCATTGCACTTATCCCAATGGATTTGTTATGCTTGTTTAAGAAAATGAGAGAATCTGAGATCTAGCTTTAGAAATTTGGGTCTTAACTGTCTTTTGTCAAACAAGTTTGTCAAAGATTGCATTGCACTTATCCCAATGGATTTGTTGTGCTTGTTTAAGAAAATGAGAGATTCTGTGATCTAGCTTTAGAAAATTGGGCTCTTAACATGAGACACTTTGTTAAGAAGAGGGTTAAGAAGCAAGAAAATACCATGTTCTCCTCAAGAGCAGCTGACATTACATTAACATAGTTATTGGGCCCATATGCTTCCATCACCACTTTCTCATTCCCATCTTTGTCAGCATGTATATGCCAAAGCCTCAGCTCTGGAGGTACACTCCAATTGAAGTGAGCCCATGCCATCAGCTCATACACTGGTGGGCACTCTATCATCTACCAATCCCATCAACAGCTGACGAGAACAAGAAAAGACTAAATTGGCATTAATATCAAGCAATCACATAATACAACTGCACTCTACAAGCCAATTGGGGAGCAACAGACTCTTACATAATCAGGTCGTTTGAATTTGGACACAGAAGGCACTCATGAACTTTGCTTGCCACATCCACTTTTCCCAAGGGAACACAGATAACATATCTATGAGATTGCAGAGAAAACTCTTAACAACAGTTTGAGGATAACACAACAACGAGTGTGGTCATAACCTTATGAGTGTTGCTCACAAAGTGTCAGACCATCACCTTCATCATGAATAGCTGAGATGATCTGCCAAATGTGGTGTACATATAAGCACACAATAATCTGCCAAAACTTTTGGGCAAAATCATTCTACATACATCTGCATCCTGATTTCTGTTGAATCTTCATAAGCAATGGGAAGACTCAGTCATGATGTTGGGTTCACACTTGCAAATAAAAAGCCAATAGTATTCTCATTCAAGCTGTGCAACAAGCTTGTGGAGGTAATCTTCAATTCCTTTTAGTGCGTCCCTGTGCAAGCAAACATCTATGCCTAAGGCATTGAGGAGCCTAAACAGAAGCTAGTGGTTCAGTGCACCCTGAACATGTCCTTTAAGGACAACACTGGTAACTATTTGGATGCAGAATAATGAAAACACAAGTCAAAGTAAGTGCAATCCTTGTCACACAATCATTAGGGGTGGAGCACCAAGCAATGGAGAGGATAGGTGGGGTGAGGAACAAGAGAAAATATTCTTACAAGCTGATGTACACTCCACTTGTGAACAAAAAATTCTCGTTGCCATCCCTTGAAAAACTCAAACCTTGTCAACAGGCTATCCATGATGCAGCCTGGAGCACCTGTCCATGATTGAACTCTGTTACCAAAGCAGAAGAGTAAGCATTGCAATTAGACAATGGATACTGACCTTTTCTCAGTTCCGGCTCTTTTCTCAGATCCATAACAGGAGTAGGAGAAGGATGAACCTTACTTACCTTCAAAGGGAGCAGCAACAGTTATCCATGAATGAACATACTTCTCAAAAATCTGTCCCATGCCAAGTTAAGGAACTAAAATCAGTACTGAAAAACTCTACTTCTGAGGCCAAACCTGGGCTGGACATGGAAAATACAAACCGAAGTGGGTGAATGCTGAAACTTGCAAGCTACAAAAGCAGAAAACTAGATGCACAACTATCCCAGAGCAATTGGACATGGAAATACTTTCAAACTGGCCAGTGATATGTAGCACTCAACAATTTGGAATGCACGGGACTGCTAACAAAGGCCATGTTTGATGCAAACTTCTTATCTTACATTCCTCTGCAGTTCTAACTCTTCAACTATCTCCTGGATTTCAAGGTGAAGGAGATCTTTACCTCATGGTGCAGGGCCACAAATGACTTGACAAGAAGCCCACCCGTGCAATGTGACAGTATGCCCACTTTCTTGCCTCCTGATGCTTCAAATATGGTCTCCAGCTTTTTCCTCAAGCCTTCCATGTGCTCTAGGAACCTGTACCAGAGAAATCAAGAATAATTTTCCACACAGATCACAAGTAGAATTTGAAGTTCCTCTCAAAGAGGTAAAACTGCACACCTGTTGCTTTCCTGAAAATCATAACCAACGCCAAACAAAGTTGAACCCTCCTGGTCGCTCCATCCCTTCATTCATCTGCTTGATAAGATCATGGAAATAGTACACAGACAACCCTAGTCAAAATGGCCAATGGGTTTTAATCAAATGGGGCATCTAGTCAAATTGAACATAAGGGCATCTAAGAATTGCTGAATAGAAAATGGACATTAGTTTAGATGAGGAGGAGAATAGATTATACCAAACCAGGATCCAGAATGTCACAGTTGTAAAGTCCGTATTGATCATCAGGGACCTCGATTGTGGTATTCTCATCAAGAGAGTCTCCTCTGCCTGCACACAAGAAACATCACTTGTTCTATTGATGGAAAGCCAGACTACACGGCCTACTGGTGGTACGTACAACACAACTGTAGTGTGAAGCTGATAATTTCCTGTAAGCCGATCTCTAATCGGGACTCCCTGCCTACTTAGTCTGAGGCCACAAGAGCATCAATGGACTGGCTTATCGCATAAAATGGTAACCTGACAGACAAGGCACTTGCAAGCATCAGCGGAGCGTGCAAATTACATAGAATTGCACAATGTCCTATTGTGAAGGAGAAAGACATCGCAAAAGGCCATAAATATAACTTCGTGAATTGCGGTGAATCCGAAAAATTGCACGAAGGTCGTCAGATTTTGAAAGGTGAGCATGGACTGTAATTCAGGCCGCCGAAGCAAGCACACGGAAGAAGCATATTATAATGGCACTAAAGGATCATGGCGAAGAAAACTTGTCTAGAAGCAAATTGGACAAGCATGAACAGAATTCGAATGGAATTGCATAGAATTCCGCACCGGTTTCGGGGTCGTACAAGGAGTAGAGCTTGGACTGAAATGCATGTTCGGGGTTGAACAAGCGCATCCAGACACGCTCCTTCGAACCGGTGTTCTGACTCACGGGATGGAGGATGGAGCCTAAGATGCCGGGCACCAAAAGCACTGGGTTCAAGTCCATGTCAACAAGTTTCTCCTTCTCATTGTCTCCCCCAAAATACCACGGCCACCGCGTCTCCACCTTATCAATTAACTCATTCACCTAGCTGATCAACTTCATTATTACTGGATCACTGGACACAAGCAACAAAGCCGACAAGAGTTGGACCGTCAGCACACAAGCAACAAAGCCGACGAGAAGAGTCCTGCAGAACACGAGCACCAAAAAGCGGACAAGAAACACACTCCAGGCCACGTCTCGATGTTCTTCACGTTCAAACGTTCCCTTTGCATTCCAATCTCTCTCCTTCTTTTGCATCCGTTTCCTACAATTTGTCATCCAAAATTCCTCCCTTCGCCCCTGTAGTTCGGAACCCAGACTGCGGTGTTTTGTAGTTGAAAACGGCATGCTGAGAAAGGGAGATGAATGGACGACATCCAATTTTCTTAGGGATTATTGGAGTCCAGATTGTATCTTGGTGAATGAAAATAGCATGAGAAGAATAGGGAGGTGAATGGACGTCTTTTTTTTTTCCTTGTTTGTTCTACCCCCTCCCCTGCCCCCCCACCCCCACCTCGTCCTCAAGATTGCATCTGCTATTGTCACTGAAAATTTGGGCTCAACATTTTTCTCATTAATGGCCTCTTACAAAACTTACATCCAATTTGTCTCACTACATTCTGCAAATCCCTTTCTAGCACACATCATGTACTACACAGTACCACAACAAAACATTCATCCAAATTCCCTCGCTATATTCTGTCAATGCTTTTGTGGTATACATCATGTACTACACATTATCACAACATACATTCATCCAAATCGCCTAATGATATTCCATCAACCCTTCATCCAGATACAAGATGTGATGCACAAAATTATTTGCAAGGTTTATAGTGTGTCATACCCATTCACAAAGTTCCTAATGACCTGATAGAATGGATGTGGCAGAATTTGTCTCAAGTGTTGGTTACGTCGGATAATGTCCATTGCTCAAACCTTGCCACCACCCACCGATCGTCTGGGTCCTCAAAATGACAATTAACTAACACAAAAAAAAGACTATAATTTGCTCAGTGTGTATTGAGGATGCGTATTCCATATCAATGTCCTTTGCAAATGGTCATAAGAAAAGTCTATTGATTTATTCATAAGAGAAAAAATCTAACTTTTGACTTTTTGGAATTTTGACGATTTTTTTCTGGACAAAAATTGTGTCTGTTTTGTTTTTTGAGGATTTAAGGCACTTTCCATTTGGTGCACTAAACTTGTCATGCAAGGTACATCTCAAATTGGTGAATGATATTAGGAAAGATAGACTCTTTCCTTCCGCAAAAGAAACCTGTAATTGAGTGAAGTGATACCCATTCTAGCCAAGCATTATCTGATATTTACCATACCATTAAATCTTTCTTTTTCTTGAAGAGTGAACTTCACTAACAATGTTGGACTTGATCCAAGCATCTTTTGCACTTATGCACTCAAAATAATTTCATGAGACCATGCGGAATAGTAGGTCATGTATCCAAGCATGCAAAAATCCACTTTCCATATTAACATACAAGGATACAACACATTAAAGAACGTTTTGGCATCCTCAACTTGCTTCAAACTTGATGTGCTGCACAAATGCATAATCACATCCCTCAATTCCATGTCAATAGCATGTAGTAAATTCTATGATTCCCAGTTTTTCTTCAATCCAAGAGAGAGTGCACCATTACATTACAAACATACATGACAAATAAACATACACACCATGATAGCAAATAGAATTACAACTGGTTCAAATTTCACAAAGTGTTGCAATGAAAAAAAAGTTGGAGAAAGGAACTTGCCAAGAGTTTAAATTAGCTTAATGGGTTGAGCTTGCATCAATATTAGGTTGAACCGGTTTAGGTTTAAGGCTTCTGTTTTTCATTTTTTAAGGTTTGCAACTTGATTTAGCATGAACAAAGTTCTAATTTTTTTGATTTGCAATCCATCATTGTGATATTTAGAGCAATACTATATATCCAGAATATTATGACATGGTAATTTTTTAGTTCTTTTCTTACCGAAAATAGATAATTGCAGAACAACAAGTGCCAACTTGCATTAGGATTTAATCAATCCTAAACGCTAACTTTACTTATAGAAAAGGCCATATCAAAACAAGTTATCTCAACACAACATTAAAAACACAAAATGGGCCCAATTGCATTGAAAGGAGCCACTCAAGTTACTAGATCCAAGGATTACAAGTCTTTTTGGAGTCCTTTTGATGTTTCATAGCAAAAAAATTTTGAATAAGTTTTTTCTTTTTGCAACTTATTATTAAACATGTTTAGAGTTGTCTCAATATATCACATGTTGTGTTTTAATTGTTGAATATATACATATTTTCAAAAGTGTGCAAATTTATCATTTCATTTTAGAAAAGGTCATAATTTTAAATCATACAAAAAAAATTAGCATTTTAAGGTTTAGTCTATTTTATTATAAGCTACAACTTTGTTTCATATTTCATATACGTTACATCCCATTTACATGTCGTAACTTTTTTTTGAAAATTTTAGATAATAAAATATATTTGAAATTTCTAAAATTTTCAAATTTCACATCTCTTACATTGTGAATGGTTTTTAGGTGTGAGTTGTAAGTTATGTATTTAAAAAAAATATAGCATTAAAAAAATATTTATTAACACTAAAAAAATGAGATTTTGTGATTGGTCCTTGCAATTAAATTTTAGCTGCATTCAACATTTACAACTAAAATGCCATTAATTGCGTTGGACAAATCACATGTGATCATAGTTGCAAATGACATGATTTTTTGATGGAAAATTAAAATCAACAAAATACATTTTCATCTTTTGACTGATTGTATACATATTGTCAATTGCAACTAACATATGATTAATTTGATCAATATTAACAACAAATGATATGTTGCCATGTGACAACTTTTTTTAATAGTTTAAAATTATTTTTATTTAATCTTGAAAATCCCATATCATCCATTTTAAATGGTTTTAGATCATTATAAATGTCACATTAAAAAGTTTGTCACATGGATTACTAATTGTGTTCATTTTTTAATGTCAATTATTTGATGACATGTGACACATTTTAACGTAATTTAATATTTAATAGTTATAATTATTTAATGAAATTTTTATTTCTATTTAAGTTCAATAAATTTCACATCTATATAAATAGGTAAAAATATGTAGCCCTAAGGAGGTAAATAGGTAGGCCTATGTTACTTAAATAGGTTTAAAGTGCTCCTATTTTATTTTGGGCTCAACCTTTAAGGTTAATCATCTCTTACTAAATCATCCCTTGATTGACACTTTCATTTTGAACATCTTTAGTGCATTAATTTATATATTTTGCAATATATATATATATATATATATATGAATTAAAATTTTTAAATACCAATATGACCAACCTAACCATGAACTATTCATAACTATTTCCTAATACCCTATGTTATATTATTTTAATTTACTTACTAAGTATTATAGATAATAAGACTTAATAAGTAATAATATAATAATTTTTATGAATAATAGTAATAATCAGTAATAATATTTAATATTATTATAATTATAATTTAGAAATTTATTATTTCATTTCTTACAACTAATTATTAATTATAATAATCAATATCAATAGTACTAATAATATTCTAGCCAATAGCTAGCCCATGTTAGCTATTTTATTATTAGTCCATTTGTTATAACCATTATTTACTATAATAATCAGTATTTAAAATAATATTAATAAAAAATTTAGTAGGTATAATTATTATAGTAATTTGAAAAATTAATAATAATAAAATATAAATATAAACATTTAAACATGATACTTTTGCTTATGATTGTTTTTCAATTTTTATATGTAGCAGCAATGGTGATTTGAAAATGTAACATTAGCAATGAATGTTAGAAAATTAAAATAATATTAGTGATGAAATGTCCTCAGAAGCTATATAAAATTGTAAAAGAACACCTTCCATTTGAAAAGTTCATCAAAGATGTGGCATACTTTTATATTGAGCTTTAAAAAGAGAATTGCAATATTTTTTAGTTTGTATAATTTGGAAAATGTGGCCATTTACATTGCCTTATTACATCTCCCAAAAGATATTTGTTGTAGATCACGTAAGTGTATATAAAAGTAATGAATTGGGTTCTGTAAGCATAAATCATTTACATTGGATTATGTGTCCATTTACAGTAGTAAATAAAGCCCTTGACTCCTTTTTTAACATTACAAGGAGCTTTATAAAGCATAATATAAGCAGGAGGGTGTTCGAATTCTTCATTGCACTACTAGGAAAGTGTGGTGTAGTTCACTACGCTATTTCACTATGCAACCATAAAAGTGAATTAAGTTCACTGTAATTTCACTACCCTTACCTTCCTTACCTTCATTGGTGAAAATGATTCACTATATGGTGTAAATG
>Ga0209611_10001504_pt1 | contig 39970 bp, 33 predicted proteins | sample S1TSphgellanicum_3_FD_187693 | JGI IMG/M metagenome (GOLD analysis project Ga0209611, IMG submission 187693) | Host-associated microbial communities from peat moss isolated from Minnesota, USA - S1T2_Fc - Sphagnum magellanicum MG (SPAdes) (version 2) | ecosystem: Host-associated > Plants > Peat... | reverse complement strand
AACGCACACATACCAGGCGTACTGAAGAAAGGCAGCACACACATGTTGAAGAATCTCCCCGAAAGTCTGGGCCACGCACTCGTCAACCAGCGAGCCGGCATGGAAAGCGTGGTCTACAACCAACTGCACGCTCATCACGCCACGGCACGGCTCGAGGTGATCAGCCGCGCCTTTGCGTTCAACGCGCAATTGCCGGTCGAATACACCGCGGATGGCGACGGAATTTCGCCGCCCATTGCATGGAGCCATGTGCCGGCCGACGCGGAGTCGATCGTCCTGATTGTCGAGGATGCGGATTCACCCACCCCGCATCCGTTGGTCCACGCGATCGTCGTCGGGCTTGCCGCCGAGGACGGGGCGGTTGACGAGGGAGCGCTGAGCAGTCCTGGGCACGAAGTCAAGGAAGGCCTTGGAGTCGAGTCGGGACGCAACTCGTTCTTCCAGCAAGCGTGGTTACCGCCCGATCCGCCGCCCGGCCACGGCGTGCATCGTTACGTGTTCCAGGTGTTCGCGCTGCGCGCCGGGGCGCCATTCTCCCACGCCCCGGGTCGACGCGAGGTGATCGAGGCGATTCTGGATCGAGCGCTCGCCGCCGGTGCGTTGATCGGTACCTACGAGAGGATGTCGCGAGCCGACATCGCGGCCGATGCCGATTTTGCGATTGACGCTGAACCGGTGTAGCGCGACATGCTCAACGTATCTCGGCGGTCGGTCATTGCGGGTTGTGCAGCGGTCGCGACGGTGGGGATTCCGCCCCTGGCCGCGCGTGAGGAGATGTAATCGAGAGCCGCCGCCGACGGGCCGGCGCGTGTCACCTTGACGGTCAACGGTAAGCCGCGTGACCTCACTGTGGATGTACGGGTGACCGTGCTCGATGCGCTGCGGGAGCACTTGCAGCAGTTGACCGGAACCAAGAAAGGTTGCGATCAAGGTCAATGCGGCGCTTGCACGGTGCTCATCGGCGGACAACGTGTGCTTTCCTGCCTGACCCTGGCAATCTCGGCACAAGGCAAACGCATCGAGACCATCGAGGGACTCGCGGGCGCGGGCGGAAGGCTGGTGGCCGGAATTCCGTTCTCCTCGAGATCGTTGATGCAATGCTTTGACCGGGCGGCGGCGCAATTCGGCTGGTCCAACCGCAACGCTCAACCCGGCATGATGCGCGACGGCGAGTGGCTGGTCGGTTACGGCTGTGCCACCGCCTGTTATCCGACGAACATCGGTCCGGCCGCAGCGCGCGTATCGGTCACCTCGGACGGGAAGGCGGCAGTCGGATTGGCGGGCCACGATGCAACGGGAAAGCGTTTACGTGCGCTGCCCATCCGTGCCGAAAACCTCCTGTAGCTCGCTGTCCGAGTCCAAAGTGAGTCAGCGCGGGCTATCAGCGTTCGGCGCCGTGACCTTACGACCAGCATAGACCCTCGCCGACAGCAGAAGCACCGCGATTCATTCATCTTCGGTTTAACGTTAACCAGGAGATCCAGATGAACTCAAAATTGATCGTGGCGGCGGCGGCATTGATTTTCGTGACTGCAGATTTCGCAATCGCTCAGGCGCCGGGTGGTGCGCCAGGAGGGTCGTCGGGTGCGCCGGGGGCAGGCGGTTCGCCGGGCACTCCGGGTATGCCAGGTTCACCGGGGAGCCCCGGCACTCCCGGAACGCCGGGAACGCCAGGCTCACCGGGAACCCCGGGTACCCCCGGAACGCCAGGCTCACCGGGCACCCCCGGAACGCCAGGATCTCCCGGCTCACCGGGAACCCCGGGAAACCCCGGAACTCCGGGAACACCCGGGAAACACAGAACGCCGGGGTCGCCGGGGACACCAGGAACACCGGGGACTCCCGGCAACCCTGGTACGCCGGGCGCTCCCGGAACTCCAGGCTCACCGGGAACCCCCGGTGGCTCCGGAACTCCCGGATCGTCGGGAACACCGGGATCTCCCGGCTCTCCGCCAACACATTAGCGTCGAGCCTCCGCCTCGTCAGGGATCGATGAGGCGCGGGCCGCCTTCGAATGCCGTTTCGCACCTGCGCCTCGTCAAGAACTGATGAGCCGTAGGTCGCATCGCGCATGCGGTGGAACGCTGGAGCTGTTGTGCTTTCACCGCGGATGTCGTCGATATGGCCTCCAGGCTCTGAGTGGGCACGCCATAAGGCCAGAGAGCGAATGCCGGATCGCCGACATTCGCTCTTCCCTGGTCTGGCGACCGCTACTTGTGGGAGGAGCCGCTATGCGAATGTTGCCCGCCCTTGCGCCCCGCCTCGCTTGCCTTTTCCGGATCGTTGGCAAAGTTTCCCGCACCGCTCGCTGCGGATTTCTCCGATTCGTCCTTCGATCCATGGGAGGAATCCTGGGAACCCTGCTGCGATTGCCGGCTCTTCTTGCCGGCTTCGCTGGCGCGCTGCGGATCGTTGGCAAAATTGCCTGACCCGCCGCGCTCCGATCCGCCGGACTGTTTCGAATCGCTGCCTCCGGACTGTTTTGAATCATTCCTCTGATGATTGGCCATTTGAAAACTCCTGATGTGGGTAAGCCGAAACCACAGTACGGCGATTGCAGCGCAGGCGCCGCCCGGCGTGCGCGCAGTTTCTCTGTAAGACACGGCTGTCGGACCGCACAGAAGCGTCCAGCGCTCCTTCCGCCTTTGTCTGACGCGACATCGAGGTCTTGGGGTGGTCCTGCCGACCGTTGTCTGGCGCTAGGGTTTGGTTTGAATCACCCACTGGAGAGGAGTTCATATGTCAATCCTAGATAAAGTTGTTGCGGCCGTGACGCCGCCGGAAAGTGAAGAGCAAAGAGCCGAAGCTCGTGGCAAAGCTCGCGATGCCGCAACGGATGGCGACTGGCTGTCGCTCGTGCTCGAGCATCATGGGCAAATCGAGGCTGCATTTGCGGCGGTGAAAGCGGCTACGGATGCCCCGGGCCGGCTGGGCGCCCAAAAGCGCCTGTCGTTGCTCCTCACCGGCCACTCGATTGCAGAAGAGGCGGTCATTTACCCGGCCTTGGTGAAAGCCAATGAGCAAGCTCATTCAACAAAGGCCTACACGGAGCAGTCTGCTGCCAAAGTACAAATGGGGCTGTTGGAGGACTTGGATCCGATGAGCCAGGAATACCTGGACAAGTTGGAGCATATACGCGGGGCGGTCGCCCATCATGTCTACGAGGAAGAGGGCACTTGGTTTGTCGATCTGAAGGCGAAACTGCCGCCGGCAGACCAAACCAAAATCACGTTTCGTTATCAGGAGGAGTTCTCACGCTATACGCGAGACAGTGAGGAGTCGTCTTCACGTGCGATTCCTTCGGCGGTCTCGGGTTCCCGAGCGAGGGACACGTTGGTGGGCGCCAAGCACCGAAACTGATCTCCCAGGGTAGGCCGCATTGAACCAGAGACGGTGCGGCCTACCCGACTGGTGCGCCTGAGGGCGCCTGCGGGCGCCTGCAAGCGCCTATAGCGCCTATAGCGCCAGCGATGTATTCGCGTGCGAAGTCTTCATTCTGTGCGAGGAGAAACTCCCCCACTCGAAACGGTTGACCGACCCGTACGAGCGTTGCTCGATTCGTCTTCGCCGCCCTCGGCGGGCGGGTCGTCGGGCTTGTCCGGCTGCTGAGCCGGGGTCGATGGTGTTGGAAGTTCCATGAACATTCAACTCCGGGGCGCCGCCCGTATCAGCCGGCGTAACCGGGCCTTCCCCGCGGCGTGGTCAATTCACTGCGTTGCCGGCGCGTAATGGTCCACTCGACGATGCCGACCAGCAAGGGCGCAACCAGGGTCCAGATGGCAAGAGAATAAACGGGGAACAAGCTCATATGAAACTCCTATTGTTTGGATTGGAACGTAACGGACTTTGCCTCGCTTGTTGCAGTGCCGCTGTCGGTGCGTCGAACCATTTCGCGTCAGCGCTCTGTGCGCCTGGTGTCGGCCGCTCGCGGGTCGCCTGATGACAGGGCTCCCGCCGGTTCAAGTGTCCGACACCGAATGCAGGCGGGCGGGAAGTGCCGATCCGGTTCATCTCGGGATACTCTCTTCAAACCATCAACAACCTTTAGGAGCACCAAATGGATACGCTCATTCCCCTGTGGATCATCGGCGGGCCTGTCGTTGGCCTCTTGATTTTGTTTTTCTCGTTCAGAGGCCCGAGCGCGATGGGCGGGCCCGTTCCTCGCGTTGCGCCCCGAGGGCGTGACATTTCTTCGGTAGACCTTTCGGCACCGCTTCTTGACCCGACGCATCCCAATGCGCCGCGACGCTTCGTCTGACAAGCGGGGAGAAGTTTAATCAGTGAACACGCCTCGCGGCTCGCACCGAGCCGCGAGGTTCCCGGCACAAGTTTCTGGCAGCCGGAAAACTCCTACAAAGCAACGCGTAAATGCCACGCTGCATCCGTCCCCTTCTTTATGTTTAGCTAAGGTCGCAGCACTCGTCATGGAGTGCGGGCACGATAAGCGTTCTCTTGCGACTCCGAGTGCCGATGGACGCCCACCGGAGAGTCGCCCAGACAGTTTTTCGGCGCAATAGGTACCGTGAAATCCGCTCTATCATTCACTGCCCCGACGGGAGTGACGCGAAAGAAGAGGATCGAGCAACTCGAGCACGCGCTTGCTCTGGTTCGCGATGCCGTGATTGCGTCGGATAGCTGCGACCAAGTCACTTATATGAATGTGGCGGCTGAAGTCCTCACTCACTGGAGGAGCCAGGACGCCGTTGGTCAGCCGATTTCAAAGGTGCTTTCGTTCGTCGATACCGACACCGGCGGGTCGATCAACGAGGCAATCGATACACTCAAGGCGGAGAAAGACCAGGCTCCAGGGTTTCATCATGCCGTACTGCTGAGCGGCGCCGATTCCCCCCTCATCATCGAGTACAGCGTATCCGAAATTCGCGACGCCCAAGGCACGCTTTGGGGAACCATCACGATTTTCCAGAGCATCATGCGCAGGCGATCCTCGGAACTGGCGCTACAACAGAGCGAAAATACGCTTCTCGTGAATGCCGCGGCCTTGTTCGAGGAAAAGGAGCGCGCGCAAGTGACACTGAACTCGATTGGTGATGCGGTCGTCAGCACCGATTTCAGGGGCCGGGTGATCTACTTGAATAAAATTGCCGAAGATATGACTGGCTGGGCGCAGTCGGATGCGGCAGGACGTCCTCTCGATGAGGTCTTGTCTCTCGTCGACTCCAGTACGCGCGAGCCTGTGCCATGTCCCGCCATGCGGGCTATCATAGAGGACCAAACGGTAAGTCTGGGAACCGCCAGCATTCTCATTCGCAAGGACGGTACGGAACTCGCAATCGAGGATCTAGCCTCACCGATCCACGACACCGTAGGGGGCGTCATAGGCGCGGTGATGGTTGCGCACGATGTGACGGCAGCGCGCGAGCAAGCAGAGAAGCTCGCCCGGCTGGCCCTATACGATAACTTGACCGGCCTCCCGAATCGCGCGCTGCTCATCGACCGTTTGAGTCATGCGCTCGAAAATGCCTGCAGGAATGGTACTTCGGTGTCAGTGGTGTTTCTGGACTTGGACGGCTTCAAATCCGTGAACGATACCCACGGGCACGCGGTGGGTGATCAGTTGCTGCAAGCGGTTGCGAGCCGTCTGTTGAGCTGCGTTCGCCGCTCCGATACGGTGTGCCGCTACGGAGGCGACGAATTCGTGATTTTGCTCGCTGACATTGCGCATTCAAGCGACGCCACGCTCTGCGCCGACAAAATCGTGGCGCTCATCAATGCATCCTTCGACATTGGCGGCCGGCAGCTTCAGCTGGGCGCGAGCATTGGAATTGCAAGTTATCCTGATCACGCCCGGGAGGCCGGTCTATTGATCAAGTATGCCGATATCGCCATGTATCAGGCGAAATTCTCCGGCCGCAACCGCCACCAGGTCTTTGCCGATCGCATGATTTCGGCCTGAGAACCGTTGTGCACCCGAAATCCTGACGCGCCGGCGGCGGGACTGCAGCAGCGCGTTTGTCCCACGCCGAGGCTGCTCGCCTACTACGATCCAGGCGGCATCGCTCAGTACGCTGCTTTGACGCTGTACATTCGCCAGTGCCATGCGGAGCGTGGCTTGGAGACGATTCCGAGCTGACGCTTGCCCACCACGGCTTATCCGCGGTGTTTGTGACGGACGCCTCACAATCCGGCGTACTGCGTCCTTGTTCTCATGGGCACTGCGCCGATACAGTGTCGGGAACCATTCAAATCCAAGGCGCCAGTATGTCCAACAGAGTCAAGTGCGGCGCCTGCCGGGAGGATGTGCCGCTTCCCTCCTTCACGATGGCATTTCAGCCGATCATCGACATCGATAGCGGCGACACTTACGCCTACGAGGCGCTGGTACGACCGACCGAGGGCGGTGGCGGCGCGGCCGAAATCTTATCGCAGATCAACGAACAGAATCGTTACAGCTTCGATCAGGGGTGCCGGGTCAAAGCGATCGAATTGGCGTCGCGCCTCGAAATGGATGCGCTCCTCAGCATCAACTTCCTGCCGAATGCGGTCTATCAGCCGGCCGCCTGCCTGCAGAAAACTTTCGAGGCGGCCGAACGCGCGAAGTTTCCGCTGCATCACCTCATGTTCGAAGTGACGGAGAGTGAACCCTCCCGCGATGTCGGACACCTGCGGTCGATCTTCGCTGAATACAAGCGCCACGGCATGATCACCGCGATCGATGACTTCGGTGCCGGTCATTCGGGCCTGAACCTGCTCGCGGATTTTACGCCTGACGTCGTCAAGATCGACATGGCGTTGACCCGCTCGATACACACGCACGAGGTTCGAAGCAAGATCGCCGGCGCCATCATCAGTTTGTGCAAGAGTCTGCACATCTCCGTGATCGCCGAAGGAATCGAAACCGTGGAGGAGGCTGTTGCATTGCGGACGATGGGCGTGCGGCTTTTCCAGGGTTATCTGTTCGCGAGGCCGATCGTCGAGCAGTTGCCGCAGGTCCCCGCGTCGATCATAGACACGGTGCGCGCCGTCTCCGAATCGGCGTTGTTGGGTGATCCCCTCGAGCCGCGGCTGCGTCTCGCGCGGTAAACGGGTCGTCACCCGCTGTAAACGAGCCTTTCATTGCGGGGGCACCAACGCACCGGGCGGCCGCCGGTGGCCGCCGGTGGCCGCCAAATGAGCACTTTTGCACCAACCTTCCCCGGCCGTCGGGGCGATCCCACCATCCATATTCCGGCCGACGATTGATCGAAATCGATGGATAGTCCATCGACTTCGATATATATTTACACTGCCTTGGTCACCATTGAAAACCAAGGTGGCGGGTTCTTTGGATCGGGTCTCGCAACTGGCGCCGGGTGGCCACCGGCAAAGGCACGGAAGCTTCGTCGGTATTTTGTCTCCGGGGGGCGGATTGCAAGTACAAAGAAATGACATCCGACGCGCTGACCCGTCGAACGCCGTTGCGCTGCGTCTATTCAGCTTGAATATCGATCTCACTCCGGCTGGTGCGAGCCGCGATCCGGCGGGCAGTCGTTCGAGCAATGACGCCCCCTTCACCGCGGAAGTCGCTCGAGGCTCAGCGCGCGCCCGGACATGATTCAACCCCCACCGTAGCCCAGATAGGCATGGAGAGAATCTTGAGCACCGTCACACTCAATCGGATTCCAGAGGCATTGGCCGCCTTGCGCAATGAACATCTGGCGCAGTCGCTCTATGACGAGGGCAAGGTCATCATGGACGGCACGCTGCTTACGCTGCATGGTGCGGCGCACCGCAGCCGTCGCTTGCTGGAGTTTCGCGTCTTTCGGCGCAGCTTTTTCCGCTTCTACGAAACCCAGGTGTTTCCCCGCGCGCTCGCCGAACTCATGGGCGATACCGTGAAGTCCGGCGGATGCGACTTGGTGCAGTTCGGTTTTCGAATCACGATGAACCTTACGGCGGATTTTGCCGGGATCGACCGGCCGGAACACTCGGCTGCCGAAACGGCTGCGCTGCTCGATCTGGTGAAGACATTCAGTGAAGGCGCAACCATGGTGCACTCGACACGCGATAAGAGTGAGTTGCGCCGCGAGGTGACTGAGGCGCTTGCCGAGTTCGACAAGAAGTTTCTACAACCATCGATTGCACGCCGTGCCGCGCTGATCACGCAGCTCGCGCGCGGGGAGATCGAGGATACGGCTCTGCCCCGCGATGTTCTCACGGTTTTACTTCGCAACGAGGATCGGCTGGAGCTGCCAACGGATCTGGTATGCCGTGAAATTGCGTTCTATCTGCAGGCAGGGTCGCATAGTACGGCGAACTCGACCGTGCACGCGATGCATGACGTATTTACGTGGCTTGCGGCGCATCCCGAGGATCGGGACCGCCTGATGAGCGATCCGCTCTTCTTGCAGCGTTGCGTGCACGAGAGTCTAAGGTTGCACCCGGCCAGTCCCGTGGCGTGGAGGAAGCCGGTGTGTCCCGTGTCCCTCGCGGGAGGCACTGTCGTCGACACGGAAGATCGCGTGGAAATCGATCTATGGACCGCGAACCGTGCAAGGGATGTGTTCGGTGCGGATGCGGAGGACTTCAACCCTCACCGCACCGTGGCGGCCGGCAATGAACCCTTCGGACTCACCTTTGGCACCGGTGTTCACTCCTGCCTGGGACGCGATCTCGACGGCGGCATCGTGCCGAGAGGCACGGTAGATCCGGCGCAGCATCAGTACGGAATCATCGCCCTGCTCGTCAAGGCGATGCTGGACGCAGGAGCGACACCGGATCCCGTGAAACGCGCCACGATGGCCACGCACACGGCGCGCCCGAACTGGGGCAGCTACCCGGTGGTTTTCCGATGATTGTTTCAAACTAAACATCTTTTCGACAGAGCGCGGGGAGGATTGCATGCGGAATAACACAAAGCGGATGGCCCAAGGCCGAATGACAGCGGGAATAGTGGCGGCGGCCTTGAGTCGATGGGTGCTGGCGGGTTCCTTTCTCCTGATATTGGGCACGCCCTTCACGCGTCACGCCATGGCGCAGGCGGCGTCCGGTGATCAACTCGAGGAAATTACCGTCAGTGCCGAGAAAAAGAGCACCAGCCAACGGCTCCAGGACACGCCTATTGCCATCACGGCGGTGACTTCACAAACCATCGCAGACCTGCATATTGCGGACGTCACCGACATCGGCCGCATGGCGCCGAATGTCGAATTGGATGGCGTGGGTACATTTCCGGGATTTGCCAATTTCACCATTCGCGGCATCGGTGTCACCACTTCCGTTCGTTCCGTTGACCCGGCGGTGAACATCTTCCAGGACGGCATGGTGATTGCATACCAAGCGGGCGCCGTGCTCGACACCTTTGACACGGAGTCGGTGCAGATTCTGCGCGGCCCCCAAGGCGTGCTGTTCGGCCGCAATTCGGCGGGAGGTTCGGTGCTGTTATCCACTCCTCTGCCCACCCGTGACTTTCACTATAGCGGCGATGTCACCTTCGGCAATTTTGACGAATTCGATGTCCACGCGACCGTACAGGGGCCGCTCACCAACGCTGTCTTCGGCAAGGTCGCAGTGTCGGAGAAATCCAATTCGGGCTACTTCGAAAATACGACGGGCGGTACGTTTGTTCCCGCGCCCGCCAACCCCTCGGGGGACCCGGTGGAGCATGCGACCGGTAATTTGCCGAAAACTCAGGAAATCATCATCAAGCCGACGTTCCTCGTCGACTTCGACGAAGGCATGCAGCTGAAGCTGTTCACCCAATACCAACGCTATGCGGACGGGGGCGGCCCATCACGCGCTTATATTCCGAGTGACGGCACGCTCTCCAACCTGCAAAAGGAATTTGGGTACTATCCGCCCACCGCGCCGTATACCACGAACCTGTCGGACCCAGGTTATACGGACATTACCGCCGGTCACCTGATTGCGGAGTTTGACTGGAACATCGGTAATGGAACATGGACGACGATAGCCGCTTACCGGGCGGTTCAATATGACGCCACCCTGGAGGTGGACGGGACGCCTTTCAATCTGATCGTGTTTCCCGATAACAAGGAAAACAACAACCAAGAAAGCCTCGAGTCGCGCTACGACGGGAAGCTCTCGGATCAGATCGAGTACGTGGCCGGTACCTACTTGTTCACGGACATTTCGCGCGTGACCGAGAAACGGGCACTCAACGGATTTCTGATCGGCGAATCCGTTACCGACAGCTTGGATGAGCTTAATCAGTGGCGGCAGGACGACTCAACGGCGGCCCTCTTCGGTAATGTCGACTATAAGGTACTACCCCAGTTGACGCTGACGACTGGTATTCGTTACGAGTATGAGTACAAGAAAATGCACATCATCCCGCTGGCGCCCTGCAGCGGGGAGAACTTCACCGGTTGTCCGAACACCTACTATGACAGCCAACACCATTGGGAAGGACTGACACCGCGTTTCGTCGCGAGCTACAACCTGGCGCCGGACGTCATGGCCTACGCCAGCTACTCGAAGGGATTCAGCGCGGGCAATTACAACGCCCGGGCTCCGACGCTCGCCACGGCGTTGGTGCCCACCGCACCCGAGACGGTGGACGCATATGAAGTGGGGTTCAAGAGTCAGTGGTTCGACCGGCGTCTGGAGGCCAACCTGGCGGTCTACGATAACGGATTCACCAACATTCAGCGGACGGTCGACAGCACCAGCGGAGCGCAACCGGTGCAGACGCTGCTGAACGCCGCGGATGCAACGATCCAAGGGGTGGAACTCGAAACAACCGCCCTTGTTTACACGGGACTGCGATTGAATTTCAGCGGCGGCTATACCGATGGACGATTCAACCGGATCACCGGGCTTCCCACCGGAGTCGTGGGCACCGAACTACAACTGGACCATGTTCCCAAGTGGACATACGACGTCGGTGGCAAGTATGACTTCACTATCCCAGGTCTGCCGGGAGAGATCGGACTTTCGAGCGACTATTCCTGGAGATCGATGGTGTTCACGGATTTGTACAATACGCGGCAATTGAGTCAGCAGTCCTACGGGCTTCTCAACGCCAGCCTGAACTATGCGAACGGGCCTTATCAAGTCAGGCTCTTCGGGCGAAATCTGCAAAACACCGACTATGTGTTCATCAGGAGTCCCAGTTACGGCTATCAGGAATATGGCGGTCAGCCGCGAACCTACGGCATCGAACTGAGCGCGAAATTTTAGATGCAATCGTTGCCCCCTTCCGCTGCCGCAAGTTATGCCTTCGCAATCGCGCGGTCATGGCACCCATGAGGTTCCCGAAGGCGCATCCAACGTGCTGATGTGATGAGATCAGAGGACTTCGAACCCAAGCTGATTTACTTGGTGAAGCGCAATGCCCGATTGAGCCGCGAACAGTTCGTCGAGCGCTGGCGGCAGCACGGCAAGCTTGGCATGTCGCTGCCTCGCTGGAAAAACATCGCACATTATGTACATTGCGACGTTCTGCGCCCGGAGACATCGGCTCCTGAATTGGCGGTGGAATACGATGGCGTGGGACTCATTTGGCACCGATCGCAGCAAGCGCGAGCGGCACATGTCGCCGATCAAAGTTCCCGCTCGATCATGGAGCGGGATGAATTCGACACCTTCTCCGAGCCCATAACCAGCTCTTGCCTGGTGGCAAGAGAAATTGTGCTCCAAGCATGTGAGCCGGCACGATCCGCGCCAGCCAAGATCATTTTCTTCATCGGCACGAACACCGGGGAGACGCGCGAAGACTTGGTGGACAGGCGGATCGAGCAAGGGGCGCGGCTGATCACAAGCCTCGCGTGCGCGGGGATCACCGTTCGAGGCCGCACAATCAACAGGCCCCTGCCCGCCGTCGACAGCGCTGGATGGGGTCTCAAGTTCGATTGCGTCGACGAGTGGTGGTTCGAGAACGAAAGCTCGGCGCTGCTTGCCGTGCCGGCACTGAGCACGGCAAGCCGCTCGGAGCGCATCGTCTGGGTGCTCACCAATGAAATTGTGCTGTACGCGCTGGACTCTGCCGATCGGCCCAACAAACGTGCCGGCCGTTTATGAAGCGGCAGAATTAAGGTACCCTTCATCTGCTTTGTTCCGCGCCGTTTTATCGGCATAGATCAACTTTAAGCATTGTCCGGGGATCTCCCAGTTCCATGAGAAAAGGCAAATCACCGCCGCCATTGAGCGAGCGCATTTCTTTCCTGATCCACCGCGTCGAGGCAAAGACGGAGATAGTTTGTAATCCGCTTTTCCGCCACCTCGATATCGCGTTGCAGGACACCCGCGTCCTCGTCAACCTTCTCGAAGCGGGGACATTGCGCGTTGGTCAGCTCGTCAACATCATGGTCATGCCGCAATCCACCATTTCGCATCAGCTCAGGGCCCTGGAGAAGCGAAAACTCATCCGCCGGATACAGGGCGTGACCGATAGCCGGTCAGTCCTCGTCGAGTTGACGGCGCGCGGCAAAGAGGTGGCGAAGCGCTGCAATCAGCTGAGCGAGGAGGTGTATCGCGCAATGGTGGGAGATCTATCGGCGGAAGATTTGGCGCTGATCAGATCGCAACTTCGAGGCATATACCAGCGGCTCGAGGAATTTAGGGGCAAGAAAAGCGCGGAGCAAATCGCCCGGCGCTCGAAAATCGCGGCCGAGCGGGCGCAGGTTTGAACGCCCTCAGTTCAGGCGACCACATTCAGTCGGCTACATTCAGGCGACTGGATCCAGGTACATTCAGGCAACCGCATTCAGGCAACCGCATTCAGGCGACCGCATTCCGGCACATTCAGGCGACCACATTCACGCCCTTCCAGAATGCCACGCGGCCCTTGATCTGCCGTGCCGCATCCTTGGGTTCGGCGTAGTACCACACGGCATTCACGTTACGTTCATCGTTGACGTTCAGCGAGTAGTAGTTGGCCGTGCCTTTCCAGGGACACACGCTGGTGTGGGCGCTGGGTTCCAGAAACGCCGCATTGACGGATGCCAGCGGAAAGTAGTGGTTGCCTTCCACGACCACCGTGTCTTGCGACTCCGCGATCACCGTGCCATGCCATAGAGCCTTCATATGATCTCCTGAATCCGTGTTGCAACCGTGTTACGGCATTGTGGTCACTATCCTGGCCGCCGGCAAGATTGATGTCATGGCTCGGCAAGAAGCCGCCGACCGGACGCCCCAAGCGCATAATGAACCCGAGAGTTGCCGGGCATCGGCCGGTAAACGAAGATCGGGGTGTGTCAGGGTGTCGGATCCAACTCATCGGGAGCGATCATGAAGTATGCAAGTGCCATGCGATGTTGCGCGCTTCTCGTCTGGAGTGTGAGTGCGGTCGCTCAACAACATCCGACGTGCACCGGTCCCCAACTCGGCACTTGGGCCCTGCTGTCCATGGAAACTGAAGATCTGGAGACCAGTCAAAAGCGCAATCTGCTCGGTGCGCATCCGAGCGGCTATCTGACCTATGGTCCCGACTGCCGGATGTCCGCCATCCTGATCAAGGAGAGCCGGCAGGGGCCGGCCGCATTGGTGGCAACGGACCCCGAGAGTATCGAACTGTATCGTGGCCTGATTGCTTACGCCGGTAGTTACTCGATCGACGGACATCAAATCACCCACCACATACAGGCCTCGTGGAATCAAGCGTTGACAGGCACCACCCAGGTCAATCAATTCAATATCGCAGAAGATTCCTTGTATCTCCGGACGGGACCCGGCATAAGTCCGCTGACCGGAAGACAAAGTTCGACTGTGTTCATCTGGGCCAGGGTGCAGTAGCCGCTCTGTGCTACTTGGTGACCCTGCCAGTTTGCAGGGGGCAGGCGCCGCCCGGCGTTGCCGCAGCAGCACAAGGAGCCGGCTCTTGCCTCACCGCCCCGGCTCCAGTCCCACTTCTGCCGCGCCCGGTGACAGTCTGACCTCGGCCGCGCCCGCCTCCAGGATGACCTCGCCGGAGGAGTGCTCATGCACACCGCGTGCATAAATGACATTACCCGCCGGCCGCGCAGGTACGGAGACCGCCAGGTCCCCAAAGTGCACCAGCAATTGCCAGAGTGCTCCATCGTGGAAGGGCCACTGCACTCGTAATACCTGCCCATCGACGGCGAATTCGCCGCCATGCGTCATGAACCCGAGTTTCGGTGACAGGTAGCGCTGCCGAAGTTGCAGCAGTTCCCCGATGAACGCCAACCGTTCGCGATGCAGCGGTTGATCTCGTTCGGCCCAGCGCAATTTGCTGCGGCTCCAGGTCGATTCGGCGTTTGGATCGGGAATCAGCGCCCGCTGAGACTCCTCGGTGAATGCCGAAAAGCGGCTGAACTCCCGGCGGCGGCCGTCCGCCACCGATTGCGCGAGATCCTTGCCAAAATCGCAAAAGTAGAGGAAAGGCGTCGAGGCCGCGAACTCCTCTCCCATGAACAGCATCGGCACTTGCGGCGCGAGCAGCAAGCATACGTAGGCTGCCGGCAGCAGCCGCGCGTCGGCGATCTCGCTGATTCGCTCGCCGAACGCCCGGTTGCCGACCATATCGTGATTCTGCAGAAAGCCCACAAACGCGCCGGGTGGTAACCGGCCGCTCGGCTGCCCGCGCACTTTGCGGCGAAATACCGAATACTCGCCCTGGTAGGCAAACCCTTCGGCCAAGGATCGTCCCAGGCGGATCAGCGGTTGCGTGGAATAATCCGCATAATAACCATCGTCTTCTCGTGTGGTGATGACGTGCAGGGCGTGATGGACGTCGTCGTCCCATTGCGCTGTCGCGTAAACGGGTCGGCCGCCGGCGTCTCGCGCCAGATAGCGTGCTTCGTTGGCATTGTTCTCGAGCGCAACGTGGACGTGGCGCGACTGTCCCGGTCCCCGTTGCAAGGCGTTGCTGATCTCACAGACGATGTGACAGTCCGAACTGTCCCGCATGGCATGCACGGCGTCGAGACGCAGCCCGTCGAAGCGGTATTCCTCGATCCAGAAAAGCGCGTTGTGCACGAAGAAATCGCGGACCGTGCGGCAGCTTTCGCCATCGAAGTTGATGGCGGCTCCCCAGGGTGTCTGGTGCGCGGGATTGAAGAACTGCGGGCAGTAGGCGTGCAGATAGTTGCCTTCGGGCCCAAAGTGGTTGTAGACGACATCGAGAAGCACCACCATTCCCAAGGAATGCGCGGTATCGACCAGCGCCTTCAGATCGTCGGGCTCTCCATAGGCACTGGCCGGCGCGTACTGCAACACGCCATCGTAGCCCCAGCTGCGAGTGCCCGGGAATGCAGCGACGGGCATCAGTTGCAAAGCGGTGATGCCGAGGGCGGCGAGATCCGCCAATCGTTCGCCCGCGGCGGCAAACGTGCCCTGCGGCGTGAAGGTGCCTATGTGTAGTTCGTATAAAACCAGGTCAGGCCAGGGCCGGCCGCACCAGCCCTCATTGACCCAACGGTAGGCTCCCGGGTCAACGACGGTGCTCTCCCCGTGCACGTCCGTGTTGCGGCGCGAAGCGGGATCCGGCACCAACAGACTTCGGCTCATCGTCGACGGCACACGGAATTGGTATCCCGTCCCAGCCACAGCGTCCGCCACCTTCAGCTCGTGCCAGCCGCTCTCGAGGCAGTTCATTCGGCGCGATGCACCATCCTGTCGTGTTTGCAGTTCGAGATCGACAGCGCGGCAGGACGGCGCCCACAACCGGAAAAGCGTGCCACCGTCCGGCAGCAGCGTGGCGCCGAACGGCATGGAATGCGCAGCGCGGTGTGTCAAAAATCGCCGTCCTTGGGGGCGGGCGGCCACCATCGTTCGAGCAACGATCTCGCCCACTCCTTGCCGCCGAGTCCGAACGCGAGCGCGATCGCCAGCATGAGACCTGCCAGAATGATCAGGAAGGTGTGCTGGACGATGTCGCCACCGATCTCGACCTGGCTCAAGGCAATCATCACCACCAAGGTCATGACGACGTAGCGGGCGATGCGCCCGATCAGGTCGGCGTCGGGAATTTGCGCTTCGTTGCAATAGGATTGCACCGCCTCGCCGACGAAACGCGCACAGTAGGATCCGAAAATCACGATCAACATCGCCACCAACAATCGGGGCGAATAGAGAACCGCCTTGCCCAGCAGTTCGGTGATATACGTGAGACCCAGTCCGTTGCAGGCAATGATCAGTGTCGCGAGGATGACCATCCAACCGGCAAACAGCCCGAAGAGCGTGCTGGTGTCGCCGCGCATACCGGCCTGCCTCAGAAAATTATCCGTTCCCGCGCGCTCCGTCAGCACGTTGAAATTCGCGGCACGCAGTGCCCGTTCAACGGCAAAGCGGACCGCCTTGGCCACCAGCCAGCCCACCGCCACCACGAACAGCGCGAGCAGCAGGCGCGGCAGAAACACCGCCAGTTGATGCAGGAATTCGCGCGTTGATTCTAGGAAAATGTCGATACTTTGCATGCTGTCTCCCGGATTTTGCAACCCTGCGCGCGGTGATGGATCACCGGTTCGCCCAATTCAAGATGCCCACCAGCGGAATGCTCGCCCACCCGGGGCGATTGCCGAGTTCATAACGCAACTCATAAAATGCCTTCTCGATCTCGAACAGGCTGAGAAGTCCGCGCACCGGATCCAGGGACGAGTAGAGTCCCGAATCGCGGGCAGCCTCATCGTACGCGCCGAGGAACGCCTCGCGCACCTGGACTTCCCATTCGCGCGCGAGCGGTACGAGCCGCGCCGATTCGGTCTCGTGACCGATGCTGAGCAGCGCGCTCTGTTGCGCGTAACTGAATGAGCGAAGCATCCCGGCGATGTCCCTGAGCGGCGAATGCTTGGCGCGCCGTTCCTCCAGGTTCCGCCCGGGTTCGCCCTCGAAATCGATGATGACGAAGTCATTGCCCGTGACCAGCACTTGACCCAAATGATAATCGCCATGAATCCGGATCTGCAGCCCCTGAGTAGCCTCGGTTGCGCAGGCCTCGATGCGCGCCATGAGCTGCTTGCGCAGCGCGAGCACCGCTTGTGCCCGGCCGCGATCGGCTGCGGACAGCTGCTCGCTGGCCGAGGTCAACAGGTCGAGTCCGCTCTGCGCCTCCTGCAATGCCCGCTGCCGATAGTTATCGACGTCCTTGCGGGTGAGCGCCCTCGGTGAGAACGCCGGGTCGCTCGTGTCCCTGCCGAGCAGGCGATGTAATTCCGCCGTTCGCTGTGCCAGCATGCGAATGAGCGCCAAATAGGCTTCGTGCGCATTGTCCGGTAACGAGTCGCCGGCCGGCTTGGTGCGATACTGCTCCAGATGACGGCGCAGATAGTCGAGCGAGTAGGTCCAGCCGTCTCCCTGATTCGGCACATACGCCTGCAGCATGGCCAACAAGCGGATCTGGCCATCGTTGGCGATGTATTCGAGCACGCCCGCGAGCGGCGCGCAGTTCGCATAATGCACCGCCTCGGTGAGGTAGAGACCCATTTCCAGTTCCGGATTGATACCCAATCGCAGGCGGCGGTAGCCTTTGAGCATCAGCCGCTCACCCAGGTTGACGACGGTGTTGGAGCTCGACCCGCGGGGCCTTTCGACGGGCAACGCGTCGTAATCCGCTCCCGCCAGCTGCGCAAACGCCGCGGTTGCGCGAAAGCGCAGCCTGCCCTGCGACATGGGCAATTCACGATTCGAAGCCATGGCCTTGACGACGGCGCGACAGAAGCATTCGTCAGCAAACGCGTCGCCCATCACGCCGACGTTCGCCTGCTGGCGGACTCTCGCCACCGCGGAGGTCGACAGATTGTGGCAGCGCTCCTCTTCACGCTCCTCCCATGCCAGCGCCAGCGGCAGAAAGTAACTGCTTTGATCGGCGGTCTTGTCGAGTTCCAGCAGGGCCACGAGCCATGACTGCTTGCCCTCCTGCCATAACACGTTTTCCATCACGCGCGCCCGCTCGATCGACGTTCCCTTGAACGGATACCAGCGCTGCGACTCGATATACCGCGGCAGTGTGTCTGTCTCGAGCTGAAGGCGGCTCTTCTCGGCCATGCCGATGCGCCACGGCACCACTCGATCACGGAACAGGCTGCTCCAACCATCGAACAGCACCAGCACCGGGCGCTCGTCGACCGACACGATTTGCTCATGCCAGGCCGGCACCTCGGCGTCGCTCGACAGACGAAACCAATAAAACCCATAACCGGAGATCGTCAGCAGGTAGGGCAGTTCGCCGACCGGCGGAAAGTTGGTGCGCCCGAGCATCTCCACGGGGACGCGGCCTTTGAACGACGAAAGATTGAGTTCGACCGGCTGCGCGGACCGCGAGAGATTGGCGACGCAGAGCACCGTGTCGCCGGCGTATTCGCGCAGGTACGCCAGAATTTTTCGATTCCCGGGCTTGAGGAAGCGGCGTGTTCCCCGGCCAAACGCCTGGCTGCTCTTGCGCACCGACAGCATCCGTTTGGTCCAACTGAGGAGCGAACTCGGATCGCGAGATTGCGCTTCCACGTTGGTGGATTGATAGCCGTAGACGGCATCCATGATCGGCGGCAGATAGAGCCGCTGCGGATCCGCGCGCGAGAATCCGGCGTTGCGGTCCGGACTCCATTGCATCGGGGTGCGTACGCCGTTGCGATCGCCGATGAAAAAATTATCACCCATGCCGATCTCGTCGCCGTAATAGAGAATGGGTGAACCCGGCATGGAGAGCAGCAGGCTGTTCATCAGCTTGATGCGGTCCAGATCATTTTCCATGAGAGGGGCCAATCGGCGGCGAATACCCAGATTGATGCGCGCCTGCATGTCGGCTGCGTAGGTCGTGTACATGTAATCGCGTTCCTTGCTGGTCACCATCTCGAGGGTCAGCTCGTCGTGATTCCGCAGGAATATCGCCCATTGGCAGTTGTCCGGGATATCCGGGGTTTGGCGCATGATTTCGATGATCGGGTACCGGTCCTCCTGGGCGATGGCCATGTAGATCCGCGGCATCAACGGAAAATGGTACGCCATGTGGCATTCATCGCCGTCGCCGAAGTACTCCCGGACGTCTTCGGGCCATTGATTAGCCTCCGCCAACAGAAACCGGTTCTCGTATTCCGCGTCGATCGCGGCGCGCAGCTGTTTGATGACCGCGTGCGTTTCCCGCAGGTTCTCGTTGCTGGTTCCTTCGCGTTCGACCAGGTAGGGGATGGCATCGAGGCGGAAACCGTCGACTCCCATGTCGAGCCAGAACCGCATGACCTGCAGCACGGCCTCCATGACCTGCGGATTGTCGAAGTTGAGGTCCGGCTGATGACTGAAGAAACGGTGCCAATAATACGCCTTGGCCACCGGATCCCACGCCCAATTCGACGTCTCGGTGTCGGTGAAGATGATTCGCGTCCCGAGATATTTCTGATCCGTATCGCTCCACACGTAGAAGTTGCGCTTCGGCGAATCGGCCGGGGAATTTCGCGCCGCCTGGAACCACGGATGTTGATCCGACGTGTGATTGATGATGAGCTCGGTGACGACCTTGAGATTCAGCCGGTGCGCCTCGCGCAACATCCCACGAAAATCATCGAGTGTCCCGAATTGGGGGTGGACGTTCTTGTAGTCCGAGATGTCGTATCCATCGTCTTTCAGCGGCGAGGGATAAAACGGCATCAGCCAGATGGTGTTGACGCCCAAATCGCGGATGTATTCCAGCCGGGATGTCAGTCCCTTGAAATCGCCGATGCCGTCATCGTTGGAATCGAAGAAAGACTTGACGTTCAGCTGATAGATCACCGCGTCCTTGTACCAAAGCTGCTGATCGGCGATCGTCCCGGCGGCCTGCGCCGGCTCGACAACGGAAGACTGCGCATCGGTCATGGGCTGCGCGTCAGAGATAGTAGTCAAAGTCGTGTTCACGGCGAACGCGCCGGCGCAGCCGGAACACGTGCGCCGGTATGCGCTGTGGGTCGAGCAGCACGTAGTTCAGCCGCCCTCGCCACAGGTAGCGCTGGTCGCTCAGCAGATCATGGACCTGGTAGGGCTGATCGCGCTCCAAATTCAAGGACTCGATGTCCAGGCCGACCCACCCCGATTGCGAGTGGTACGGATCGAGATTGACTATCGTCAACACCATATTGCCGGTGGCGGCGTCGGACTTCAGGTAGGCGATGAGTTGTTCGTTATCGATCGCGCAGAACTGCAGCGTCCGGTCCGAATGCAGCGCGGCGTTCTCGCGACGGATGCGGTTCAACCGTGCGACCAGCGACCATAGACTGTCGGTGCGGTCGAGTTCCCAGTGCCGCAGCTGATACTTCTCCGAGTCGCCGTATTCCTCGCTTCCGGGGCCGCGCGCCGTGCCCTCGAGCAGCTCATAGGTCGGTCCATAGATGCCGTAGCTCGCCGCCAGCGTCGCGGCGAGGATCAGCCGCGCCGCGAACACCGGGCGTAATCCGGACTGCAGGGTCTCGTGCAAAATATCGGGGGTGTTCGGCCAGACATTGGGCCGGTAGTAATCGCTGCCCGGTCCCACGCTGAGCTCGGTGAAATACTCCGTCAATTCCCGCTTGGTGTTGCGCCACGTAAAGTACGTATAGGATTGCGTGAACCCGAGTTTTGCGAGCCGATGCATGATCTTCGGCCGCGTGAACGCTTCGGCGAGGAAGATCAGGTCGGGATTGGCGCGCTTCGTTTCGGTGATCAGCCATTCCCAGAAGCCGAAGGCCTTGGTATGGGGATTGTCGACGCGAAAGATTCTCACCCCCTGCCCGGCCCAGAAATCCACGATGCTTTTGAGCTCTTCCCACAGACTGCGCCAATCGGCGCTTTCGAAATCGAACGGATAGATATCCTGATACTTCTTGGGCGGGTTCTCCGCGTACTGCACCGTGCCGTCGGGGCGATGTTTGAACCAGGTCGGATGCGCCGCGACGTAGGGATGGTCGGGCGCGCATTGGAACGCGAGGTCGAGGGCGATCTCCAGGCCGAAGCTGTGTGCCTTCACCACCAGGCCGCGAAAATCCTCCAATGTGCCGAGCTGCGGCAGGACCGATTTATGGCCTCCTTCGGCCGAGCCGATGGCCCACGGGCTGCCGACGTCCTCCGGGTTCGCGGTCAGGGCGTTATTGGCGCCCTTGCGGTTGAGACGGCCGATGGGATGTATGGGAGGGAAGTACAATACATCGAAGCCCATTTGCGCCAAGTACGGCAGCCGATTCGCCACATCGGCGAACGTCCCGTGGCGTCCTGCTTCGTCGGCGGCGGAACGAGGAAACAGCTCGTACCAACTGCTGAAAACCGCACGCTCGCGGTCCGCCACCAGTTCCATGGTGACCGTCGCGGCGAGATTGCGATTCGCGTATCGGGCGACGATGGCGCTTCGCGCCTCATCGAGGGCCAGCGCCTTGAGCGAAGCCGGATCCCCCACCGGCGGGATGAGCGCGGCCTCGAGTTCCTTGAGCCACTCGGAGAGAATCATCGCGTCACTGCCGCCCGCCCGCGCCGCGGCGTCGGCAATCAGGGCGATTCCCACCTGCAGGGCAACGCCGATGTCGGCAGGATCGGTGCGCTGCTCGAGTTCACTGCGCCAGGATTCGAACGCATCCACCCAGGCGGTGATCGAATAGCGGTAGCGACCCGGGATCCGGGGAGTGAACTCGCCCCGCCATACATCATTGCCCGCCGGCAGCATCTCGACTTCTTGCATCGGATTCCGCGGATCCGTGTCGATCAGATGCCAGCCAAGCACCACGCGGAGCCGATCGTGGCCATCGTTGAAGCAATGCGCCTCGATCGTTACGGCATCGCCGGCAATTCGCTTGAGGGGAAAGCGCCCGCCGTCGATCGAGGGCAGCACGGCATCGATCACCGCACGAATTCGGCCGTCACCAACCACCGCGCGCGCTCGGTCGTCGCCGTCAGCCATTGCCTTCCCATCGCAGAATGATCGTCGCGAGCGGCGGCAGGCTGAGCGTGATGGATTCGTGGCGTCCATTGACGCTGACCGGCGCCGACTCCACCACCCCTAGGTTGCCCCATCCCGAACCGCCGTAATCGCTCGCATCGGTGTTGAGAACTTCCCGCCAGCGTCCGCGATGCGTCACGCCGAGCAAGAAATTGGAACGCGGCACCGGCGTGAAATTGCACACCGCCAACAGCGGGGCGTCCGTCGTATGCAGCGGCTTTCTCAGGAAGGCGATGACACTGATGTCGCTGTTGCCCAGATCGAGCCACTCAAAGCCTGCAGCGGAGAAGTCCACCGAATGAAGCGCGGGTTCGGCCCGATAGATGCGATTCAGATCCGCGATCAATCGCCGCACGCCGGCATGTTCCGGCCGGTCCGACACCCACCACTCGAGTTCGCCGTCATGCGTCCACTCGCGGCGCTGGGCGAATTCGCCGCCCATGAACAGCAGTTTCTTGCCCGGATGCATCCACATGTAACCGTACATGGCGCGCAGGTTCGCAAATTGCTGCCAATCGTCGCCCGGCATCTTGCCGATCAGAGAGCCTTTTCCGTACACCACCTCGTCGTGCGACAACGGCAGGATGAAGTTCTCATTGAAGGCGTAAATCAACGAAAACGTGAGCTGTCCTTGGTGATACTTGCGATTGACCGGGTCCAGCTGCATGTACGCCAGGGTGTCGTGCATCCAGCCCATGTTCCATTTGTATCCGAACCCGAGGCCGCCGGACGCGGCCGGGCGGGACACCATGGGCCACGCGGTGGACTCTTCCGCGATCATGTCGATCCGCGGATGCTCCCGATACGCGGAGGTGTTGAGTGCCCGCAAAAACTCGATCGCCTCGATGTTTTCGCGGCCTCCATCGCGGTTGGGAATCCACGCACCCGGTTCACGTGCGTAGTCGAGGTAGAGCATCGAGGCCACCGCGTCCACCCGCAGGCCGTCAAAGTGGTAGGTGTCCAACCAGAAGAGCGCGGAGGAGGTCAGAAAGCTGCGCACTTCGTTGCGCCCAAAATTGAAAATGGCGGAATTCCATTGGGGATGAAACCCTTGGCGTGGGTCCGCATGTTCGAACAGGTGGGTGCCGTCGAAGTACACCAGTCCATGCTCGTCCATCGGAAAGTGGGAAGGCACCCAGTCGAGGAGCACCCCGATGCCCTTTTGATGCAAGTAGTCGACGAAGTACATCAGGTCCTGGGGAGAACCGTAGCGTGCGGTCGGGGCGAAGTACCCCGTGGTTTGATAGCCCCACGATCCGTAGAACGGGTGTTCCGTGATGGGCATCAACTCGATGTGGGTGAAACCCAAGCCGGCGACGTAGTCGGCGAGTTCATGCGCCAGCTCGCGATAGTTGAGGAACTGCCCATCCTTGCGGCGCCAGGACCCCAAGTGCAGTTCATACGTCGACATGGGCGCGTCGAACCCACGCCCTACGGACGAGTTCATCCAGTCGGCATCATTCCATCGATAGTCGAGCGTCCAGACGCGCGACGCCGTGGCGGGAGGCAGCTCGCAGCACACGGCAAACGGGTCGGCTTTATCGGCGCGGTAATACCCTCCGGGTCCGACCATACGATACTTGTAGGCTTGGCCGCGCTGCACGCTGTGCGCATCCCCCTCCCAAATCCCGGAGCCGTCGTTGCGCACGATGAGCGGGTCGGCGGCGGGGTCCCAATGGTTCCAGTCGCCGATCACCGAAACGGCCGATGCATTCGGAGCCCAAACTGCGAAATGCGCACCGGCGCCTGACACCGCCGGCGAACAGCCGAGCTTCGACTGCAGGCCGCCGTGCGTGCCCTCTCGAAAGAGGTAAACGTCGAGATCGGTCAACATAGGAGATGGCTCAGGAGCAACCCGCTTCGAGAAGGTTTGTCCAGTCGGCGTCGCACGAGTGGGAAGTCGGTTTCAAGCATTCATCCGCATGTCTCGTTCGCGAGATTAGCCGACATCAGCGCGCGTGCCTGTCCCCCCGCAGCAGATGTCCTTGTAGGATTGCGCCGTCCTCGATCGACGCTACTTCCGACGCCGGGCGCGTCAGACCGATTTCATATCGGCGTTCCGGGGAGTGGCTACGCCACCATTACTCGCGGTTGGCTACGCCATTCCTAATGATTCCGGACGAGGCCCGTTCAAAATCTCGCGATGAGCGCGACGCCGCCCATCATCAGCAGGCAGCCGAGGCCCCGCCAAAGCGTGGCGGCGTGCGGCTCGAAGCCGAGCCAACCGTAGTTGTCCGCCGCCACGGCGAACAGGAGCTGGCCGGTCACCACCAAGCCGACCAGGGCGCCTGCCCCCAACTTCGGCGCGAGAAGAATGTTGCCTGTGAGGTAGGCAGTGCCCAGAAAACCGCCCGCGAGCCAGGTCCACGCCGGCGCGCCCCGCAGTTGCGCGACGGACGGCAGGGGCTTGTGCACGATCAGCAGCAAGAGGATGGTGAAGATCAGTCCGCTCACCATGTTGGCCGCGGCGGGGATATAAGGATCGTTGATCGATTTGCCGAGCAGGTTGTTGCTGCCGACCTGCGTCGTCAGCACGGCTCCACAGATCAGGGCGAACAAGGCGGGAACGATGGTGGTCAACGGAATTCTCCTCGTTTAGCGGCTACGGGTCGACGGTGCGCCGGCGGAATCACGCGATAAAATCAGATGGTGGCCGTCCGGATCGATGATCAACTGCCGCGCAGTGTCTGCCTCGTTCGCGAGGCTCTCGGCGGCCAACACGACGCGCGTCGCCGCCACGTCGTTGCCCGCCAACGCCCGCGCGAGGGGGCGCGCCACGGATCGATAGCAGAGCAATTCCAGATGCGGGGTCGATGCATGAAGGGAGAGAGCGGTGACCTCGACCTCTGGGCTCGGTACACCGTCGAGATTTGCCTGCGCCGGGCCGTGATTCAACGTGTGGGCGGTGACGTCGAAGCCGAGAGCTCGATAGAAGTCCCTGCTGATCGCGGTGTCGCGCACGCTGATAGCCGAATGATCGATCCCCAGGAATATCCCGCCGCTCGAAGGCTCGACGGGCTGCAGACCTGACCTGCCGTCGCTCAAAGGCTCGACGGGCTGCAGACCTGACCTGCCGTCGCTCAAAGGCTCGACGGGCTGCAGACCTGACCTGCCGTCGCCGAGCGGCTTTAGCCCCGGTTGCGCCATCCGCGTCCTCCAATGCGGGGGAACACCCTGCTCGGGGAACGCCAGCAACTCGAGCGGATGGCCCTCGGGATCTTGAAACTTGAAGGCGGTCACCCCTCCCGAGCTGTGCGGCAGACGTTGCGGACCGCCGATCGAGATCGGCATCCATCCCGGTATGCGCTGCAACCGGGCCCACGCGCGATCCATGTCGCTGACGACGATGGCGAAGTGTTGGAACGTGGTGTCGTCCGGCGACAGCGGGTGAGGATAGGATCGGCCCGGCGTATCGAATTGCAAGATGTCGACCGATTCGCCGCCGACGTTCAGGGTATGGCGCAGCGCGCCGCCGCTCACCCCCGTCTCGCGCTCGAATTGCGCTCCGCTCAGGTATTCGCTCGCTACGTGCCGGGCAGCAAACGCCGCCACGTAAAATTCCGCCAACCGGTCTGCGTCGGCGGAGGTGAGACCAAGCCTCAGGATGCGGCGGGCACGCATGTCGCGCACGGATCAGCGACCGACGGCGGCGGGCTCCGCCGATGTCAAGGTTCGATAGGGATGCGACGAATCGAACGGATGATCCAGAAATTCCTCGACGCCCGCCGCATGGCCGCCGAACGTGAGGCTCAAGAAACCGCCGGCCAATGCAAGATTCTTGAGGAAATCCCAAAACGTATCGCGCCCGCGGCTCGAGCCCCGGAGCCGGAAATCGCCGCTCTTCCAGAACTGCTTCCAGAGCAACGCGGTGGCGGCGCAATAGGCCGCGAGGATGAGCGCCGCCGCGCGATCGGCGACACCGGAGAGGATAGCCAGCGACATCAGCACTTCGATGCAGAAGCCGACCAGGAGCGCGAGCCTCGAGAGCGCTCGGCTGCGAAGAGCGAGCGCGGCCTGAGCCTGCGCGTCATCGAAGTTCAACACCTTGTCGAGCGCACTGAAAGGGAGAAACAGCAGCACCAGGAGGCAGCGTGACAGAGCCACGAGGACGATGTTGAGCAAGGAGCCTCCGCCGCGGGCAGGTGTGTGTACCATAGCAAAGCATATCGATCAATTGAAATATCCGGCAACAATGATGTAGCACTTACAATAGTTCGCCGTGCGAAACTTCCCTATCCCCGTAGCTTGAGGAGAGCACCGTGAGCGAATCGTCAAAGGACCCTGCTGCACCTGCCCTGCCCAATTCCCGCCCCGTACCGAACGTGCCCTATCCGGTGACGCTGGCGGGACAGACGGCGTTGGTCACCGGCGCGAATTCCGGCATCGGCAAAGCGGTGGCGATCGGCTTGGCGCGGGCGGGCGCCGACGTCGTCGTCAACTACGTCGCCAATCCCGCCGATGCCGAGGAGGTGGCGCATGAAATCGCAAGCTTCGGACGGCGCGCGGTCGCGATCAAAGCCGACGTCAGCAAGGAGGACGAGGTCGTCTCGATGTTCGCGCAGGCGATCGAGCATTTCGGCACGCTGCACATCGTCGTCAGCAACGCCGGCCTGCAGCGCGATTCGGCCTTCGTCGATATGACGCTCGAGCAATGGAACACGGTGATCGGCGTCAATCTCACGGGCCAGTTCCTGTGCACGCGGGAGGCGACGCGTGAATTCATGCGCCGCGGCGTCGATGAAACCCTGTCGGTGGCGGCCGGCAAGATCATTTGCATGAGTTCGGTGCATCAAGTCATTCCGTGGGCCGGGCATGCGAACTATGCGGCATCGAAAGGCGGGATCGACATGCTGATGCGCACCCTGGCGCAGGAGCTTGCGCCGCACCGGATCCGGGTCAACAGCATCGCGCCGGGCGCGATCCGCACGCCGATCAACACCTCGGCCTGGAGTACCCCCGCGGCGTACTCCGACCTCATGACCCTGGTCCCGTACAAGCGGATCGGTGAGCCGGAGGACATCGCCCGGGCCGCCGCCTGGTTGGCATCCGATGCATCCGACTATGTCACCGGTGCCACCTTGTTCGTCGATGGCGGGATGACGCTCTATCCGGGATTCGCCACCGGTGGCTGAGAGGTACGACGTCATCATCGTCGGGTCCGGCCCGGGGGGTGGCACGATGGCCTGGCGGCTGGCGCAGACCGGAAAGCGGATTCTTCTCCTGGAGCGCGGCGATTACCTGCCCCGCGAGCGCGAGAACTGGGATGCGCAGTCGGTTTTTATCGACGCCAAGTACCAGGCGACAGAGACCTGGTACGGCGCCGACGGCCGGAGTTTTCATCCGGGACTGCATTATTTCGTCGGCGGCAACAGCAAGGTCTATGGCTCGGTCCTGCTGCGATTGAGAGAGCGGGATTTCGAGGAGATCCGCCATCCGGACGGGATTTCGCCGGGGTGGCCGATCAAGTATCCGGCTTTCGAGCCGTATTATCAGGCGGCCGAGGAGCTCTATCACGTGCATGGGCTGCGCGGCGAGGACCCGACGGAACCGCCGAGCGCCAAACCCTACAAGTACCCGCCGATTTCCCACGAGCCGCGCATCCAGCAATTGTTCGACGGCCTCAAGCACGAGGGCCACCATCCCTTTCATCTTCCCGTCGGGATCCTGCTCGATGAGCGGGACGGCAAGCCTCTGCCGCATTCGCCCTGCATCCGCTGCGACGCCTTCGACGGCTATCCCTGCCTGACCAACGGCAAGGCCGACGCCCAAGTCATCTGCGTCGATCCGGCACTTCAGAATCATCCCAACCTGACGATGGCGACCAACGCGTACGTCGAGAAACTCCTGACCGATTCAGGCGGCCGGCGGATCAGCGGCGTGCAGGTGTCTCTGGCTGGTGAAATCGTTGTCTATCGGGCCGACCTCGTGATCGTCGCGTGCGGCGCGCTCTCCTCCGCGCTGCTGATGCTGCGCTCGGCGAACGAGCACCATCCCGAGGGGCTTGCGAACAGTTCCGGCCTGGTGGGCCGCAATTACATGCGGCACAACAATTCGGTCTTGATGGCGGTGTCACGTACGCCGAATCCGACCAAGTTCCAGAAGACATTGGGATTGAACGATTTCTACTTCGGTGCGGACGATTGGGAGTATCCGCTCGGGCACATCCAGATGGTCGGCAAGTCCAATGCCGTCCAGATCCGCGGCGAAGGACTGCCGGGCTTCCTGCAGTGGTTTCCGGAGAAGCCGTTCGAATGGATCGCCCGGCACTCGCTCGATTTCTGGCTGACGTCGGAGGATCTCCCGCAGCGCGAGAATCGCGTGTACTACCAGGGAGAGCGCGTCATCCTCGATATCAAGCAATCAAATCTGGAGGCACATGAGCGGCTGAAGGCCAAACTGCAGGTCTTGTGCGGCAAGCTCGAGGTTCATCCGCATCTGTTCGACCGCGCGCTCTATCTGGGACAGAACATCCCGATCGGCGGCACTGCTCATCAGGCGGGCACGCTGGTGTTCGGCCACGATCCGGCGACATCGGTCCTGGACGTCGACTGCAAGGCGCACGACGTCGATAACCTGTATGTCACCGATGCGAGCTTCTTCCCCTCCATCGGTGCCGTCAATCCGACGTTGACCATCATCGCCAATGCCCTGCGCGTCGCCGACATCGTGATCTCGCGCCTCGGCTAGCCGCTCAAGCCCCGTCGAGATATCGCCTTGCCCGGATTCAGAAGTCCGTCGGCGTCGAAGCGGCGCTTGGCCTCCCAGCTCGCCGGGCTCATGGCACCATGATGAGTGCCTTCGGCCAGCGTATAGACGTGCGGATCCTTGACCCCGATGCCGCACTCTCGATGCAAGTCGATGAGTTCGCGCAGACGACTTTCGGTGGTGAACCGAACGAGCGGCAAGCCGCTGCAAACCACCCGTCCGTGTTCATCCCGGATGAATTCCAAATGGTTCAACACTTCACCGCCGGCACGACTCTCGATCAGCGCCAGTTGTTCGCGTTCCCGTCCATACTCATAAGTCGTTTGCAGATAGGTGAGCGATTTGTCGCTGCGTAGTGCGTGCAGCGTCGTGTGGTTCCAGCAATACTCGAGCAGTGTGTGCTGGGTGCTCTTGGCGACCGCCCCGCTCTGCTGCAAGGCAATTCGCCCGCCGGCTGCGTTGACCAGCGTCGCCAACGTCTCGCGGTTGGACGAGTTGATCACCGCGATGACCGCGTGCTCCCCCGCCTCGAGGTAGGGCGAGAGTTTTTTGAAGTACGTCGCGACCGAGTCGGCGAACACCGCCGTTTCCTTCTTGATGAGACCAGGACATTGCGCCACTGCTTGGCCACAGGCAAAGGCCGCGTCGGCGTCGCGGAACGTCAGGAGGTATTCATCCCACTCGTGGGCCGGCGCGAGCGCGATTTCCAATTCCAGAATGATGCCGTTCGTGCCATAGGTGTGGGCATGTTGCATGGCCTCGGGGGATCTTAGTTCGAGGACGCGCGGTTCCTCCTCCACCGTCATGATGTTCAATCCGAGGACGTTGCCGGGGGCGCCGAGCGGACCGTAGGTGATCGATCCGATTCCTCCGAAACCTCCGCAAAAGAGACCACCCAGGGTGGCCATTCGGAAGGTCGAGGGCATGCAGCGAAGCTCCCAGCCGTGGGGTGCGAGCAGCTCATCGAGCACGCCGAGTTTGATGCCGGTCTGCGCGCGAGCGACCCCGTGCTCGAGCCAGACCAGTCGGTCGCAGGCGGTCGTTTCAATGACGACACCGCCTTGCAGGGGTATGGACTGGCCGTAGTTGCCGGTGCCGCCCCCACGCATCGTCAACGGCACATCGTGCCGTACACAGCCCGACACGATGTCGCGGAGCTCCTCGACATTGCGAGGCCGGACGACGGCGTCCGCCGACTTGCCCTCGAGCTGACGCCGTAGCACGGGACTGAACCAGTAGTAATCGAGCGACTTTCGCTTGACCTCCCCGCGATTCACGCACCAGTCGAGCTGCGGCAGCGATTTCAACAAAGCCTCGATGCGCTCGGTTTGATTCATGATGGCGCAAGCTGCGGGAGCGATTTCATAAGGCGGCGATGGGGTCGGTTTGAGTCATGTACCTTGGTCAAATGCTCGACACTTCTACCTTGGCGCAATTGATGCCGATAAGCAGGGGCGTCCAAGGCGTTAGCCTGGCGTCTGAATATCCCCGTGGAACTGGCCCCGGCCCCATGTCGTCGCCTCCCGGATGGGCCATTCCATCCGATGCACTTCACCGATCGCCGTGGCCCAACTCGTGCCGAGCTGCTCGAGCAACGCCCGCCCCTGCTCGAGTGTCGCCCCTCTGGGATCACCGATCACGCCGCTGGGGCCAAAGTCGCGTGCGCACCAGGCGGCCGCGGGTCGTGTGCTCGACAACGTCGGGCAAGGAAAGGGTTCCGGAACATTTGCCATGGCGCGGTCCATGCGCACCGTGTGCGGCGCGAGCGCCATCATGAGGGCGGTTTCGCCATGACCGGCATGCATGGCCAGCTCGCGTTCCGTGTCCGACATGAAGCTCTCGTCGTGGGGCACGGCCCAGGCGGAGCGCGCGATGAGAACGAAGTCGCCGTGCCGCAGGCGCAGTTCACGCATTGCCATGTCGAGCGGCTGGGGTTGCCCGCCGTGCGCATTGACGATCAGAAACTTGCGAAAGCCGGAGCGGTAAATCGACTCGCCGATCTCCAGCACCGTGTTCTGCACGAGATCGCCGGTGAGGGTCACGGTCCCCGGAAAATGCAGGTGTTCGTCGGACTTGCCGTACGTCAGCGGCGGCAGCGCATAAGCAGGCACCTGCGCAGGAAGCATCGACAGGGCGCGGCCCACCACGCCGGCCGCGATGACGCTGTCGACGGCGCACGGCAAGTGCGGCCCATGCTGTTCGATCGCGCCGGCGGGCAGCACGATCACGGTGTTCTCGCGATCGACGAGCGCATCGATCTCGGTCCAACTCAGGTACGGCAGGAAGCGATCGGGTGGGGTGTAGCCGTGCAGCATGCTCAGACCCGCGGGTTCGGCAAATAGACGGTCGCTTCGACTTCAATGAGGATGTCGTCGGTGGGCAGCAGCGCACTGACCTGCACCACGGTCGACGCGGGCGCGGCGTCCGGGAAAAACAGCCGCCTCACGGAGCTGTAGCAAGGAAAGTGATCGAGGTTCCTGAAGTACTGCACCAACCGTTGAACGTCGCTCATCCTCCCGCCGACGCTCTCGACGGTCCGGCGAATGCCGTCGAGCACGTACCAGCTTTGTGCCAAGATCGGTCCCTGCTTGATATCGACGGAGAACTCGCCGGTACGTCCGATGAGACGCGCGGCGTCGGCGCTGATATCGTCGAAGCCTTTGACGATCAGGCCGGTCGCCGGATTGACGGCGATGACGCCTGACAGGAAAACGAACTCGCCGGCGCGCCGGTACGGGGCATATCGGGCGAGTGGCTGAGGGATGTCCGTCACGAGGGTTTGGTCTTCTGAAGCACCCATTTGAATCCTGGCCGAAGCAGAACCGACAGCGCGAGCGTAGGCCCAAGTGCTTTCCATCATAACACTTTATTGACCGTATGGTTTGAACAATCGGTCAAATATAAGTAGGATGAAGATCGCGCCGGCATCTGATGTCTGTGGAAGATAGCGCCCGTATCTATGTCGGTAGAAGATCGCGCCGGCATGTCGGTGGAGGATGGCGCCCGTAACTCATGTCTGACGGTCACGGTTGTTTAGAGGCTTCAACGAATGGTCTCGAGCACTATGAGATGGAAGGGACAGACCGCACCCGGCGAGCACGAAGGCCACCAGCTCGTCCAGGATGTGCGATTGCAGTGCCCGGTCGGTCATGGGCTTGCGCAGCATTTTCTCGGCCTGAATGGCGTAATCCGCGTAGTACTGCGTCATCGCCCAGAGGTGCATCATCAGCAGCCAGGGGTCCAATTCGCGGATTTTCCCGGCCTTGACCCACTTGTTTATCAGGGCGATCGTGCGGTTCGTATTGCCAACGGCGCCCGGCCAAAATTTCTCGAGCCGGTGGCCGCCGCTCAGCAATTCGGTCGTGAAAATGCGCGACAACTCCGGATTTTCGAACGTGTAGGTCAGCTTTTGGCGGATATACCGCGCCAGTATGTCGGGCGGTGTGTCCGACTCGTCATTGAATTCGACCAGCTGCATCCACACCGCCATCAATTCGCCGATCAGATCCGAGTACAGCGTTTCCTTGTCTTCGATGTAGTAATGCAGCGCGGACTTGCTCAGGCCGGCGCGCGCTGCGATCGCCTGGGTCGACGCACCCGAAAACCCATGTTGACTGAACTCGCTGATGGCCGCCCGGCGAATGGCATGCATCACCTCATCACGATTCTGTTTTGCTTTGGTGCGCGCCTTGGTCTGGTTCATGTTCTTCCGCGGAAGTTTCATCTACGCTGCAGGTCCCCGTTCAATTATGCCCGGAATCCGAAGGCGTCGCGCGCTGCGGGCGCATCTCGATTCCGGGCGGCGTCGCGCGCTGCGGGTGCATCAGAATATTTGCAGTCCCGGCTGTGCGAGCTGCTCGAAACGCGTCGACATCGCCGTCGACGTCGCCGGTTCAATCCCAAGGTCCTGCGATCTGGTCTCGATGAGGTCCGCGTCTGAAGTCGCCACTCAGCCACATGATTCTCGGCCGCCTGGGTCTCGGTGTGATGACGCTCGCGGCTGTTTCAGCGGTGGTTTTCTTTTCAATGGCGCTGCTTCCGGGCGATATTGCACAGCAGATGCTGGGGCAGGCCGGCACGCCCGAAGCCGTGACCAACATTCGTCACGATCTCGGACTCGACCGGCCGATAGGCGAGAGATATCTCGCCTGGATGTACGGCATATTGCATGGGGATTTCGGCCGCTCCCTGGCGAGCGGTCGGCCGATCGCGGAGATCGCGAGGGGTCGTCTCATGAACACGCTGTTTCTGGCGGGCTTTGCGGCGATCGTCTCGATTCCGCTGTCGGTGGGTCTCGGCATCCTGGCTGCATTGTATCGACGGCGACCCGCAGACATCGCGATCAACCTGTTCACGTTGCTCGCCATATCCCTTCCCGAGTTTCTGATTGCCTACCTGCTCATCTACTTGTTCACGGTCAAGGCACGCTGGGCGCCCAGTCTCGCCGTGGTCGGGGCGGACTCACCGCTGCCGGAACGCCTGCACAAGACCGTTCTTCCCGTCATGACATTGACTCTGGCGGTGGCCGCCCACATGACGCGACTCACCAGGGCCGCCATCGTCAACGTGCTGTCGAGTCCCTACATCGAAATGGCGCGCCTCAAGGGATTGCACCCGTGGCGCATCATCGTACGCCACGCGCTGCCCAACGCCCTGGGACCCATCGTCAGTGTGGTGGTGTTGAATCTCGCGTATCTGATCGTGGGTGTGGTCGTCGTCGAAGTGGTGTTCACCTACCCCGGTCTCGGTCAATTGATGGTGGACTCGGTCTCGAAGCGCGATGTCCCCGTGGTCCAGGCCTCCTGCCTCATCTTTGCGGCGACTTACATCACCCTCAATCTGTTGGCGGACGTGATGTCCATCGTCTGCGACCCCCGACTCTTGAATCGCAGTTGAGCGCATCGCATGTCGCGCGCACTCGAGCTTCTGAAGACCGCACCGGCCTCTGCCCGGATCGGGATGGCCGTGGTCGCCGGCTATGGCGTCGTCGCCGTGTTGGCGCCGTCACTGGCGCCCTATGGGGAAACGCAAATCGTCGGCCTGGAGTTCGCGGATTGGAGCGCGCAGCACTGGCTGGGCACCGATGATCTCGGACGCGATGTTTTGAGCCGCCTGCTGTATGGCGCCCGCAATACCATCGGTATCGCCCTGCTCACCACCCTGATCGCATCGGCTCTCGGCGGGGTCACCGGCCTCGCGGCCGGGACGCTGCGCGGCTGGGTGGACCAGGTGCTCGGACGCGTGGTCGACGTGCTGATGGCCGTGCCCTCCTTGATATTGACCCTGCTGATGCTGGCGATATTCGGCACGTCGATTTTCAGCATGATCGCGATCATCGCGGTGATCGAATCGACACGGATTTTTCGTCTGGCGCGCTCCTTGGCGCTCGGAATCGGCATGCTCGACTACGTCACGACGGCCCGGCTTCGCGGCGAGGGATTGACTTGGATCATATTCTGCGAGGTGCTGCCGAATGCCGCCGCGCCGCTCATCGCCGAATTTGGCCTGCGTTTCTGCTTCGTGTTCCTGTTCATCGCTACGTTGAGCTTTTTGGGCCTCGGCATCCAGCCGCCCACGGCCGACTGGGGTTCGATGGTTCGTGACAACGCCACCTTGATTGCCTATGGTCAGATGTCGCCGCTCATACCGGCGGGGGCGATCGCCCTGCTCACCATGGCGGTCAACGTGATCGTCGACTGGCTGGTGCATCAATCCAGCGGATTGAAGGAGTAACGCGTGGACGGGTCGTTGCTCAGCATCCGCGGACTGTCGATTCATGCCCAGGCAAAGACCGGCGTGACGGAGATACTACGCGGCATCGACTTGGAGGTGGATCGCGGCACCATCCTCGGTCTGGTTGGCGAGTCCGGATCGGGGAAATCCACTCTGGGGCTGGCCTCGATGGGCTACACGCGCGAGGGATTGCAAATCGCGTCGGGCAAGATTTTGTTCGACGGGATCGATTTGATCCGCTTGAGCGAACACCAGCGTCGGTCGATGCGGGGTGTCCGCATCGCCTACGTCGCACAATCGGCGGCAGCATCCTTCAATCCGGCCCGCCGCCTGTTCGATCAGTCCATCGAGGTGCCCGTCGGGCGCGCGCGGATGGCGCGGCGCGAGGCCATCAGCCGGCTCATCGAGTTGTACGCCCGACTGCAGTTGCAGGGTGCGAGCACGCTCGGCCTGCGTTTCCCGCACCATGTATCGGGCGGTCAGTTGCAACGCGCCATGACGGCCATGGCCATGGTCACCGGGCCCGACCTGATCGTGTTCGATGAACCGACCACCGCGCTCGATGTCACGACACAAATCGAGGTGCTGTCCGCCATCCGAGACGTCGTTGAATCGAGCAACACGGCGGCGATTTACATCAGTCATGATTTGGCGTTGGTGGCGCAAATGGCGGATCGCATCATGGTGCTGCGGCGCGGGCAGGTCGTCGAAGAGGCTCCGACCCGGCAGATGCTGAGCGCGCCGCGCGAGGCCTATACGCGCTCCATCTGGGCGGCCGACGGGTTTCGCGCGGAGCCCAAAGCGACACTCGACCGGGAGGTTTCGCCGTTGCTGCGGCTCACGGCCGTCACGGCATGGTACGGCCGCAGCCGGGTGCTCAACGACGTGGCGCTGCAGGTGCACGCCGGCAGAACCGTGGCCGTGGTCGGTGAATCCGGATCGGGAAAGTCGACGCTGGCGAAGGTCATCGCGGGGGTATTGCCTCCCAGCGGGGGCACGATGCAGTTTGCGGGCGGCGTGCTCGCGGCCGGCTATCGCCGACGCTCGCGCGAACAGCTGTGCCGTATTCAACTGATTGCCCAGTCCCCCGACACCGCGCTCAATCCCCGCCGGCGCGTGTGCGATTCGGTCGGCAGGCCGCTCACGTTTTATCACGGCCTGCGGGGCGCCGCGCGCGAGCGGCGCATGCGGCAATTGTTGGCAGAATTGGATCTGGATCCAGATCGCTATGCCGGGCGTTTCCCGGGGGAGCTGTCCGGCGGCCAGAAGCAACGCGTGTGTATTGCGCGCGCGCTCGCGGCCGAACCCTCGCTGGTCATCTGCGATGAGGTGACCTCGGGTCTCGATCAACTCGTGGCGCAGGACACGCTCAAGCTGCTCGACCGTCTGCAGCGCGAACGTGGTCTGGCCTATGTCTTCATCACCCATGACCTGGCCATCGTGCGTGCGATCGCCGATGACGTGGTCGTGATGAAGGGAGGCAGCATCGTGCGCAGCGGCCCTCGCGAGGAGGTACTGGCGCCGCCCTACGACCCGTACACGGAATTATTGCTCTCCAGCATCCCCGAAATGGATCCCGATTGGCTCGATCGCGTGCTCGCGCGCCGCAGCGGTGCGCCGGGGCTGGGCGGTGCGCATTGAGCCGGACCCGCTTGCATCGCGTGTCGACGCATGCTCGCGCGGCCGGGCGGGCGCGATGAGCCAGACCCTGAATCAGGCGCTGAACCAGACCAGCATTTTTAATAATCGCGCGGCGGCCGGCGTGTCGCGGCGTTCCGTGCTGTTCGGTGCCGCCGGTGCGCTGACCCTGGGCGCGCGTCGCAGCGCCGTGGCGCAGGCGACACCGAAGCCCGGCGGCCGGTTTCGCATCGGCCTCGGGGAAGCGGACATCGGTGATTCGCATGACCCGGCGACCTGGGGAATAGCGGATCTGGTGATCGTCGGACTATGGGGTGCCGTCTACAACAATCTGATGGAAATCGGACCTGACAATCAGTTGACTCCGGAACTTGCGGAGTCTGTCGAATCCTCGCGCGACGCAAAGACCTGGGTGTTCCAGCTGCGCCGCGGCGTCGCGTTTCACAACGGCAAATCGCTGGACTCCGACGACGTCGTCGCGTCCTTCAATCATCACCGCGGCCGGGCATCGAAGTCGGCGGCGAAACCGATCTTGGACAGCATCGTCGATCTGAAGACGGATGGCAGAGATCGCGTGGTCTTCACGCTGTCGGGCGGCAACGCGGATTTTGCCATGCTGTGCACGGACTACCACTTGGTGATCGGTCCCGCCAGGGACGGCAGAATCGACTGGGAGCCTGCGAGCGGAACGGGCGGGTACATCCTGGTGGCGCATGAGCGCGGCGTGAGGATGGCGCTGCGGCGCAATCCCCATTACTGGAAGACAGGCCGCGCGCATTTCGACGACGTGGAGTTGATCCATATCTCGGACATCGCCGCGCGCATGAACGCCGTCATCACCGGTCAGGTCGATCTGATCGAGCGGCCCGATCTCAAATCATTGCATCTGCTGAAGCAGCACCCGGATGTGGTGATCGACGAGGTGGCGTCGACCCAGCACTACACCCTGCCCATGTTCACCGACGTCGCGCCCTTCAGCGACCTCAATGTGCGTCTGGCACTCAAGTACGCCATCGACCGCGACGCCCTGGTGCATACGATACTCCGCGGCCATGGCGCTCCCGGCAACGACAGTCCGATCACTCCCGCGAACAAGTACTTTGCGCCGGATGTCCGGCCGCGGCCCTACGATCCCGACAAGGCACGGTACTACCTGCGCCGGGCGGGACTTCCGGCCTTGAAGCTCGACCTGTCGGCGGCCGACGCAGCATTCAAGGGAGCGGTCGACACGGCGGTGCTGTTCAAGGAGCATGCCGCCCCGGCGGGAATCGACATCAAGGTGGTGCGTGAAACCGACGATGGATACTGGACCAACGTCTGGAACAAAAAGCCCTTCACCCTGTGCTTCTGGCAGGGTCGACCCTCGGAGGACTGGATGTTCAGCGAGGTGTATGCGCGCGACGCCCCCTGGAATGACACCCACTGGCGGAACGATCGCTTCAATGCGCTGTTGATGAGCGCACGCGCCGAACTCAACACCGACACGCGGCGCGCGATCTATCACGAGATGCAGCAACTGGTGAGCGATCAAGGGGGGGTGATCGTGCCGATGTTTGCCAATTATGTGATGGCTCGCGGTTCCGGCGTGGCGCACGAGCCGCGCATCGGTTCGAACCTCGATCTCGACGGCTGGAAGTGCATCGAGCGTTGGTGGTTCGCGTGAATCCGACGCGCACGGCTGAGCGGTTTTCTTGCTGCCACAACCACGGGGCCATGTGATCGCATGCTGACCATTCATTCGCGGCCGAGATGGACGCACAAACAGGGTTTTTGAATCATATGAACGACAAGCGGCTTGAGAATTTGCGCCGGCTCCTGCAGCCGAAGTCGGTGGCGCTGATCGGCGGTGCCGCCTTGGCGCCGTCGCTCGAGATACTCAAGGGATCCGGGTTTCGGGGTGCGGTTCACGTCGTCAATCCGCGCCATGCCGAGATAGGCGGGGTCCGCTGCGTGCCGACGGTGGCGGACTTGCCGGAGGCGCCGGACGCAACCTTCCTTGCCGTCAACCGGCACCTGACCGTGACTGTCGTCGAAGCCTTGGCCGCCCGGGGTGCCGGAGGCGTCGTGTGTTTTGCGGCGGGGTTTCGTGAGCTGGGTGCGGACGGCCGGGAGTTGGAGCGCCGGCTCATCGAAGGTGCGGGCGACCTGGCGTTGCTCGGCCCGAATTCGAACGGCTTGCTCAATCGTCTCGATGGTCTCGCGCTCTGGCCGATGAACGATCACCAGCCGGTGAGGTGTTCCTCCGGCGTCGCGCTGGTGTCGCAGTCCGGTGGTGTGGGCAGCCTGTTGGTGCGTGACCGCAGGGGTCTTGCACCGGCCATCATTGCGTCCACCGGCAACCAGACTCTGTTGGGACCCGCGGAGTGGCTGACCGTCCTCGCGCCCGATCCGCGCATCCGCGCCGTCGGACTGTTCATCGAAGATCCGGGCGATATCGCGAGCTTGAGCACCGCGGCCCATGCCGTGCGACGCCACGACCTGCCCGTGGTGGCGCTGAAATCCGGGCGCACGCAGCTCGGGATGCAACTGGCCGCAACCCATACCGGATCGATGGCCGGCGACGATGAGCTGTTCGATGCCTTGTGCGAGCGTCTGGGCTTCGTGCGCGTGCGTTCGCTGCCGCAGATGACGGAAACCTTGAAGGCGTTGAGTGCCTGGAGACGCCTGCGGGGCAGGCGCGTGGTCGTTGCGACGAGCAGCGGTGCCGCGTGCGCGCTGTATGCCGATGCGGCGGCGGATTGCGGGTTGGAGTTGCCGGCGGCGTCGCCGGAGATGGCGCTCCGGTTGCGTCCGCAGCTGCCCGAATTCGCCCACGTGTCGAACCCGCTCGATCATAACGCCGCCTACACCGGGCAGGTGGGCCTGACGCTGGAGAACGAGCCGGCGCTCACCGACTGCTTTCGCACGCTGCTGTCCGATGAATTCGATGTCGCGTTGATGCATTCGGATTGGACGGATTTCGGCCCGGAGGGAAGCCCGGTGATGCGGGCCTGGATCACGGCGACCCGAGAGGCCGGAACGCCCGCGGCCTTGGTGTCATTGATGCCGGAGAACATGTCGCGCGACGCGCAGGAACTCTGCCGCAGCCATGGCCTCGCTGCGCTCCAAGGCTTGGACGACGCCCTGTTCGCGGTTGCCGCCGCTGCGCGCTTCGGTGAGCGATCAAGGTCGGCGTCGGGCGAAGCGGCGTCAGACGACTCGGCGTCAGGCGACAGCGGCGAATTGTCATTGCCTGAACCGGTCAAATTCGAGGCACCTCGACGTTTGTGGAACGAATGGGACTCCATGCAATGGCTCTCTGACGCCGTGGCGTTTCCCCGGCGCGAGCGCTGCGGCGTGCAGGACGTGGCCGAGTCCGCCCGCCGCGTGGGTTTTCCCGTGGTACTGAAGGCCGTATCCGCGGCACTGCCCCACAAACACCAGGTCGGTGCCGTTGCCGTGGGACTCGCTGACGGCGCGCAGCTGCAGGCGGCGGTCGAGCGGATATCGGACGCGCTGCAGGTCGCCGGCATCGCAGCGGAAGCCTTTCTGGTCGCCGAGATGATCGAGGACTCGATTGCCGAACTCATCGTCGGCGTCAAGTCGAGCGCCGTCTATGGACATGCCCTCATCATCGGGGCGGGCGGTATCGGTGCGGAGCATCTGAAGGACAGCGCCGCCCTGCTGCTGCCGACCTCGGCGGCGTCGATTCGCGCGGCACTGGACCGGCTCCGCGTCGCCCGGCAGCTGAATGAGGCGATGCGCGCCGCGGTTTGCCGGACAGCGATTGCCGTCGCCGAGTTTGCAATGGCGCACCGCGACCGATTGGTGGCGCTCGATCTCAATCCGCTCATCGTCACGCGTGCGGGGCGCGTCGTGGCCGTCGATGCGTTGATCGAAACTCAAGTCTCGGGGGCGCTCAATTGAACGACATCGTGGGTTTGCGCGGCCCGGATTATTCCGTGCCGATCGAGTGGGGGGCGATTCGTCAGTTCGCGAGGAGCGTCTATTCGAGTCACCCCGCCTGGATGGAAGATCCCCAGGCCGTGGTTCCGCCCACTTTTCTGGTGTCCGCCGGCTATCACTGGGGCTACATCCTGGAGCGCCCCCCGGCGGGTTCGGAACTCG
>Ga0209611_10001502_pt1 | contig 39990 bp, 30 predicted proteins | sample S1TSphgellanicum_3_FD_187693 | JGI IMG/M metagenome (GOLD analysis project Ga0209611, IMG submission 187693) | Host-associated microbial communities from peat moss isolated from Minnesota, USA - S1T2_Fc - Sphagnum magellanicum MG (SPAdes) (version 2) | ecosystem: Host-associated > Plants > Peat... | reverse complement strand
AATAATTATGTCAGCCAAATTGAGACAGTTCATGAGCAAGAAATTAGTGAGTGAATGCATCACCATGATCAGCAGCCCTGGCATGGTGATACATTCACCCAATAACTATGTACAATGCTTCTGCTTGCATGTGTCCATGCAGCCAAGAGTGAGAAAACATGTGAGCGCTACTTGGAGATCCCTGAGCATCCTAGTGAATAATGAGGAGGGATTAGAAATTTGTTCATGAATTTGAAGATTTTGCTTTCGTAACAGTTGGACGACTGTTTTCTTTAGGGTTTGTTTCCTGTTACTTTTTCAATAAAAGTCTTTTTGGCAATCATGCACACTGTGTCTTGGAATAAGCTTCAATTTGGAGCTCGTCAACAAAGTATAATTTATATGGAGGTGAAGGTATTTTGGGGGAAACTTGAAGGTGTGAACTACGATTGGCTTTGTCGGAAGCAGATCATGGAACAGTTTTCCTGCAGGATAAAGCTGGAGGGTGGGGCCACTCCCAAAATAATGGGCCTAGGACAAGGTAGGAGCCAAGTCCAACCCTGCATTTTTGGAATGTCCTTAGACTTTGCCCATGGGCTTTACTCAACGTAAAGCACTAATGTGAGGTGAACCTTATCATAAACGTAGATATGTGTAGATCTGTAAGTATTCCTTGAAATAGAACTTGCAACTGATGTGATATTGTGATGTAGGAAGGGCTCAATTTTATGGCTATTATTTAAGAGTGGGAGGGACCTTAAACCTATAAATAATAAGCATAAAATGATTTTTCTTTTCTAAAAGGAATATTTAGGGATATAATGTGTTTTTCATCATATTATTAATGGTTTTTTTAGGGAATAGGTAAGTAGACTATAACTAGACATGTAGATAGTTTCAGAACTGGGTCAGATTTAGACACAATGTATAACTTTTGAATTTTTGTTGCTTTTATTTGAAATGGGGTTTTGAAGGAAAATGAGATAGTATTTGTTTTCCTTCATATTTTTGTTGTGTATCATTATTATTTTTTGCAAGTTTTATGTGTTTTAAGAGCACTGATTTTGTGACAAAACACATAGAAATTATGTTGGAAAAAACTAACAGTAATTAAAGATTTTAATAACAAATCTTGTCGATATTTGCAAGTAGAGGACCTATCAAGATATTAGTCATAGAGTTGTTAGTAGATCTGAAAACATGTAACTAATACATAAATCTAATACTTATTTTGATATGAATTGCATAAAATTAGAATTAATATTTATCAGTCCTTCAAAAGCATTTCAAATAACAATTGCAAAATGTTTTGAACTGAAAACTTTGGATGAAATATAAGGAGTTTGGTGAATTCATTGAAAATTTAGACCTCAAAAAATGTATGTATTTCAAGGCCATTTTCCAGTGAAGCACTGGAGATGCTCTTAGTTCTAGCACAGCTGCATGTTTAAATATTTGTCAGTTTCCTTCATAGCATTTGAATGTTTGAACCTTCCTTCCCTCTTTCAGTCACTCCCCAAATTTGGAATCCCAATCCTAAGCATAAAATCACTGAGTTTTCACATGAAATTTTTTTTAGCAAAACTTTTTTTTCACTAAATATAACTTTTTCTTTAGAGGCCATGTAGCTATTGATTATAGTAGCACCTGCATTTTATCTCTAAACAAGGAACCTAGAGTACAATCATGGTGCGTTTGGAAAAAGTCCTGTCAAATTAATCCACATTTGAAGTGTGCAGCTGTAAAATACATAAGCACAGTGCACCTGAAATTGCTTGTTAGTCCTTGAAAAGTAAATATGGAAACTAGATCTCTGTAGTCAAGCTCTATATTTACAATTCAACTTCAATAGTGGCAAGAATCCTTACATTGCATTATCAAGTTTGAAATAAATAGATAATGGACAGGTTGAAAGTTGGAAATTGGAATTCTGGGCAACTGCATTAGCTTTAAAATAACCCTAAGCATGTGATACAATCCTTTAACAAATGACCATCCCCAACATCAGGTATCCACATAATCATTCATTAAATAACTAGGTGGTCGGAGGTGGGACCAACCAGTAAACCTTAGCGAGTTTTTTCAACGGATACCCAGATCATCAGCACCCTGGGACCTGGAGCAATGAGAAGATTTTCCAATGATAATAAATTGGCAGTTTCCCACAGCAGGCTACACCTCATCTGGTGCTGAAGATTGTCCAACCACATGGTTTGCTAGATCATTTGTATGGAGGGTAATTCTGTGTGGCTGCCATAAATTGCAAGATGGACTCAGGTAGGTGAATTGTACAAACTGTGGGCTTCCTTTCACATGGTGTAGTAATGCATACAAAAAGTTGAGACTATAGTAAAAGAATGCAGAGGGGTGGTTTGATTGAACCATTATTTTTTAACATCTCTCCACCACCATGAAGAAAAAGTCATGATTAATTTAGGTTGTGGGCCAGTGTCATTGAATTAAAAGAACCAAGGCCAAAAGAATCTCAGGGTTACTCAACTTGATTGCTTGTCTTGGGTGATTGCATGGCAATAAAGTGGATATCCTCACCCTCCCCATCCCTGTGAACCTTGGTGTCAGACCCTTCGTTGTTAGATGCGTCCTCATCTGAGGTATCTGAAGTCTCAAGAAGCTCGGGAGGGAGAATAGGCACATCAGAATTTGTATTGGGGATGAAGTGCAAAAACAGCAGGGGAAGCAACCGCATCAAATTCCGGATCACAAATGCAAGCCACAAGTATCTGAAGTTTGACCGTGTGACTCCCAGTACTTTAAGTAACACCCCACCAGCCCATGCAGATGAAAGTAAGCCCATGTTGTCAACTGACATAAGAAAGGCAAAGAATGTCCCTTCAATCCCAGGTGGACAAATCTTGGCTGCTAGAACTAGTAATGGCAACCATTTGATGCGCCTAGTTCCCTGCATACATTGTCAATGTGAGACACATGAGGTATATCTATATGATATATGTTTTTTAAATTGAAAGAATATCAATTCAAGCTGAGGAATGACTAGATCTACCAGGCACCCAATTTTCTGCCTGCCACCCAGAACTGAACATGGGTGGTTCCATTGAGTTCAGTTTACATGTCTGAACTGGGTTAGATATACTACCAAGGACCCTGAGGACCATGGGATTGAAGAGTACTCCTCTGGGAGAACCTGCTAATGCCCTGGGTAGAAAAGCAAGTGATGGGCTTCCTATAATTGGTCCCACTAATGAATGGGAGGACATAAAAAAACAGAACAATGAAAAGAAAAATTAAGAAAGAAATGGGTCAACTCACACTTGATACTGCCTCATCCACCACAGCAAAAACATAGTCAGGGATTTGTAGTTTTCGATTCACATGTGTCACCAGCACTACATCTAGCATTCCAGAGGCTGCAAACAACAGTTGAACACACAGCAGACTGTTGCGGAACGTCCAGTGTCGCATATACTGGTGGTATACCCATGCTCCCAAAAGTGTGCCCACGGCCCCCAATGCAAATAATACACCCACAAACTCCTGCAGCCCACAAAATGAAGATGTATCCAACAAGCCCACATGGATTCATTAGGTAGTGATCCTGAATCTCAGAATGTGCAACAAATTCAAAGATATAGGGTTCTCTATAATGTAACATTCCTAGGGCCCACCACACCTGTACAAGCTTTTGTCCTAGCTATGCATGCTGCTTACTACACAACTACCTGACCGCTGCATATGACACTATCACTTGAACCCCAGAATATTATCCACAATTGAATTTCTTAAAGGTGGCTGTGTGATCTCCTTAAGTGTCTCAGGTTCACTCCTGCTCCTCATACCTATGTTAGATTATGTCAAAAATGTCTGCAAACGAAAGAAGTTCATAATTCCTCATTCATACTTCCAACTCAATGCAAACAAGTTTTCACAAACCTTAAGTTTAGGGTATTCGTGGAATCTTATACAATTATGTTACTATGCTCGAAGTAAAAGTCACATGAGTTTCCATTTCCAATGGACAGAACATCAAATCCACCAAATATGGGTTGCAACCTATGTCAGAAATATCAGTTAATATTATGGGTATGAACTATGAACTCGGTGTGCAACCAATTTGACTAACAAATTGCTGAACATTGCCAGGTCCTTTGTACCTATACCTAGATTGCTACTTTGTTTGATATGCATCCAGCAATGGTTGTCGTCACATATGTTCTGCAAAACTGGTATTGAGCATACCAAGGGCCCAGTTCTGTCATCGTTTTTGTTTCATAAAAATAAAACAATTTAGCAGATAAAATTAAGCAGTAGATTGCCACTGCCAATGAGTTTTCAAACAAATTTGAAGCCAGGTTCTGCCTGCTCTCTTACAAGATCAGCCATGCAGGAGTCAAGTAAAACACACAGACCCAATATGACAGGTGGAATGGGTCATAGTTGGACTACCCGGCAATATTCTTGTTTAACGTACACTCATCAGTTTTGGGGCAAGTTATTTGGTTTTGGATAGTGCATACCTCAGACAGTCCAGCACCAACTGATTTGTCATTCAACCAATAAAATTTCCCCTCAGAAATGTCTGGACACAATGCCCATGATAGATACATGTAGATAGTTGGTTGCCAAACTTGCTTTTGCATCAAAGTACTGAACATGGTGGTGCATGCTTGCACCATCTGCTTAACTATCTGCAAATGTCCTCAAGAAGATGCTTCTATTAGTAACTATGAAGTTAGTACCAAATGAACACCCAGGAATGTGGCAGAAAAATCAAATGAATGTATTTCAACCAACTGAACTTCAAACCTAAAATGCTAGAGAGCAACTTTAAACAACTGATCACTTCTATTGAACCAAACTCCCACTAGGATTCTCAGATAATCATTCTTTTGAATACCATTAGTCCAGTATGATAAAAGCTTCATCTCCTTCTCCTGAGTTGTTATGTGGTAGGTAAAGCCTCCAGACAGGGGTGTTACCAGAATAAGGTGCCTGCCCAAGGTGGCAGCCAAGGGCAGCACCAAATTTTGGTAACACACCCATCCAAGGGCCTTAGTGTAATGATTGCTCAGCCTCATAGCTGACATGCATACAAAAACCAGCAGGCCCTTACAAAAAAGTAAGAGCCTGCCCAGAATCCTAAGATGACCTCCTCTGTCAAGAGGGGATCTTATGGATTTAAGGCGCCCTCCTAACACACTGCAAATCCCAGCAAGGTCATTACACTCCAGTTAAAATTTACATTTCTGACAAGTTGTCTGAAACATAAGTTGGTTCCTTGCCTTGGGTATAAACAACATCCACAGCTTGTTCTCACCACTAAACAGGGGTGAGAAGAGACACAATTTTTTTTTAACACTTCACATCCATGCCAGGGGTGCAGGGGGAAAAAATGAGAGGTGAGAGAAATCAGGAAATACTTTGCCTGAGTACCAGAGGTGGTGTGGAAGACGGGGCTCATATATCACAAACCCAAGAACAAAGAGAAGGACTCCCGGTAAAAGCATTATCCCCAGTGCCCCCTGTAATCCAAGCCAATACTAAAATCAAGTTCCACTTTTGTATTCTGTCACCAATGCACGCCCCCAGAAGCCTGGGTAAATATGTCATGCATCAAGTGAAATCTGGAAGAAAAGTGTTAAACAGCACCTGGGAGCCAAGAAGGTGCACAGCCAAGCCACTGAGCAGATACCCAGTCAAGCCCCCAAGTGAGGAGCACACAGAACACAAACTTTGAATATGTGTAGCCAACTCAGGCTTTTGCCGGCTCTTCGTGGCAACCATTGCATCAATTGTGACATCAGCAAATGCTGCTGCAGCTGACCCCCCTACAAACATTGTGAGAACAGTTGCCACATGGAGCTTTCCCCCAAGTATTACCACCAAGTATGCCACCATTGTCACAACACCTGTCTTCCCCACCAGATCCACCACAGATGATGAATTTAGAATGTCCAAAGACCCCAAAAATGTGCATGAAAATCTGAGAAGCCCAAAAAGATCAGACATCAAAGAGACCAGCAAATCATGCCATAAAGGCAAATGGACCATCATACATTCAACTGTATTGAGGAATTAAAAGGAGTGCATCAGGATCAAGTCATGCTAAAGGGTACTGATACTACACCAAAAAAGAACAGACTGATCAAGTTATGAATCAAAACCTGAGAGGACAAAGTATGGGCGGCGATGGTAGCCAACAACTGGGAGTAGATCAGTAAGAAGACCATAAAGAGGCTTCACATCCCATGGGATCCACGTAATGCCCCTGTAGAATTGGACCATTGATGGCTGCTCTCCTTGTACATCCCTCCAGTAATAGTCCACTGCAACTCTGTCTGTGGCAAAGCCAACTCCCTGGCTCACTCCATACACCACCATCACCCCAAATACAAAGCTCATATTGAGCTCCCTGCCCAGGAGAAAGTAGCCCACTTTTGGTTTAGAAAATCATAAAGCTATCTCTGTCCAAAAAGGGAACTGCCATCTTTGCAAAACAGAGCTTCAAAATGAACAAAAAACTTAGTACACCAGTACTGCAAGAAAGCGCCTTGAGAGGAGCAAGCGGGGAAGAAATGACCACCATATGCAATTTTTCATCAGCCCACTATAAATTGGTGCATATGATCAAATAGGAATGGATCTTGAGCAATAGTAGGCAAATGGAAACACTATGTAATCCTGCTTGTCAATCAAATGTCTCACAGGTGCTTCTATTGCAATGATCATTGTGGAACTCATTGTTTGTTAGGAAGATACTGAATTGCATTTGTACCTACATAAGTGCAAAGATAGCAGTGGACAAGTTTTCTGGATAAAGAGACACGAAAGTTTGCACCTGCACAGCATGATGATCCAGGTGAAGGGTTGACTCCAAGTAATCCATAACCAGTGAGAGCTCCAAATCCTTCGGCCCTTACCTTTTGGCTCAGCCTCTTCTTCTTCCTCCTGTTTGCCATCATCACTGAAATGCCCATCATCTGGGTCACCAAAGTGTGATGGCAATGAACCTTTTAGCAGTGCATGATTGGATTCGCTATCTAGGGATAATTCAGTCAGCTGTGCACTTTTGTCAAATTCAACTGCCAAAGAAAGCCCACCATTGATGGAGCTATCCAGCTCTGGGGAGCGTACACTCATCCTGCCAACTATCATAAACTCTTTCAACTTATTTCGCTTGTTTCCAGCTGCAAACAAACTCGACTCCCCCAGATGACAGGTTGCAGACTGCTGGCCATAAACACTTGCAAAGTGTTCAGGCACTTTTAGCAATCCTGAGACTCAACTCCCACAATTAGGGTTGTAGATGGTGGGATGCATAGGAGGTGGTCCTCAATATGATTTGCACCACAGTGCTTTTGAAATCTTTGTTTGCAGATGAACATCTGCAGTCAACAGCTTGTAGTCCCAGCTGCTGGCTTACATCAAGAACCCTAAATTTGCAAAGAATCTTGACAGCACTCTAGAATGTGCCTCATTGATGAGGTCACTGAAGGAGAAGAATCTGAAATGTTCAGGAATTACTGGAGTACACTTGTGTCACACAGACAACATACTGATCAACCTGCTGCACAACACAATAGAGACAAACACAATACGTGAGAAGATGCATATGACCCTTGAATGCCATTAGGTGAGGTAGTACAGTTTTCACAACAAGCTGGACATGTGCTGAGACATTTGAACTCTGTAGAGAAGAATACATCAATGTGTTCCACAGGAATTCATATAGGGACACAAAGAATATCGCACATTATTGAATGCTTTGAAAACAGGTTCAAACCATACAAGAAGAGTACTGACATCTGGATATTTCAAGCTTCATTCTTCTATTTTCCCTATGCATCTATTTAACATGATCCCCTAGTTCTGCCTGGGGTCTGGACTAGAAGCTTCAGTCCACAAGCTCCAAAATAGTATAACTTGAGGTAGTTGAAGGTGGAAGGATGAAACCCCACAAAACAGCCAAATCCCCATCCTAGTCCACCACTTTCTTCAAAAAGATAAAGAGTAATCCAAACATTTAAAACAAATCAAGCTGCAAAGGTCTCAGAGCACAGCTTACAGTGACTTGGATGGGGTCCAGAAAACAAGGCAAGGTAGACCTCATCAGCTCCAAAAGCTTGAATACCGCCAAAGCCCTAGATTTACACCGCTAGCTAGCCGTAGTGCAACATTGGGTACATTTTACGAGCTACCCACATTTTGGGGGAGGAGCGTCAGAGTCTCTCAACGACGTTAATGTGACCTCAACTCCAGCTTGGGCTGCAAAGGATGGAATACTTTGGGGATCAAAACGAAACCCAGCATTGAGATTTAGAAACATTTTGAGATCATGAGGCAACTATGATACAGAAGCTGTGCGCTAAAAATGGTCATTAGCCGTCATCAGACTGAAGAGCAACAACAGTTCCAGAAGTAGAAGGAGGAAGGGCACTGATCAAAGAGAGGGAAAAGCCAAAAAAAAGAAAAATCCAAGTGTAAGCCAATTGGAAAACCTCAGTAGTTTGCCTCGTGAGACTACCTTACTACCACCTAATAATAATCACAGCCGTTGGGTCTAGAGTAAACAAGAGTGACAGGTCCAGCGTGACAAACCAAACCTCCAGAAGACCTCCAAAAAAGATCAAATATCTGTTCGGATCTACTTCCAGAGCACGAGTCTACCTATCAAAGTACTTACAGAATACAACAACAACCCCTCTATGTAATCTTAACAGATCCAAGCTTTTACCAAGTTTTCAAGTTCAGAGTGGCCCTAAAATTTTGATTTTTTTTTCCTCCTAAAAACCCCAAAATGCAAACATAGCTCAAAGATCATCATACAATCCCTTCAGTCCCATTGTACTGCTGCCAAAAAGTTCCCTTCAATCCTTGCTCAAAAATAGTCTCATCAGATCTTGAACAATACTTACTGCAGACTAGTTGTGATTTGGAAACTGCAACACTTTGCTCCGAGATTCGATCCTGTGATTGCCCATTTTTACCTCGGCAAAAAGCTTCGATACCTGCACCTGTGAACAAGCTTAATTGAAAACCGAAGTCTCAGATCACTCTGACAGCAGACAAAAACGCTCATGGAACTTTACCGCAAAGAAAACTCACATAGCTAAGCCATTACTTTGTATGTGGAAGCAAAATCTTAAGAAGGATCTGATTGGTAAATGCAATTTGTTTTCCATAGTGTCGGTAGTGCAAGAGAAAAAATGGTGCAGTTTTCTTTTCTTTTCAAACAATTTGACTTCGCTAAACTTACGATTTTATTTTTATTTTGTTTGCTGAAAACAAACGTTTTCGCAAGTTTTTTTTTTCAAAGCCAATTTGGCACAATAACGGGAATTTGTCACCCAAAAAATCATTAAGATGGTTTGGAGAGCAGGATGTTTTTAGACGACATTTTATCACTTTTTTAACAGAAAAATGGGGAAATTATTTTTTTCCAAAGTAAATTCGACAACTTTTAATAACTTCTTGGAATAATTCGTGAAATTTTCCATAACACAAAACTGGGAAAAAAAAAAAAAAAAAAACCCACCCTGGGGCCTGGAGTCCACACGATGGATAAATAAATGGGGAACTCACACATTTCAGTCAAACAGCTGAGACTTGAACCCCAAAATTTTGATAAATAAATGGGGAATTCACACTTTACAGTTGAACGGGTTTGACTTGGACTCCAAAATTTTGTTACATTTACTTTAAGAAAATGAAAACATTAAAAAATAGAAATGTTAGGTTCAGTTGGATCAATGGCTAACTCGAATAAATCTAAGTCAAAAGAGGCAACAGGAATGGCTGTAGCGTCTGCAAAATGAGTGTGCAAGCTGATGAAGATTTAGGTGAGAAGGTGGGTTAGAAGATTTTTTTCAATTCTGGGTGTTAATTGTAAACCTCCTGTCACAAACATTTCTTCCAGATTTATGCAGCACCTACCGCAATGGTACCATGGTAAAAACCATTCTTTCATGATTCTCAAAAAAGAAATAGTGGTTTAAGGGTTGGGTATTTGGAGCCCAGTTCTAAAATAATTCAAAGAACTTGTTTTGACCCATAGCATGATTCTCAAAAAAAGGAAAAAACTATTCAAAGAACCTACCCTGAATTGGTGATTCTAAGATTTTCAAAAACCCGGAATTGAATAGTATTATAGAAAATTTTCAAAGACTGGAAACCAGATGTCCCTTGATTCTGAAAATCTTCCAAACCAAGAACCAGAGGTAATAAAAATCAATGAACAACCCAAGGGGTTCTTTTTTTCAGTTTTGTGGTTTCAAAAGTTTGAAGGATATTTCCAAAAGATTCCAAAATGGGCAGAGTGTAAAGAAACACCCAAAAAGAAATGCAGGACCCAACATGGATAAAAACTAAAAACCCTAAATTTTGTAGGGCAACTATTAAACATTATAAATATTCTTGAGACTATTTCATGGTCCCCAAGTCCAAATTTGACATTTCCCAGGCTAAATATAGTCTCCTAAAGAGTCACTCCAGCAAGTAAAGGCACCAATGTAAGTGCTGGTTCACACTGGTCATATTCCAAGTTCCAACCTCCCACCAGTGTTTTCGTTTTTGGTGAATTTTAAAACCAAAATTTAAAAAAAAAAGTGGTTTTCGGGCTTTCTAAGGTAGGTTTTCAAAAGATTAATTGAAATAGTCAGATTTCAACACAAGTATCTAGTATGTATTAAAAAATATAGAAAGATGCTTTAGAAATGTATACTTTCATATCTTGTTTATAGTCAAATTTGAGTAAATCTTTGTAGGACACCTCCACCACCTTTTTTTAGCAAAATTCAAAATTCAAAAAAGAAGTGATTTTGAAGGTTTTCAGTCGCCAGAAGTTATGGAAGAAAAAGGAAAAATCGCCAGTTTCATTTATTTGGTTTCATTGAGTATAGCCAAAAACATAAAAGGATGACAAATATTTGTACTTTATTTCTGGTTAATATCCAGAGTTGGTTAAATCTTCCTAGGGATGATCACGACTTTTTCTACATATTCCCATGGATGATAGCCACATTGGCTACAAACAAAAATTCCTAAAAAAGACCCTGATCTCTGACCACACCCCCAATTAGGTCCTCTACCAATACTTTTAACATCTAATATAGAGTGTTAATGATTCCTGTTCCACATCCATGCACACAAAAATTGACCCATATAAAGTGGAAGACTATGTAAATGGCCACAATTTGAGTCAATCATTATGAATGAAGAATCAAAAGAAGGCATTTTCTTTTACTGTAATGCTATCCAGATTTTCAAGTCGAATTTGAGTTTGACACTCTTCAACTGATATGAACTTCATCCAACTGTTGCTATTGGAGATGCCATGGGGATTCAACACTTTTGGCTTTATGAAATCGTTTATTAAAAAAACAGTGACCTGAGCAAGGTGTTGAATGTTAGGACTGGAAAAGTTATTGCAGGACTTTTCATAGTGATAAGGTCCCAACCACCCACCAGTGTTTGTTTTAGAATTTTCGTTTGCAGCCAAAGTGGCAATCATGCATAGGAAGTTGGAGGAATAGTGGCTATAAACGAGATATGCAACAAGAATCTTTAATCAAAATTCTATGTTTTTTTGCCTCACTTTAAAAACTGGCAAATTTTACTATTTTTTTCTCACTTCTAGTGAAAAAAAACCTCCAAAATCACTTCATTTTTGCAATTTTAATTTATAATGTCATTTCTCAAGTAAAAAAGAAGCTGTTTCCTACTGATTTTTATATTTGCTATTTTTTTCAAAAAAGAAAAAATAAGACTAAAAATGTAAAAATGCATAATATGAAATATGGTGAATTTGAAATAATGATAATAAAATTGGCCAAATTTTTACTATTGGCTCCAGCACCTAGACAAAAATAAAAAGGATCATTCTTTTTTTTAACTTTTTATATCTCAGTCTAAAGAAATTTGATTAAATCTTCCTACGGATGAGCACTGATCGCCACTTTGGCTAAATCTCAAAGTTGACAAAATTGTTAGGAGTTTGAGAAGACAAGCACCCTACTACCAAACCTACATTAACAGCAGTTTGATCGTACAAAGTGCATTTCATTCTTCTTTGTGATCTTGCCTTCGGCAAAAAGGACTGTTCTTTTATGAATGTGAGCTTGGGTAATGATTATAGCCAGCCTGCACCAAATGACCCCTCTCCAATGTTGGTAACTTCTTTTTGCACGCCAATGAGAATGTTCATTGTTGAGCAACAACTAGAACAACGCACACAAAAAGAACGCGTACAATAATGAGCTTGATGAAAACCTCAGCCACACTGCCCCATGTGAAACAGCTTTAAGCGAAGACAGAAGAGTAGGAGTGATTGTAGCAAATCAGATTCAGAAGCCTGTGGGTCCAGGACAGTGTTGAAGTCTGGACGAGAATTGACTTTTGAGCACACCAGAGTACCGGTCCTTGTAGCCTAAGGGGGGGTTTTTTTTGTTCTTCTTCATACCTGGCAGTTACTAGTACTGGGTACTTTTTTTAAGACTTTCATACCAGTCTGGTACTGGTATTAGGTCCAAGGCTGATTTTTTGCCTCGTATCTGACAGGTATATACCTGATAGTGGTATGGGTATCAAGCAGGTATGTATTTGTTATTGCCTCAAGTCCCGTACCTGATTGGTACTGGTACAAGACTGGTATTGCCTCAGGTCATACCCAACAGGTATATTCTTCAATAGCAATACGCATTACCAGTACTCATATCAGTACCATATACCCAGGTTGCATGTTATATATCAGAAAAGAACTGGTCCAGATTGACTCCGGAAGTGTGGTGGTCTGAGGAAGCGGAGCTATCAGCAAGCATAAACAGCCTAGAGATGCTCGCAAGCAGACTAGAATTGAGCGTAGTTTGAGATCAAAGTGGTAAAAAAGTAGCATCTTTGGCATTGACATTTCGCCCTTGTTATTCACTGATTTTGTTTATTTGTTACATGGTTGTTGCCTCCTCCCTAACTGGGATTTCTTGCTGAGGAAGGGGCAGCTAGAAGGACGGCACCAATCAGCTAAGGATGGAGGAAAGATGCAACTTTGCTGAACTGATTAGGCCCCTTGAGGCTTCCTTCAAGAATATGGGATTAGGGCTGTAGTGTCCCAAACCCTATTGCTGCGTCTTGTATGAAACAAAATCATTTGTTTGTTTGTGCACAATAACTAAGTCAGCATGTTCAACATTTAACCCGAGCACCAAACTTGGTGCACAAACAAAATCACAAGTGGATGTTAAAATCTTTCCCTAGCTGTATTTTGTAGTCATTAACCCTTCAAGCTTATGAACAAGATTTGTAGTTTATATTTTACAAGCAAGGACATTGGCTTGTAGATCAATCTTGTAGGAAGTTTAGCCTTATTTGTAAAAAGCTACCACAATACTTGGCATATATATCATCATGCAACAAGCACTTGAAAGTTGACAACTACTACTATGATAATTGGCATGTATGATGGCTAACATGATTCACCCTAGTACTTGTTACAATGTCCATGACAAGTCAAAGAGGGTAGTTGGTTTGGATCCGTACAACCTTCTTTCATCATGAGCCAATAAAAATTCATTCTCAAAGCATGTTCACTTCAAAAATATTATGTTTGGCCTGCTTGTGATATTTTGCTCATTCCTTTGTCTACTTCATTGTTGTTTTCTCAAGACCACTACAATTCTTAAGCACCCTACTCAGTTATTGACATCTCACTATCAAATCCACACTGCAAACTTCTTACAACATTGATCCAACATTTTTCCACAAACCACAGAAATGAAAACCATTGCAACGATCACGAGCTAAGCAATAAAGTTTAAGGGCTCTAAAACTTCCCAAGTCTACTATTAAGCATGATCTCATCCTACATTTTAACTCCTTCATATGGGTTCCAAATACAATTATTCCTCTTTGTCAACAAGAAACCATTCACATTTGGTCCATCGTAATCCTTTTTTGATTTGAGATTGTAGACAACAACAAATTATGAAAATCATCTTCAACAGAAAAAAAAAGAAACAAAATTTAAACTATCCAAAAAAGGTGATTTTAAGAAAAAATATCCTTAGAATCTAGGAACTCTTGAGCATTTTTTTATCAATTACATTGGATTTTTTGGTTGCCAAGTGATGAAAATTTGACCCAAAACATTATTCCCAACCCATTTTTCCCCTAATTACATAATATATAGTATAAGGATAGCATCAAAACATTTTTTTTAAATAATTAATTAATTATGGTCAGAAATAAAGTATTCTCATGATATTCTCAAGGATTTTAAATTTTCAATACATGTATGTGTATATATGTGTGTATACATACATAGAACTTTGTGCATGATAAAACTAACCTTATACATTATATATAATTTTAAATGCATTACAAATTTATTTTGGTTTATGGTTGTTTGTTTTTTTCTTTCTTGGAATCCATCCCTTTTTAAATTGTTGGGGAAATTCCTGTTCTTAATGTCTTATTGGGATACATCCTCTTCTAGATAAGGAGCCCATTTCATTGTTCAACAATTAGTGCAGAACAATCATTTTATTTTTCGAAATCCATTTTGGGTAGCAAAAGTGATAATTCATACAATTTCAAAGTTTAGATTCTAAAGCAAAAAGAAAAACATTTCATATTTGCAAAATAATATTTTTGGATCAATTATGTGAATAGCTAGCCAAAGTGGGAATGATTCATATAAAGATTTAGCCAAATTTGATTACTACTTTAGTGAATCTATTACTTTGCAGTGACAAGCACTAATTAAGTTAGGATGGCCATCTAGTGTTGACACCCACCCATGCAATATTAGAGGATGTGGCTTGCAAGGACCAAATAAACCCCACACAAGTAGTTTGCCAGTTGTTCATCACCGTGGGCTAGCCTTTGGAAAATATTAAACTAACAAATGGTTTTAAATGGATGCAATACCAAAAGTATTCTTGCTATTTTTTCACCTTGTCTACCTTTTGCCCCATGATTTTTTGTCTTGCCATGTCTAGACATGTTTTGAGTCCATGTTATGCATGTTTTGGATTCGTTACGGGCTTGAAAGGTATGTAACATGCTACTTGGCATGTTATGTGAGGTTATGAGTATAAAGCATGGTAGGCTATGAAAGAAAAATGTGCATGGGTATCACAAAACATGTGTAAGCATCACAAGACGAAATAATTATGAGGCAAAGGGCAAATTGAGGGAAAAAGTCGTAGCCATATTTATATTACTAGCTACATTTAAAACCTTGGCCAATTTAACATTTTCCAGCGCATTTAATAGAAATAAGGATATCTTTTTCTAAAGTGTGAAACTTTGGATAGTTAGATAACATCATTAAATTCAACATGGCAAAGCTTAACGTCAATTGTAGGAAATTACAAAGGAGTTGGGAACCACTTTATCAATGATCCAATGGGCAACTAGTTTTTTATTAACCTTATGTATAAATCATAAACATACATGGGGTGTAATTGTTAACCTTATAAATGTTAATTTGTCAATATTAATATATATTAAGCATAGATTTAATCTTATATGTATTAATATGTAGTTAGTTTGTTAATTAGATGTTAAGATATATCAAGTACAAACATGATTTTTTTAAGTGTTAATTTAGAGTTTATAATATTTTGTTAGTAAGATGTTATTATGTATTAAATACGAATTTGATTTTTATATGTGTTAAATTAGAATTTGATAAGTATTAACTAAGTAGTTATTAGTTAATATATTAGTTCCTACTTAGTTAAGTAATTATTTTAATTATTAATAAAAACCACCTAGCCTAGTTAGGGAGGTCATTCTTGATTTTTTTTTGTTTTTCAATTGTTTTTCTTTTGAAATGAGAAAATTAAGGTGATTAAAAGAGAAGGGAAAAATCAAATGAAAATGGAGGACATCAAAAGCTTTTTCCATAAATTACAACAATTCTTTAAATTATTAAATTAATACCAAAATGAATTGTTAAAAATATATTGATTGATTGGTAATTAAGTGCCGAACTTGAAAAAAAGGTGTTGATATGGCTTATGTGTAAGTGTGCAAAAAATGTGTTACAATCAATGCAATTCCTAGATTTGGTAGTTTGAATTTTTTATTGAATTGCAAATTCAATGAAATAACATTTAAATATCCAATAGGTTTTGGTAGGTTTGTGGGGAATTTGGAGACCGGTCTAAATGTTAGAAAGGATTTTTTTCGAATGTTAAGTATAATAAAGTTGTGTCATGTGAGCCAAAAGTTTTTTGGGGGCTAATGGAGTTGTTGGATTTGGTGATATTAATTTGATTCTTTTCGAGTTATCTTGGGTAAGTGGCAATCAATGTGTGTTGTATCAATGTTTGGCACAGTACTTGTGCATTTTGTGTTTGACATTAATTTTGCACAATTTTTGGTGATCAAAGATTTTCACCAAAAATACCACTAAAGCCCTTTCCTGGTATGCATTTCTCTTGTCTATCGTAATATTTATAGACCTCAAACCCTAAACCCCAACAAGGTTTGTGGATACAATTTTTTTTCATTTTAATAACAATTGTGTTTTACTCCATGCACTATTGCCAACTTTCACACATCTTGTTTTGGCAGAAGGCTCTTATAAACTTTTTTGTGTTTCTAAAATGGAACTTAGTAAATTTGTTTTTCAACATGTCATTGCAGAAACGAAACTGGTATAGAAAGTGCTCAAATCAACATCAATGACACGTGATGGGTAGCTTCATCCCCACAAATACATGCATCTTTTATTGTAGATGGTGTTTAAGTTGTCTCTTATTTTCAATGTTGTTATGTATGTTGTGTGAATCTTCAATCATAGCGGCAACCTGCATGGAATATTCCACCTTTCATTTCTTCAATAATTTTTAAAACAATTGCTACATTAACTAATATTAATTTATAAATTACCTTTGATTTGCATATGGATTCAAGATGGGTGCTTGCAAATGTTAACTTCCATTGCATATATTAACACTATATGTGAATATCTAGCAAGGCCAATGTGTGAAACATAGCTTGTTTGATTAATAATTTTGGCACATATTTGCACCCTTCTAGTGTGCCTAGTTAAAATTTGGGTAAATTTGAAATTTCTATTTTCAAAGTGCAAATTTAAGAAAACCCCCCAAAAATGAAAAACAAAGGCAAAGTGTTGAAACCACAAAATTAAATTTATTAAATTTATTAAAAAATCACTATCAGCATGTATGTGGTTTTTAACCTTGTAATGAAAGTAAATTCAAATGTTTAACAATCCAAATGTACCCCTCGTTACTCTATTTTTTCCCCCCTTCCTTCTTCTTATTGTTTTTTTTCATTTTAATTCTTTTTTTTTCCCTTGTTATTTTCACCTCAGATTCTTCTTCTTTTTCCATAAGAGAATGTGGTTTATTTTTATTTTCAGTTTTTGTTTCTTGTTGTTTAATACACTTTTTAGTTTCTATTTCTTTCCTTCCTTTAAGGAGGATGTTATCATCCTCCTTAAACACATGTGCCTTTCTTTGGCTATGGGTATGGATGAAATCTAGAAAAATACGATGTAAATTATATTCAAAAAAGAATTATTGCTCGAATTAAGAAATTGAAAATGGGGAGGGCTACAAAATGTCACTTAATACTTTTCTTGAAATGCTTCATTTTATTTATTACTTATTAAATTTTAATGTAATATGCGTAGTAAGGAAAGGAAAAATAACAGCCGTTGAAGGGGAGGATAAAATAAAGCAAGGCCAGAAACAACCAGATTTGAACTTCATTCCTATTTGTATGTAGCACAACTTCACCAAAAAAGAAAAATAGGATTATTTTTTCTAATTGTAAATTAAACTAATTTTTTTACTAAGTTGAAAAATTTCCCTGAACAAATGTAAAGCTAGGGTAAACCAACACCCACGTTGGTACCTCCACACTTTTTTTTGAGTGGGACCTCTTGGGGGCTCTATTAAGCCCCAAAAATGTTAGATTTGGACTCCTGGACCCTGACTTCATCTAAGTTTGTTATATCTTGAAATCTTCAAACCGGTTTCAGGTTTTTACCATGCTACCAACATGGGTGTTTGGCTTGATATGGAGACATGAATGTGAATTTAAAACAATTGAAGAAATGTTTGGATGGCACCTCATTTCCATTGATCTCAAATCTCCATCCCAAAAACTAGAAAGCTTAGTAGGTTATGCCTACACATTGCTACAGACAAATGAAAAGAAAAGCTTGACAAAGTAGATTTTAAACAATTTGTTATTGAAATATAAAATTACCTAAATTGAGATCAGATTTCCATCCAGTTCTTAAATGTTTGTTTCAATTCTAAAATTTATTTGGCATTCAATACATCCTCATTGCCACAATGTGTCCAATATAATTTTTCTTCCCAACTTTGTTTGGTCAATAACTAGACAATTTTTTCCTACAATAATTACTTATACAATTCTTCCATGAATTTAACATATAAAATGAGATTTTATCCCCAAAAAACCTCCAGTTTTGGGCAAACAAACAACAAAATGTGCATTGAATGGAAACATTGCTTACTATGACTACTTCTGTATTTAGCAACTCCTCACATCCGTCAAAACTTCTTAAGACTTTTTAAGTTTATTGGCCCTGCCCATGATGGTAGGGATATAATGTAGAAATGCATTATATAGAGTATAATAGGTTTATGTAGGTTGGCCCCAAGATGGTAGGTCCCTAGAATGTAGACTACAATCTAAGTTAAGTTTTTCCATGTGTACGAAACAATGACTTTGGGGTGCCCTAGTTATGCACATTCTCTACAACCTATAAGCTCTTGATCTAGCTCCAAACCCTAAAGTCCTCCATCGTTGAAAACCCGGTCAATTTCAAGTTTTGTGTCCTTTTGCACCTTTCAAGTTTCCACTGCCCATGAGCACTAACTACGCTACTGCACCTTTGTTTTCTTCCATCTCCATCGTCCAAGCATGCATTTCCTTTGGCCTCTTGATGATTTCTTCTTTTTGTCATATGTTTAAATGATGATGTAGTGTCTATGCATTTTCAAGAGATCATCAATTTGGTAAGTTTTTTTGCAAAACATTTGCAACTCTCAATATTACAAAAGGAATGTCAAAAACAAATGTGAATCTTGTGCACATAGATCATTAACTGCTATGGATTTGCACTAACATAGTGTTGTCTCCTTGAGAGATGTTTGCTAGCCATGCAAGAAAATGACAACTATGAAGTTTTGACTAGATCAAACCTTGTGCTAAAGTGAGTTGCATTTTGTGACAACATGTCCAAATACAATTGCTTCCATAATTGCAAGTTAAAATGACCACCACAAAACACCCATTTGTGTTTCTTTGGAATTGACCTAGCAACAAGATGGTAGTTATGCATTGTGCATTGGAAAATTGTGGACTAATGTTTCAAGGAGCATTTGTTACATATTGTAATGATGTTATAATATAATATTGAAACATAACTATGAATATGGTGGTCTTTATTGGTTGGTGTCTTGCATGGGGAGGTTGATTAAAGATCTTGTTAATGGAGCCCAAGGGGTAAAATGCTAATGATGAAGGATTCTTATAGTATTTGGAAGATGCAATTAGATCAAATCGATATGTTAGCATATGGAAGAGGTTAACAAATAGTAAGTGTTCAATTTTGAAGGTATTGCAATAGATCACCTATAGATCAACATTTGGTCAATGGTTGATATCAACTACAAACTAAACTTGTGTGGAATATTAATTAAATAGGTGGAAAATTTGGTTCAAAATTAAATAAATGATTTTGTTAATGTGAAACCATAAACAATTGATTAGTCTTGTGTCTTCATCGAACTATATGAGCTAATGATGAACCATGCATTTTATGAACACTACACCAAAATGCATCCTAGTTCATTCTAAGTTTCATTAAATTTTGAGTGAATTTGGACATTTTTATCATGGTGAAATTAGTCAACCCTATAGTGAACATGGACCAATTGTTATGGATAGTGAATTGGTTCACTAATACCTAATGAAATAAGGTTGCTTTCAAGTGAAATACAAATTTATCAAACCATTCACTTGCTAGTTAATTAACTAAGCAACATGGAAATCAATTAAGTTTAAATTATTTAATATATAATATTATTGATAATTTCATGACTTTTAACCTATGAGTTATTATGACACAACCCTAACCTTGGGCTCACAACCAAGGCAAGGACTTACAAAGGTGCAGGCCAAGAGTGAATCCCAAGAATCACATTTCATGCTCCCAAGAGTGTAGGAGATCACGAGGGAATGAATTTAAACACTCCCAAATGGGCTCCCACTTTAGGAGTTGGAGCCCTAATGGATTCTCAAATTTTCAAAACGCGATTATAAGAGTCAAAACTCATTGGATTGAAGAGTCCCTTATACCATTGGAAAGATCTTGAGACGTAAATGTTTGAAATGGGTTTGCATGACTCATTTGGGTACTCAAAAAATAAGTTATGGCCAAAAGAAAGGTTGGGAGTCAAACTGCCAATTTTATTCTCATCCACTAAAAGTCAAGAATCGCCCTGATTTAATTATGTGTAGGTAACATGCCACATACCGTTGGAAAGCTTTCGACAAGGGTTACAACTTTTTTTTAGACGTCACCTTGATTAGAGGTTTGTACAAAAAGTTATGGGCCTCCAAAGTCATAAGAGTCCTAATTTTGGGAATTTCGGGACTCCCAACTTGGGAATTTTGGGACAAAATGACATTTGGGCATAAGCCCCGTGGCCAAGCACAAAGAATGTTACAAAAGGGAAGGTGGTTGCTTCCCCCAAGTCCGAACCATGCTTAGTCTTGTAAGTCCGTGTTTGCCCATGGCTCCTATGCACCAAAAGTGTTTCAACTACACATTAAACAATTTGTTGTTTGGTTTGTGCAGGTCCGTGTGAATAATTGACTTGCTTCTCACTCGTCCTCATCCCCATCTTAAAGCTTCAACACGCCCCTTTACCCCTGAAGTGCTACGAGCTAAGGAGCACACCCCAACTCCCTATCCTTCCATTGTTTTCACGTTTGGACTTGAAATTGAATCTATCAAAGAGTTTGGGGTGCGTCATATTGACACGTGTCATCACCTAGGCTAAGTTAAAAACCTAACCTGGGTACATAGGTCATGTAATCAACCTAAGCACCTATTCTAAAAAACTAGTTAAAAGAATATTCGGTCAATTTACCACTATTCACCATGCACACACCATTTGTGAAGTTTGATCCCTCGACCTTTAGAATGGAGGCAAACACCCCTACTATCAAGCCATCCCACTTGTTGTGATAATATGTTAGATTACATTCTATTTATCAAATACTTCATTTTAAATAATACAAAAACATAAACTTTGAAAATTCATATCTTATTAACAATTTGTCCAAATGAAATTATTTGAATTTTTTAAAAATTTCAATAATGTACATAATTACATTTATTTATTTTTGAAATTATAAAATCTTTTGAACAAATTTTTTTTGAATATCATTATTCAATAACATTTCAATGACCATTTTTTTGAAAAATAATGTTTAATAAATGGATAAGATTTTTGTTAATATAATAATACTACCTATGTTAGGCTACTTTTAGTTATTATAAGGCTACTTTTCATAATCTAAATTATTTCACCTTACATTATTTACGGCTATTCATGGCTATTGTAAATTATTTCAGTCTAAGTTATTTGCAATTATTATAATTACTTTTAACTATTTTACATTATTTCATCTTAAGTTATTTTCGACCATGTGAAACTATTGTTGGTTACTTTTAGTTATTGAAAGTTATTTCACCTTATGTTATTATTGGTAATTATAAATTATTGTAGGTTATTTCACCTTAAGTTACTTTTTTAATTGTAAATTATTTCACCCTAGATTATTTTTGGCAGTTTTAAGCCATTATAATTTACGACTATTGGTGGTTATTTTATTAATAATTATTTTATTGGTGGTTATTCTATTATTGGTTATTTTATTAATGGTTATTGATGAGTATTCTATTAATGGCTATTAATGACTATTTTATTAATGGTTATTAATGATTATTCTTTCAATGGCTATTATTAATTATTCTATTAATGGCTATTGGTGATTATTCTATTAATGGCTATTGGTTGTTATATTAATGACTATTAATAGTTATTCTATTAGTGGCTATTAATGGTTATTTTAAATTAAATTACCATAGGTTATTAATGGATATTATTGGTTATTAATGGCTACTATATTAATGACTTTCAATGGTTATTCTATTAATGGATATTGATGGTTATGAATGGCTATTATATTAGTGGTTATTGGTGGTTATTATATTAATGGCTATCGGTGATTATTTTATTGATGGTTATTGTGGATATTGGTGGTTAAATTACCATAGGCTATTAATGGTTATTTTATTGGTGGCTATTAGTGATTATTTTATTTTATTGGTGGGCATCGGTGGCTATTTTATTGGTGGCTATTGGTAGTTATTTTATTTTATTAGTGGCCATTGATGATTATTTTATTTTATTAATGGCCATTGGTGGTTATTTTTATTTTATTAATGTCCATTAATGGTTATTCTATTTTATTGGTGGCCATTAATGGTTATTTTATTGGTGGCTATTGATGGTTATTCCATTGGTGGCTATTGATGGTTATTCTAAATTATATTACGACCCTATTATATTATAAGTTATTGTTGGTTATTTTATGTTATAATACTACTATTGGTGACTATTTTATTATAGGTTATATTATCATAGGCTATTTTACCTTAGGTCATTATATTTTATTTTAAATTATTTTAAGTTATTATACTTAGGATAAAATAATTTATAATAACATAAAGTAGAATGACCTTGAATAACCTAAAGTATAGCCTAAAATTAGTTGAATAATTTAATTTTAAATAACTTTAAAACTTATGATAAACTAATTGGGATACCTTAAGGTAGACTAATGTATAATAGTTTAAGGTATAATAATTTATAATGACGTCAGGTATAATTTAGAATAACTAAAGTAGCCTAAAATAGTGTATATCATAAAATAACATACATAGGGTATTTAAAACAACATAAAATTAAACTTATTTATTATAGTAAATTACAATAATGAATAATGTCAACTAATAATGAAACACAATGTTTACATAGTGATATTATAATGAAATAATTTTAACCAGGGTGAAATCATTAAAATGTAATGAATTTATTTCATTTTTAAGGTCCCATAATGATTTAGGCTAATAAACTACACCCCACTTTTGTAGTAATGGAATTTATGTTGAATTTCAGGTTCAATAGAGAACTATTGTAGATAGTCAACTTCAAGCATGAATTTGATTGTTTCAAAAAACTTTCATTTATAGGACAAAATTGTCCAAGGAGAATGATCATCAAAGTAAGAAAAAATTGTGGTTAATTGGTTGCAACTTGTAGTGTGGATTGTATAGGCTAAAAGCTCTTAATGAAAAATGGGATGGTATGGGTGTAGTGGGTAAAAGTGGCAAAAATTAAAGACATTCTTGAGGTAAGTAAAATGCTTCAAAGTTGCAACATATTTGTTGAAGATGGTTTGATATTTTAGTTGTCAAGAACTTAAAAGCATCCAAGGATTAGCCTTGAGTGTCCTACTCTAAACTTTAATGTTGACTATTTTTTATTGAGAATTAATGCACAAGGACTCAGAATTGTGGCCACCTCCTATCACCATGCAATTTTTTTAAACGGGTATTGGAAACCCTAAGTAACATGGTAGTGTAGTTGTGGAACTAAAAGTAAAATTCATTTAAGTGTTTTGCAAAATCTTCAAGAAACCAAGAATGAATTATAACAAGATTCCAAGAATTAGGAAGAAGAATAGACATGCATGTACAATCTAGAAAGGAAATATAATTAGGATGAAAATGAAAGGAAAATTGAAAGAGGTTTGTAAACTAAGACATTCAGCTTAGATCTTTGTCATCTTTATCAAAATTCATGCAAATATATGCAAACACATTTTATGAACTCTTTGTAGGTTTTGTCTTAAGAATTTTAATGAATGTTTTGTCTCAAATATGCTGCAGAGTGTTAAGAATGAAGCTAAGACATATATGTTAAAGGTAGTAGAGGTTTTGAAATGGTGGAGTATTGCAATAGACTTGACGCAAATAAGGATGGGTGTTTATTCAAAGAAAAGGTTGTAGAACTATAAAGCACCCTAGTCGTGGAATGGTATATGTTTGGGAATGTTCACTCCCTAGACCTTACATGTGCTTGAAGGCATGGGTAGTGAACAAGATCACCATTTTTGGACAAAGTCCAATTCTCAAGCACCATCAGGTAGGAAGGAAACACTATTTTTTGGTCTACCTTTTGTTCGATTTGGTATTGTCTTTTTTGTCCTAATACAAATTTATTTTAGGCATGTGAAATAGCCTTAATGTATATTGATCAAGCCATGAAGAGTTTCTCATAATTTTTCAAGCTACTAGACAATTGTTTGACAAAAATAGAAGTTCTTGATTCCTATTCCTAATTCTTCTATAAGACCCTTAGTTAGGGGTTTTGAAAATTTGCAGCCAAAAGAGTGCAAGTCATTTAATGGAGATCAAGGAGTTTGAAAAGACCTTCAACAAAAAGACAAAACATCTTGAGGTCAATTCCCATTAAAAAAAAAATCAATGTGGGTGTTGTTTTACAACTTCTAGAATATGCATTAGGTCTAAATAGTGCACTTCCAACTTTGATACATATGAAAAAAACAACTATTGAAAACAAGCATGATAGGAAAATCACACATTCACATTAATTAATTGATCTTGTATTGAGTTGCTTCAAATGCAAACTTAATAGAAGGAGAGTTGAAGAATTTTTTAATTAGTTCCAATCCTATGAATGCCAAGACTTGAAATACCGAATGGATGTGAAACACTTGAAATAGAAGCTCAAGAAGTTGGAGGAAAAGATTGCAAAGGTTATTGTCCTTTCTATGTCCATGTAAAATGTAGCAATTATTGTCTAGATTTATCTTCATCAATTTGAATGCCATCTTAGTCCAAACATATGTTGTCTTGAGATCAAGATGTACTACAAAAATTTAGTAGGTGGAAAGGGAAATTGAGAAGGCCACAATGGTGATACCCAAAACGGAGATAGAAATTGTCAAGCCCACACAAAAACATAGGGAGGAAGAGAAAGTGCTTGAAGAAATCCAAGAGAATTACAAAGGTGCTAACTTGTTGAACTTCTTTTCATAACTAAATCTAACTTCCTATGTCATGTGAAATTGTTCATTGGATTCTCAACCTTTGTGTTCAATTTTTTTCTTGTGAATGGAAGATTTTTAAGCACTAGACAAATTCCATGTGAAGCTTGATGAGCAAAACACATTGTTTTTAGGTGAGATTCTAAAGTTCCATGAACAACTTGCAGTAGTACACACTAAACTTGAGCCCTACGAAAAGCACACCATTGATTGTCAAGGGAAGATTGATGTTTCTAAATCAAATAGCAAACTATTGAAGGGAAATGTTGGCCCTATTTTCATTGTTCACATGCTCGAATGAATGTTTTTGGAACTATTAGCTTTTTGAGACTTTTGTATTGGGATTGTTGGTTTCTAGGAGTAATCTTGTGATAGTGTTACTCAATAATATGCATAAAACAAGGAAAAAGAAGATCATGTAATCAAATTTGGGTACAAGGATATTTTTAAAATCACTCTTGAGATGATTTGTCAAGTCTTGTGGCTAAGATAAAATTGATTTTTTTCCCACAACTTGAACATTGATGGCAATCATCGACTTGTTTTGTGTTATATGTCTCATGATGCATGAAAGGAAGTGTCTAATGTAGATTAGGAAAACATGTTAATAATTAAGGAAACAATCAAAGATAAGGAAGATAATTTAGTTCAATTAACAACAAAGCAAGAAGAATTTTAAACAAGCTCAAAAAATTTCATCAGGAAGAGCAGGTGCAACATTGGTTGTGGTTTACACATGAACATAATATGTTATGTCTAGGTCAAAAATTATTTCCAAAAGTTTATAACAATTAGTTCAATCTATATCTATCATTTGTTGTCATTTTCATTTATGATATTTTCCATCTTTGAATTGAACATATGTAGTTGTCTTTGATGTTCCACATTTGGTAATACTATGTTAAATTGGAAGAGAAATTATCAACTAAAGAACATGCTTTGCTTCAAAAAGTTGGTGAGATGTGGACTGTTATGGACTTAGAGAAGAATTAAGGTAGTGTTGTCTAAGCCATCCTTTAAGCCAAGGAAAAATCAATGGTATATATGGTCAACTTGGGGATTTAAAGGCAATTGATGGTAAAAGGACATCACCAAATGTTTTTCCATTAAGACGTGATGTTTGGCCCTCCTATGCAATGTGGAAAGAATTTCACAAGCTATATGTTATATATTCTTCAACACCTTGATACTCTACATTGAAATATGATACCTATCCACACCATTTGGAAGACTAGACTTCATTGTTGTGGAGACCACAAATGTAACACAATAATGTGTGGATCTTATTTAAACCAAAGGACTTGGTGTACAACCTTTTTTGTTTTTTTAAATTCTTGATATTTCCTCATTTGTCAACATTCCTACATGAAAACAAATCCTTGTATTGTGGTAACATGGGATATTTAGGCTAGACATGAAAATTTTGACATCCTTGCTTTCCTATATAAGATTGGCAAGTTGGACTGGTCCAAAAAATGAACCAACATGTCCAAAATCCAAAAGGTGTTTCCTGATTGTTTTATGAATATTGTTTTTAAGTTTCTTGTGGGCTTGAAAGTATGCTTTTGACAAACAATGACTAACTAAGGTCCATTTGCATTCTGAATGTTGTTGAGAAAGGAACAAAAGATGTTATCAACTTATGGCCTATAGTTGGCATATTTAATTACTTAATGGAATTGAATGTTAAGTGAACCACTTGTACCTACCACAAATATCCATAAAAGCAACAACTTAAAAACAAATCACTTTTAATTAATGTTTTTTTATAGTAGAAGGTTCCACTCCTCTCCATTTGTCATTTTATTGCTCGCACCATGTATACATTGGCAGGGCAGAATTGAATTATTCACAGCTAATGAGTGTTTGAACTACAAAAATATAAATATCAATTGTTTCCAAGCAACAAGGTTCTCCTATGGGTTTTCCACACTAAGTCTATGATGTTTGGCTTATATGCATTTGTTGAAATTGAACTAACCAGAGGTTGGATGCAACTTGACTACATTGATTTCAACCATTTTTGATACATTTGTGATTACCATAAAAAGGAGATATGTCACAAGTTGATTGAATGTGTATGAAATTTGCTACATAAATAGTTCAAACAATTGACTTGAGGTCGAAACATCACTTTACATCATGATAACAAGGTTGGGTGCAAATAAGCAATTGGCTATTGTTTGAAGAAAATAAAACCTCCACACAAACAAGAACCATGAAAATGGGACTAACCTTGAAGGTCCAAGAACAAGAACTAATGCAACCTAACTTTTATTTCATTCTTAGGTTCATGCAATGCTAGATGTCCTGCATTTAATAAGAGGATTGGCTCAAGATGTGCACAAGTTCAACAAGCTAAAGATGTCCAATCTACAATTCATAATCTTGCAGCTAGCATATCTCAATGCTTCTCTAAAGTTTATGGGCCTTGAATGCTAATACTCCTTAATCATGGGCATTCGATAATGATGCAAAATTATAAAAGGGACCATCTTTGCTTATCCATGGCAATTCATTCAATTTAATCATTGTTGGACTTGAGTCCATTGCAAATATATTGCAACAAATTGGTATATATCACAAGCTTCACAATGACATAGAATCCAGTATTAGCGACCGAATTGGAAGACACTAAAATGTTAGATGGTTTTGTGCAGTTGCAAAGGACCATCAAACTTCCACATATCACTATAATAAAAAAGAAGAGCGTGGATTAACAGGAAGTGGTTGCATACAAGGCTTGACATTATGAAGATGCACTATATAGTAGCCTTTTCCAATCTCATGTTAAATTGTTGGGAAAAGAGGCGTAAAAAAAATGTAGAAGTAGCATGAATAATATAAACATTCAAACTCAAATAGATTTATTTTTGAAGAATAATGCTACAATAGTAGAACATTATCACTAAACCTACATTCTACCCCCTAAAAATATTATGTTTACACTATGAAAAGCTATGGGGATGTACTACTTGCACCCAATCCACAAACTAAAGACAATAAAAAACTTGTGTTTAAAAAAACCCAAGTGAGGGTTATGACCTAGGTAGCCCTTGAATGCTTGAGTAGAAGCCTTTTAAACACCTAATCCATATGACAAAGACAATACAAAAAATGATGCTTGAAAAGAACCCATATGAAGGTAGAAACCTAGGAAACAATTGAATGTCTAAACAGAAGCCTTTGTGGGGGGTAGGGTTGTGGTTTTCAACACATGCAATTGCACAACCAAATTAAACCAGCAACATGGATGTATGCAAAAAGACAAGCATTTTCTCCGTCTCTTCCTCATTGCAAAATTTGGGCCATAGGTGCCTTTGAAGTTTAAGTGGTATTTGCATTGAGGATTTTGCACCCACTTCAAGAAAGCACAAGCCTCATAGATGTAATCATTGCACGTGTGATTATGGTATGTTGGATCCATCCAAAATTTATTAGCTATGATGTGTCATCCTTAGCCCATGACCTTAGATGTGGTGTGACCCCGATTGTATGCTTATCAATAGTCCTACACAACATCAACAACTAAGGGTGGCATTATCATGCCAAAATATGAATAACATGATTTTAGGATGTAGATAGCCAATAATTTGCATGTCAAGAAGGCATTTCCAATAACATTGCAACTAAAATGTTAACACAATGGACCTGGGCATGGACAAGCTGTGAAGATTGGAGCTCCCATGAACATGGAAGCCCTTTCACATGTACCATTAATTCTTAGGTCAACATTTGTTAGTTGGAAATAGCATGAACATGTCAAGTTTTCTACGAAAAGGTTTGTGACGAAAGCTTGGCAAGAGTTTAAGGTTTATGTCTCAACAAAGGGTTATGCCTAATTCTCCATGTCCATCTGAAGTTGTAACCAAGCCATATGATAATTGATGACCATTGTTGATTGAATGCAAACTTTCCCACGATGAGCTAAAATCTTAAACAATACAACAAAACCCATATACTTCATTCAAAATAAATGTTTGTAGCCCCAAATTGCAAAAGAATTGGCATAACATTGCAAAACTAACCTCTTTTTTGATTGAATGAATGTTGAAGGGCTACAACTTCCAAGTCTTCTGCTTGATAAGTGTGGCATATGATTCTAATGGAAAATTGTGAAAGACAATAAGTTTCATTCATCTGAACAATTCTAAAGTAGCCATGTCGCATCCATGTCCCAACAACCATAGTGACCAAATCACCTATATGATGATGTTGTCCAAATTTATAGCACACTCAACTACACCAAAAAACATTGGGATATGGAAAAAAACATGCATGATCATGCCCAAAATTATGTAACATACAAATGCAAATGTGTGAAAAAATCTAAAACTAATATAATTGAAAAAGGCGGTGATCCCATATGTGTAGTAGGCATAATGTGTACATGCAAAAGTCCTATAATAGGGACAAAGCAACTCACTGACATTACTAATAGTGATGTTCATCCATTCCAATTGGAAGGTCTATGACATTTTGCAACTGGCTCCATCTATAGAACCATTCATGAGCTTTTGCAATTAATGACTAACGAATACATCACGATCCAAGTGTTGGGTGGCTACCAACCACAACACCACCTTAGCAATGGCTCAAGTAGCTTGTTGTAGCATCTTCAAGTATGCATGCGCCCCTGACTCAATTTTGTGACCACAAAGAAGACAACAAGTTGGAGTGGGGATATATATGTTTACACCATGAAAATTAGAGCTAGTATTTGCTTGGTGCTATCGATCAACTTCATGAAATTTGAAATTGTCGACTTCATGCTTTAAATCGCACATTACAAGGTTTTAGGAGCATGCAATGACTTCATGCTTAGATCACACACCACAAGATCGGAAGAGCACACATTGTTGCAAAACATAGGTATGTCAATGGTTGTAAAAAACCTAAGAAGTTGCAACATTGAAAGTTTTGCTTGGATTATGAAGGGAGGAATTAGTATTTACCTAATGTTGCCAACCTACTTAAATTTTCGATTTCATGCTTCAAAAAATTGAGGGAAGAACTTTGTGGGTGGATTTCATTCAAGACAGGAGGAGTGTGCACTATAGCAAAGTAGGTATGTCAATGTCTACACCTCTTAGTTTGTGGCAGATGAGGACTAGAAAGCAAACCAAAGCATGTCAGAAGCCAAACTTGGTTGACAAGAAAACTAAGGCTTATTGGATTTCCTTCCATGCTAGATTGTCACCAATAAAAAACTCTTCAAATTTTGATAAAGATAAAATTGAACTTGAATGGGCAAACTAAACCTAAGTTTTGTGGTGAGATTATGTTGCAAGTTGTTTTGGTGTATCCACTCCATAAGGTACCTATCTGAACCAATTACAAGAAAGCAACTACATTTAGGAGCATTGCCAATAGAAGGTGGGTTGATCAAGGGCCACCTTCATACAAGTGCAAATCTTAAAATGGCAACCAATTAATGGAAAAATGTGAAGGAAGGATATGCCAACAAGAGAAGAAAGTGTACATTCCTTCCCTTACCCCTTACACATGTCCATGATTTTGAGTTTGGATCTAAAATATGTTGTAGTTAGGGGCACCATGAAAAATTGATGTACTTATTATGGATATGGATTTGGGCATCTAAGAATAATGATAAAATATGCCATAAGAACATGTATAGGATGGCTTTTTGGTTGGGCCAAGGGAGGAAACACCATACCTCAATTGTAGTTTGTGTCTAGTTCAACATGGCAATGCAAACTTATGCCCATATAGTCCACTATGCATCAATATATAAATATGACAATGAGTATTCATGTAAAATAATTTCTTAACTGCTTGTGTGTTCAACTGGTAGCATGTGTATCCATTAGTTTAATAACAAAATATTGAATTCATATTTGCAATGCAAGCCATAAAGCAAGTCACAAACTACATTTACTTATGCAAAAGGCCCAATATCATATTTAATGCATGAAAAAATTACACCATATTGGTAAACTAACTAATGTTTCATAGGTTACTAGTTAGCATGTGCCTTCAAAAAGAAATATGAACATGGCTACAAAGGAAAATGCCATGCATTTTTTCTAGTTATAATCTAATAGGGAATGTGGAGCCTATTGTTATGTGGAGTATAGGAGTTGACAAAGCTTAGGGCTAGGACATTATGTCATTGCTCAATGTAAAACAATGTGTTTAATCTCTGTGATCACATTCATTGGCCTGCTATGAATGGGGGAAGTTGTGCCTAAGCAGGTAAAATCTAGTTTGCAAACCATTATAAGCATTCTAATACATATTGAGTGTTTTTTTTTCATCCACATTGATTAATCCAAGAAATTATCCTACAAGTTGTTTGTTAGGCTAAACCCCACTAGATATCCCAGATATTCAATACATGTGTAGAAGGTTTATGTATCTATATATTTTTTGGCTATAGTTATGACTTTGAACCAAATTATACTCCAAATGCATATATGTAATTGTTCCTAAACATTATGTTGTTTCACTAACTTGCAAGTGGAAAATATAATGAAAACTAGTTTTCATTGCCATGTTTATAACTATTATATTGGTAATTGGTGCTATTTGTTGCAAATGAATATAGAATTTATAGGGAGGGGGCTATGATTGGACCTAAATCTATGTGTGCAATGTAAACACATAACAAAAGTAAGGACCCATGGGAGGGTGGTTGACAAACCATGTAATCCTGCATCTCATATTCCACTAATTACAAAAGTCAAAATCTCAACTGTTTGCTTAATATAGGTTAGTTACAACCCAAAATTTTCCATTTTATCCCAACTTTCATAGTAACCTCAATGACTAGCCAAGTAGGTTTTCATGCGGTAGCCTATCAAATGGAGCTTGAACATCAACTACTTTTAGATGATCCTTAAGACAATAATGAAAAGATGATAAGTTGTGGCACAAAGAACAACAATAGGCATGAGAGTATGGACTAATGTGCATGAGGTGTCCATGTGCTCTTTGCAAGGGGGCTCGAAGAGGCACACTTATTTCAACAATGAAAAACATTTCATTTGTTGTGGTCAAAATAAGTACATGTGGGCTTGGATAGCGCCAGGAGAAAAAGATGAATCAAATGATGAATGGGAGGCAACATGTATGCCACAACACATTCTTGGTCCAAATGATGATGACATGGACCAAGAAATATAGTTGGAGGACATGCTTCAAAATGCCTTTATTGCACCAACTACAGGTGTAATGGATGGTGCAGGTCCATTACAAGATGGGCAAGGTGATGTACATGCTGAGTAAGAAAATGATGCTCCTAATGTTGGCACTTCTATGCAACTTGAAGAGGATGTTACAAATGCCCTACAATAAACATGTGCCATGGTAGATGAAATGGGAGTTGAATCACAAAGCATGGAAGAAGGTAATTCAGGTAATGGGGATAATGTAGAAACCTTATTTGAAAATGTGTTAGTTGATCATGCAAACCAGAACATTGATGGTATGGGTGAACCTCCACATGGAGGAGACCATTACTATGGAATTCCATGTGTTCTTCAATTGAATAAAGCTTGTCAACCACTTTTTCTAGGGGTTCGATGTTCCCAATTGTTGGCAATTTTGACATTAATGAATATTTCCACAATTCATAGGTGCACAGATAAATTTGTGGATGAATTGATGTCCTTATTGCACAAGTACATCCTTCTAGTTGGGAATTGCGTGCCACTTAACATGTATCAAGCAAAGAGCCTTACTCGCAAGATGAGCTTGGAGTACAAGACCATACATGCTTGTAGCATGGGCTATGTCTTGTATAGGGGTGTGTATGCTGACCTTCAAGACTACCCAAAGTGTGGTCTACCTCAATATAAGCAAGTTGGGTAGACACAAGTCTCATTGAAGGATTTACAACATGTTCTAATCATACCCTACTTGCAACGTTTTTTTTGTTCACCCGCCATATCCAAATTATTGGTTTGGCATAATCAAAACAAGAGTGGGGATGGTCTTGTAAGGCATGTGGCAGATTCCAAGGCATGGAAGCACATTAACAACATGTGGCCCAACTTTGCGAATGAGCCAAAGAACATTCGGTTTGGGTTGCCAACTGATGGATTTAACCCATTTTTAGAAAATCCATGCATGTGGTCCACATGGCTGGTTGTATTATTGATGTACAACTTACCACCAGGGATGGTAACCAAATGGTTATGTTTGATGTAATTTTTTTAATGCATTCAAACAATAGTATTCAATTTTAAAATAAAATTAAACAAAAATTTGAAATAGAAGTTGATAATAATGCATAATATGTTCAATATATGTAATTTTTATTTTTGTGTAAATCAAATTTAATTTTCAATATATAAAGTGATGATAAATAATTAATATTTTTATGGAACTCTAATTTTTATTCATTTTTATACATATGATATTTAAGTTATATTTGTTCAAAATTTTATCAAAGTTCATTAAATTGAAATTACATGTAAATTTTATTTGTACAAATCAAATTTCTGTAGGATGAATTTTTTTCATTTAAATAATAAATTAAATTTATGATGATAATAATAATAAAAATATATAAATTAAAATACAAGTTTAAAATATTGTGTATTGAAATATTAGTTAAACTAATATGTTTGTTAACAAGGTTTCCTCTTACCTTGATTTTGAAATTGATTTAAAAGCATAAGAAATTGAATAGGTTTTGATGTTATTCTTCAACAAATTTTGTGGGGTAGTTTGTTTATGTCCCTTATCAAAATATTCCAATATATTGCAATAATTTTATTATTTTACTTCATAAACAAAGGGCTTCCTCTTTTGCCTAATTTAAGGAAACAAACACAAAAACATGTCCCAAACCAAAAAGTTGTCCAATGTAAATACCAATGTTCATATATACCTTAATATTATCTTGTTTTAACAATAAATAGGAAGTATTAGATGAAATAAACAATTTTTTTTCCTCCTAAATTCAAAATTTGGCTACTTGTTCTGTAACCACCTATTTTACCTTGTACTACTAGTTTTGCTCAAAATTTATCTACAAATCTTTTTCTAACTAACAATGTTCAACACATGTAATGATAGTTATTCCTATAAATTTAATTAAACATAATTAAGGTTAATATTTGGAATTAATTTAATAATTAATTTAATGTTAAAAATTGGTTTTAATATATTTTCAAATTATTTAATTCATTATCATTTTATTTTATATTAAATAATAATAATAATAATAATAAGCATAGTTAGTATAGACATCTAATACATGATTATATAATTTCAGAATATATATTTCTTTTAGCACTATTATATTTACTTTAATATTTCAATAATATTTTATCTTTATTTAATATATATTATATTAATGAAATATTTATAAATATAATTTAAAATAAATTAATGAATAATTTTTCTTATTAGAATATTTTGAATCAATTATTAAATTATGGAACTAAGAAAAATTGTTGAATATTTTCTTCAAGTAATTAGCACAATTAACTAAACTTAAAATAAATAAACTATTAATTAAGGTCTAAGTTAAATTAACCTAAACTTAGGTTGTAAATTAGTTGTAATTAATTGAGTTGCAATTATGTTATTATAGTTTGCAATTGAGATAAAGTAATTGACCACCATACATTCAAGTTATTAAAGAACTTTAAATTTTAATACATTCTTCCTTTGTTTTTCAAGTTCAAAATGGTGTTTTAAAACTCAATTTGGTGTAGCCATGGTAAAGAATACAAAAAAAGTTGATGAACAAAAATGAAGTAGCAATTGAAACAATTTTTTATCAAAATACCAAAAAGTATATTTACCTAAATTTGATTTTCAAACCATTGTGCTTTTAATTGGGTTTATTATAAACATAATAAAATTTTGAATTTTTTTTAAATGATAAAAGTAGGTACCAAATATGTTTGAAATTTACTTGTCAATATGATGTTCAAGCATATTACAACATAAAGATCATTGTGTATTAAAAGGCATCACCAAAAAGCCCATCTACTTTCTTTTACTTAATTTAGAAAAAATATACTTAAAACCTACTTTTACAATGTGAAAATTTTAAATTTATGCATAATAATGAAAAAATATCTTATTAGTAATTATTCAACTAAAAAGATTGCATGTATAATAATTTTTTGATGGGTTTTGGTTCTACCTTTTCTTATTTTGACAAGTAGACTACCAAGTACATGTTTTCACCCTCAAAATAGATAAAAACTGAAGAAGATATGGGCATTGAAATTGGGTGAGATAGGTGTTCGTTCATAGGCTTAATTCACACATTCCAATTTAGTACATTCGTGTTTTTTGTGGTTCTTCTCCATTGGTTCTTTGCATTTTAAGCTTAAAAAACTATATTAAAGTTTAACTTGGTGCACCCATAGCTCTTTAGATTACTCAAATTGAATAAGAAATGAATAAGATATGACATTATAAAATAATGGGTCAATTTTGGAATAAACACATTATTTGATTTTGACATGTTTTATGTTTCTTTAATGTTGCTCCTTTGCTTCTAGAACTTAAAGAGATAATGTAAAGCTTACCTTAACATTTGCATAGCTTTTTACATCATTCAAATCAAACAAGAAATGAGAAAGATCTATAAATTTTTAGTTACATAGGCCTATGTGTGTTGTTGGGCTTGTTTTCCCATGGTGGAAACTAAAATATTTGTCCCATATTGTTTGGTTTCCATTTCAATAATCTAAACTATATAAGCAAATGCACTAGGAGTATGGAGAACCAAAGTAAATATGAAAATGTAATAGCCATTTGGGATGAGCAAATAAAAAATGCCCAACCTTAAAGGTTAATTAAATGAAATAGGACTTTATTTGTATCTTAGGTATAGGTATAACCTAATGCCTATGTTTAGTTTAGCTTAGGCACCTAGCTCTAGTTTTAACCTAAGCTTAAACAAGGGGGCCTATTTTTAGACCTAATCCATCCCTAGGTAATTAAATGGCTACTTATGATTAAGCACCATGTATGTCTATAAGCTTAGGTTATGTCAAGTGGCATTAAATTATTAGTCCACCCTAACCCTATTAAATGACAACACATGTCATCCCACCATTGGCCAAATGCATTGAACATTGTAGTTGTAACATAGTTGACCTTTCGACTTAATCTCTATTCCAGGCAATCAATGGTGGAATGCTTTGAATGTGCCACATGTCACCACATCATTGGTTAAATTGACGTAGTCAAAATTGCAACTGAATATTTTGTTAACATCATATGTAATCAATGGATGAAGTTCATCCATTAGTCAAAAGAAGTTGACAACATCTCACGAATAAGTTGGTAAAATAATTTGCAACTAGAATGGTTGATGATAGTTATTGATGTGGTGTTGACATGTGGCAAACACTTTCAACTAAACTGTCATTATCAACTTGTACCTATTAACTTTTTTGGTTTGTAGTTGAAAAAAATATTTTTTCGTTACAAAAAATACTTTGCAACTATTTTTGTCATTTTCAACTATGTTTTATAGTTAAGATGTAGTTGAAAACATAGTTGCAAAAGGAGGGGTTTTCTACTAATGCTTACTTTCTGGATGTGCATATCAAGGGTACAAGGCATGCTCCTTATGTGGATGAACATTACATCTTGATACTGTAAACCATTATCAAAATGTGTTTATTGTGGTTCCTGAAGGTGGCTACCTAATAACCACTCGTACCAACAATCACGAAACAAAAGACACTTTGACAACAAGGTGGAACATGGACAACGCCCATCTATGCCAACCATTGAAGAGACATTGGCATGTGCAGCAGAGATTACAACGTGGCTAGATGTTGGTTTTAAACATGGGGCACAAGGTAACCCATCCAAGGAACATGGTGTGAAGCGTAGGTTAATTCTATATAACCTTCCATACTTTACAGTAAGTATAGTACTATAGTTGCCAAGATCATTTTAATAAAGGTGTGCACTTTTTTAATGAGGACTATTATAATCAATAGATTAATGTAGATCCATTTTGCATCATTGCAATTCCATAGTTTTACTATGTTAGTTGACATTCCAACTATAAAAGTTGGCATGTGGTGCACATATGAGGTTTGAAATTGACAACTTGTTTTCATACAAGTGGTCAATGTGAAATGGCATGACATTAAATGAAAGTTGAATTTTCCATTATAGTTTGACTAGATTTTTATATAATATGAAAAATATTTAAAAGGTCAGACCTTATGGGTGGTCAACATCATACACATACCAACTCAATTGAACTATTGATTAAGTTTAAATGCCAACCTTGCCACGTGGAATTTTAAAAAAAAATACAATTATGTAGTTGAGAGAAAGTTGAACATGATAGGTAGTCAAAACCTTTTTTGTAAGAAATGGCCCTTTTTCTCCTAGTGCAAGCTTAAAACTTGTATGGTTTCAGGCTACATGTATGATGAAGCATTGGGGTTTTGTACATAATATTTTGCACTATAACCACACACAAGATGCCATATTTGGGATGCAAATGAAGAAGAGGCTGATGTCAGGGAAACCTTGGTTGGAAATGGGTAATTGAAAAGGTTGTCTCCTCTAGAGATGGAGGGCATACATGAACATGTCATAACAAACTTTGTGGTCACATAAGCACCATATAGGTGCCATGCTAACCCATGTGTATATTGTTGCATTTCAATCAAATCATGGGTTTTACCCAACGTGGAGCTAGTGGAAGATGTGTTTCTAAGAAGCATCCGCAATGTTTTTTTCCTTGAATGTGTTAGTGGGTGACATGGTTCAATGTACATTGAAGGTCATGAGTGGTTTGTGAATGACATGTTAGTGGCCATTATGTGTAGGGAATGGACAAAACTATTATCTCATCATGAAGCAGAAAGAATGCAATATAGGGCACATGCATGAGGGGGATGTTGAAGGTGTAATAAGATGTACCATCTTTTGGTATTTGGCTACAAGCTCATGTCAAAAGCCAATTGGATGCAAAAGTTGAACTAGATTCAAACATTATGTGATTGTTGCGACCCCTTATTCACAATGCTTATGTGTATGAAAGCATGTGGGTGTATGGAAACCACTATCATGTGGACATGGAATCATGGCCATTAATGCATATGACATATGATTATGGGGTGGCATGCATATTTAGGCAAGCAAGTCATAGCTCCACTAGGGATCATAACATGGTAATGGCAAATTTGAATTACGTTGTTGTCCTCAAAGAAATACTTGTTGTGGACTATTCTAGCCTCCTATCAGTTCTGTTTAAATGTTGTTGGATCCCTACAAATACACAAGGCAATGCTACCATACGCCAAGGTGAACATGGGTTTTGGGTGGTGAATTTTATACGTTGCCTCCTTCCGATGGTGGAGCCCTATGTGTTTCCTATAGTTGTGTCTCAAGTATGGGCACCACGGGCAATTGGAGATTCCATAATGATGCTACAATTTATTTTGGAATGCCTCTTGCAATAGGATATGCATGTTTGATAACCTTAATTTGCATGTTGATATTGATAGGAATTTTCTTCATTATGCACATGCACTTAAGAAATAGGTTTTTTTTTCCTACCAAAACATGTCATGGTAATGTAGGTGTTTTTTGTGTGAGACACAATTAAAGGTGGTGATTGGTGAGTGGTGTTACAAAAGGAGCCTTGTGCCAAACGAATGGTGGCTAAAGCTGAAAAATTATTGTTAGGGGTGGACATTGATGGTGAAGAAGGTGGCTTGGTGGCGGATGTGGGACCTACTAATATTATTACACAATTGTATAATGGGGAAGTTGGGGAGGAGGTACTTATTGCAAAAGTTGAATGTGTGGATGCAGAATTGTTAATGTGTCAAGTAGACTACAATTATGAGGTGGAAGGTGATGATCAAGAGTGATATACATTACATTTGGACAACATCCACCCTATCTTATGGCATTGTTTGGTACGCACGTCTTTCTCCCAAAACTTTTTTGAATAATGATTTGTTGATGTAGATTACAAGGTTTAATTCAACAAATGGTCATGTGTACATAATCCTCAAATGTGCATTGATTGGATGTAGCATGGCATGTATACCTTTTAAAGGGGTTTTTTCCACTGAGGCCAACTTGAACATATACATCATGGGACATTTGACATGCCAATCCCACAAAGATAGGGTTGGATGTTGACGATATGTAATTTCACCATTTTTACCAGTGCATAACATAGACTAGGAGTGTACATGTGGATTCGGACATAGAGCAAAAAATTAACTAGCATATTTTGAATGAAATCGTAGGTTTAATATACTAGTAGTGTTAACTTGTTGAAGGTTTTAGGGTTTAGGGTTTTGAATGTTTAGGTTTTAGGTTTCAAGCTTTTGGGTTTCAAATTTTTAAGGTTTTGGGTTTTGGGTTTTAGAGATTGAATTGTTTATGGTTTAGGTTTTAAAAATTGAATTGTTTATAGTTTAGGGTTTAAAATATTAAAATGTTTATGGTTTAAAACTTTACATGTTTAATGTTTACGGTTTTAGTGTTTAGGGTTAAACATTTAAGGTTTTAAAAGTTGAGTCATTTATGGTTTAGGGTTTAAGGTTTTAAAAACTCAATTTTTTATAATTTAAGGTTTTATGTGTTTAGGGTTTAGGGTAAATTAGAGGTTGAATTATTTATGTTTTAAGGCTTTATTTGTTTAGGGTTTAGGGTTTCAATGTTCAGGGTTTAGGTTTCCAAGTCTTTACGGTTAAAAGTTTATAATTATATAAGTTTAGTTGTTTATGGTTTAAGGCTTTAAAATTTACATGTCTCAGGTTTAGGGTTCAAAGTTTAATGTTTAAGGTTTAGGGTTTTAAGTCTTTAGGGTTTAAGGTTTAAGGTTCTAAAGGT